>Ga0310810_10005864_pt1 | contig 13806 bp, 9 predicted proteins | sample NCmetagenome_FD_207641 | JGI IMG/M metagenome (GOLD analysis project Ga0310810, IMG submission 207641) | Soil microbial communities from experimental microcosm in Duke University, North Carolina, United States - NC | ecosystem: Engineered > Artificial ecosystem > Soil microcosm > Unclassified ... | reverse complement strand
CGTCGGGGCTGCTGATCGAAAGCTTCGCGCGCATCCACAGCCGCACCGGATTCGTGTCGAGCGATGTCCTGACGTTCTGGGTACGCCCTCCGGGCTCGCGCTACCCGCCGTCATCCGGTCCGGCCACGCTGGATCGCCTGCTCTCGCGGATTCAGGCAGTCCCGGGCGTCGAGTCGGCGGCGGTCAACCGGTGCGTCCCATTCGGCGGCTGTGCGAACACGACATTGTTTCTTCCCGATCGCCCCGTCGACCGTCTGAACGCTCCAGGCGTCGGGCGGCACTACATCTCGTCCGACTACTTCAGGACGCTGGGCATTCCCATTCTTGCCGGGCGCGCGCTGACGGCGGCGGATCGCGCGGGCAGCGCGCCGGTCGCCGTCATCAACGAGTCGGGAGCGCGCCGCTTCTGGCCGGGCGAAAGCCCGATCGGCAAGCGTGTGTGGTTCGGGACGACGACCGGGCCGTTCTCGGATCCGGCGCACGCGGTGGAGATCGTCGGGGTGGCGGGTGACGTCAAGTACGGCGGCGTCGATCAGCCCGATCGACCCGATCGCGCGGACTTCTACACGTCGTACCTGCAGTTCGCTTTTCCCGACACCATGATCGCGGTCAAGACGCGCGGCGCCGCGACGAGGCTGCTGCCGGCGATGCGGACGGCGGTCGCGTCGGTCGATCCCGCGCTGCCGATTTACGATGCGATGACGCTGGAGGAACGGATCGCCGCGGTGGTCGCGCGTCCGCGCTTCAACGCGACGCTGCTCGGGGCGTTCGCCGGCGCAGCCCTGCTGCTTGCCGCCATCGGCGTCTACGGCGTCCTCTCGTACTCGGTGTCGTCGCGCATGCGCGAGATGGGCGTGCGGCTCGCGCTCGGCGCCGATGCATCGCGCGTGATGCGCCTGATTCTCGGCGAAGGGCTGAGGCTCGCCGCGATCGGCGCGGCGATCGGCGTCGCGGCATCGCTCGCGATCGCGCGCATGCTGCAAGGGGTCCTGGTCGATGCCGCGGCGTGGGATCCGCGCCTGCTCGCCGTCGCCGGTGCCGTCATGCTCGCGGCCGCGGCGGCGGCCGCGTTCGTCCCCGCCCGCCGCGCCGGCGCGATCGATCCGATCGTGGTGTTGAGAAATGACTGACGTGCCTTAACCACGAAGGCTCGAATTCGTGTCTTCGTGGTTAGGGTACCCGTTGCGACTCGTAGGCGATCGCGTCCCTATTTCGCGACGTTCTTGAAAACGACGCCGCCTTTCATCACGAACACCACGCGCCGGAGCGCCGTGATGTCTCTCAGGGGATCCCCGTCGACGGCAATCAGATCCGCGTCAAGGCCGGCGGCGAGCGCGCCGATCCGGTCGCCGAGGCCGAGCGACTCCGCGTTGCGCGACGTGGTGTCGACCAGCGCGTCGCGCGCCGGCTGACCCGCGACCTGCACGCGGTAGACGATCTCCTCCGCGCTGCGCCCGTGCGCGCCCGCGCCGGCGTCGGTACCCATGAGCAGTTTCAGGCCGGACACCGTCATCGCGTTCTTGAACATCTCCCGCTTCATCGGGATGCCCTTCTCGGTGAACGCGAAGCCCTCTTCGTTGAAGTTGCCGATGCCGAAGTAATGGCTCTTGTTCTCGAGATAGTTCTGCGACACGAGGCCGATGTTCGGCTCGAAGTAGGTGCCATGCTGCTGCATCAGCTTCAACTCGACGCTGGTCGCCTGGCTGCCGTGCGTCACGGTCGTGCAGCCGGCGAGCGTCGCGGCGCGGATAGACGAGGGGCTGTGCGCGTGCACCCACGAGCGCAGGCCGACCGCCTTGGCCTCTCCGCACGCCGCCTGGATCTGCTCGTCGGTCATCGTCTGGCCGCCGCCTTCACGGCTGCTCTTGGACGCGAACAGCTTGACGAGGTCGGCGCCGTCGGCCTTGACCTTGCGCACGAACGCGCGAATCTGCTCGGGCGTCCCGGTATGCTCGTCGACCGGACGGATCGAGGTCAGCAGACGCGGCCCGGGGAGCGTGCCGCGCGCGATCGCCGCGCGCACGTCGACGTCCAGGGGCGAGCCGATGCTCTGCACGGTCGTGAAGCCGGCCATCAGCGTGATGAACGCGTTCTCCGCTTCGTACAGAATCGACTGCTGAGGCGTTTCGCCCTGACTCGTGGCGCGGCCGTCCTTGCCGAAGTGGGTGTCGAGGTGGACGTGCGTGTCGATCAGGCCGGGCAACAGCGTCAGGCCGCGCAGGTCGTAGGTGACCGCGCCGGTGGCGGCGTTCTCGACGCTGACGATCTTTCCTGCGCGAACGACGACGGTCGCGTTCGCGACCGAACGGCCGCGGCCGTCAAATGCCGAGGCCGCGCGTATGGTGATCGTGCCGGTCTGCGCCGAAAGGGAGCCTGCTGCGGCGACGCATGCGGCAGCCGCAAGGCCGACCAAGGTTCTCGTGCTCATGGCGGCACAGTATAGTAGCCATTCAACATTGGGAGCTGAACGATGAACGCGCAACGCGTCGTTTCCGATCTGCGCGAGCTCGCCGCCCGCACGGCGACGTCTGACGGCGCGCAGCGCCTGGCGTGGGGACCGGTGTGGCGCGACGCGCGCGCGTGGTTCGCGGGCAGGGTTGCCGAGCTCGGGTTGAGCGTCCGGACTGATTCGGCCGGCAACAACTGGGTGACGCTTCCCGGCAGGTCGCCGAAGACCGTCATCGTCGGCAGCCACCTCGACTCGGTGCCCAACGGCGGCTGGCTCGACGGGGCGCTGGGCGTCATCGCGGGTCTCGAGGCGCTGCGGATGCACGTCGGCACGACGCCACCGGTCACGCTGACGCTGGTGGACTGGGCCGACGAGGAAGGCGCGCGCTTCGGACGCAGCCTGCTCGGATCGGCGGCGGCCGCGGGCAGCCTGAAGATCGAGGACGTGCGCGAGCTCAAGGATCGTCTGGGCACGCGGCTCGTCGACGCGCTCGCCGAGAACGGCGTGGCGCTCGATCGCATGCTCGACGCGCGGCGCGAGCGGGAACGGATCGACGCGCGCGCTTATCTCGAGCTCCACATCGAACAGGGACCGGTCCTCGAGTCGATGCAGAAGGCGACCGGCGTCGTGCTCGGCACCTTCGGCGTCGAGCGCCACATGATCCGCTTCACCGGACAGGCGGCGCATTCCGGATCGACGCCGATCCCGATGCGGCGCGATGCGTTTCTGGCGGCGGCGCAAACGGCGCTCGAGTGCCGCGAGATCGGCCTGCGGCACTCGAAGCCGGGGCCCGGTGAAGGGGTCGTCTGCACCGTCGGGGTCGTCAACGTCGAGCCGAAGATCGTGACGGCGGTGCCGGGCATCTGCGAGATCTCGCTCGATCAGCGCGCGCTGAGCGCGGAGGTGCTCGCCGCGATGCTGCGCGACGCGAAGGGCGCGTCGGAGAAGGCGGCGAAGGCGAATAACGTCACTGTCGAATGGCGTGAGCTGTGGAAGATCAACCCGCGCCCGTTCGATCAGGCACTGGTGGCGTTGTGCGAGGAGGCGGTGCGCGAGGAGACCGGCGACGCGCCGCGGCTGCCGTCAGGGCCGCTGCACGATGCGGCGGAGATGGTGCCGCACATGCCGGTCGTCATGATGTTCGCCTACTCGTCGAACGGCCTGTCGCATTGCAAGGAAGAAGACACGCCAGGCCCGCACCTCGAGGCGTCAATCCGCGCGTACCTGCGGCTGGTACAGAAAACCATCGCCCATGTCGCGCGGGGATAGAGTTCTAGAGTTCCAGGGAGGCCCTTATGCGCTCTGTCTGCTGGCTGCTCATCGGGCTTGCGGCGTTGGCGTTCACCGTCGGCACGGCCACCGCCTTCACGCACCAGACGTTTCTGCTCGAACCAGTCGGCTACTGGCGCGGGGCAGTCGGTTTTCTGCTCTTCGCCATCGCGCTACGGATGATGGACAAGTAGATAGAACTCTCAACTCTCAACTCTCAACTCTCAAGCTCCCAGCCCTGAGCCCTCAGCCCTGAGCTCTCAGCCCTACCGAGCCCCGGCTGTGCTCTTGGTGGCGGGGCCCAGCTGTTTGAGCAGCTCGGCAACTGCGGCGTCCAGCTGCGAGTCTTTGCCGCTGTAGCTCTCCCCGACCGGCCGCGTCACCGCCACATCGACCGCGCGCGGGTGCATTTCCATCGGGGTGCCGTCGGCCGCGAAGATCTTCCATCCGGGCATGCGCAGGATCGACCCGTCGATGAGCGTGACCGAACCGGTGAAGATGATCCAGCCGGCCGTGGGCTCGCCGACGACCTTCCCGAGTTTGAGCGAGCGATAACCCTCGGTGAAGTCCTCGGCGTCGGACAGTGAGTGCTGATTGGTGACGAGAATCGTCGGCAATTCCAGCGCGCGCTGCCCCAGCTGCGGCCGCGACGACAGCAACGGATAGCCGCGCGGCATCATGTTCATGTAGCCGCGCCGCGCGAATACGTCGATCGCATAGACGTTGACGAAGCCGCCATTGTTGTTGCGCACGTCGACGACGACCCCCTGCTTCGCGTGGTTGTCGGCGTCGAGATCGACGTGCAGCTGCGCGAGCGCGTTGGCGGACATGTCGAACATGTGCACGTAGCCGAGGCGACCGCCGCTCGCCTTCGCCACATACTCGCGCCGCTGCTCCACCCACTGCCGGTAGCGCAGCGCCTTCTCGGTCGCCTGATCGACCGGCTTGACGATCACCTCGCGCGGCGTGCCAGACGGCGTGGACGCGACCGACAGCGCGATCCGCTTGCCGACGGTGTGATCGAGCAGCGCGTCGAGATTCGCGCGCGCGCCGACATTGTGGCCGTCCACCTGCAGGATGTAGTCGCCGGCCTGCACACCGGCAATGGTCGCCGGGCCCAGCGGCACGACCGCGGCGACCTTCAACCGGCCGCCCGCGTCGTAGGCCGCGCGATCGAAATCGGCCGCCAGCCGCCCGAGCGACGTCTGCGTCCCCTGCGGCGGCGCCGAAATCCCCATGTGCGATGCGTTCAGCTCGCCCAGCATCATCGACAGGATGCGGCGCATCTCGTCCGGCGTCCGCGCCCCCGCGACGCGCGGACCGTACATCGTCCGCACGGCGTTCCAGTCGACGCCGTTCATCTTCTCGTCGAAGAACTGATCGCGCAGGTAGGTCCACGCCTGGCGGAACGCCTCGTTCTTCTCGCGCGAGAAGTCGACGTCGAGCTCGGCGGCGACGGCGATCGCCTTTGGCTCGCGCTTCTCGAGCGTCACGTTGAACAGGCGGCCGCGATCCAGGTAGTAGACCTCTTTGCTGTCGGCGGTGAAATGGGCGCTGCGTTTCGGGCCGGGGGTCGACGTCAGCTGACGGGCAATCGCCGGCTCCTTCGAGAGCTCGTCGATCGGGAACACGTACAGGTTCTGCTGGCCGGCGGCGCTCGCCGTCAGCAGGAGCGACTTGCCGTCGGGGCTGATCTCCTGTCCCGTGACATCGAGGCCGACCGGGAGGGCGGTCGCTCGTCGTCTGATCTCTTCGTAGACAATCTCTACGGACCGAGCCCGGCCTTCGGCCGCGCTCGGTGGAGCGGGTGGAGCGGGTGGGGCGGGTGGGGTGGACGGAGACGGCGGTGTCGACGGAGTCGACGGAGTCTTGGGCTGCTCCTCGCGGAACAGATCGCGGAACTGATCCTCGCGGAACTTCGGCGTGCGCGGCAGCAGATCGATCCGCATCACGTCCCCCGGCTCGGTGCGTTGTGACGTGGCAAAGGTGAGGTAGGTGCCGTCCGGACTCCACGAGAGGGATCCGGCGTTCGCGTTTGCAAGGAAGCTGATGGCGCGCGCCTCGCCGCCGGCGGCCGGCACGACGTGCACGTTCTGGAACGCCTTGGTTCCGGCGGTGAGGTAGGCGACGAAGCGCGAGTCGGGCGACCATGCGAAGTCGCGCGAGTCGGCAAACGGCGGCACGTCGAAGATACCGGTCGCGAGCAGCTTCTCGGCCTTCGTCGCCGGGTCGATGACGCGCAGCTCCTTCGAGTCGCGCTCGAACGCGACCCATTTCCCATCCGGCGAGTACCGCGGCATATCGTCGCGTCCGGCGCCGTTTGTGAGCTGCGTTTCCTTGCCCGTGCCGAAGTCGTACGTGTAGAGGTGATTCGTGCCGTCGCGGTCCGACATATACGCCAGCTGCCGGCTGTTTGGCGCCCAGACGATTTCCCGTTCTTCGCCGGCCGTGTCGGTCACGCGCACCGCGTCACCACCGTCCTTGGTGGACACCGAGAAGATCTCGCCGTGAACGGTGAACGCCGCCTTCTTGCCGTCGGGCGAGAGCGCCAGCTCCTGCAGCTGATCGCTGAAGGTGCGGTGCTCGACGCTGGTTGCCGCCGGCGCGCCGCGCAGGGTGATCGCGACCTCGCGCGCCTGGCTGGTCGCCGTGTCGACCGTCCAGATGCCGAAGTCGCGCTCGAAGGCGATGGTCTTGCCGTCCTTCGAAATCGACGGCCACAGCACACGCCCGTCCTTGAACGTCGTCAGCGCCTTCGCGCCTGAACCCTGAACCTCTGAACCTTGAACCCCGGGTGAACTCTGAACCCCGAGACTGGACACCGACCAGATGTTCTGGGCGCCGCTGCGGTCGGACATGAAGTACAGCCCCTTGCCGCCGGCCGCCCACATCGGCCACGCGTCTTTCGCGCCGCCTTTCGTGATCTGCGTGTAGGCGGTGTCCTTGACGATCCAGATCTCGCTCTCGTCGAGATGGCTGTGCCCTTTGCGCCACCACTGCGATCCCGCGTTGGCGCGCGCGGTGATGGCGACCGCCTCGCCTCCCGGCGACGGCGCGGCGAAGTACTCCGTCGTGTACCGGTCCGCGGCGACCGGCATCGGCGTGCCGCCGTCCGCGCTCACGCGGTAGACGTCGAGCATCCCCGAGATCTCGTGGCTGTTGGACTGGAACAGCACCGACTGGCTGTCCGCCGACCATCCACTCACCAGCTCGTTCGCATCGTCGAAGGTGAGCCGCGTGACGTCACCAGTCGGGATCGCCAGCACGTAGACGTCGCCGTTGCCGGTGCGCGTCGACGTGAACGCGAGCCGCTTGCCGTCGGGCGAGAACAGCGGGCGCGACTCGGTCGCCGGATGCGACACGAGCAGCCGCGCGTCGCCGCCCCGAGCGGGCACCTCCCAGATGTCGCCGCCGCTGACGAACGCGATCGTCGAACCGTCAGGCGAAATGCCTGGTTCACCGAACGACGGCAAGGCGGAAACCGCGGCGGGCTGCCCTTGCGCGATCGCAGGGGTGAAGCCCTGCGCCACGGACGCCATCCGGAGCGCCACATACGCAGGGCTGAAGCCCTGCGCCACGTACGTCATCACGAAGGCCGCACCGGCGGCCAGCAAGAACACTTTTTTCATAAACATCACCGACGGGTCCGAAAGGATCCGCCCTGCATCAGCCCTGAGCCCTCAGCGCTTAGCCCTATTTCTGATCCGTGCTTTTTTTGTAGAACACGGAGACATCCCGCTTGCCTTTGTCGAGATACGGCACGCCGTGCTCCATCCAGTCCGGCTTCGGCGCGTCCTTGAAGAAGTAGTCGAAGTACTCGGCCATGTGCACGGTCCAGTGCTTCTGGTTCTCGCGCTGACGCAGCCCGTGCTTCTCGCCGTTGTAGACGAACATGTACGCCTCTTTACCGAGCCGCCGCATCGCGGTGAAGAACTCGATGCCCTGCTGCCACGGCACCGCGTCGTCTTCGTCGTTGGCCATCGTCAGATACGGCGTGTGGATGTTCTCGATCCAGAAGATCGGCGAGTTCTCCATGTAGATCAGCGGGTTCTTCCACGGCGGCACGCCGATGCGGCTCTGCGTCTTCTCGTACTGGAACGCGCGCGACATGCCGGTGCCCCAGCGGATCCCGCCGTAGCCGCCGAACATGTCGCCGACCGACGCGCCCGCTTCGACGGCGCGGAAGATGTTGGTCTTCGTGATCATGTAGGAGATCTGGTAGCCGCCCCAGCTGTGTCCCTGGATGCCGACACGCGCCGGATCGACGAACCCCTTCGCCAGCACGGTCTGCACCGCGGGCAACACGCACTTCAGCGCGCTCTGCCCCGGATATCCCAGGTCGTAGACGATGTCGGGCTGCAGGATGATGTAGCCGTTGCTGGCGTAGCGCGTGACGTTGATGCTGCTGCCGCCCGGCGCCGGCGCGACGTAGCGATGCAGGTTGTTGGTGAGCTGCTCGTAGATGTACACGAGCATCGGGTACTTCTTCGCCGGATCGAAGTTCTCCGGCTTGGTCAGAATCGCCTGGAGGTGCTTGCCGTCTGCATTGACGTACTCGATCAGCTCCGAGGTGCCCCAGTTGTAGTTCGCCTGCTGGGGGTTGGCGTCGCTCACTTTCTTCATGTCGGTGAAGGCGCCGCTCGACGTCCACAGGTTGCCGAACTCCTCGAACCGCGACAGCGTGAAGACGTAGACGTCGGCGTTGCGCGCCTTGATCGGTGCGCCGAACGCCTTGTCGAGCATCACCAGCTTCGCCGGTTCCGCCGTGCCGGTGAACGATACGCGGTACAGCCCGCTCGCCTTCGTCCGCTCGTCCACGGCCGACAGCAGGAGCGGGCGCGTGGTCGGGATCGGCGGCTGCTCGGCCTGACGGCGGGGACCGACTTCCTCCTCGGGCTCCTGAGTCGAGGGCGGCGCCGCCTCCGCGCGGGAATACCTGAACACGATGTGCTGCTTGCGTCCAAGGCCGGCGGTCAGCATCCGCGGCGCGCGCCCGTCGGGATGCACTTCCCAGATGTCGTAGCGGTCGTACAGCACGACCGTGTTGTCGCCCTCAGTCCAGCCCGCCTGTCCGTACGGCGTCGGATGCTCGGGGCGATCGTCGGTCTCGCTCTGGAACATCACGCCGAGGTCCTTGGTGATGTTCGTCTTGCGGCCGTCGGCGACGCGCACGGTGTACCAGTTGTCGTCGTCTTCGTCGAAGTAGAGGATGAACTGACCGCCGGGCGAGACGGTCGCGCCGAAATGTTCCTTGTCGAGGATCTTCTGGCGCGAGCCGTCGGCGAGCTTCACGAGGTAGTAGTCGTCGTAGTTGCCATCCCACGACACGAGTTGCCGGTACGGCACGTTGCTGACGCCGAGCGCCTGCGTCGCGCTGTCGCCGACCCGTACGTCGGGCATGTCCGGTGTCGCGAGCTGGGCGAATCGCTTGTCCGCGAGGTGAAACACCGCGCGGTACGTCCGCTTCGTTTCCTGATCCGCGCGAACCTTCTGCATCGGCTGCAGCTCGGCGTCCTTGTAGTTCCAGATGTCGACCTTGATCAGATCGGGCGGTTCGTCCGGCTCGGCCGCGCGCGGCGGGGACATGCCAAAGTACAGACGCCCTCCGTCCTTCGAGAACTCGAGACGGCCGTTGTCGCTGACGGCCATTTGCGCGTTCGCGGGGATCGGCAGCTCGCTCGCCGCGTCAGCCGACGTCGACCATTGATACAGCTTGTAGCGCGGCGCCGGCGCCTTCGCATCGTCGCGGTCGCTGACGAACGCTGCCTGCACGCCGGCGTTGTCGAAGACGAATCCCTTGTAGTTGCCCGGGCCGGCCAGCAGCGTCTTCCGGACGCCATTGGCAATTCCGCGCGCAAAGGCGCCTTCATTGGCGGGCGTCTTCGACGACACGCCGTACGCGAGCCATGCGCCGCTCTTGTTGATCGCGTACTCGCTGACTTCCGGGATGCTCGTCTGCAAGCCGCTGCTGAGATCGCGGATCACGAGATCGGTGCCGATCGCCTTCTTGTCGCGCCCGCGCGGTTTTTCTGTTCCGCCACTCGCAACCGGAGCCGGCGCGTCAGGGGCCGTCAAGTAGACAACAACCTGCGGCGTCACGTCGTCCGGAACGCGAAAGCTCTTCACGTGTTCGGCGACGGTCGTCGCCTGACCGGTCGAGAGGTTGACGATGCCGACGCCGGCCTTCGGCATGTCTTCCGGCTTTTTCTTGGCCTTCCGCGCCTGATCGACGTCCTTCTTGTACGGCGCCACGGCAAAGACGACGAAGCGGTTGTCCTGAGTGATGAGCGGCTCGCGTCCGCGCGCCGCGCGGATCTCGGCGTTCGTTTTCAGGTTGCGGACGACGAGCTCGCCGTCGCCGTCCTGCGGCGTCAACGCGTAGGCCAGCCACACGCCGTCGCCCGACAGCTTCGTGCCCTGGATCGACTTCCACGAGTCGTAGACATCGTGGGTGATCGGCTTCTTGACGGCCGTTTGCGCAGTGGCAGGGCTCACGCCCTGCGCGACGAAGGTCAGCGCGACCGCGACCAGCAGCTTCCTCATGAGCGCCTCGTTTATTCGGTGCGTTTGCTTCCGGCTTCTGACTTCGTGCCTGGTACTTGGGGATTACCAACCTGCTGACCGTTGATCGTCTGGTACTCGTAGGTCATCTTGAACGTCGATCGCCCGGCGATCAGCACATGAGCGACCGACTCGATCGAGATCGGCACGCGAACGCCGGCCTTGCGCTCGTACTTGCGGATGACGTCGACGCGGCGCGTCCAGAAGGACGGCGTCTTTGACAACTTGCCTTCGATGCGCGTGAGCTCGCCATCGGCGGGCTGGACGAAGATCGCGCCCTCGACCAGCAGGACGTCCTTGCGCTTTGGCTTCACGTCGATCGACGCGAGGCCGTCTGATGCGTCGGGACCGTCGCCGAACACGTAGTTCTCGCGGGTGAACGACGCCTTCTGCGGTTCGTGATTGGCCCAGATCTTCTGTTCGCCGTCGAGGGCCGCGCGCAGCACCTTGGAGCGGATGTAGCCGGAACCGCCTTCGGCAACCACTTCATACCTGAGCCCGTTGGCGTGGTCGTACTCGGTCCACGCGACCATCCACGCACTTTGCTTGAACTTCGGGTTGTCCGCCTCGAGCCGCCGCAGCGCGCGGTACTCGACCGGCGGCTCTTCGACGCGCGCGAGAAAGCGCTGAACCGCGCCCGGTTGAGTGTTCTGAAGAGCGTGGACGTTCGCCACGGCGCACGCCACGACGATGCCGGCGGCGAACCGGAAAAGGCGGTGCATGCCGCGAATTATAGGTCAGCGCGAGGTGTCGCGAGCGAGGGTTCTGGGCTGCGGATTGCCGACTTTCTGGCCGTTGATGCTCTCGTATTCGTAGGTCATCCGGAACGTCGATTCACCGGCAATGCGCAGGTTGGCGACCGATTCCAGCACCGTCGGCATCCGGAAACCGGCGATCCGCTGATACCAGCGGACGATTTCCACCCGGCGTGTCCAGAACGAGGGCGTCTTCGACAGGCATCCTTCCATCCTGACGAGCTCGCCATCGTCCGGGTTGAGATAGATCGAGCCGTCCACGAGGAGCATGTTCTTGCGGCGCGGCTTGACGCCGAGCGACGCTAGACCATCGGGCTGTGCGCCGCGGTCCTCGAAGACATAGTTCGCCGGCGTGAGCGCTCCTTCGTCAGGACTGCCCGGCGACCACATGTCGCGCTCTCTGTCGAGCGAGGCGCGGAACACCTTCGAGCGAATGTAATCGGAGCCCTCTTCGGCGACGATGCGATACCGGAAGCCGCTCGCATCGCCTTCGGTCCAGACGTCCATCCACGCGCTTTTTTCGAACTTGTCGTTCCTGGCCTCGAGATGGCGGAGCGCGCGGAACTGCGTCGGCGTGGGATCGTCGAGGGCGAGGAATCGTTGAAGGATCGCCGGCGCCGCATTCGACGGGCCCGCCGCGCCGGCGTGCGCAACCATCATGGCGACCACCGATGTCGCCAACAGGCTACGGTTGAGCCCGCGGGTCATGCTTCAATCGAAGCAATTCCCGCGCCGTCAGGATTTCAGAGTTGAGACTTCAGTCTTCAGACTTGGCGCAAGGTACGCCGAGCCTGGAGAACACGCTGTTTTGCTTCTTCAGGCGAGGCTGCCAAGACAGTAAGGTGGCCCATCTTCCTTCCCGGCCTGGGCGCCGATTTGCCGTACAGGTGAAGCTTGATGTCCGGCAGCGCGAGCGCTGCGGCCCAGTTCGGTTCCCCGTCTTCCCAGAGGTCTCCGAGTAAGTTCGCCATGGCCGCCGCCGGCTGCAGCATGTCCGGCGAGCCCAGCGGCAATCCGCACACCGCGCGCAGCTGCTGCTCGAACTGACTCGTGCGACAGGCGTCGAACGTCAGGTGGCCGGAATTGTGCGGGCGCGGGGCGAGCTCGTTGACCAGCAGTCGACCGTCGCGTGCGATGAAGAACTCGACGCAGAGAATACCGACGAAGTCGAGCGCCTCCATGATGCGGCGCACGGCGTCCACCGCCAGCGTCGCAGTCACGTCCGGCACGCTCGCCGGCGTCACGGACACGTCGAGGATATGGCGTACGTGCGCGTTCTCGATCGGTCCGAAATGCGACCACTCTCCACCGACGCCGCGCGCGCCAATCACGGAAATCTCGCGATCGAGATCGACGAACGCTTCGAGGACCGCGTCGCGGCGTCCCAGCGCATCCCACGCGGCGCCGAGATCGGCGGGAGTGTCGACCTTGATTTGCCCTTTGCCGTCATAGCCCGAGGTTGCCGTCTTGAGGATCGACGGACAACCGGCGATCCCGGCCGCGGCAGCGAGATCCCGATCGTTCCGCACCGCCGCGAACGGCGCCACCGGCAGTCCGTGCTCGACGAGAAACGATTTCTCCTTCAGGCGATGCTGGGCAACGGCGAGCGAGCGGCCGTTGGGACGAACGATGGCGTGCCGCTCCGCTTCGGCGACTGCCTCCGCCGACACGTTCTCGAACTCGAAGGTGACGACGTCGACGGCCTGCGCGAACGCGCGGACCGCGTCCATGTCGTCGTACGACGCGTTGATCTCGACGTCGGCGATCTGCCCGGTGGGCGTGTCGTGATCCGGCGCCAGGGTGTGGACGCGATAGCCCAGACGGCGCGCGGCCATGGCAAACATGCGTCCCAGCTGGCCGCCGCCAAGGACGCCGATGGTGGAACCGGGAAGGATCACAAGTACGAAGTACGAAGTGCGAAGTACGAAGTACGAGGGACGAGGCTCATAACGTCTGCTGACGGACCTCCGCGCTGATCCTGTCGCGGTAGGCCTTGAGTTTGGTGCGGAGCTCGGGGCGGGACGTCGCCAGGATCGCGATCGCGAGCAGGCCGGCATTGGCGGCGCCCGACGGACCGATCGCGACGGTCGCCACCGGTACTCCTTTCGGCATCTGGACGATCGAGAGGAGCGAGTCGAGACCGTTGAGGGCGGCGCTCTGCACCGGTACGCCGATCACTGGCAGCACCGTTTGCGACGCGACCATACCCGGGAGATGTGCGGCGCCGCCGGCGCCGGCGATGATCACCTGCAGCCCGCGGTCCGCGGCGGTCGACGCGTACTCGGCCATCCACGCCGGCGTGCGGTGTGCCGATACGACCTGACATTCGTGCGGAATCCCAAATTCGGTCAGAATCGCGTCGGCCTGGCTCATCGTCTCCCAATCCGACTTGCTGCCCATAATTACACCCACCAAGTAGGGCTGAGGGCTAAGGGCTGAGGGCTGGGGAGAATGCTCGTCGGACACGCGCGTATTTTATCTTTCCTTGGCGTCCTCTGTTCTCCTTTGTGTCCTTCGTGCCCCGGAGAGTTATCATCCGGGGATGAAGCGCGCTGCTTTTCTCCTCCTTCTCGCGCTCGCGGTGCCCGCCGCCGCGCAGACGCCCGCCGCTCCTCCGAAAATCGAGCTGCCATATACGCAGTTCACGCTGCCCAACGGTCTGCGCGTGATCCTCCACGAGGATCACAGTGTGCCGATGGTCAGCGTCAACATGTGGTACCACGTCGGCTCGGCGCGCGAGCTGCCGAAGCGCACCGGGTTCGCGCACCTGTT
>Ga0310810_10005863_pt1 | contig 13808 bp, 11 predicted proteins | sample NCmetagenome_FD_207641 | JGI IMG/M metagenome (GOLD analysis project Ga0310810, IMG submission 207641) | Soil microbial communities from experimental microcosm in Duke University, North Carolina, United States - NC | ecosystem: Engineered > Artificial ecosystem > Soil microcosm > Unclassified ... | reverse complement strand
CCCGGCCGGCGGCAATGTCGCGCGCGTCGCGGTAAGTCCAAGCGTTGCCGGCGCAAGACAATAATTTGCGGTCGCCATATTTCGCAGCCTGAAGTTCGAGCATGCGCGGCAGCGTCCGGTCCGCAGGCGCCAACAGAACCGCATCGGACGCAGACGCCGTCATGGCAGCAAAGCTCCGGCCGGGTTCGACGGCACTAGTGCCAGCACGCGCAACGGGCTGCCGCTGCCTCTGAGGATTTTTAGCGGCGGCGCGATCAGCGAGCTGCCGGTCGGCGGCAGCAGATCGAGATTGGTCAGGCACTGCAGGCCGTAGCGTCCCGCGCCGTGCATGTAGTAGTGGCACGGATAGGGTGGCAGGAAGTGCGCGGCCTGGCCAGCGTCGGTGCCGATGGTTTCGGTGCCGAAGCCGAGCACGTCGCGCCCGTTCAAAAGGAAACGCACGGCGTCCGGATCGGGCCCCGGCGTATGTTGCCCGACCTCGTCGAAATTCTGATAGGCCGCCGGATCTGATTTCTTCGACCAGTCGGTTCGCATCAACACCCAGCAGCGCGCCGGAATCCTGCCATGTTTAGCTTCCCAGGCCTTGATGAAATCCGGCGTCAGCAGGAAGTCGGCGTCCGCAGCCGACTCCTTCGAGCAGTCGATCACGACCGCGGGCGCGATCAGGTCGCCAACCGGAATTGTATCGGTCGAAGAGTTGGGGAGATCGCGGCCCGACACCCAGTGGATCGGTGCGTCGAAATGCGTGCCGGTGTGTTCGCCGAACGACAGATTGTTCCAGTACCAGGCGCCGCCGCGCTCGTCGTAATGCGAAATCTCCTCCATGCGGAACGGACGGCTCTGTCCGATTTCCGGCGGCATCACGATGCTGGGAAAGTCCGGGCCCAATGTTTGCGTGAGATCGACGATGCGGATCGCGCCCGTGGCGAGTGCGGCGGTGAAGCCGCCAAGGACTTCATGACCGGACCCTTCTTCATGCTGCTTCATCGGCCGAGCTCCCGTTCCAGCGCTTTCGGATTGTCGCGGAAGCGGGCTAGCCAGTCCTGCGCGATATCGCCGGGATAGACGTCTTCGACCGAACCCTTGAGCGCACCGACGACGGCACGGGCGACGGCCGATGGCGCGAGTTTCGGCGGCAGCAATAGCTGGTTCCACTCGTCGTCGATCGGGCCGGGGAACATGTTGATGACGCGGATGCCGGCGTGGCGCATCTCGGCGCGCAATGCCTGGCTGACCGAGAGCGCCGCGGCCATCGACGCCGAATAGGTCGCATGTTGCGGAAAATTCGATAGCGCATAGATCGACAGCAGATTGACCCAGGCGACCGCGCTGGAAGCGCCATCCGCGCCGCGCGACTGCATGACCGGGCCGAACGCCTGCGCCAGCCGCAACAGGCCGAAGCAGTTGGTCTCCATCTCGGCCCGCGCGGTTTCGACGCCCGTGCGGCCGAACAGGCCGAAGGTGCGGTGATGCTCGGCCGTGTTGATAATGATGTCGACCTTGAAGCCGAGTTCAGCGGCGAGTTCGTTGACCGATTTGGTGTCGGTGACGTCGAGCGGGACCAGCGTCGCCTTCGGCAAGCGGGCGATGTCAGCCCAGCCCGGCGGGTTTTTCCAGGGTTCGCAATGGCCGGCCCAGACCAGGTCGGCGCCGGCTTCCAGCACCGCTTTCACGACGGCTTGTCCGACCGGCGACTTGGCGTCGGTGACCAGCACCTTGCGGAAGCGCGGATCTGACGTCATGTCGCGCAGCTTCGGCTCGTCGGCCAATGACGTGTCGCGGCCGGCAGGTTTGGCCACCAGCGCCGCCTGGCCGGCACGGTCGAGCACGGCCTCGACGGTGACAGGCGAGGGCGCTGGTCCGCAGCGTTCGTCGAGATGCACGACGAGGCTGACGCCCTCGGCGAGACGTACCAGCCCCAGCCGCCACGGCGTGCGTTCGCGAAAGAACAATTCCTGTGAATGATGCAGCGTCGTCTCGCTGACGAGTTCGCCTGCGCCGCTCATCACGGTCCATTCCAGCTCTTCCGACAGGCAACGCACGCAGGCCTCGCGCGGCGGATACTGGATCGCGCCGCATCCGGCGCAGCGTTGCAGTTCCAGCCGTCCCAATGCCGCGCCGCGGACGAGGCCGAGCGCGACCCGGCTGCGGCGATCCGGCGGCAGCGTCGGCGCGCGGGTCCGCAAAATCGGGTTCTTGCGCTTCGGTCGTTTGATTGGTTCGCTCATCACAATTTCCCGATCAGGTTGCGGCGAGAATGGCGGCGCCGGAGCACAGTCCGCGGTCGAAATTGATCATGCCGTAGCCGGAGACCAGCGCATGGCGCGCGTTCTTGACCTGCGCGCCGATTGCCTGTCCGGTGATTTGCCGGATCGCCTCGACCAGCCCGAGTGTGCCGCCGGCGGCACCGGCCTGGCCGACCGACAATTGTCCGCCAGAGGTGTTGAAAGGAAAACTGCCGTTTGCCTCGAAACTGTGGCGGCGGATGAACTCCGGTCCTTCGCCCTTGGCGCAGAAGCCGAGATCCTCGATCTGGAACACGCAGACGACGGGATAGTCGTCATAAACTTCGAGCACGTCGATGTCGGCGGGGCCGATGCCGGCCGCCGCGTAAAGCTGATCGCGGTCCATCACCCAGCCACCGCGGTGCTGCACGGGATCGTCGGGATACGCGTTGTGCCGCTCGATGGCCCCGGTGAGCCGCGCATGCCGCAATCCGAGCCGCCGCGCCCGGTCCTCGCTCATCACGAGGAAAGCGTCGGCGCCGGCGCACGGCATCACGCAGTCGAACAGCCGAAGCGGGTCGGCGACCAGCCGCGCGTTGAGATACTCGTCGAGCGTCAGCGGCTTCTTGAACAGGGCGTTGGGATTGCGCAGCGCATTGCTGCGCTGGGCGACGCACAGCTTGCCGAAATCCTCCGCCTTCGCGCCATAGGTGCGCATGTAATAGGAGGTGAGGAAGGCGAAGCTGCCATTCGGCCCGCCGGCGCCGTAAGGGTAGACCGCGTCCTGCGCGAACATGCTGAAGCTTGCGGTGCTCTGGCGAAAACTGTCGATCTGGTTGGTGTCGGCGGCGATGCAGGCGACGATTTCGGCGTCGCCTGCCTGTACTGCGCGCGCGGCGCGGCGCAGGCTGACGATCGCCGACGCACCGCCCATCGGGATATGGTCGAGCCAGCGCGGCGACAGACCGAGATGCTGGGTCAGCCCCACCGCGGAGTCGGGCGCCAGCGTAAAACTCGCCACGCACAGGCCATCGATCTCGTCCTTGGATATCCCGGCGCCGCCGACCAGCGCTTTCAGCGCCCGTGCTGCGAACCAGTGTGCGCCGCGGATCGAGAAGCGCTCGTAGGGCACCGTGACCGGCACCGCGACCGCAACACCCTCATAACCTGCAATCCTGCTTGCCATCGCGGTCACTGCCCTCCGCCGAGATAGCTTGCCTGCACTCGCGCATTGCCGAGCAGGCTCGATGCCTCGCCGTCAAGTACGACTTCGCCGGTTTCGAGTACATAGCCGTAATCGGCAATCTCGAGCGCGGCGCGCGCGTTCTGCTCCACGAGCAGGATGGAGACGCCGGAATCGCGTAAAGCCGCCACGTTGCGCAGGATGTCGCGCACGATCAGCGGCGCCAGGCCGAGGCTCGGCTCGTCCAGCATCAACAGCCGTGGCGCCGACATCATGGCCCGGCCAAGCGCGAGCATCTGGCGCTCGCCGCCCGACAGCGTGTCGGCGCGTTGCATGCGGCGTTCGGCAAGGCGCGGAAAGCGGCCATAGGCCTCGTCCAGCGCGCGGTTGACGAAGGCGCGGTTCGACCGCCGCGGGTAGGCGCCGAGCACGAGATTGTCGTACACCGTCAATTCGCCGAACAGTTCCCGCGTCTCCGGCACCAGGCAGAAACCATGTTCGACGCGCGCCTCGACGTCGAGCCTGAACAGGTCCTCGCCATCGAACATCAGCCGGCCGCGCGATGGCAACAGGCCAATGGTGGCGGCGAGCAATGTGGTCTTGCCGGCGCCGTTCGGCCCGATCACCGTGACGATCTGGCCTTTATCGAGCGACAGCGACACGCCGCGCACGGCCTCGACCTTGCCATAGGCGACATGAAGATCGGAGATTTCGAGCATCGGTCTCACAGCACGCCTCCGAGATAGGCTTCCTGCACTTTTGGATCGGCGCGGACCGCGGCCGGATCGCCCTCGACCAGCTTGCAGCCGAACTCCATCACCACCAGGCGGTCGACCAGCCCCATCACGAAATCCATGTCGTGCTCGACGATCAGGATGGTGACGCCCTCGTCGCGGATCTGGCGCAGCACCCGCGCCAGCGCCTCCTTCTCGGGGGGCCGCAGGCCCGCGGCCGGCTCGTCCAGCACTACAAGCACCGGATCGGCGGCGAGCGCGCGGGCCACTTCCAGGATGCGCTGTCCGCCGAGCGGCAGGTTGCCGGCGAGTTCGTGCGGTCTGTCGCCGAGGCCGACGCGCTGCAACTGCCTGAGCGTTTCGTGCAGCGTGCGGCGCTCTTCGGTGCGGTCGAGCCGCAGCGCGCTCTTCAGGAACCCGGTTGCGTTGCGCGCATAGGCGCCGAGCGCGACATTGTCGATCAGGCTCATGTTCGGGCGCAGTTTGACGTGCTGGAAGGTGCGCGCGATCCCCATCCGCGCGATCTCCATCTGCGGCCGGCGAGTGATGTCTTCACCGAGGAAGGTGATGCGGCCGGCATTGGCCTGCAGCGCGCCGGTCAGCAGGTTGAACATCGTGCTTTTGCCGGCGCCGTTGGGGCCGATCAGGCCGAGGATCTCGCCGGCCCTGAGTTCAAAATTCACCTTATTGACAGCGGTCAGCCCGCCAAAAGTCCGCACCGCGTCTTCGACCTTCAGGATCAGAGTGCCATTCTCCGGAAGCGCGCGGCGCGCCATCGGCTCGGCGGCCGGGGGCGGCGGTTGCGTGGCCTTCGGCAGGCGTTTTGCAATGAACGAAACGAGGCCGCCGCGGGCGTTCTGCAGCAGCAGGATCAGCAGGATGCTGAAGGCGATGATCTCGAATTGCGCGGGGTTGTTCGTCACCAGCGGCAGCACGTCCTGCAGCCAGTTTTTCAACAGCGTGATCAGCGCAGAGCCTGCGACCGCGCCGACGATATGGCCGGCGCCGCCCGCCATCGCCATCAAGAGATATTCGATGCCGGGTTTGACGTCGAACGGGGCGGGACTGACGAAGCGGTTCATATGCGCATAGAGCCAGCCGGCGAGCCCGGCGAGCAGAGCAGCGAGCACGAAGGTGACGAGGCGGATGCGGAAGATGTCGACGCCGAGGCTCGCCAGCAGCACGTTGCCGCCGCGCAGGCTGCGGATCGCGCGGCCCTCGCGCGAATTGAGCAGATTGGCGCTGGCCAGCATGGCGAGGCCTACGATCAGCCAGATCAGGTAGAAGATCGTCTGCGACGAGGTCAGCGGCAGCGCGCCGATCATGATCGGCGGGATGCCGGACATACCGCCATTCTGCCCGAGGCCCGCGACATTGGCGAACAGGAAATAGATCGAGATGCCCCAGGCGATGGTGCTGAGCGAGAGGAAATGCCCGTCGAGCCGCAGCGTCAGCGCGCCGATCGCGAGCGCCGCCAGCCCGGTCATGAGTAGCGCCAGCAACAGTCCGATCCACGGCGACAGGCCGAGCGTCACCGTCGCCCATGCGGTGGCGTAGGCGGCGATGCCGACAAAGGCGGCCTGACCAAACGACGTCATGCCGCCGATCCCGGTCAGCAGCACCAGCCCGAGCGCCGCCAACGCGGAGATCCCGATATAATTGAGCAGCGTGATGGCGAAGCTGCCGAGCAGCGCGGGGGCGATCAGCAACGCGAGGATGGTGCAGCCGATCAGGCCATAGCGCAGTGGCGCGCTCAGCGCGATCGCGTGCGGCATTTCGAGTTCTTCGCCGGCCTCGTCGGCATGGCCTGATGTCTTCCATGACTGCCAGAGCAGCACCGGGATCAGCATGCCGAACACGATTACTTCCTTGAAGGAACTGCTCCAGAACGAGGCAAAACTTTCCATGATGCCAACCAGCACCGCGCCCAGCGCCGCGACCGGGTAGCTGGTGAAGCCGCCGATGATGGCGCCGATAAAGGCCTTCAGCCCGATCATGAAGCCGGAATCGTAATAGATCGTGGTGGTCGGCCCGACCAGGATGGCGGAGACGCCGGCGAGCAGCGAGGCGATGAAATAGGCGATCGTGCCGGTGCGCACCGGGCGGATGCCGACCAGCCGCGCCCCGATGCGGTTGACGGCGGTGGCCCGCAACGCCCGGCCCGACATCGAGCGTTCGAAGAACAGGAAGAACAAGAGACTCAGCAGTGCCGCGGTAATCACCATCAGCAACACCTGTGCGGAGACGATGACGCCGCCGCCGAGCACGTAGATGCCGTCGACGACGGGGCGAATGCGAAACCCTTCGGCGCCGAAGAACATCAGGCCGAGGCCGCTCAGCGCGAAATGCAGCGCCAATGCGATGATCAGCAGCACCAGCACCGAGGCGTCGGCGGCGGGGCGGAACGCAATGCGGTCGAGCAGCGGCGCGATCGGCAGCACCAGCAGGATCGCCAGCACGATCTGCACCGCATGCGGCAGGGCGTGGGATGCGGCGAACCAGGCCAGCACGCAGGGGATCAGCGGCAGCAGACAATAAAACAGCAGCGAACGCGGAATCCGCGCAGCCTCGCCGGAACGGAGATGGCCGGCGGCATCGATCATTGTTGCGATCACGGCCAGGATCGCGACCACCCAGATGGTGCCGGGCGGGCGGCCCAATTCGAAGGCGGCGATCGAGAGCACGCAGAACGCGGTGATGTCGCCAAACGGCACGAACACCACGCGGGTGACCGAAAAGATCAGCACGAGGCCGAGCCCCGCCAACAGGTAGATCGCTCCGTTGGCGATGCCATCGAGCAGCAGAATGATGGCGATTTCAGTCGTCATGGCGATCCGGTACCCTTGGCTTGGCCAGATTAATACACTAAATTACCGTTTGAAAATGCCATTTGAGGAGACATTCCGTGGCCAAGAAACAGGCAAATTCCGCCGCCGTCGTGGTGCCCATCGCCGAGCCGGTCAACGACATTTCGCCGATCGAGCAGACGGTGAATGCGTTCGAATACGCCGCCTGGCATTTCGGTTCGGCGTTCGCGCGCTGGCGGCGCGACTGCCTGATTGCGATGCCGGCCAATTCGCTCGGCGGCACCGAGGCCTCGATCCTGCACGTGTTGCATCTGAACGGCACGCCGAAGGGGCTGAGCGACGTGGCGCGCCTGCTGCATCGCGACGATCTCGCCAATTTGCAATATGGCCTGAAGAAGCTGCTTTCGCTGGGTTTTATCGAAAAGGCGAGCAATGGCGCCTCGCGCCGCAACACCACTTACCTGCCGACCGCATCCGGCCGCGCCATCGTCGACGCCTATTTGCAGCACCGGCGCGATACGCTGGTTCGCCTGGTCGGCAGCATGTCCGGAACGCAGGGGGCGCTGCAACAGGCGACCTCGATTCTGCATGTGATGACCGGGCTTTACGATCAGGCCAGCACGATCCTTTCCAGCCAGATCGGCGACGTCCCGGGCTTGCGGCCATAAGGGATAAATCACAGCTTCAATCGCTGGTTCAATCATACGAATTGCCTCTTGACTGGGGCCATACTGCACGCTTTTATGTTTTATGTCTAAAACAATTTCAATTCCTGCATGGCGGATGGCGCGGCTGTGAACAATAATCCAGGCCACGACGAAGCAGGGACGAACCGAAGGCTGTGCCGCGGTCAACCCGCCATCGCTCCGATCTCTCCCTTAACTTACAAGGCCGCGATCGACTGAGCGACGGCCCAACAGGAGGTAGCGACGATGAACAGACAGATGATTTCGCGCCGGAAAATCCTTCTCGGTGGTGCAGCCCTCTCGGCCTTCGTCGCAGCTCCCGCCATTGTTCGGGCGCAGGCCGCCCAGATCTCCGTCGGCTTCGTCACCGGCCAGACCGGGCCGGGCGCCTCGATCGGCATTCCCTATTCGAGGGGGATCGCGGCGGCGATGGCCTATCTCGACACGATCGACGGCCACAAGATCAAGCTGGTGCAGCTCGACGACGGCGGCGATCCGTCGGCCTCCACCCGCAATGCCCGCAAGCTGGTCGAAGAAGACAAGGTCGACCTGTTGATCGGTACGTCGGGCCTGCCCGGATCGGTCGCGATGGCCGCGGTCGCCGCCGAGCAGAAGGTGCCGTTCGTTTCGATCTCGCCGCTGCCGCCGACCGTTGGCAAGGGCGACGGCGGTTTCTGGGCGATCTCTATACCGCAGCCGCCGCCGCTGATGGTGGCAGCCGTGGTCGGCCAGATGCAAAAGGCCGGCATCAAGAGCCTCGGCTATATCGGCTTCAGCGACGCCTGGGGCGATATCGTCTACAGCGCGCTGACGAAGACGGCGCAACCGATCGGCATCAAGATCCTGACCGACGAACGCTATGCACGCCCCGATACCTCGGTGACCGCGCAAACGCTCAAGATCATCGCCACCCAGCCCGATGCCGTCATGACCGGCGGTTCGGGAACGCCGGGCGCGCTGCCGTTCCTGGCGCTGCGCGAACGCGGTTTCCGCGGGCCGATCTACGGCACGCACGCGCTGATCAATCCGGATTTCATCCGGGTCGGCGGCGCGGCGGTCGAAGGCGTGCTGGCGCCGACCGGGCCGATCATCGTTGCCGAGCAATTGCCCGACAGCAATCCGGTCAAGAAGGTCGGCCTCGAATTCCGCGCCGCGCATCAGAAGGCGAACAACGTCGCTTCCACCGACGCGTTCTCGGCTTATTCCTTCGACGGCTGGCTGGTGTTCGCCGCCGCCGCCAAGCGCGCGCTTGGCTCCGCCCAGCCGGGCTCGGCGGCGTTCCGCACGGCGCTGCGCGATGAACTCTACAAGACCAAGGAACTGGTCGGCACCCACGGCGTCTACAATTACACCCAGAATGACAATTCCGGTGTCGACGAGCGCGCCCGCGTCATCGTCACGCTCGAGAAGGGGCAGTGGAAACTGCTGGCCTGATCGACGGTTGCTCGGCGTTCGCGCCGGATCTGATCAAAACGCCGCGCCGTACGAGAAGCGCGCGGAAGTGAGGCTTTGTCATGAAACCGATCCGCATCTGGTACCAGAGCTATGTCGACTACGACAACGGCAAGACCTATTGGGATCGCCTGCGCAAGCATCTTGACGAGATCGCCGAGCCAGGCACGACGATTGACATCAAGGGCATCACGCCGCACGATTCCTATGCCCACGCGATCGTCGAATTCCGTTGCGCCCGCGAAGTGATCTGCAACGCGGTGCGGGCCGAGCGGGAAGGCTATGATGCTTTCGTGATCGGCCATTTCCAGGATGCCGGCCTCTACGAGGCCCGCTCCGTCGTCGATATTCCGGTGCTGGCGCTCGGCGAATCCTCGATGCTGCACGGCTGCCAGCTCGGACAGCGCAGCGGCATCATCACGATCAATCCGCGCTACATTCCCTGGTTTCATCACCAGATCGCCAAATACGGGCTGGAACGCCGCGTCGCCGGCACGCATGCCATGACGTTCGAGCCCGGGCAGATCCTGAAAGCCTATGAATCGGAGACGCTGGCGCGCGAGGTCGAGGAACTGTTCGCAGACCAGGCGCGGCCATTGGTAGCCAAGGGCGTCGAGGTTCTGATTCCCGGTGGCGGCATTCCGATGCTGCTGTTTTCAGCGCTCCGCAATCACGCGATCGACGGCGCGCCCGTCATCAACGGCATCCCGATCGTGGTGAAGATGGCAGAGATGGCAGTAAAGCTTCGCCGGCTTACCGGCCTTTCGGTCAGCCGCGCCGGCGAATTCGTCAAGCCGCCGGCCGAGATCATCGAGGAATTCATGACTCATCCGAAGCTCGGCTAGGGGCTTTCGGATACGAAGACTGCGATGCGCATTTGAGGAAGATTTGCGGCATAATCTGCATAAAAGTTACACGCTTTGGTTTGGTGGAACTTAAGTTCCGCAACCTAGCATCTTCCTCGTGAATGAACGCCTCCTGGGGCAAACGAGGTAGGAGCCACAATGAAGTCTCTCATTTTGAGGTTTTCCCAAGATGAATCTGGTGCCACGGCCATTGAATACGGCCTGATCGCAGCCGGCATCGCAATTGCTATCATCACGGCTGTGCAAGGTGTCGGCGGCAAGCTGAGCACCAATTTCGGCAACATCAGCACCTCGCTGAAGTAAACGAAAGCCCAGCTGCTGGGCTGAACGCGAGTGTATCTGCATCACTGACCCCGGCCTAACCGCCGGTTTTTTTTTGTCTGGGCCGCCTCAGCGAACGACCAGCTCGCGCCGCAATATTTCATCCGTCATGGCAGAGCGCGTTCGGCGGTCGTGCCGAAACAGGGGGCGACGCCGTACCGGAGGCTGATTTTGCCCGACGGCAAATCACTTCCGATTTTCGGAAACCATGTCAAGCAAAAAATCTGCCCAAATCGAAAATATTTCTGTTTTCCGGAAACCCAAATCAGCGCTACATCTCAACCCATCCCGTCCCGACCAGAGGGGCGTATCATGATCGCCACGATCGTGGGGCGGGTCGCGGTGGACGCTGGCAGTGCCGACAAGCGAACGGCATGAGAGCGTACGGTGAAGTCGTGTGGTCCCGACGTCGCGGTGCTGGCGTCAATGCACCTGGAGGCAATAGCTTTCAGGGCGCTACGGAGGCAAAAGAGCCGTTCTCCGGGGAGATCACGTTATAAGCCGTAAAGCCATTGCGCAGGGGATGTCGGATGTTCTCCGCTGCCCTGTATGCTCATGTGCGCACTCTTTCTACCCATTGCACATGAGACCGCGGGTGCAGCGCGCATCCGGCATTCCCTGCGCCCTCTGTTTGGAGAGGGCGACGAGTTACAAGCAAACCTCGGGCGAAACGCGCCGCGAGAACGCGAAACTGTATCCGCCGTCATTGCCTGCGACAAACGCGTAGCGTTTGCGCAAGGGAGCGCTTGCGACGAAGCAATCCATGTCACCGCAAGCGGCGCAAGCGGAGGGATGGATTGCTTCGCTTCGTTCGCAATGACGGGGATGGGCCGCGGCGCGCCGAATGCTGGCCGGATGTAGGGCCGAACAATCGCTACAGCACCAACGCTTCGCGAAGCCCGCGCAAATACCCGACGGAAAACGCCGCCACGCCTTCGCCGTCGGGCGAATAATCGAACGGCTCGACCGCGATGGTGCCGGCGTAGTTCTGGCGTTTCAGGGCAGCCAAAATCGGCGCGAATTTCATTTCGCCCTGACCCGGGCCGCGCCTGTTCGGATCATTGACCTGCAGATGCGCAATCAGGCCGGTCGGCAGCCAGCGGTCGATCAGATCGGGAATTGGCTCGGCTTCAGCCTGGCCGGCGGCGCTGCAATCGATCATGGTTTTGAAATTGGGATGATCGATCGAACGCACCAGCTCGGCCGCTTCGGCGACCGTGTTCACCAGCGCGGTTTCGCGCTGGGACAACGGCTCGATGCAATAGACGACGCCGGCGCGGGCCGCGGTGAACGCGGCTTGCGCCAACGCTTCCCGCAGCCGGGCCAAGGCGGTGGCATGGGTTTCGCCTTGCGCGATCTGCCGCTGTTTCGGCGAGCCGTGCACCAAAACGCTGCCGCCGAGTTCCGCGCAGAGTCCGATGAGATGGGTCATCACGTCGAGCGTGCGTTTGCGCAACGCCGCGTCGGGATCCGTCAAAGACAGCCCATCCGGCTTGACCAGCAGCCAATGCAGCCCGGTCACGACCAGACCGGAGGCTTCGACGACCCTGCGAATCCTTGCCGCCTCTGCCGTCGCGATTTTCTCCGGCGCATCGCTGAGCGTAAACGGCGCGATCTCGAGGCCGTCATAGCCGAGGGCGGCGGCGTACTCGCATTGCCGCTCCAGCGGCATGGCGCCGAGCACCTCGTTACACAGGGCAATCCGCATTTGCAAAACTCCGGTCGTTCAGGCCTGTCGCGAACCAAGCCGCTGGATCTGCCGGCTGATGGATCCGGTGATGCTCGTGACCAGCGACTTGAAGGCGGGAATGTACATCAGCAGGATCAGGATGGTGACGGTGGCAAATCCGATGCTGATCGGCCGGGTGAAGAACGGCTCGATGCTGCCGTCCGAAAGCACGAGGCCGCGGCGCAGGCTCTTGTCCAGGAGGCCGCCGAGCACCAGGCCGAGCACGAACGGCGCCATCTGGTAGCCGCGCCGGCGCAGGAAGAACGCGCCGATGCCGATCGCTATCATGCAATAGATGTCGAACAGCCGCGACGCGCCGGCGAACGCGCCGACCGTGCACAACAGGAAGATGATGGGCATCAGCACGGTACGCCTGATCTTGAGCACCAGCAGCAGCGGTCGGATCAGGAACAGCCCGAACACCAGGATGCTGACGGTGGCCAGCGACGTCATTGCCACCACGTCGTAAATGAACTGCGGGTGTTCGATCATCAGCATCGGCCCGGGCTGGATGCCGTGGATGATCATCGCGGCCATCAGCACCGCCGATGGCGCGGAACCGGGAATGCCGAGCGCGAGGCAGGGAATGATATGGCCGGGGATCGAGGACATGTCGCCGGTCTCGGCCGCCATCAGGCCGTCGATCGAACCTTTGCCGAATTGCTCGCGCTCCTTGCTGACGGCATTAGCCGCCGCGTAGGACATCCAGGCGCCGGCATCCTCGCCGACGCCGGGCATCAGGCCGGTCAGAACGCCGATCGCGCCCGAACGCAGCACGGTGCGCCAGTACTGAAAGACTTCGCGAAATCGCGGCAGTACGGAATCGCGCATCTCGACCATTTTGCGTTCGACGGGATCGGCGAGCGTGGTCAGGACTTCGGCAAAACCAAACGCGCCGACCAGCGCCGGGATCAGCGAAATCCCGCCGGAGAGCTGGCTCCATCCGAACGTGAATCGATCATGGGCGTAGAGACCCTCCTGGCCGATCTGGGCGACGAACAGGCCGAGCGTGCCCATCAGCCAGCCCTTGAGCGGATCGTTGCCGACGATGCTGCCGGACATCGCAACCCCGAGCAACGCAAGCCAGAAGAATTCATAAGCCCCGAACGACAGCGAGACCTCCGCGAGCAATGGCGTGAATGCCGCAAGGCACAGCACGCCAAACAACGTGCCGCTGAACGCACCCGATGTCGCAATGCCGATGGCCCGGCCGGCCTCGCCGCGCAACGCAAGGGCGTGGCCGTCGGCGCACGAGGCGGCGTTGGCGGCGGTGCCGGGAATATTGAGCAGGATCGCGGTGCGCGATCCCCCGTACAGCGTGCCGACATAGGAGCAGATCAGGATCAGGATGGCATCGTTGGGCGCCAGCTTGATAGTCAAAGTCGTCAGCAACGCGATGCACAGCGTCGCCGACAATCCGGGAAGGCAGCCGACGATAATGCCGAGCAGCGCGCCGGAAAGCCCGTAGGCGATCGAGGAGACGTTGAGGATGCTCAGATAGGCTTGACCGAGCTCGGCGAGACCCGACAGCATGACGATATCCGGCTAGGGCAGGCGAACCAGGAAGATTTCCTGGAACACGATGGTGATGGCGATGCCGGCGCCAAGGCCGATCGCCGCGGTGGTGGCGAATTGGCGCAGCGTCAGCGGCTCGCCGGTCGATTTGCGCGCCTGATACTGCAGCGAGAGAATGGCGGTCGTGACAAAGATCGCAGCAGCCAGCCAGAACGGCAGGCCATGTCCGACCAGCGCCACGCCAAAGGCAAGACACAGTCCGAGCACCAGCAGGATGCGCATTTGCTCGG
>Ga0310810_10005862_pt1 | contig 13809 bp, 17 predicted proteins | sample NCmetagenome_FD_207641 | JGI IMG/M metagenome (GOLD analysis project Ga0310810, IMG submission 207641) | Soil microbial communities from experimental microcosm in Duke University, North Carolina, United States - NC | ecosystem: Engineered > Artificial ecosystem > Soil microcosm > Unclassified ... | reverse complement strand
AACTCTGGAACACCATTGCGATCGATCGCGCCGCCGGCGGCAGCCGCGTCACGTCGCGCCGGCCGATCAGGATGCGCCCGGCATCGCACGTTTCGAGACCGGCGATCAGGCGCAGCGTCGTCGACTTACCGCATCCCGACGGACCGAGCAGAACGTTGAGCGTGCCCGCGTCGAACGCGAACGAGACGTCGTCGACCGCGCGCACGGGCGACGCGCCCGTCATCCAGACCTTGCTCACGCGCTCGGCGGCGATCGCGGACATCGCGGGAAGCGCCGTCAGTCCCCGAAGAGCGCGCCGAGCGCGGCGCCCGGATCGGGTGCGCGCATGAATGCCTCGCCCACGAGGAACGCGTGGACGCCGTGGCGGCGCATCTGTACCACGTCGCGGCGCGCGAGGATGCCGCTTTCGGTGACGACGACCCGATCGGACGGGACGCGCGGCGCCAATTCGATCGTCGTCGAAAGCGCGACGTGGAACGTGCGCAGGTTCCGGTTGTTGATGCCGATCAGCGGCGTCGCGAGCCTCAATGCGCGATCGAGCTCGCGCTCGTCGTGCACTTCGACGAGCACGTCCATCCCGTAGCCGCGGGCGCACGCTTCGAGCGCCGCGAGCCGCGCGTCGTCGAGCGCGGCCACGATCAACAGCACGGCGTCGGCGCCGAGCGCTCGCGACTGCGCGACCTGGTATTCGTCGACGATGAATTCCTTGCGCAGCGCCGGCAGTGCGCATGCGTTGCGCGCGTCGACCAGGTACTCGGGAGCACCCTGGAAGAACGGCCGGTCGGTCAGCACCGACAGGCACGTCGCGCCGCCGCGCGCGTACGACGCGGCGATTGCGGACGGATCGAAGTCCTCGCGCAGCACGCCCTTGCTCGGGCTCGCCCGCTTAATCTCGGCAATGACGGCCGGTCGCCCACCCGCAATGCGGGCGCGAATCGCGTTCGCGAATCCACGCGGCGCAGGCGCCGCACGCGCTTCGCGCTCGACGACATCGAACGGGCGCTCGACCTGCGCGGCGATGACCTCCTCGGCCTTCGTCGCAAGTATTTTTTCGAGGATGTCCGACCGGGACTGGCTCTCCAGCGCTCGAGCGGTCATGTCGTCGATCGCTCCTGCTTTGCGATCGCTTGCGTCGCCTCGACGAATGCGTCGAGCTTGCGCCGCGCGGCTCCGCTCGCAATCACGTCGCGGGCGCGCGCGATGCCGTCCGCGATCGAATGGGCGATGCCGGCCGCGTAAAGAGCAGCGCCGGCGTTCAGCACGACGATCTCGCGCGGCGTGCCCTCGACGTCGCCGAGTGCCTCGAGGACCATCTCCTTCGACTGCTGCGCGTCGGTGACCTTGAGCCCGCGGTTCGACTTCATGTGCAGGCCGAAGTCCTCGGGATGGATCTCGTATTCGCTGATCTCGCCATCCTTGAGCTCGCCGACCATCGTCGCGGCGCCGAGCGAAACCTCGTCCATGCCGTCCTTGCCGTAGACGACGAGCGCGCGCCTGCTGCCGAGGCGCTGCAGCACGCGCACGTGAATGCCGACGAGATCGGGATGGAACACACCGATCATGCTGTGCCCGGCGCCGGCCGGATTCGTGAGCGGCCCGAGGATGTTGAAGATCGTCCGCACGCCGAGCTCGCGGCGCACCGGCGCCGCATGCTTCATCGCGCCGTGGTGGCTCGGCGCGAACATGAAGCCGACGCCCGTGTCGCGAATGCAGCGGCCCACCTGCGCAGGCGTCAGCATGATGTGGGCACCGAGCGCCTCGAGCACGTCGGCGCTGCCGGATTTCGACGACACCGACCGGTTGCCGTGCTTGGCCACGCGCGCGCCGGCGGCCGCGGCGACGAACATCGAAGCGGTCGAGATGTTGAACGTATGCGACGCGTCGCCGCCGGTGCCGACGATATCGAGCAGCGCATCCGGATTCGGGACTTCGACGCGCGTCGCGAACTCCCGCATCACCTGCGCCGCCGCGGCGATCTCGCCGATCGTCTCCTTCTTGACGCGAAGGCCGACGGTAAGCGCGGCGATCATCACCGGCGACACGTCGCCGCTCATGATCCGCCGCATCAGCGACAGCATCTCGTCGTGGAAGATCTCGCGATGCTCGATCGTGCGCTGCAGCGCGTCCTGAGGCGTGATGGCCATCGTCGGTTCCGACGGGCGAAGGTGTCGCCCGAAGTCGAAAGCCGGGAGTTTAAACGGTCGCCGCGAGGAAGTTCTCGAGGAGCTTCCGCCCGTGCTCGGTCAGAATCGCCTCGGGATGGAATTGAACGCCTTCGATCGGCAGCTCGCGATGCCGGATCGCCATGATCTCGCCGTCGTCGGCAGTCGCCGTGACGTCGAGAACCTCCGGCAGGCTGGCCCGTTCGACCGCGAGCGAGTGGTAGCGCGTCGCGTTGAACGGCGACGGCACGTCGGCGAAGACGCCGCGCTCGTCGTGAACGACCGATGAGAGCTTTCCGTGCATCACGCGCTGCGCACGCACGATCCGCGCGCCGAATGCCTGCCCGATCGCCTGGTGCCCGAGGCAGACGCCGAGAATCGGCACGCGCCCGGCGAAGCGCCTGACGAGCGGCACCGACACGCCCGCCTCGTTCGGCGTGCAGGGCCCGGGCGAGATCACGATGCGCTCGGGATGCAGCGCCTCGATGTCGTCGAGCGACATCGCATCGTTGCGCACGACTTTGACGGCGGCGCCGAGCTCACCCAGGTACTGGACGAGGTTCCAGGTGAAGCTGTCGTAATTGTCGAGCATCAGGACCATGGAATCGCGCCTTTCGCCGGCTTGCTTCGCAACCTCTCGAGCGAGCCTGCGCGCATCATTCTAGCGCGCAAAAAAAAGACCCCCCGAACTCGCCGTTCGAGGGGCTTTCGAGGTAATCGGTCCTGATGCCGCCTGTCTTCGAATGTGCTGTGAAGCCTTCGCCGGGGAATCGTTACGGCGAGCGCCGGAACATGCCCACGAGCAGCGAGATCACGAACAGTGCGAGGAAGATGAAGAAGAGGACCTTGGCGATCTCGGCGGCGCCGACGGCGATGCCGGTGAAGCCGAACACGGCCGCGATCAACGCGATGACGAAGAAAACCGCAGCGTATTGCAACATGACTTGACCTCCCGAAGTTGACCCGAACAATTCCGCGAAGACCCGTTGGGTGACGAAGCCTCGCAGTCCTACTCGTCGTAGAAAGCGCTTACCCGAAACCGCGCGAACCGGTCCGCATCCGAATCGAATTCGCCCGATGCATCCGCACCCGCGTTGATCGACTCGAGCAGCGCCCAATCGTCATCCGCCGGAAGCGAGCTCGCGTCGAGCAGCGGGATCGGATTGAGTTGCGACGCGACGGGGTCGTGAAGATAAGGACGCATCGCTCATTCCTCCTCGTGGCCCGGCCGCGGGACGTCCGCAGACGGTGGACGGTCGAGGGCCGGATCCTCGCCTTTCGCGCGCCGCTTGCCCTCGGCTTCCGCGGCGTCGAGCTCGCGCGCCTCGCTCTTCGACTTCGGCGCAGCGGCGCGCGCGGCGTCTTCGACGCGCCCCGACTCGACGTACTTCTTCGTCGCGTCGTCGTACTGGCGAGTCGCTGCGTAGTTGCCTTCGCCGTGCAGGTTCTGACCGGTCTGCTGGCGAAGCATGTCGCGCTGCTCCCGGTTCTGCTCGCGCCCTTCGTTCTCCATCCGGTGCGCGAAGTCCTTGTGGCCGCCAAGCTGGCTCTGCTGCCGTTCGGCGCCGCCGAGCTGGTTCTGCTGGCGATCGTTGCGCTGGCCCTGCGCGCCCTGTTGCCGGCTGCCTTGGCGTCGTTGACCCGGACGGCTGTTCCGTGTGCCCATGAAGCCTCCTCGTTATTGCACCGCATCGGGGCCGACTGCACCCGGCGGCGACGTGGAGGCATTGTGCGGCGGGGCTTCGGGACGACGCAGTCGGAGGAGCGCCGATTCGCGGGGCCGCCGTCGCGGCAGGCCGCTGTCTCCTTCAGTCCTACTTCAGCCCTGCGCCGGCCTGGTCGCACGCCTTAGCGCGCGGCAGTCGAAATCGCGAGCGTCGTCGGCAGCGGAGCGGCGAGTCCCGCGGCCGCATCCTCGACCGCGCTGAACGCGACCTCCGGCATGCCGCCGCGCACGTTGCCGAACATCGTCGCGAACGCGACGTCGGCTGCATCGCGGCCGGTGCCGATGCGGATCAGGCCGGTGAGCGGCGTGATGCCGGTCGGGTCGAAGAGCCACCAGCGATCGCCGATCCAGGCCTCGACGTAGGAATGGAAATCCGGCGGGCCGAGCTCGCGCGGCGCGCCGTAGTCGACGCCGGTCACGAAGCGCGCGGGATAGTTGAGCGCGCGCAGCAGCGCGATCGTCGCGTGGACGAAGTCGCGACAAACGCCACAGCCGCGCTCGAGCGTATCGATCGCCGAGGTCGCCGGCGTCGACGTGCCGACGCGGAACTCGACGCGCGAGCGCACGTGGCGGCACACGGCATCGACCTGTGCGTAGCCGGGCGTGACGTCGCTGAACTCGCGCCATGCGAGCGCCTGAACGCGATCGGACTGGCAATAGCGGCTCGGGCGCAGGAAGGGCAGCGCGCTTGCAGGCAAATCGGCGATGTCGCCGGCGAGGACACGGTCGGGCTCGGCGATGTGGTGAACGACCTCCACGCCGGCCGCGTAATGCACGTCGAGTGCTCCCGCGCCCGACCGCAGACGCAACAAACGGTTGCCGGACGTCGGCTCCGTTTCGACGCGCCAGGGGACGTGGGGCTGGACGACGACCGCCTCGCGCAGCACGCGCTGCTGATCCGTCTGCGCCGCATGGATGCTGAAAATGAAGTCGACGTCGCCGAAGACGTCGTAGTGGAGATCGACCGTGTAGTCGAGCCGAGCGCGGCTGCCGGCGATTTCAGCCGAGTCGTGTCGCATCGGCGGTGGCGGCCGCCCGCGCTCAGCCGGCGGGCAAATCGAAATACGGATTGAAGCCGTGCGGCATCGGCGAGGCGTCCTGCGCGCTCACCGCAGGATCGAAATCCACGAGAGCGACTGGCCGCATCACCTCTGCGTCGACGAGCACCTTGCAGCCGGGCGTCAAATCGAGTCCCGCCGCCGAATATTGCGGCGCCACGGCCGGATCGGGATCGACGATGTACCAGGTGCGCCGGCGCTTGCGCCTGTCGACGGTGATCACGATCGAATGCAGAGCGCCCATCGGCGCACATGCCTGGCGGGCGCGCGCCTTGTCGAGCGGCGGCGGCGTGCGACGGCGGCGCGTGATCGGCGTCTCGTCGATACGGACCTTCGCCTGCTCGCGCGTCGTGCGCGGCGGGGGCTCGTCGAGAGGCGGAACTGTACCCTGTGCGGCGCGGATGAAAGCGCGCGCGGCGGCGCGCATCTGGATCTTGTCCATGGAAGTGTGGAAGCTCGTCGAATACTTGACGCGAGCAGTCGTCGTGCCAGTCGCGACGCCTGCGAAATGCGTGGCAAATCAATGCCGGCCGCGCGCTCACCACCGCCGCGATTACAGCAGGATTTACCAGCGACTGTAAAGCTTGCCCGGGCGTGCAGGACGCGCGCCCGAGTGAACCTCTACGCCTCCGCGTCGAGGCCCAGTTGCACGAGCTCGGCGGCGCGCAACACGGCTCGTGCCTTGTTCAACGTTTCCTGCCATTCGGCCTCGGGCACCGAATCGTGAACGATGCCCGCACCGACCTGCACGTAGAGCATGCCGTTGCGCAACACCGCGGTGCGAATTGCGATCGCGAGATCCATGTCGTCCTGGAAGCTCACGTAGCCGACGGCCCCGGCGTAAACGCCGCGTCCGGTGGGCTCGAGCTCGTCGATGATCTCCATCGCGCGCACCTTCGGCGCGCCGCTCACCGTGCCCGCCGGAAAGCTCGCGGACAGGACGTCGAAGCTGGTCGTCCCCGGCGGCAGCGTGCCCTCGACGTTCGACACGATGTGCATCACGTGCGAATAGCGCTCGATCGTCATTTGCTCCGTCACATGAACGGTTCCCGTGGCGGCGACGTGACCGACGTCGTTGCGTCCGAGGTCGAGCAGCATCACGTGCTCGGCGATCTCCTTCGGGTCGGCCGCGAGCTCGCGCGCGAGGCGCTCGTCGGCGTCGCGGTTCTCGCCACGCGGCCGCGTGCCGGCAATCGGCCGCAGCGTCACGGTCGAGCCTTCCTTGCGCACGAGGATCTCCGGCGACGCGCCGACGAGGTGAAAGTCGCCGAAATCGTAATAGAACATGTATGGCGACGGATTCAGCGAGCGCAACGCGCGGTACAGCGACAGCGGCGACGCCGCGAACGGCAGGTGCATCCGCTGCGACAGCACGACCTGCATGATGTCGCCGGCCGCGATGTAGTCCTTCGCGCGGCGCACGGCCGTCTGGAACGCCTCGGGCCCGATCTCGCTCTCCGCGCGCGTAACCTCGGTCGCGGTCTGGAACGGAATGGGCACCGGCGTGCGCGAAGCGCGCCGCAACTGCTGGAGTCGCTCCTGCGCGCGCGCGTACGCGTCGGCCTCGCCCGGATCCGCGTACACGATCAGATAGATCTTGCCGGCGAGGTTGTCGATGACGGCGAGCTCGTCGGTGAGCAGCAGCAGCATGTCCGCGAGGTCGTCGAGCGCATCGTCGTGGTTTGCCTTGCGCGACCCGAGGCGCGGCTCGATGTGGCGAACGGTGTCGTAGCCGAAATAGCCGGCGAGGCCGCCGCAGAAGCGCGGCAATCCCGGCTGCGGCGCGGCGCGGAAACGGCCGAGGAACGTACGCAGGAATGCGAGCGGGTCGCCCTCGTGGCGCTCGATGACGCCGCGTGCGTCCTCGACCTCGACCTCGGTACCCTTGACGCGAATGCGCACCTTCGCAGGCAATCCGATGAACGAGTAGCGTCCGAACCGCTCGCCCCCGACGACCGACTCGAGCAGGAATGTGTAGTGCTGGTGCGCGAGCTTCAGGTACAGCGACAGCGGTGTGTCGAGGTCGGCGAACGACTCGAGGACGAGCGGTATCCGGTTGTAGCCCTGCGCGGCGAGCGCCCGGAATTCGCTTTCTGTAATCATCTCGGAAGCGCGGCGATCATGCCTGAAGCGCCGCGCGCATCGCCGCGATCGTCGCGCGGTAGTCGGGCTGGCCGAAGATCGCGCTGCCGGCGACGAACGTGTCGGCGCCGGCGCGGCCGATCTCGCCGATGTTGTCGACCTTCACGCCGCCGTCGACCTCGAGCAGGATCTCGCGCCCGGTGCGCGCGACCGCGGCGTCGACGAGCTTGCGGGCCGCGCGCAGCTTCTCGAGCGCGTGCGGGATGAACGACTGCCCGCCGAAGCCGGGGTTGACCGACATGATCAGCACGAGATCGAGCTTGTCGAGCGTGTGCATCAGCCAGTCGAGCGGCGTCGCCGGATTGAACACGAGTCCCGCCCTGCATCCGTGATCGTGGATCAGGTCGATCGTGCGGTCGACGTGCCTGGACGCCTCGGGATGGAAGCTCACGTACGACGCGCCGGCCTTGGCGAAGTCGGGCACGATGCGATCGACCGGTTCCACCATCAGATGCACGTCGATCGGCGCGCTCGCGTAGGGCTTGATCGCCGAACAGACGAGCGGCCCGACGGTGAGGTTCGGCACGTAGTGATTGTCCATCACGTCGAGGTGCACGAGATCCGCACCGGCGGCGACGACCGCGCGCACCTCGTCGCCGAGGCGCGCGAAGTCCGCGGACAAGAGCGAAGGCGCAATGCGGATCGGGCGCATCATCGCGGACTATAATCCGAGATCGGATCAGGCGGCAGCGGATCGGGCAGCATCGACATGGCGGAGCATAAACGTTACGAAATCTCCGTAACGCCGAAAGTCACCTTCCTCTCGGAACAATCGGATCCCGACAAGAACCACTTCGTGTTCGCCTACACGATCACGGTCACCAACACGGGCGACGTGACCGCGCAACTGGTGAGCCGGCACTGGATCATCACCGATGCCGAACACCGCGTCCAGGAAGTGAAGGGGCAGGGCGTCGTCGGCAAGCAGCCGCTGTTGCGGCCCGGCGAGAGCTTCGAATACACGAGCGGGGCGAGCATCCCGACACCGGTCGGCACGATGCGCGGCTCCTACCAGATGGTCGCCGAGGACGGCGTCACGTTCGACGTGCCCATTCCGGCGTTCACATTGTCGGTGCCGCGTACGCTGCACTGAGCGCTACTCGGAGAGCGCCGAGTACGCCATTCATTCGCTCCGATCGCGCTCGTCGCCGCGCGGCCGACGGCGGCGCCCCGGCATCATCGTCCAGGCGACGATTCCCACCAGAATCAGGAATGCGACAGCCGATTCGAGCAGCAGCCAACCCATTGCGTACGTTCCCCGGCGGAGTCGATCGACACCTGTCGCTGCGCATCGTCCGCGCGGCACTCGTCGCGACGGTGCTCGGCCTCGCCGGGTGCGTGACGCCGCCCACGCCGCCGCCGGGTCCAGCGCATGCGGTGTTCACGCCGACCACGTTCGACGCGCTCCCCGGCTGGCGCGACGATCGCGTTGCGGATGCATGGCCGGCGTTTCGCGTCGGCTGCAAGGCGCTCGTCGCGCGCCCGCGCGCGCAGGCGACGTGGCAAGCGCCCTGCTCGGCGGCCGATGCCGTGGACGTCGCCGATGCGCAAGCGGTGCGACGCTTTTTCGAAGCGAATTTTACGCCGTATCGCGTAAGCGCCAGCGACGGCGCGGAGCAGGGTCTCGTCACCGGCTATTACGAGCCGTTGCTGCACGGCTCGCGAACGAAGAGCGCGCAATACCCGCAGCCCCTCTATGCGACGCCCGACGATCTCCTTGTCGTCGATCTCGCCGATCTCTATCCCGAGCTCAAGGGCAAGCGCGTCCGCGGACGCCTCGACGGCCGGCGCGTCGTTCCCTACTGGCCGCGCGCCGAGATCGACGCGGGCAAGGCGAACACGGAAGACAAGGCGCTCGTCTACGTGAGCGACCCGGTCGACGCGTTCTTTTTGCAGATACAGGGATCGGGTCGCGTCGCGCTCGACGACGGCAGCGTGATCCGCGTCGGCTACGCCGATCAGAACGGACAGCCGTTCCGCTCCGTCGCGCGCGTGCTGATCGATCGCGGTGAATTGACGCTCGAGCACGCGTCGATGCAGGGGATTCGCGAGTGGGGCCGCGCGCATCCCGACGCGCTTCCGGCGCTGCTCGACGAGGATCCGAGCTACGTGTTCTTCCGAGAGGTGCCGCCGCCTGCGCCCGGATCGCTCGAAGCCGCGATCGACGGCCCGATCGGCAGCCTCGGCGTGCCGCTTCTTGCCGGCCGCGCGATCGCGGTCGATCCGCGCGCGATTCCGCTCGGCGCGCCGGTGTTTCTCGCGACGACGCGCCCGCTGTCGGACGCGCCGCTCGCGCGACTGGTGTTGGCACAGGATACGGGCGGTGCCATTCGCGGACCGATTCGCGCCGACTTCTTCTTCGGCTTCGGCGACGAAGCGGGTCAGGATGCCGGACGCATGCGCGCGCAGGGTCGCATGTGGCTGCTGTGGCCGAATGGTGCGCCACCGCCCGGCGCGTGAGCCGCCCGAAGGATTGCGACGAGCGTTGCGAGCGCCGATGCCTTACGGCGCGTGCAAGACCTCCTCGGCCTGCCGGTCGGCGTGATACGACGAGCGCACGAGCGCACCGACCGCGGCGTGCCGGAAACCCATCGCATAAGCCTCGCGCTCGAAATGCGCGAACGTGTCGGGATGCACGTAGCGCAAAACCGGCAGGTGCGCCGTCGACGGCTGCAGGTACTGGCCGATCGTCAGCATGTCGATCGCGTGCGCGCGCATGTCGCGCATGGTCTGGATGATTTCATCATCGGTCTCGCCGAGGCCGACCATCAGCCCCGACTTCGTCGGCACATCGGCATGGCGCGCCTTGAACGCCTGCAGAAGCCGCAGCGAGTGCGCGTAATCGGATCCCGGCCGCGCAGCCCGGTAGAGTCGCGGCACCGTCTCGAGGTTGTGGTTCATCACGTCGGGCGGCGCCGCAGCGAGAATGTCGAGCGCGCGATCGAGCCTGCCGCGGAAGTCGGGAACCAGCACCTCGATCTGCGTCGCCGGCGACACCTCGCGCACGGCGCCGATGCAGTCGACGAAATGCTGCGCGCCGCCGTCGCGAAGGTCGTCGCGATCGACGCTCGTGATGACGACGTAGCGCAGCTTCAACGCCGCGATCGTCCTGGCGAGATTCATCGGCTCGTCGGCGTCGAGCGGAAGCGGCCGGCCGTGGCCGACGTCGCAGAACGGACAGCGCCGTGTGCAGATGTCGCCCATGATCATGAACGTCGCGGTGCCCTTGCCGAAGCATTCGCCGATGTTCGGGCACGACGCTTCCTCGCAGACCGTGTGCAGCCGATGCTCGCGCAGGATCTGCTTGATCTCGTGGAAGCGCGGCGACGACGGCGCGCGCACGCGGATCCATTCCGGCTTGCGAAGCCGCTCCGCGGGCACGACCTTGATCGGGATGCGCGACGTCTTCGCGTCCGCCTTGTGCTTGATGCCGAGGCTCGATCGAATCGCTGGCGCCTGCGTATCACTCATCGAGTGCGAGTCCGATCTGCGACGCGAGGAGCGGCGCCAGCGCGCGTCCCGCTTCGTCGACGGTGACGCGGACGCCGAAATCGGCAAGCTGCGTCACCGCAAGGCCCGGGTAGCCACACGGGTCGATGTCGAGGAACGGAGCGAGGTTCATGTCGAGGTTCACCGCGACGCCGTGGTACGTGCAGCCGTTGCGCACGCGAAGGCCGAGCGCGGCGATCTTCGCGTCGCCGCCCTGTCGCTCGACGTAAACGCCGGGCGCCGACATCTTGCCGAACGCGCGCACGCCCAAGCGCGCGAGCCATGTTATCACCGCCGCTTCGATGCGCCGAACCATCTCCCGCACGCCGAGCCGCGTGCGGCGCAGGTCGACCAGCAGGTAGACGACGAGCTGGCCGGGTCCGTGATACGTCACCTGGCCGCCGCGATCGCACTTGAGTAACGGAATGCCATTGTCGCGCAGCACGTGGTCGCGCCGGCCGGCGAGCCCGAGCGTGTACACGCGCGAATGCTCGGTGAGCCAGAGCTCGTCGGGCGTGTCGCGGGCGCGCGCGCCGGTGAACGCCTGCATCGCGCGCCACGTCGCCGTGTAGTCGGTGCGGCCGAGCGCCCGTATCCTCGCGCATTCGGCGACCGGCGCATTCTGCAGCGCTTCGGCACCTATCGGCAACATCGCACCGGCGTCAAAGCACCATCGCGACCATCGGATGCGCGACGAGCTCGCGATAGAGCGCGTCCAGCTGCTCGCGCGAGATCGCATTGATCGTCGCGGTCATCGACAGGTAGTTGCCGGCGCGCGACGATCGCATCTCGAGCGTCGCCGGATCGAAATCCGGCGCGTGCCGCACGACGATGCCGGCGATCGCCTGCGCGAAGCCGTCGCACGTGCGACCCATGATCTTGATGGGGAACGCGCAGGGAAATTCGAGCGCGCTCACCTGTGCGACGACGGGTACTCCGGTTGGCGAATCCATAGGCGGCTCCAGAAGGGCGAAGGCATCCCGGACTCCTGAAGATGCGGCCGTTCCGCCCCGATACAACCGGCCGCCTTCAGGCGTTGTTGCGCGTTCCCGCGTAGATGTACTCGCGCGTGAGCGGATGCGGAAGGCGGCCATCCGCGAGCGGCTTCCCGGCCAGAAGCTGCCATAGCGACAGCCAGCCGCGATCGAACGCATGCGCGGAGCCCGCCATGTAGATCCGCCATATCCGGTACTTCTCCTCGCCGACCTCTGCCCGCGCCGCGTCGGCGTTCGCCTCGAGCCGCTCGACCCAGTGCCAGAGCGTTTTCGCGTAGTGCTCGCGCAGCGCCTCCGCGTCGACGACCTCGAGACCCTGCGCGGCAAGTCCCTCCATCACGCGCGACGCGTGCGCGAGCTCGCCGCCCGGGAACACGTATTCCTCGACGAACTCGCCGATGCCGCTGCCGAGCGCACGGCCCGTCAACTGGTTGTGCGTGATGCCGTGATTCAGCACGAATCCGCCGGGGACGAGGAGCCTGCGGATCTTGCCGAAGTAGCGGCCGTAGTTGCGCGGGCCCACGTGCTCGAACATACCGACGCTGGCAATCTTTTCGAATGCCTCTTCGTCGGGAAGATCCCGATAGTCGCGCAGCTCGACGCGCACGCGTCCGGTAAGCCCGCGTGCAGCGATCTCGCGCTGCACGTGCTCGAACTGGTTCCTGGACAACGTGATGCCGGTCGCCTGCACGCCATAGTTCTCGGCCGCCCAGAAGATCAGCGCGCCCCAGCCGCAGCCGATGTCGAGGAGGCGCTCGCCTTTTTCCAGCCGAAGCTTGCGGCAGATGTGGTCGATCTTCTGGGCCTGCGCGGCGTCGAGCGTGTCGTCGGCCTTCCTGAAGTACGCGCACGAATAGACCATCCGCGCGTCGAGCCACATCCGGTAGAACGCGTTGGAAACGTCGTAATGGTGCGAGATGTTGCGGCGGTTGGCGCGGCGTTGGTGCACGAACGACAACACCTTTGCGCGCGCGCTCTCCTGCCCGTGCGCAATGTCGCCGACCATCCGCTCGGCGATCGCGAGCACCCGGCGCGCGCTGCCGGTGAAGTCGACGTCGCCGTGTACGTACGCGCGCGCGAGCCGGCCCATCGCCGGCGCGGCCAGCGCGCGCAGGCCCGCGAGCGAACGGGCGATGACGTCGATCTCCGGCTTCGGCGACAACGGGACGCGGTCCCCGTCGGGCAGGACCAGCGCGACGGGCAGCCCTCGCCCGGCATAGCGGTTCGCGATCAACTTCCGCAGCGTGTCCGGCATCGTCTTCTTCTGGATTCGAGCGGAACGTGAAGTGTAGCAAGCGGCCGCGGACGGACCCGCTTCGCGAGTTGCAGCACGGCTGGGGTAGAGTCGCGGCCATGCCAGGAAAAGGCCCCGCCGCGAAAGCCTTCAGCGAGCGGCAGTTTCGCGACGCGCTCGCACAATTCGCGACCGGCGTCACGATCGTCTGCGCCCGCGCGCCGGATGAGCGCTGCAGAGCGGCCTCAAAGCGCGAATTCGGCCCCCTCGGGGGGCAGCGAAGCGGCGAAGCCGCGAGCGTGGGGGGATCCTGCAACCGTTATGTCGGATTCACCGCCAACTCGTTCAGCTCGGCGTCGCTCAACCCGCCGCTCGTCGCCTGGACGCTGTCGGAGCGTTCGTCGAGTCTCCGCGGCTTCGAAGCGAGCACGCGTTATGCGATCAACGTGCTCGCCGCATCACAGATCGACCTCGCGCGCCGTTTCTCCCGGCCGCACACCGACCGCTTCGCCGACGTGCGTTTTCGATTGGGCTGGTCCGACGCGCCGCTGATCGACGGCTGCATCGCGTGGTTCGAATGCCGGCATCACGCGAGGCATCGCACCGGCGACCACGTGCTCTTCGTCGGCGAGGTGATGACGGTCGAGCGCTCGCCCGGCGCCGGTCTCGTGTTCCAGCACAGCCGCTTCGGGGCGGCGACGCCGCTGGACGAAAAGTAGGGTCAGAGACGACTTATCCGCCCGTCGGTGCGGCCGGCGAAGCCGGCCCGGAAAGTCGTCTCCGACCTTACTTCGGTTTTTGCGCCTGGAATGCCTCGTAAACGCGGCGGAACACCGGCCCGGGCTCGCCGCCCGCGAACGGCTTGCCGTCGACGCGCGTCACCGCGAGCACTTCCTTCGACGACGACGACAGCCACATCTCGTCGGCGCGCATCGCCTCCTCGCGCGACACGGGCCGCATCTCGAGCGGAATGTCCGCGCGCTGCGCGATCTCGAGCGTCGCG
>Ga0310810_10005861_pt1 | contig 13811 bp, 11 predicted proteins | sample NCmetagenome_FD_207641 | JGI IMG/M metagenome (GOLD analysis project Ga0310810, IMG submission 207641) | Soil microbial communities from experimental microcosm in Duke University, North Carolina, United States - NC | ecosystem: Engineered > Artificial ecosystem > Soil microcosm > Unclassified ... | reverse complement strand
GACTTCGCGCTCGTCGTCATCGGCGCCATCCTCGTCTGCTTCATCGCGACCATTTACCCGTCCAGACAGGCGGCTAAGCTCGATCCTGTTCAGGCTTTGCGCTATGAGTAAGTACAAAGTACGAGGTACGAAGTACGACGGCTGTCTCGGCTTCGTCGCTTTCGTACTTCAGACTTCGTACTTCGTACTTCTTCCATGCCCTTCTTAGAGGCGCGCGGCGTCGTCAAGAGCTACCCGGTCGGCGGGCGTGTGCTGACCGTGCTGCGCGATCTGGATCTGACCGTCGACACGGGCGAGATGGTCGCGATCGTCGGTGCGTCCGGTGTCGGAAAGAGCACGCTGCTGCACCTGCTGGGCGGGCTCGACGCCGTCGACCAGGGCCGCATCGCCATCGACGGCGCCGAGCTCACTGCGATGCGCGACGCCGATGTCGTCGCCTTCCGCAACCGCCGCGTCGGCTTCGTGTTCCAGTTTCACCATCTGCTGCCGGAGTTCAACGCGCTCGAGAACGCCGAGATGCCGATGCGTATCGCGCGCACGCCGATCGCCGAGGCGCGCGGGCGGGCGAGCGCGCTGCTGCAGCGCGTCGGCCTCGGCGAGCGGCTGGAGCACCGTCCCGGCATGCTGTCCGGAGGCGAACAGCAGCGCGTGGCGGTTGCCCGCGCGCTCGTCATGCAGCCGGCCATTCTCCTGGCCGACGAGCCGACCGGTGACCTCGACGAGCGGACCGCCGACTCCCTGCATGCGCTCCTGCGCGAGATGCACCTGGCGTACGGGCTCACGTCGGTGATCGCCACCCACAATCCACGTCTCGCCGCCGCCTGCGATCGCACGCTGCGCCTCGAAGGCGGCAAACTGACCGCCGAGCTCCCCTGAGCGGGGGACCGCTCACCTGTCCACGGCGTCCAAAGGGTGAGGAAGACCCCTCAGAATGCCGTATAATGTGGTCATCGTCTCCGAGACCACAACACCATTGTTTTCACGTAGGTAACCCCGGATGTTCGAACGGTACACCGAACGGGCCCGACGAGTCCTCTTCTTCGCCCGCTACGAAGCCAGCCAACTGGGTAGCATTTCGATCGAGACCGAGCACCTGCTCCTGGGGTTGATTCGCGAAGGAAAAGGGTTGACGAGCCGTATTTTCGCGCGCTCGCACCTCTCGCTCGAGAACATCCGCAAGGAGATCGAGGGCCGGACCGTGTTCCGCGAAAAGGTCTCCACGTCCGTGGAGATCCCGTTCAGCGCAGAGACCAAGCGCGTGCTTCAGTTTGCGGCCGAAGAGGCCGATCGGCTGCTGCACAACTACATCGGCACGGAACATCTGCTGCTCGGCATCCTGCGCGAGGAGCGCTCGGTGGCCGCGTCCATCCTCATGGAAAAAGGGATGCGCCTGAACACCGTGCGCGAGGACATCGTCCAGCTGCTGAACGAGAAGACCACCCTGACGCGGGTGAAAGAGACGCCGCTGCTCGCCGAATTCAGCCGCGACCTCACCGAGTCGGCGATGAAGAACCAGCTCGATCCGCTGGTCGGTCGCGAACACGAGCTCGAGCGCGTCCAGCAGGTGCTCTGCCGCCGCACGAAGAACAACGCCGTGCTGATCGGCGAGCCGGGCGTCGGCAAGACGGCGATCGTCGAAGGGCTGGCGCAGAAGATCGTCTACGGCGACGTCCCGCACTTCCTGGCGGACAAACGGATCCTCGCCCTCGACATCTCGCTGATCGTCGCCGGCACGAAATACCGCGGCCAGTTCGAAGAGCGCCTCAAGGCGATCATGAAGGAGCTGACCGACAACCCGAACATCATCGTGTTCATCGACGAGCTGCACACGCTGGTCGGCGCGGGATCGGCCGAAGGCTCGCTCGACGCGGCCAACATCCTGAAGCCGGCCCTGTCGCGCGGCGAAATCCGCTGCATCGGGGCGACGACGCCGGCGGAGTACCGCAAGTACATCGAGAAGGACCGGTCGCTCGAGCGGCGCTTCCAGGCGGTCAAGGTCGATCCCCCGGGCGAGAGCGAGACCATCGAGATTCTCATCGGCATCAAGGATCGCTACGAGAGCTTCCACCACGTGGAGTACACGCGCGAGGCGATCGAAGCCGCGGTCTACCAGTCGAGCCGCTACATCACCGACCGCTTCCTGCCGGACAAGGCGATCGATCTGGTCGACGAGGCCGGCGCGCGCGCCAAGCTGCGCGAAGCCGGCTACAGCGAGGAGTTCGGCGAGATCAACAAGAGCATCCGCGTCGCCGTCGAGCAGATGGAGAGCGCGGTCAGCCAGAAGGATTTCGAGAAGGCGCAGTTCTACCGCGAGCAGGAAGTGACGGCGCGCGAGAACCTGCAATTCGTCCGCGAGAAGTTCGACGTCAAGTCGTCGGCGCGCAAGGTCATCGTCGGCAAGGCGGAGATCGACGATGTGGTGTCGAAGTGGACCGGCGTGCCGATGGCGTCGATCAACCAGGACGAGAGCGACAAGCTGCTGCGGATGGAAGGGGAGCTGCACCGCCGCGTCGTCAGCCAGGAAAAGGCGATTTCGGCGATCTCGCGCGCGATCCGCCGATCACGCGCCGGGCTGAAGAACCCCGCGCGTCCCGTCGGCAGCTTCGTGTTTCTCGGTCCGACCGGCGTCGGCAAGACCGAGCTGGCGCGGGCGCTGGCGAACTTCCTGTTCGGCAGCGATCACGCGCTGATCCGCTTCGACATGTCCGAGTACATGGAGAAGCACTCGGTCTCGAAGCTGATCGGATCGCCGCCCGGATACGTCGGCCACGAAGAAGGCGGCCAGCTCACCGAGAAGGTGAAGCGCAATCCGTACTCCGTCGTGCTGCTGGACGAAGTCGAGAAGGCGCACCCCGACATCTTCAACATCCTGCTGCAGGTGTTCGAGGACGGCCATCTGACCGATGGCCTCGGCAACCGCGTGAACTTCAAGAACACCATCATCATCATGACGTCGAACATCGGCGCTCGCTTCATCCAGAAGAAGAGCTCGATGGGCTTCCAGGCTTCCGACGCGCTGACGATCGACAAGAGCGTCAACGACATGGTGCTCGGCGAGGTGAAGCGGACGTTCAACCCCGAGTTCATCAACCGCATCGACGAGATCATCGTCTTCGAGGCGCTGTCCGACGACGATCTCCGGAAGATCATGGGGCTGCTGATTACCCAGCTGAACGAGAACCTCATCGATCGCAAGCTCAGCATCTCGCTGACGCCCGAAGTCATCGACTGGATCATCGAAATTACTTGTAAGGATCGATCGTACGGCGCGCGGCCGCTTCGCCGGGCGATCCAGCGCCATCTGCAGGGCGGCGAGGTGGAGGTCTATCTCCACGCGGGCGCCCTGTCCTACCGTCCGAAACTGGCGCCCCTCGAAGCGGGTCGGAAGCTCGCGTGAGAATCTGGTAATTGGATGATCTGGTAGTCTGGTAATCGGCTTATCCAATTACTCGATTACCCGATCACCCGGTTACCCGATGACCCGATCCCCCGACTGAATGACCCGCTCCTCAGTCTAAAATACCGAAAATGCCCATTTCGTGGAGACCGCTCGCCGCGGCGGCCCTGGCGCTGATTGCCGTGCCGGCGGCGGCGCAGGACCAGCCGGCGGCCCTGCCGCCGGCCAATGTCTGCGGCCAGCAGATCCCCCCGCGGGCCCAGCCGCCGGCCGGATCGGCCCCGGTCGTCCTGTTCATCGCGCCCTGTTTCGAGGCGCAGGGCAACCAGTCGGTCATCGAGCCGCAGACCTACCTGTATTACATCCAGCAGAAGTTCAGCGCGCCGTCGCAGAACCAGTGGGTGACCTACGACGAGAACAGCGAGAAGACGATCCAGGAAGACTTCCACCGCCTGTGGAACACCAACTTCCTCGACAACCTGTGGATTGACGTCAGCGACTACAAGTTCCCCAACGGGACGATTGGCAAGATCGTCACCTACAACATGGAGGAGCGGCAGCGCGTCAAGATTGTCGACTACGTCGGATCGAAGAAGATCGAGGTTTCGAAGATCGACGAGAAGCTCAAGGACGCGAGCGCGCAGATTCGTCTCGACTCGTTCATCGATCCCGGTCTCGTCCGCAAGGTCGAAGGGATCGTGCGCGACATGCTGCGCGAGAAGGGGTTCCAGTTCGCCAATGTGACGCACGACATCAAGGAGATCCCCGGCGGCCCCAAACTGATCCACATCACCTTCAACATGGACGAAGGGCCGAAGGTCAAGATCCGGAAGCTGGACTTCGTCGGCAACAAGGCGATCAGCGACGGCGCGCTCAAGCGGCAGTTGAAGGAGAACAAGGAGCACGGCCCCTTCAAGGACTTCATCCATTTTCCGAGCTGGTTCCTCGGCCTGATTGGCGACGCCGGCACGTACCAGGAACAGAAGTTCGACGAGGACGCCGAAAAGGTGGTCGCCTATTACCGGGATCACGGCTACCTGCGCGCCAACGTCGGCGTGCCCGAGCTCAAGGAAGTCGCCGACTCGGAGGACAAGAAAACGCGCTGGGTCGAGTTGAAGGTGCCGATTACCGAAGGCCCGCGCTACAAGGTGGGCAGCTTCGACGTCGCCGGCAACACCGTCGTCAAGTCGGAGTTCCTGAAGCCGCTCTTCAAGATGAATCCGGGCGAGTACTACGGCGAGAAGCGCATTCGTAAGGGGCTCGAGAAAGCGCGCGAGGTGTACGGCACCGGCGGGTACTACGAGTTCACCGGTTTCCCGGACTACAAGTTCCACGACGATCCGAATCCCAACGAGCCCGAGGCGCCGGAGGCGCTCAAGGCGCCCGAAGCGCCCAAGGACAAGGACGCCGCTCCTCTCGTCGACGTGACGATGCGGATGCAGGAGGGACAGCAGTTCTTCGTGAACCGCATCACCTTCACCGGCAACACGACGACGCGCGACAACGTCATCCGGCGTGAGATGCGGCTCGTCGAGAACGGCGTCTTCAACACCGAGGCGCTGAAGTACAGCGTCAAGCGGCTCAATCAGCTCGGCTACTTCAAGGCGCTCGAAGGGAAGCCGGGCGAGGTCGACGTCCAGAAGACACCGAACGAGCCGAACAAGGTCGACGTCAAGCTGAAGCTCGAAGAGCAGAACCGCAATCAGCTGACCTTTGGCGCCGGCGTCTCGGAGTTCGAAGGCTTCTTCGGCCAGCTGTCGTTCCAGACCGCGAACTTCCTCGGCCGCGGCGAGAGCCTGACGTTGTCGATGTCGGCCGGCTCGCGCGCCCAGAACTATTCAGTCGCCTTCAGCGAGCCGTTTCTGTTCGACCGCAACATCACCGGCGGCGCGAACATCTTCAAGGCCGACGTGCGCTACATCGGCCAGTTCACGCAGAAGTCGTCGGGCGCCGTCATCACGATGGGCTTTCCGATGAGCGGCTTCTCGCGCATGTTCTTCAACTACAGCTACGAGCGCGTGCGCGTCACCGAGATTGCCGACGTCTACCAGCAGCCCGAGGTGCTCGCGCGCAACCCGTTCCTGCGAGATTCGCTGCTGCTTGGCGTGGGCGGCGAGCGCATCATCAGCAAGGTCGTGCCGTCCTACGTCTACAACACGGTCGACCAGCCGATCTTTCCGACCAGCGGCAAGCGGTTCACCGCGTCGATGGATCTGGCCGGACTCGGTGGCAACACGAACTTCTACAAGCCGATGGTGGAAGGGGTGTGGTTCATCAAGCAGGCCAACAGGCTGACGCTCGGCATGCGCGCGCAGGCCGAGTACATCCATCCGTTCACCGGGTCGAAGGAACTGCCGATCTTCCAGAAGCTGTTCCTCGGCGGCGAGTACAGCATCCGCGGCTTCGACATCCGGACCGTCGGTCCACAGGATCCGCTGACCGGCCTCGTCCTGGGCGGCAACAAGAGCCTGCTGTTCAACCTCGAGGAGCAGATCACCATTGCCGGGCCGGTGCGGCTGATCGCGTTCTACGACGCCGGCCAGGTGCAGTCCGGTCCGGTGCTGCAGGGGCCGGCGGCTTACGTGCCCGACGGTGGTTCGCTGGCGACGGTAGTGGTGCCAGGCACCAGCTTCAATTGGCGGGACTTCAAGACGTCGACGGGACTCGAGATCCGGTTCTTCATGCCCGTGCTGAACGTGCCGTTCCGGCTCATCTTTGCCTACAACCCGCAGCGCGACGGTGTGCGGGACAACACGCTGTTCCCGCAGAAGGCGTTCCAGTTCCGGTTCGCGGTGGGCTCGACCTTCTAAAGGACCGCCCATCTGGTGTAGAATCAACAGCTTCCGACATTCGAAAGGATTCAGTGTAATGAGAGGTTGTGCTATTGCCGCGTCGTTCGCCCTGTCGCTTTTCGCGCTGAGCGCCTCGCCCGTGCTCGCGCAGACGCCCGCCGCGCCGGCGAAGCCGGCACCCGCGCAGCCGAGGCCGGCCGCGCCGGCCGCGCAGGCGCCCGCGCAGCCCACGCCGGCACCGGCCGCACCGCCGGCCCAGCCGCCCGCCCCGTTCCCGGCGGGAGCCAAGATCGCCTTCTTCAACCCGCAGGCCGTGTTCCAGGCGTCGGCCGACGGCCGCGCCGCGGTGACGCGCGTCAACGCTCTCATTCAGAAGAAGCAGACCGAGAACGCGGACAAGGCGAAGCTGCTGCAAGGCAACCAGCAGAAGCTGCAGACCAGCGGCAGCGTGATGAACGAGACCGCCCGCATCCAGCTCGAGAAGGAAATCGAGAAGCAGACGAAGGACGCCGAGCGCTTCCAGCAGGACGCGCAGGCGGAGATCAACGAGCTGCAGCAGGAAGTGCAGAACGAGTTCGTCAAGAAGCTGTCGCCGATCGTCGAGGCGCTGGCGGTCGAGAAGGGTCTGCACCTCGTGTTCAACGCGGCGGAATCCGGCATCGCCTGGGCCGCGCCGGGCCTCGACCTGACCGCCGACGTGATCAAGAAGCTGGACGCGACGGCCAAGCCGGCGGCGGCGACGCCCAAGAACTAGCCGCCGCTCACCCGAAATTGCTAATTGCAGAAGGCAAATTGCTAAATAAATTAGCAATCAGCAATTTGCAATTAGCATTTCTCCGACCGTGTTGAACATCCCCATCCTCCTCGACCGTCTGTGCTATCGGCAGCCGTCCTTCCTGGTGGACGCGATCACCGAGCATGAGGCGGGCCGGCGCCTCGTCGCCGTCAAGAACGTCACCGTCAACGAAGAATTCTTCCAGGGGCATTTTCCCGGCGCGCCGGTGCTGCCCGGCGTCATGATGCTCGAGTCGCTCTCGCAGGTGGCCGCCATGCTCCTGCTGCATCGCGACGCCGCTCCGCCGAACGCGCGCGTCTACCTGCGCGGCATCAACGACGCGAAGTTCCGGCGTCAGGTGTTCCCCGGCGATCGCCTCCGGCTGGAAGTCACGCTCGGCCGCCGGCGGACGACGCTGGCGCGCGCGCAGGCGGCGGCGATCGTCGGCGACCAGGTCGTCGCGGAGGCCGAGCTGCTGCTCGGCGTCGTGGCGGACGAGACGCACATTCACGAGTCGGCGATCGTGCATCCGCGTGCGCGGATCGGACGCGGCACCACCGTCGGTGCGCATGCCTTGATCGGCGCCGAGGCGCGGATCGGCGCCAACTGCCGCATCGGCGCCTCGGCGGTCATCGACGGCCGCACCGAGCTCGGCGACGATTGCGAGGTCTACCCGTTCGCGTCGATCGGCCAGGTGCCGCAGGACCTCAAGTTTCATGGCGAAGACACGCAGCTGATCGTCGGGCGGCGCAACATCTTCCGCGAGTTCGTCACCGTGCATCGCGGCACGGCTGGCGGCGGCGGCGTCACGCGCATCGGCGATCACAACGTGTTCATGGCCTACGTCCACGTCGCACACGACTGCCACGTCGGCGACCACACGATTTTCGGCAACATGGCGACGCTGGGCGGGCACGTCACGGTCGAAGACTACGTGAACATCAGCGCCGGTTCGGGCATCCATCAGTTCTGCCGCGTCGGGCGTCATGCGTTCATCGGCGGCTATTCGGTGGTGACCAAGGACGCGCTGCCGTTCGCGCGCACCGTCGGCAGCCGCCCGGCGCGCATCTACGGCGCCAACACCGTCGGCCTCGTCCGGCGCGGCTTCACGCCGGACGTGATGTCGAAGCTGAAACGGTCGTTCCGCTATCTCCTCCAGTCGAAGCTCAACACGACCCGCGCGCTGCAGCAAATCGAACAGGACCAGTCGCTGGTGTGCCCAGAGGTGCTCTACCTGATCGACTTCATTCGTTCGTCGCAGCGCGGCGTCATTCTCCGGCGCGCCTCGCGGCGGGCCGAAGACGTGGTCGCGGACGAATGACCTGGCCGCCATGCGTCTGGGTCTGATCGCAGGCAACGGCCGCTTTCCCTTTCTGGTCCTGGACGCCGCCCGCGGCCTCGGTCACGACGTCACCGTCGTCGCGCTCAAGGACGAGACATTTCCCGAGCTCGCCGACCTCGCGGCGCAGCGGCCCGCCGCCGACTTTCACTGGATTTCAATCGGACAGCTGGGCACCCTCATCAAGCTGTTCAAGGACGCGGGTGTGACCCAGGCGGTCATGGCCGGCCAGGTCAAGCACACCAAGCTGTTCGACGTCATGGCGAGCGCGGATGCGGCGCTGCTCGGCGTCCTCATGCGCGCGAAGACCAGGAACACTGACGGCCTGATCGGCGGCATCGCCGACGCGATGCGCGACAAGGGAATCGAGCTGCTGAACTCGACGGCGTTCCTGGCGCCGCTGATGGCCAACGACGGCGTGCTCACGCGCCGGGCCCCCGACGGAGACGAGCAGCAGGACCTGGCGTTCGGCTACCGCATTGCCGACACGATCGCGGGCCTCGACATCGGCCAGACGATTGCCGTGAAGTCGGCGGCCGTTGTGGCTGTCGAGGCGATGGAAGGGACCGATGCGCTGATCGCCCGCGCCGGTCATCTCGCCGGAGCCGGCGTCCGCATCGTCAAAGTGGCCAAGCCGAACCAGGACATGCGCTTCGACGTGCCGGTCGTCGGCGTGTCGACCATCGAGGCGATGAAGGCGGCGGGCGCCACCATCCTGTCGGTCGACGCGGGGAAGACGCTGATGATCGACGGTGATGCAATCGTCAAGGCCGCCGACGCCGCGGGCATCTGCATCGTCGGACGATCAGGATCGCACTGATGAAAAGCTCTACCGGGACCACGAAGACACGAAGGGCACGAAGAACCACCGTGCCTTCGTGGTCAGGGCTGTGACCTTGCGCGTTGCGGTCATCGGCGTCGGGCATCTCGGTAAGCATCACGCGCGGATTCTGTCGTCGCTGCCCGGCGTCGAGCTCGTGGCCGTCGTCGACACGAACCGCGAGCGTGCGGCCGAGATCGCCGCGGCACACGGCACGCGAGCCGCTTTCGACTTCCACGAGCTGATCGGCGCGGTCGATGCCGTGACCATCGCCGTGCCGACCGATCTGCACCGCGAGGTCGCGCTGCCGTTCCTGCGCGCGCGGGTGCCGGTCCTGGTCGAAAAACCGATGGCGCGATCGCTGGACGAGGCCGACGAGCTGATCGATGCCGCCGCCGCTGCCGGCGTCGTGCTGGCCGTGGGGCAGACGGAGCGATTCAACCCGGCGCTGGCCGCGGCGCGGCCGCTCGTCACCGATCCGCGGTTCATCGAAGTCCATCGTCTCGGCACCTTTCCCGAACGGAGCCTCGATATCGACGTCGTGTTCGATCTGATGATTCACGATCTCGACGTCGTCCTGTCGCTGGTCGATTCCGACGTCGAGTCGCTCGAGGCGGTTGGCGTGCCGGTTATCACGAATCGCGTCGACATCGCGAACGCCCGGCTCCGCTTTGCCAACGGCTGCATCGTGAACCTGACGGCGAGCCGTATCAGCCGCGATCGCGTCAGGAAGATCCGGTTCTTCCAGCCGTCGGCGTACGTGTCGATCGACTACGCCACGCAGAAGGTCGAGGTCTACCGCCTCGTAAAGGGCAATGGGCCCGGACCCTTCGACGGGGCTCAGGGCAGGCCGGCGATAGAAGGCGGTGAGCTCGACGTCCCGAACGAAGAGCCGTTGAAGCGGGAGCTGGCCGACTTCGTGGAAGCCATCGGCGAGCGCCGCGCGCCGACGGTGACCGGCGAGGCCGGCCGCCGCGCCCTCAGCCTCGCCCAGGCGATCACTGAAAAGATCGACACCGGAATGTGACCACGAAGGCGCGAAGACACGAAGGAAACCACGAAGAACCAGGGCGCTTATGTACTCAGATCTCAATGACTTCCTCGCGGATCTCGACAAGCGCAAGCTGCTGGCGCGGATCAGCGAGTCTGTAAGCCCCGATCTCGAGATCGCGGCGGTCACCGACCGCGTCTGCAAGACGCCGTTGGGCGGTCCCGCCCTGCTCTTCGAGAAGCCGACCGGCTACGACATGCCCGTGGCGACGAACGTGTACGGGTCGAACGAGCGCATGTGTCTCGCGCTCGGCGTGAAAGCGCTCGACGATCTCGCGAAGGAGATCGACGAGCTGATGACGCCGCAGATGCCGGCAGGCATCATGGACGCGCTGAAGATGCTGCCGATGGTCGGCCGCCTGCGCGATCTGATGCCGAAGACGGTGACGGACGCGCCCTGCCAGGAGATCGTCAGCAAGGACGGCACCCTGGATTCCCTGCCGATCCTCAAGTGCTGGCCCGACGACGGCGGGAAGTACATCACGTTCCCCCTGGTGTTTACCAAGGATCCCGAGACCGGGATGCGCAACATCGGTACCTATCGCATGCAGGTGTACGACTCGCGGACGACCGGCATGCACTGGCAGCGGCACAAGGGCGGCGCCCAGCATCACCGCGTCGCCGAGAAGATGGGGAAGCGTCTCGAAGTCGCCGTCGCGCTCAGCGCGGAGCCGGTTCTGCCGTACTGCGCGACCGCGCCGATGCCGGAAGGGCTCGACGAACTGCTGCTCGGCGGCTTCCTCTCACGCAAGCGCATCGAGCTGGTCAAGTGCATCACGGTCGATCTCGAAGTGCCAGCCAGTTCGCACATCGTGCTGGAGGGATACGTCGAGCCGGGGGAGCGGCGCCGCGAGGGCCCGTTCGGCGATCACACCGGACTGTATTCGCAGCCGGACGACTTTCCGGTCTTCCACATCACCTGCATCACGCAGCGCAAGAAGCCGACGTACCTGACGACGGTCGTCGGCGTGCCGCCGATGGAGGATTTCTACCTCGGGCTTGCGAGCGAGCGGATCTTCCTGCCGATGATCCGCAAGACGCTGCCCGAGATTCAGGACATGCATTTCCCGGCCGAGGGGATCTTTCACAACCTTGTCCTGGTCTCGATCGACAAGCGTTATCCCGGACACGCGCGCAAGATCATGAACGCCTTCTGGGGTCTCGGGCAGCTCATGTTCTCCAAGACGATCATCGTCGTCGACAAGGACGTCGACGTCCACGATCTCAGCCAGGTCGCCTGGATCGTCGGCACGCATTACGACCCGCTGCGCGACGTCCAGATGACGAAAGGACCGGTGGACGATCTCGACGATGCGTCGGATCTGCCGGCGTACGGCGGGAAGATGGGGATCGACGCGACCAAGAAATGGGCGTCGGAAGGCTACAGCCGCAACTGGCCGGAGCGTGTCGTGACGACCGAAGCCGCCGGCCGCCGCGCTGCGGCGATTCTGTCGAAGATCCGCTAACCGAAATCCACCGCCGTCGTATTCGCTCCGCTGACGACGACTCCGATCCGCTCGCCCTCCGCGGGCTGGTAGGCGCCGGACAGCACCGCCGCGAACGCCGTGCAGCCGCCGGGCTCCGCCACGAGCCGCAATGCCTCCCACAACATCTTCTGCGCCATCCGGATCGCGTGGTCGGTGACGAGGACGACGCGCTCGACGTGCGTTTGCGCGATCGGAAACATCAGCTCGCCGACGCGCTTCGGGGCGAGCGAATCGGCCGCCACGCTTCCCGTAGGCGCGTCGACCGGATGGCCGGCCTTCAGCGCTTCCGCCAGCGTTGGCGCGCCTTCGGGCTCGACGGCAATCACGCGGGTCTTCGACTCGTACCACGCGGCGATGCCGCCGATCAGCCCGCCGCCGCCGACGGCGACGAGCACGGTGTCGAGCTCAGGGGCCTGCTGCGACAGTTCGAGCGCGAGCGTGCCTTGTCCGGTCAGCGTCTCGATCTGATCGAAGGCATGCACCGGCATCGCGCCGGTGGTCGCGCCGCATTCGATGCTGGCCGCGAGCGCCTCTGCGTACCGCTCGCCGATGACAGTCAGGTCGGCGCCGTAGAGGCGGATGCGATCGATCTTCGCCGGCGACGAGACGGTCGGTACGAAGATGCGCGCCGGCAGGCCCAGCTTCATCGCGGCATACGCGACCGCGGCGCCATGGTTGCCGCCGGACGCGGCGACGACGCCGGCCTTCGGCGGATGGCGCGTCAGGAGATTCGCGAAGGCGCCGCGCGTCTTGAACGAGCCGGCGTGCTGCAGCTGTTCGAGCTTGAGCGTCAGCGCAAACGGCGCCAGCCCGAAGTCGGCGCCGCCGATCTGGACGACAGGTGTTCGCCGGATGTGCGGTGCGATGACGGGGTAGACACGCGCGATGTCGGTGCGGCTGACGGCCAGGCTCATGGTGGCTACATCGTAGTATAATTGTGGCTACAACGGGAGGACGTCATGAATGCCGTGGGCGTACGCGATCTGAAAAACAGGCTCAGTCATCATCTCAAGCGCGTACGCGCGGGCGCTCGACTGACGGTGACTGAACGAGGGCGGCCCATTGCGACGCTCGCCCCGGTCGAGGTGCGCGACGACCTCGCGTGGCTGCACAAGATGGTGGCGGAGGGCCGCGCGCACTGGAACGGCGGCAAGCCTACTGGTTCGAAGAATCCGCCGGTGAACCGCGGGAAGCTCGGATCCGACATGGTCATTGAAGACCGCCGCTGATGATGCTCTATCTGGATACGAGCAGCCTGTTCAAGCTGTACGTGGAAGAGCGGGGCAGCGACGATGTCCGCCGGGAACTGGCCGATGCGGATACGGTTGCGACGTCGGCCGTCTCGTACGCCGAGGCGCGAGCGGCATTCGCCCGCGTTCGCCGTGCCGGACAACTCACTCCGGCGACCTTCCGTGACGTGAAGCGCGACTTCGAATCGGACTGGTCGAAGTTTGCGGTTGTTGAGCCGACGGTCGCGTTGTGCCGCTCCGCCGGCGAGCTCGCTGAGCGTTACCGGCTCCGTGGCTGCGGCAGCATTCAGTTGGCGACATTCCTCGACGTCGTGCGCGAACGCGGAGGATCGGAAACCCGGTTTTCGAGCTTCGACCGAGACTTGAACCGCGCCGCCGCGAGCGCCTTGCGATCCGCTTACCGGAAATCGCGTGTGTGATGCTCGCCGGCCTCGACCACCTGACCGGTCGCGAGCGCTTTTACCGCGCACCACACCCTGACGAGTCGGCTGGTTGGCACATCCCAGGAATCGATCACCTCGATGCGCACGGAGACGATCGCGCTGTCCGGATCGTCGGGCCCGGCGGGAAACCACGCGCGATAGGTGGGCCTCCATAGCGTCTTCATGCGGGCGGAGTCGTGGGTCACGGACGCCACGCCGGACACCGAGACATAGCGGTCCCCCTCGTCACTGACGAACGCAACGTTGACCTGTGGATCACGTGCAATCTCACGGACTTTGTCCGATGACAAATGCGTGAGGAACGTGAGCGAGCCGTCGGGCTCCACACGCTCCAGAAGCATCGGCCGGCTGCCGAGACGATGGTCGTCTGAACGGGTCGTCACCATCGCGACCGGGATGCCGTCGATCAGGCGTCGCAGCTCAGCGAGGGCGGGGGGGCGGTCGTCCATGCCTCGGGG
>Ga0310810_10005860_pt1 | contig 13811 bp, 14 predicted proteins | sample NCmetagenome_FD_207641 | JGI IMG/M metagenome (GOLD analysis project Ga0310810, IMG submission 207641) | Soil microbial communities from experimental microcosm in Duke University, North Carolina, United States - NC | ecosystem: Engineered > Artificial ecosystem > Soil microcosm > Unclassified ... | reverse complement strand
GCTCTCGATCCCGCCCGCGCCGCCGGCCTGCTGACGCAGGGATCGTTCCTGGCCGAGCACGCCAAGGCCGATCAGACGTCCCCCGTGCTGCGCGGCAAGTTCGTGCGCGCGAAGCTCTTCTGTTCGCCGCCGAAGCCGCCGCCGCCCGACATCGTGGTGCGTCCGCCGGACGTCGACCCGCGCTTGTCGACGCGCCAGCGCTTCGCCCAGCACACCGCCGACGATCGCTGCGCCAGCTGCCATCTGCTGATGGACCCGATCGGCTTCGCCTTCGAGCACTACGATGCCGGCGGACGTTGGCGCGACATCGATGGCGGCCAGCCCGTCGACGCCACCGGCGACCTGACCGGCACCGACGTGGACGGCGCGCTCGACGGCGTGCCCAGCCTCGCGGCACGCCTGGCCGGCAGCGCCGAGGTCGCGAATTGCACGGCGACGCAGTGGTTCCGCTACGCGTTCGGCCGCGCCGAGCAGTCGCAGGGCGATCTCTGCACGGTCGCCAAGCTGGCGGCGGCCTTCAAGGGCACGAACGGCGACGGCGACTTCAAGAAGATGGTGCGCGCCACGGTGCGGATGGCGCCGTTCCGCAATCGCCCGCCGGAGGGAATGCAATGACCCGCTGGACGACCAAGCGACAATCTGGTCAGGAACCCTCAAAGGGTTCCCGAACCCTCCCGCGATGGTCCGCGGCGAGCGAAGCTCGCCGGCTCCCCACGCAATTATCTCGCCGCGCGGTCTTGCGCGGTGCGGGCGGCGCCGCGATCGCGCTGCCCTGGCTGGAAGCGATGGCGCCGCGGCGGGCGCAGGCGGCGACCGGGCCGGTCAAGCGCTTCGTGGTGATGTTCTCGGCGAACGGAACGATCCCGTCCGCGTGGGCGCCGACGCCCGGGACCAGCGAGACCGACTTCACGCTGTCGCCGATTTTGGCGCCGCTGGAGGCGCACAAGGCGGACATCGTCATCGTCGGCGGCCTCGAGCAAAAGGGCGGCGGCGGCGACGGTCACCAGAACGGCATGGGCGGGATGCTGACCGGCCAGATGCTGAACTCGGGTCCGTTCGCGGGCGTGGGCGCGCCGCCCGCGGGCTGGCCGATGGGCGCTTCCGTCGACCAGCGCATCGCGGACGGGCTGGCGGTCCCGACGCAGCTGCGATCGCTGGAGCTCGGCGTCCAGGTCGGCTCGGCCGACAACTGGGGCCGGATGATCTACCGCGCCGCCAACCAGCCGCTGCCGCCCGACGACGATCCCGCCAGCGTTTACGGGCGCGTGTTCTCCGATCTGCACACCGACACCGCCGTCCTCGCCCGGCTCCGCCGCCGGCGGAAGTCGATCCTCGATGGCGTGGGCGCGCAGTTCACGCGCCTGTCCGCGCGCGTGGGCAGCGCCGATCGCCAGCGCGTCGACGCGCACCTGACCGCCGTGCAAGAGATCGAGAAGCGGCTCACGACGGATCTCGTCGTCAACAACCCGGCCTGCAAAAACCCGACGGTCTCGGCGGTGTCGGCGACGGCGAACGACGCGTTCCCGATGGCGGGCGCGCTGCAGATGGATCTGCTGACGATGGCGCTGGCGTGCGACATCACGCGCGTGGCGTCGCTGCAGTGGTCGCGCTCGGTGTCGCAGACGCGCTTCACCTGGCTGAACATCACGCAGGGGCACCACGATCTGTCGCATCGCCCGGACACCGAACCCGACGCGGTCGCCAACCTCACCACGATCAACAACTGGTACGCGCAGCAGTTCGCGGGCCTCATCAGCCGGCTCAAGGCGACGCCCGACGGCGCGGGCGGCACGCTGTTCGACAACACGTTGCTGCTGTGGTGCAACGAGCTGGCGAAGGGAAACACGCACAGCCGCCAGGGCGCGCCCTACGTGCTGGCCGGCAGCGCTGGCGGTGCGCTGCGAACGGGCCGCTCCCTCAGCTACGACGGCCAGGGGTTGCCGCACAACAACCTGCTCGTCTCGATCCTCAACGCGATGGGTGTGCCGGACACGACGTTCGGCAAGCCCGACTGGTGCACCGGACCACTCACAGGACTCTTGTGACAGGAGCGAACATGCGACGCGCGCTTACGATGTCTTTGCCTTTCTCCCTGATCGGCGCCTTCGCGCTGCTGGCTTCGGCGGTCGGCGCCGGTTGCGGCTCCGACAGCGCGGCGAAACCCGACGGCGGAGGCGGCGGGATCGGCACCGGCACCGGCGGCCTGGGCGGCGGCGGAACCAGCGGTGGCGGCAGCATCGGGACCGGCGGCATGGTCGTGGACTCCGGAACGATCAACTGCGGCGACCCGTACGCGCCGATCGATCCCACGGCGATCGTCGATGACATGGAGACGCCCGACTACATGACCGTGCGGGCGGGCGGGCGAAACGGCGCGTGGTGGGCGGGCGGCGACACCGCGTCACCGGGCGCGGCGATCGTCCCCAGCGGCGACGCGGCGGCAGAGATGATCCCGGGCGGCCGCTGCGGCAGCAAGTACGCGATGCACGTGACCGGCCACGGCTACACGATGTGGGCTGTCCTGAGCGTGTCGATGGGTTGGGGCTCGGTCGACGGCAGCGCCGAGGGCCTCTTGCCCAACAACGATGACTTCCGCACGGGCGTGACGTTCTGGGCACGCATCGGCGATACGTCCTCCGACAAGGTCCGGCTCGCGATCAGCGACAAGTACTCGCGCCCCGAGGGCGGCATCTGCATCGACGGCGGCGCGGCCGACGTCGCCTGCTACGACACGTTCGGCGTCGACCTGACCAAGCTCGACACGACCTGGCGCCAGTACCGCGTCCCGTTCGCCGGTCTCACGCAGCGGAACTTCGGCCTGCCGCGGGATCGCCTCGACCCCAGCAGCATCTACACGATCGAGTTCCAGTTCGCGACGACGACGCCGTTCGACTTCTGGCTCGACGACGTGTCGTTTTACTAGCTGCTCCCGCGCGAAGCGCGGGTGTGCAGCTATTTCTGGGATGCGCTCTGGGCGCGGCGGAGGCGGTAAAGGACGTGTGGACGCAGCGGGTGGCCTTCGGGGATCAGCGGGTGCAAGAAGTCCTCGTCGGGCGCGTGGCGCATGCCGAGCTTTTCCATCACGCGCCGTGAACGAACGTTCGCCGTCGTCGTGAACGAAACGATCTCCGGCAGCACCAATCGCTCGAAGCCGAACGCGAGCACGGCGCGCGCCGCCTCGGTCGCGTAGCCGCTTCCCCAGTACGCGGCCGCGAGGCGCCAGCCGATCTCGACTGCCGGCGTGAAGTGCGCGCTGAAGTCCGGATCGGCGAGCCCGACGATGCCGATGAACGGCGCGCCGCCGATCACCTCCACGGGCCACATGCCGTAGCCACGCGCCGCGAGCCGGGCGTTCCCGCGCGCGAAGCGGGCGCGCGATTCCTCGCGCGAGACCACGCTCGGGAAAAATTCCATCACGCGCGGATCAGCGTTCATCGCCGCGTAAGCGTCGAAGTCGTCGTCACGCCAGGACCGGATACGCAGCCGGTCGGTGCAAATCTCGAATGCCTCGCTCACGGCGGCAAGTGTAGCCGTCGCGCGGCCGCCCCGTCACATCGTCGTGCAGCGGTCCATCGTCACGCTCTCGGTGTCGCCGTCGATGGTCACGTCGGCCTCGCCGCAGCCGGTGATCGTCACCGACGCCGTCTTGCCGTCGTGCTTGCCGCCGCTCACGACGCCGCTGAGCATTCCCGACGAAGCGCAGTTGCAGTTACTGGTCCAGGTCAGGTTGTTCGCGGTCAACGTGACCTTGTAGCCCGCGACCTTGTGGTCGATCTCCAGGCTGCCCGACGCGATCTTCAGATCGGCGCGCGAGCTGCCCGTCACCACGATCGGCGCCGTCGTGCGCGTGGCGACGTCGAACAGCGTGCGGCCGCCCGGCCCCGTCAGGACGCGCTCCATGCCGCCGACGGTGTACTCGAACCCGTCCGTGGTCTTCGTCAGCGTCTGGCCGCCGCCCGGCGACGTGATCGCCAGCGTGCCGCCATAGCGCCCGGTCAGCGTGAGATCGGCGGTGCGTGTGACCGCGTCGCCGGCCGTCAGGACCACGCACAGCGCGCGATTGAACGTCAGCGTCACGGTGCCTTCCAGCGTCGCGCCGCCGATGATGCACCCACCGAAATCCTTCGTGCGCACGCCCGACGCGCTGCACGCCGAGAACGTCGGCTCCCAACAGGTCGCCGCGTACGCCGACGGGATCACGTTGTCCATCGCGCGTTGCCATGGCGATCCTTTCAGCTCGTCGGGCACGCGGCGGAACGGCAGCGGAAGCATCGCGGACGATTCGCCCGCGACCGAGTCGTCGAGGCTGGACATCGCCTCGCCCACCGTCTCGCCGATCTGTTCGGCCTCGTCCTTCTTCCGGCAGCCGGCCGCGACCGCCATTATCAACATCGTCAGGAAGACCGCTCGTGAACCGTGGCGCAAAGTCATGGACGCTCCTTCGCTCGTGATCGCAACCCCGCCGGGCCCGCATCGGAACTTTCGGGTGTCCGGTTGAGTCATTGCTCTTCCGACACGGCACGCCCGCAGAAACCGCAAAGGAGTAAAATCGGTCACGATGAACTACAACCCGAACTACGACCCCACGACCGCCCCGCTGGCCCTCAAGCCACGGTCCAACGGCCCGTGGATCATGGCGTTTCTGGCCCTCGCCGGCGCGGGGGCTGGCGGGTACTGGCTGTATCAAGGGCGCATGCACGCGCGTCAGGACGCGACCGCAGCGACGCAGCGCGCGCAGTCCGCCGAGGACGCGAAGACCGAGCTGACCCAGAAGGTCGAGAAGCTGGAGTCGGAGAAGACCGAGCTCGCCGCCGCCAAGGAGGAACTGTCGAAGGACGTCGCGGCGAAGACCGGCGAGCTGGAACAGCTCAAAGGCACCTACGACAAGCTGGAAGACAAGATGAAGGACGAGATCGCGAAGGGCGACATCCGGCTGTCGCAGAGCGGCGGCAAGCTGCGCGTCGATCTCGTCGACAAGATCCTGTTCGATTCGGGCGAGGCCGTGGTCTCGAAGCGCGGCGAAGGCGTGCTGGCGCGCGTGGGCGGCGTGCTGGCGACGATGGACGACAAGCAGATCCAGGTGTCCGGACACACCGACAGCAATCCGATCTCGGAGAAGCTGGCGCCGCAGTTTCCGACCAACTGGGAGCTGTCGGTCACGCGCGCGGTGAACGTCGTGCGCTTCCTCGAGGAGAAGGCGAACGTCCCCGCCAAGAATCTGATCGCGACCGGCTACGGCCAGTACCACCCGATCGCCAGCAACAAGACCGCGGCCGGGCGCGCCCGCAACCGCCGCATCGAGATCCTTCTGACGCCGTCGCTGGCCCCCAAGGCGATCGCCAAGTCCAAGCTGAAGGAGGCCGAGGCCGAAGCGCAGGCGAAAGCGGATACGAAGCCCGAGGCGAAGCCGGAGACGCACGCGCGGTCCAGCAAGTCGTCCAAGGCGAGCAAGCCGGCGAAGTCGAAGGAAGTGGCGATGGCGGCGAAGCCGTCGAAGCCACAGGCGAAGAGCGCCAAGCACCACCGGTGAGGCGGCTCTAGAAGCACATCGTGAAGGAGCTGCACACCCGCGCTTTGCGCGGGAGCAGCTAACCGTTCGGCGCGTGCGGCCCGACGAGCGGCAGGTCGACGAAGAACGTGGCGCCCTGCCCCACCTGGCTGCGCACGCCGATCGTCCCGCCGTGCGCCTCGACGATGACGCGCGCGATCCACAGGCCCAGGCCGAAGCCGCCGTAGTGCCGGGACGGCGCGAAACGCGCGAAACGCTGGAACAGGCGGTCATGGTGCTCCGCCTCGATGCCGGGACCGCGATCGGTGACCACGATGCGGGCGTTGCCGTCCTGGCGATCGACGATGACGTTGACGGGCTTTCCGGCGCCGTACTTGATCGCGTTGGCGAGGAGGTTCGTCACCACCTGCTCGATGCGGAAGCGGTCCCAGCGCGCGGTCGCGGTGCCGCGAATCTCGACGTGGATCGGGCTGCCCGCGGACGACGCGGGCTCGCGCAGCCGGTCAGCCACGCCCGTCACCATGGGTCCGACCTCCAGATCGCCGCGCTCGAGCGTGAGCGGCCCTTCGGAGATCCGCGACACGTCCAGCAGAACGTCGACCATCTTCACCAGATTCAACACCTGGGCGAGCATGACCTCGGCGTCTCGCTCGAGGCGCGGGGCATCGACCGGCTCGCCCCCCGACGCGCGCACGGCGTCCTCGTACAACCGCTCCCCGCGCAGCTTCAGCGACGTCAGCGGCGTGCGCAGCTCGTGCGACGCGATCGACAGGAACTCGTCGCGCACCTTCACGGCCTTCCGCAGATCCGCCTCCAGCTGCCGGCGTTCGGTGATGTCCACGCACGAACCGATGTAGCCGGCGAAGGTGCCGTCGGGGTTATAGCGGGGCGTTCCGCGATCCAGCACCCAGCGGTACGCGCCGTCGTGGCGGCGCAGCCGGTATTCCATCTCGAACACGTCGCGGCGATTGAACGCGTCGACGTAGGTGTCGATGCAGCGCTGAAAGTCCTCGAAATGGACGCCCTCGGCCCAGCCGATCCCCCATTCCTCTGCCTGTGAGCGACCGGTGAAGTTCAGCCACGTCTGGTTGAAGAACGTGCACAGACCGTCGGTCCGCGCCATCCACAGCAGCACCGGCGCCGCGTCCGCCATGATCCGGAAGCGGCCCTCCGTCTCGCGGATCTGCTGTTCGAGCAGCTCGCGCGAGGGGTCGCTCACGACGCCACCCCCAGCTCGCGCGCGAGCGGCGCGACCGCCTCGCGCGCGGCGGCGTCCCACGCGCGCGTCCAGCCTGCGAGCCGATCGCGGTTGCCCGCGTCCGCCGATTCGGCGAGCACGGCGAGCGCCTGCGCCCACGCCCGGTGCCAGGCGCCGTCTTCGCCCAGCGAAAAGAAGATCTCGCCCAGCAAGTAGTCGCCCCGGACGCGCGCCGTCTCGCCGACGTCGCCGAGGAAGAATCGATCGAGCACCGGCTTCACGCCCAGGTTCAACGCCGCGAACGCCTCGCCCCAGTCGTACGTCACCAGCATCGTCTCGATCAGCTTGCGCAGCGGCTGCCACGCCGGATCGCTCTGCCACAGCTGCCGGCCCGTCTCGCCGAAGCCCGGCCGCAAGCGGCGCAGCATCGCCATCCGGTAGGCGAGGCGATGGACGCGCCTCATCTCGTCCGCCGCCTGCAGCGCCGCCACGATCGTGATGCGGCCCGCGGGCGCCATCTGGCCGACGTACGCCGCCACCATCTGCAGCCCGTGATAGGCGTGGCGCAGCGGCGGTAGCAGCCGTTCCAGCGCATCGACCCACGCCGGATCCAGCTTGCCGTCGTAGTCACTCTCTCCGATCGATCGCAGCAACCCGTCGACGTGCGCTTCCTTCGCCTGCTGCAGCGCCACGTACTTGGCGTAGGTCGTCTCGCGCGGGTCGACGAAGCGATCCCAGTCGTCGCATGCCAGCGCCGACTGCGCCTGGTAGCGGCGGTACCAATCGGCGAGCGGCACTTCGACCTCGAAGCCACGCCCGACGTAGTAGTGCAGCTTCGAGGTCGCGACCTCGTAGTCCGTCGGCACGCGCCGCGCGCCCGCGAGGTGCCAGTACGTCTTGCGCGCCTCAGGCATCCCAGCAGGCCTCGTCCTCGGACATCGACAGCCTTCCTTTGAAGGACGACATCACCGCTTCGAGGTCCATCGGCAACCTGAAGGCCCCGCCCCGATGCCGTTCGACGACGGCGCGGGTGACCCGGCACCGGCGCGCGCACAGCGCGGGTTCAACCCCTTGCCCGTGCGCGCGTCGTATTGCCAAAGGTGCATCGCGCACGTCAGCGTGCCCGACGCCTCCAGCGTGCCGCAGCTGAGCGCGACGCCCCGGTGCGGACAGCTGTCCTCGTACGCGCGCACATCACCGCCGACGTTCAGCAACAGAACGCGCGTCGCATCGACAAGGATGCCCTTCATCTCGCCCGGCCACAGGCTGGCCGCGTCCGCCACGCGCCGGAAGCTCACGCCGTCGGCCCCCGCCGCACGTCGAAACGACCGAGCGGCTGCATGCGGATCTCCGACACCGTGCTCTCCAGATCGATCGGCTTGCCCTCGTAAAGCACGGTGATCGGTCCGTCGATCGCCGCACGCAGCCGCGCCGCCGCCTGCAACTTGCCGGCGAGCACCGCGACGGTGTCGTCCGCGTCGGCCAGCACGACGAGGCCGATCGTGTCGCCTTCGAGAAACCCGTAGAGCGGGATCATGCCGGCCGCCGTTCCAGCCACGGATAATCGCCGCCGAACGCGTCCTTGCCCCAGGTGTCGTAGTCGAGCCCGAAGTAGCGCTGCACCAGCGCGACCAGGTTTGCAGGTGCCTCGCCGGCGAGCACGCGTTTGACCACATCCCTGTGAGCCGCGTAGCGCTCCGGCTCCTGCTCGAATATCCACCGGCACGGGCGCGAGCAGAAGATGTAACGGCGTCCCCCGTGGTCCAGGATGTTGGCGGCGTTGGCGCGCGGCGTGCCGTTCGACAGCACCAGCTGGCAGAGGTCGCAGAAGGAAACGATCGCCGTCCCGTGTACGGCGAAGTCGTTGCCGGGATCGGCGGCGCGCCAGCGCTCTGTGATGCGCTGCCAGATCGGATCGTACTCGGGCCACGACGAAGGGTATTTCTCGCGTAGCCAGGCGCGCTCGCGCGGGCCGGGAACGACGAAATTGAACCACACCGACGCGCGGTAGCTGTATGCGCTCGCGTAGACCATGTGGTGATAGTTGTCGAGGCCCTCGAGGAAGATGTCCCAGTACCACGGGCGCTGCAGGCCGAACTCGTCGAGCGAGCGCAGGAACTGATCCAGCACCCATTCGTGCATGAACTCCTTGAACGAGCTCTGACGGTGCTCGAGCGGCGTCAGGTAGTCCATCGAGAAGCCGGTGACGATCGCGAACAGCAGCCAGCTGCGCCAGAACCACTTGTCCAGCAGATACTGCGCGTAACGGCGATCGTGCTTCACGACGGTCGCCAGCACGGGCGCGCCGATCTGGGCGTGGCGCGCCTCGTCGCTCTGGATGCTGCCCACCATCTTCTCGAACATCTTGTCGCCCACGCCATGCGCGAGCGCGGACAGCCCGACGAACTGCACGTTCGTGAAGCCGGTCTCGAACACGAAGTTCGTCGCGATCGCGAATTCGATCGCGTCGGACGCCAGCAACAGCTCGTCGGACAGGTGGCGCGCGGCGATCGCGACCCAGTTGTTCGTGTGAAACAGCTTGTGCGTCCAGTCGAACTGCGGATCCCAGCGGACGAGATCGTGCATCAGGAGAAGAGGGATCTGCGTGTGGCGCATCTCGTCCAGCGCGCCCAGCAGCGCCGCCGATCGCCAGGCGCTGTCGCGGCCGAAGCGTGCCCCGCGCAGGCTGCCGACGACCGCCGCGAATTCGGCCAGCGGCAGCGTCGCCGCGTGCAGCTTCAGCCCCTCCAACCAGCCGCGCGGCAGGCGTTGAAAGTCCTCGACGCGCCCGACGGCGTCGCGGACGGCGGCGACGGACGCCTCCTTGTCGTGTTGCCCGGCGACGTACTCCGGATAACTCGTTCGAAAGGGCTCGTCCCAGCCGGCCCACGCGGCGGCGGGCAGCCAGGGACGGCCGCTCTGCACCTCGGGGAAGGCGTCCTTTTCGGCGACGTAGCTGAGCTCCCAGTCGAGCTTGCGCGCCAGATCGAGCCACTCGTCGCGTTTGAGCACGGACGTCCCTTGTACAACAGGATGCACCAACGGGCGGGGGTCGTTGCAAGCCGAACGTCACGGTCGGGCTGTTTGGCGTATTGTCGCGCTGGGAGAAGCCATGAAACGGGGCGTCGCGATCGTTTGCGTGCTGGGTGCTGGCGTTGCGGGTCTGTTCGGCGGCTGCGGCAGCTCGATGAAGGGCGGGATGGACGCCGCCGCGGGGAACCAGGCCGGCGCCGGTGGTTCGGCAGGCACGGGCGGCGCCGCTGGGAACGCCGGTGAAAACGGCGGCGCGGGACGCGGCGGCGCCAGCGGTGGCGGAACGACGGGAAGCGGAGGAGGCGGCGGCACGATCGCCTGCGGGTGCTCGTCGGGGATGACGTGCTGTGCTGATGGCACGTGCGTTGACTTCGACAACGACGCGCGCAACTGCGGCGGGTGCGGCGTGAAGTGCACTGCCCTTCTCCCCGCCTGCATCCGCGGGATCTGCCGCCGTCAGTCGTCGTGCGAGGCGAACATCTTCTGCATGGCGCAGACCCCCCGTTGCTGCGGCAGCGGCTGCTGCGGCTCGACCCAGCTTTGTTGTTACCTCGGCGCTGCGACGAATCCGACGTGCGTGACGCCGACGGCGGCCAACCCCTCCTGTCCGTCGAACTGATCGAATGCGGGAACCCTCAAAGGGTTCCCGCACCCTCCCGCGATGATGCGCGGCGAGCAAAGCTCGCCGGCTCCTCACGCGATGCCGATTTCCAGCCTATAATGCCGGCTCCGCATGCCGACCCGCCCGCTCGATCCGGCCCTGGATGCGACCGTCGCGCCTCAGCCGGTCGACGGTCGCGCGGGGACGATGGCGCAGGGAAGCCAGCCGGCGGCCGGGGGCGGCGCGCCGTCGGGACTTCGCCCCGGCATCATCGTCGCCGAGACCTACGAGATCACGCGCCTGCTGGGACAGGGCGGGATGGGCGCAGTCTGGGAGGCGAAGCACCTGCGGCTGCCGGGGAAGCGCGTCGTCGTCAAGGTGCTGCTGTTCGGCGCCACCGACGCGACCGTGCTGGCGCGCTTCCGGCGCGAGGCGGAGATCGGATCGCGCCTGGGGCACCCGAACATCGTCCAGGTGCTGGACTTCAACACGCTGCCCGACGGCACGCCCTACATCGTGCTGGAGCTGCTGCAGGGCGAGTCGTTGGCGTCGCGCCTGCTGCGCGGGCCGCTGCCGCTGGAACAGGTGAAGTCTGTCGTCACGCAGGTCGGTTCGGCGCTGGCGGCGGCGCACCGTGACGGGATCGTCCACCGCGACCTGAAGCCCGACAACGTCTTCCTCTGCCCGACCGATCTCGGCGGCGAGGTGCGCGACGTGGTCAAGGTGCTCGACTTCGGTATCTCGAAGATCCGCGGCGCGAAGACCGTGCTGACGCAGGACGCGGCGCTGCTGGGGACGCCGCAGTACATGGCGCCCGAGCAGGCCACCGGCCGCAACGACGAGATCGACGCGCGCACCGACGTGTTCGCGTTCGGCGCGATGACGTTCGAGATGCTCGCGGGCCGGGCGCCGTTCACCGGCGACACGCTGGCGTCCGTCATCCACGCGATCGTCTACACGCCGACCCCGTCGCTGGCGGCGCTGACGAAGGATACGCCGCCCGCGATCGTCGCGGCGATCGAGCGCGCGATGGAGAAGAACCGGGACGCGCGCTTCCCCGACGTGAACAGCTTTGTGAAAGCGGTGACGTCACGCAGCCTCGCGACAGCGCCGGGCACCGAGCATGTGCAGGTCCCGCAGGTGCAGGCGCGCCAGCCGACGATCGCCGCGACGGAACGAATCGACCGCGAGCGATCGTCGGTGCGAACGTACTTCATCATGATCGGCGTCGCCGTCGCCGCCGTGGCCGGTTTCATGGTCTACCGAGGCAGCCTCGAGAAGCAGCGCGAAAAAGCCCTCGACGTCGCCGTCCCAACGACGACCGCAGCACCAACCACGCCGCCGCCAACCACCATTCCGCCCACGCCCACTGCCAAGCCTCCCGCGAATACGGACACGGACACGGACGCGCCCACGCCCACCGCCACCGCAAAGCCCACCGCGGAAGCGAAGCCCACCTCGCCCAAGAAGCCCTCCGCCGGCAACGCGAAAGAAACCGCCCTCTCCCCCGAGGCCGCCCGCGATCTCGACGACGCCGAGTCCGCGCTTGCCGCCGGCAAGGCCGCCGAGGCCCTCCGCCTCGCCCAGCACAGCCTGTACGCGCAGAAATCCAGCCGCGCCTACGCGCTGATCACCCGGGCGCGCTGCGCGCAGGGCGATCTGGGCAACGCCAAGGCGGCGCTCGCCCAGGTGTCGGCGCGCGACCGCTCCTCGGTCGTGCGCGCCTGTGGCAAACTGGGCGTCGAGCTGCACTGATGATCAAGACGGGATTCCTTGTCGCGACCACACTGTTTCTTTCCCCCGTCGCCGCGCGCGCCGATTCGCCCGTCGAGCCCGGCCGCGTCTACGTCGGCGGCGACGGCATCACGCTGGCGATCGTTCCGCTGAAACCGAAGACCGACAACAAGGTGCTGGTGCGCGTGACCGGATCGCGCACCGTGTTCGACGACAAGGCGATCGTCCACGAACGCGGCGACGGCGACGGCGGCAAGGTCGCCTACTCGACGACGTATCACGGCCGCTCCTGGTTCACGATCACCGTGCCGTCGTCGGCGGAGGCGCGCCCGATCCCGATCTACCTCCCCGGCCGGCGCGACGTGACGGTCAAGTACGACGAGCGCAAGAGCGCCGAGCTGAAGGGCGACGACGTCTACCGCGCCTACCAGAAGCAACAGGCGGACGGTTCGCTGAAGGCGCTGGCGGCGTTCAACCGTCCCGAGGAGACGGCGCAGCACGAGAAGCAGCTGGCCGCGGACGCGGGCGACTCGTTCGCGAAGCGTTGCGGGTACAAGCTGCCGGTCAAGATCAACTGGGCGTCGTTCTCCGACGACGACATCAAGGAGCTCAGCATCGCCAGCTACTGCGGCGAGCCGGTCGACACGCTGGCGCGGCTGTGTGAGGACTCCCCGGAAGCGAAGCGGACGATCGCGGCAGCGATCAAGAGCTTCGGCTGCACGATGGGCCCGGCGATGCAGCTGGACATCGCGGGCACGACGCTGAACTGGACCACCAGCCGCAGCGCCCGGAACATGGGCGACTTCGCGCGCAAGTATCTGGAGAAGAAGCTATGAGGTGGTTCGCGTTGAAGACGGTCGCCGGTTTGATTGTTGCGGTCGCGGCCTTCGTGGTCGTCGCGCTGGCGCTGGACGGCGCCGCGTTCGCCGGCGAGACGCCGCCCTGGGGCAAGGCCTCGAACCTGGGCGAACGCATGATCCTCGAGAAGACGGCGGTCTGCACGGACGGCAAGTCCCACTACGTCGTGGTCGCGCCCAGCGAGAAGCAGTCGACGCAGCTCTTCTACGGCGACGGCAAAACGTTCTACCGCGTGCCGCTGCCGCCCTGGGTGCTGACGGGCGATACCTTCTTCGAGCCGCGGTTCTTCGCGAAGACGAAGAACTCGAGCTTCCGGGGTCTGGACATGCGCGTGTATGCGTCGGTCGACTTCGACAGCAAGAAAGCGACCTGCAGCGCCAGCTGCGGCGAGCGCAAGACGGACCTGACGATCCTCCCCGAGGACGCGAAGAAGACGCTGCTGATGGGCAAAGCAACCTTCGAGCCGCCGCTGCACAAGCGCGCCCCGCACCACCTCGCGCGCGACAACGACGGCCGCTACTTCTACGTCGACAAGGGGAACACGTCAGAGACCGAGAAGAACTTCCGCCTGTACGTCGGCCCGAAGGGCGCGATGAAGCTGCAGAAGATGACGAACGCCGTCGCCGACACGGAGGGCGAGATCTTCACGACCAAGAGCGGATCGCTCCGCTACGTCACCGACCGGAAGAACCCGCCGACGTGGATCCAGGGCAAGAAGCAGCTGACGCTGACCGTCGTCCCGATCGAGGGGACCGACGAAAAGTCCGGCGAGCCGATCAACAACTACCAGCTGATCTACAACGAGCTGGGCGTGTACCTCGGCGAGAAGCTCGGCAATCCCTGCGACGATCTCTGATCGACCTCTGAGGCCCCGGCCG
>Ga0310810_10005859_pt1 | contig 13814 bp, 8 predicted proteins | sample NCmetagenome_FD_207641 | JGI IMG/M metagenome (GOLD analysis project Ga0310810, IMG submission 207641) | Soil microbial communities from experimental microcosm in Duke University, North Carolina, United States - NC | ecosystem: Engineered > Artificial ecosystem > Soil microcosm > Unclassified ... | reverse complement strand
GGACCGGATCGCCTGCGGCGACATCCGGCACATCGTGGCCGATCCCGAGGGCGCCGAGCGGCTCGGCGGCCTGGCGGGTACCTCCTCGCGGCTGCTGGTCGGCGCCGGCCCCGCCGGTTGGGTCGGCTTCGACGAGGCCGAGCGGGAATCGGCCGGGTTCTCGCCCGACGGCGAGACGCGCGCGAGCGATCCCCTGCTCCTCTACTTCACCTCGGGCACCACCGCCCGGCCCAAGCTCGTCCTGCACACCCATCAGAGTTACCCGGTGGGCCACCTCTCAACGATGTACTGGATCGGCCTGCGTGAGGGCGATGTCCACTGGAACATCAGCTCGCCTGGGTGGGCCAAGCACGCCTGGAGCAGCACCTTCGCGCCCTGGAACGCGGGCGCCACGGTGTTCGGCTACAACTACGCGCGGTTCGACCCCCGGCGCACCCTCGACACGGTGGTGCGTTGCGGGATCACCACCCTGTGCGCGCCGCCGACCGTGTGGCGCATGCTGGTGGGAGAGGATCTGGGAGCACACCCCGTGCGTCTGCGTGAAGTCGTGGGCGCCGGCGAGCCGCTCAACCCCGAGGTCATCGAGCGCGTGCGGCGCGCCTGGGGCCTGACCATTCGGGACGGCTACGGTCAGACCGAGACCACCGCGCAGGTCGGCAATCCGCCCGGCCAGCCGGTGAAGCCGGGCTCCATGGGGCGCCCGCTTCCGGGATACCGGATCGCCCTGCTCGGCGACCAGGATCGGGAGGCCGACGAGGGCGAGATCGCGCTTCCGCTGGATCCGCCCCCGCTAGGCCTGATGCAGGGGTATCAGGATGACGAGTCGCGGGCCGCTGACGCACGGCGCGGTGGATACTATCGCACCGGCGACATCGCGTGCCGGGACGCGGATGGCTACATCACGTACGTTGGACGGGCCGACGATGTCTTCAAGAGCTCGGACTACCGCATCAGTCCGTTCGAGCTCGAGAGCGCGATCGTGGAGTACCCCGACGTCGCCGAGGCCGCAGTGGTCCCCAGCCCTGACCCGTCCGGCTCAACGTGCCCAAGGCCTTCGTGCTGGTGCGAGCCGGGGCCACGCCCTCGCGCGAGCTGGCGCTCAAGCTCTTCGGCTTCATCCGCGACCGTCTGCCACGGTACAAACGCGTGCGCTGCATCGAGTTCGCCGACCTGCCCAAGACCATCTCCGGCAAGATCCGACGGGTGGAGCTACGGTCGCTCGAAGCCGGTCGCAAGGCCGATGGCTCCCGGGGAGAGCTGGAGTTCTGGGAGCACGATTTCCCCGAGCTGTCCGGCACCGGGACTTCTCGGAGCTGATCCTCGGCCGGCGTCAGCCCTTTCGCCTGGCGTACAGCCCGTCGAAGCTCGTCGCCCAGGTCGAGCCGCCGTCTGACGAGGTCTCCCAGAGCTGCCGGACGGTGCCGTCCGGGTTGGCGTGGAAGCTGAGCCGATGATGGAGCACGGTGCCGTCGGGCTTTCGGTTCTCACCCGCATAGGTCAGCGTGCCGTGAGAATAGTGGCCGGTCAGGTTGAGCACGTTGCCATTGCTGGACACCCACACCTGGTGCCACGCGCCGTCATCCCGGTTGTAGAAGTTGAAGCTCTGGCCGGTCTCGCCCCTCGCCCCGGTCCAGTGCTCGTGGACCAGGCAACGGCTCTCCTCGAGGGTGACCAGATTGGTTCCCGCCGGTCCGCCTCCCACCGTGACGTTCCAGTCCCCCACCCAGAAGTCGAGCTGGCGGTATTCCGGAGCGTCACATCTGGGCGGTGCAGGCGCGGTGGCCTGAGCCAGGACGACGGGCGGGCGGCCGCTAAGGCCACTGAAGGCGAGCATTCCGGCCGCGGAGACAAGGAGCAAGGAGTCCATCGCAGTATCCTTCTGGCTGAGGGCTTATGGGAGACTTCATTGGCTGGCGGACGGCAAGGCCGCGCGCGGGCACACATTCGCGGGACGGGACGCCGGGGCGCGGGGACCGGTCGCTCCGAACGTGTGACGAGGCGCATGGACATCGCTCGGCTCACAGACATGGTTGCCGCCGACTGCTCACGATGTAAGTCTGTAGGTAACTGCGCGGCGCCGGGTGCGTGGCCGGGCCGGCCTGGCCCCGGGGCCGCAGCGTAACTCGATAGGCCGTAATCGCATGCGTATCGCCATGGTGTCTACCCCGTTCGTGCCGGTGCCTCCCCATCACTACGGGGGAACCGAGCTGGTAGTGTACGAGCTGGTCGAAGGGCTGCTGGACCGCGGGCACGACGTAACCCTGTTTGCGACCGGGGACTCCCGAACCCGGGCTCCGTTGTGCTCGCTGTACCCCACCGCGCAGTGGCCGCCCGGATGGTTTACCGACCTGAACCACACCGCATGGGCCATGAGCGAGGTCGCACAGGCGAGTTACGATGTGATCCACGCGCACGGCGCCGCCGCTCTCGCCCTTCGGCGGTTTTCCCCTGATACGCCCCTGGTGTACACCCTGCATCACGCCCAGGACCCGGAGCTGTCCGCCTACTACACTCAGTTCCCGGACGTCACCTATGCCGCCATCTCGGAGGATCAGCGCCGGCGGGAGGCCGGAGTGGCCCGCTGCACCGTGATCCATCACGGGCTCGATCCCTCCCGCTTTCGCTGGACCAAGCGGCCCGCGCCGTTCGTTTGCTTCGTCGGACGCTTCGCAGCCGAGAAGGGCGTTCACACCGCGATCGATGCCGCCGAGCGGGCCGGCGTGCCGATCCGCGTCGCGGGAGAGGTGCATCCGCGCGACCGCGAGTTCGGGCGCGTCGAGGTGGACCCGCGTCTCGGCCGGCCTCACGTGACCTACCTGGGTTGCATCGGCCCCGCCCAGAAGATGCCGTTGCTGCGCGACGCGCGGGCGCTGCTCGCCCCCATCGAGTGGAACGAGCCGTTCGGGCTGACCTTGATCGAGGCGATGCTGTCCGGATGTCCGGTGGTCGCGTTTCGCCGCGGCAGCGTGCCTGAGCTCATCGAGCACGGGGTCACCGGCCTCATCGCCGACTCGTTCGAGGAGCTGGTCGGGTTCATCCGACCGGGCGGGCCGGTCGATCGGTTGGATCGGCAGGCGATCCGCGCCACCGCGACCGCGCGATTCAACCACCGTCGGATGACCGCCGATTACGAGCGGCTCTACCATGAGGCCGTGGCCGCAGTGACGCCCAGCGACGGCCGTTGGCCCATCACCGCGGCATGAGCCGCGCCGTCGCGGCTCCCAGTCCTGTCGGGGCGTCGGAAGAAATCGGCAGCGATTTGCGGCCGGTCTCCATGGCCGAGGCCGTCGGGTATCCGGCCATCGAGTGCGCCAGCGAACACCTGGCCGATCGGATGCTGGTGCTGAAGCACGACCGGCTCTTCATGCTCGCCGACCAGCACGGCAACATCGCGCCCGCCGGCGTGTGCTCGCTGGGACTGTTCCAGGACGATACCCGCATCCTCAGCCACTACGAGCTCGCGGTGTACGGCGGCCCCCCCGACCTCCTGTCCGCGCAGGTGCCCAGCGCCTTTGGAGCGCACGTCGATCTGGCCATCGCGAACCTGGCGTTCGGCGGCGACCCCTGGGATCCCAGGAACGTCGTGCACATCCGCCGGGAGCTCGCCCTCGACGATCGCCTGCTGGAGCGGATGACCCTTACCAGCTACCTGGGTGCGCCCGCGGAATTCTGGGTCGAGCTCACCCTGGGCTGCGATTTCGCCGACATCTTCGAGGTGCGTGGCTGGCGGCGTGAGGCCCGCGGCCAGTACTTCGCGCCCCGGCCCTCGGGCGAGGCCCTCGAGTTCGCCTATCGCGGTCTGGACGGCGGATTGATTCGCAGCGCGGTCCGGTTCGGTCGCCGGCCCGATCGCCTCACCGAGCGGACCGCGCGATGGAGCTTTCGACTCGAGCCCGACCGCCCCGTCGTGCTCGAATGGGACGTGTGTGCGGCGGATGGGGCCGACTGCGTGGTGCCGGTCGCGCGCGCGCTGGACGACACGAGGCCGGCGCTCGACCGCGCCTACCGGGCGTGGCACGACGGGAACAGCCGGTGGGAGACCGACGTCGCCGACTTCGACGGCCTCCTGTACCGCGCCGCGGACGATCTCCGCGCCCTCTATGTCCAGGTGGATGGCGACGCGGTGATCTCGGCCGGCATCCCGTGGTACTCGACGGTGTTCGGCCGCGATTCCATCATCACGTCACTCCAGACGCTCCCGCTGCAGCCGCGGATCGCGGTGGACACCCTCCGCTATCTGGCGCGCCGGCAGGGCGAGCGGGAGGACGCCTACACCGAGGAGCAGCCGGGCAAGATCCTCCACGAGCTCCGCCGCGGCGAGATGGCCCGGAGCGGCGAGATTCCCCATGTGCCGTACTACGGCAGCGTCGACGCGACGCCGCTGTGGTTGATCCTGCTCCACGAGGCCTGGCGCTGGACCGGCGACCTCGACCTGGCCCGCGATCTCCTTCCCCATGCCGAGCGGGCGCTCGACTGGATCGCCCGCTACGGCGACCAGGACGGCGACGGGTTCGTGGAGTACTCCCGCACCTCGCCGAAAGGCCTGGTCAACCAGGGCTGGAAGGATTCGGGCGACGGCGTGCCCTTCCCCGACGGCCGCCTCCCGGAGCCACCGATCGCCCTGGTCGAGGTCCAGGGGTACGTGTACGACGCCAAGCTCCGAATGGCCGAGCTGTTCCGGCACCTGGGGCAGGCCGAGCGTGGGGCGGCGCTGCGCCGTGAGGCGTCCGAGCTCCGCAATCGGATCCGCGCCGCCTTCTGGATGGAGAAGCTGGGCACCTTCGCCCTCGCTCTCGACGGTCGAAAGCGCCCCATTCCCACCGCTACCAGCAACGCCGGCCACCTGCTCTGGAGCCGGGTGCCCACGCCCGAGATGGCCCGCCGCGTGTCGGCCCGTCTGCTCGAAGCCGACTTCTTCTCGGGTTGGGGTGTGCGAACTCTGAGCGCCTCGCACCCGGTCTTCAACCCGATGAGCTACCACAACGGTTCCATCTGGCCCCACGACAACGCCATCCTCGTGCTCGGCATGGCCCTGAACGGGCACGGGCGGGCTGCCCTACCGATCGTGCGCGCGCTGTATGAGGCAGGCGTCCATTCCGAGTTCCTGCGCCTGCCGGAGCTCTATTGCGGGATGGCCCGCCAGCGTGGCCCCCGCCCTGTGGACTACCCGGTGAGCTGCTCGCCTCAGGCGTGGGCTTCGGGCTCCCTCTACATGTTGTTGCAGGCGCTGCTGGGCATCTACGCCGAGGCGCCGGCCCGTATCCTTCACATCCGCGATCCCCTCCTGCCCGATTTTCTGGGCGAGCTCACCGTATCCGGGCTGGCCATCGGCGGCTCGCGCGTGGCGCTGCAGTTCCGCCGACACGGCAGCCGCACGCTGGCCAACCTGCTCAGTGTGGAAGGAGACCCACTGCAGGTTCGGATCGAGCTGAGCTGAACCTGCGGAGTGGTGAGAGCGGGAGCGCGGGCGAAATCGACGAGGCGCCCTGAAGTGAGGAATCGATGTGGAAGTGAGGAATCGACGTACAAGTGGCTTGCGTCGGCTGGCCCCGGCATCGGTGGGCTGTTTGCATAACCTAAGTCAAAGCGCACCTTAAACTTGACAGTGCTTATGATGGTGGTCGGGCTCAGCTATTGGGTACTGACATTCCTTGCCTGAGCCAGGCCGAGTGCAGATGTAGTAGTAAGAGAAACCACCTTGTGGCCAGCTTCGGCTATCCGTTCTCTGCCCCCCTGTTCCCGATCGACGACGGCCAGCACGCCCAGGACCTGAGCTCCGGCCTTTTCCACCGCCGCGATTGCCTTGATCGCCGAGCCGCCGGACGTGATCACGTCCTCCACGACGACCACGGCCTCGCCGGCGTGGAAGTTCCCTTCGATCAACTGGCCCATCCCGTGGCCCTTGGCTTCCTTCCGCACGCTGAAGGCGTCGATGATAGTGTCAGTGCCCCAGCTCGCTGCCGCGATGGCGTAGGCGACGGGATCGGCGCCCATCGTGAGGCCCCCGATGGCCCGCGGCCGCCAGCCTGCTGCACGGACGGCGGCGAGGCCGAGGCGGCCGATGAGCACCTGGCCTTCGGCGCTCATGGTGGTCAGGCGGCAGTCTATGTAGTAGGAGGAGCGTTGCCCTGAGGCGAGAACGAAGTCTCCGCGACGGACCGATCGCTCGAGCAGCAGGCGGCGCAGTTGATCGGCGTCGCTCACTCCCCGCCCTTGCCGAACAGCGAGGCGAGGAAGCCTCGCTTTCCCCCGCCCTGCCGAACCGCCGTGCACAACTCCTTGGCGAATTCGTCCACCGTCTTGGAACGCTTGTTCAGATCCCGGTCCAAGCCACGCATGACGGCGGCCTCCACCGGAGCCGGAAACCGAAGTCCTTTAACGGCTTGGTTGAGCGAAACCGGCGCCTGTGTAAGTAGTTGCTGAAACAACTCCCTGGGACTCTTGCCGGTGAACGGCAACTCCTGGGTCAGCAGGTAATACGCGATGGTCGCCAGGCTGTAGACGTCCGCCTGCTCGTTGACCAGCTCGCCGCTCAATGTCTCGGGCGCCACGTACTGGAGCGTTCCTACGAAGAATCCCGCACGGGTGAGGCGCTCCTCCGGGTTGAGCTCCGCGTCGCGCGCGATCCCGAAGTCGAGCAGCTTCGCCGTCTGGGTCGCGGGATCGTACATGATGTTGGCGGGCTTGAGATCCCGGTGAATGATGCCGGCCTTGTGGGCGCTCGCCAGCGCCGCGCCGAGCTGCTCGACGATCGTGGCCACCAGGAGCGGCGCGACCTGGCCCGAGCGATTGATGAACTCCGCCAGCGGCTCGCCCTGCGCCCACTCGAGCGCCAGGTAATGCAAGCCGTCGGTAGCGCCGTAGTCGTAGGTTTGCACGATGTTCGGATGGCGCACCCGGGCCCCGTACTCGGCCTCGCGCAGGAAGCGCTTGACCGCGATCGGATCCTGTGCCAGCCGAGGCCGCAGGATCTTGACCGCGGCCCGGCCCCGCTCCGGATGCTCCGCGCGGTACACCGTGGCCGTGCCGCCCTCGCCGATGTATTCCGCGAGGTGATAGCCGGCCACTGTCCGTCCCACCAGGTTGTCGGCGTTCATGGATCCGCCAAGCTACCGAGAATCCATGCTTGCAGCAAGTTGCGTCACGCATGCCCGTGAGCGACCTTACCGTTCGTCAGCGCCCGCACCCGCGCGCGCGAACCCGCTTTTCCCCGGAGTTCTGATGCGTCGGCTGGTTCTGTCCGTCGTGCTCGTGACGACCCTCGGCTGTGGCAGCTGGAGCCGCGTCGGCAGCGAGCGGCAGCCCACAGCCTCGGAAACGCTGACCCGGGTCCTCAACAGCACCCAGTACTACCAGCGCCTCGGCCGACTGGCCGCCGACCAGCCCTTGCCGTTCGTCGGCAACGTCGCGTTCGCCGCCGGGGCCGCCGACTCGGTCATCGGCCTCTTCGGGCTGTCGCTCGAGAACCGCGCGCTCGCGTTCCAGCGGGAGGGCAACGTGTTCGTCGCGCGCTACCGCGTGAGCCTGTCGTTCAAGCGCGAGGGCGTGCCTTCGGTCGACGTGGCGCGGGAAGAGATCGTGCGGGTGCCCACCTTCCAGGAAACCCAGCGGGCCGACGAGAGCATCCTGTTCCAGCAGATCCTGCGGCTGCTGCCGGGGACCTACCACGTCACGGCCACCGTCCGCGATGTGGGATCCACTTCCGAGAGTCACGCGCAGGCGGATTACACGGCGCCCAGCTTCGCGGCCGGGACCACCAGCGGGCCGATCCTCGCGTATCAGGCGACGGGGCGGGGCAGTCTGACCGACCCGCTCAACCTGGTGCTCAACCCCCGCGGCTCGGTGGGCTACGGCAGCGACACGCTGCTGGCCTACATCGAGGGCTACAACTTCACCCAGCCGACGACCGTACCGTTCAAGGTGGTGGACGAGCAGCAGAACGTCGTGCATCAGAACGAGCTCCATTTCCGCGGCGGGCATCCCGTCGAGAGCCAGGTCGTCCGATTGTCGCCGGACAGCGTGGCGCTGGGTGAGCTGAAGCTGGTGGTCGGGGAAGGGGAGACCGAGCGGAAAGTCTCCGCCCTGGTCTCGTTCACCAGCGCATGGGTGGTCACCAATTTCGACGAGATGCTCGACCTGTTGCGGTACTTCGGCCACGACGACCAGGTGAACGCCATGCGGAAGGCGCCGGAATCCGAGCGCGCCCGCCTCTGGCGCGAGTTCTACGTGGCGACCGATCCCAACAACACCACGCCGGAAAACGAGGCGCTCAACGCCTACTTCACCCGCATCGCCCAGGCCAATCAGCGGTTCACCGATGAGGGGATCCCCGGCTGGCGGACGGACCGCGGCGAGGTGTACGTGAATCTCGGGCCGCCCGACGAGGTGGTCGAGAACACCCCCGGCACCACCGCGAACCGGATTCTCCGCTGGACCTACATCAACCTCCGGCTCGAGCTGTTCTTCCGCGACGAGAGCGGCTTCGGGCGCCTGCGCCTGCTGCCGAGCAGCCGCGCCGACTACGAGCGCACCCTGTCCCGGCTGCACCGGCAGGGATGAGTCGTGAGGTGGGGATCGGACGGGAGAATGAAGGGACCGGGCGAGGCATCGGTCTGCCTGCGATCGCCGAGCGCAGGGCGCCGGCGGGTTACCGGCGGGAGTGCAGGGCAGGGGCCAAACTAGAGACCGACGCGGTATTTCCACCCGTCCACCCGTCCGCCTACCCACCCGTCCGCCGTCCGCCCGTCCGACCGCCTTATCTTCCCCTTGATGCCCAACCACACCCCCGCCCAGCTCTTCCTCATCGACGGCTACGCGCTGATCTATCGCGCCTTCTTCGCGATGATCGCCCGACCGCTCCGAACGACCAAGGGAGAGAACACCTCCGCCGCCTGGGGCGTGGTGAATTTCCTCCTGCGCCTGCGCGAGAAGTACCGGCCCGACTACGTCGCCTGGATCAACGACGCCGGCACCTCGTTCCGGGAGGAACGCTACCCGGAGTACAAGTCCACCCGGGAGAAGCTGGACGATTCGCTCCAGGCCGATTTCGACCGCGCCGTCGAGCGGATCTGCGCGCTGCTCGAGGCCTTCCGGATTCCCCTCGTAGCGGTGCGCGGCTACGAGGCCGACGACGTGATCGGCACCCTGGCCACCGCCGGCGCCGCGCGCGGTCTGCGCGCGGTCATCGTGTCGGGCGACAAGGATTTCTATCAGCTCATCGGACCCGGCATCACCTTGCTCAATCCGGGGCGCGGCGGGCCGGCGGCCGTGGACGAGGTGTGGGTGGATGAGTCGAATGGCGCGGAGCGGCTGGGCGTGCCGCCGCACCAGGTGGTGGATTTCCTGGCCCTGGTGGGCGACGCCTCCGACAACGTGCCCGGCGTGAAGGGAATCGGAGAGAAGGGGGCGCAGAAGCTGCTCGCGGACTACGGCGACCTGGAAACCATTCTTGCCCGGGCCCCCGAGATCACGGCCAAGCGGACCCGCGAGGCATTGCTCGGCCAGGCGGACAACGCCCGCTTGTCCCGGGACCTGGTCACCATCCAGCGCGATGTGCCGGTCGAGCTCGATGTCGACGACCTGGTGTTACGCGAGCCGGATCGCGACGCCCTGATCCGGATCCTGACCGAGCTCGAGTTCTTCTCCCTCGCGAAGCGCCTCGGCGGCCCGTCTGCCGCGGCGACACCGGAGCCTCCCGTGCCGGAGGCGACGAAGGCCGCGGCCACGGAGGAGGGGTCGTACCGCGATGCGGGTGCCGGGCCGAGCGAGGCCGGGGCAGGGCAGACGGCCACCGCGACGCTCCCCGCCACCGCGGCCGATTGGCACGCCCTCGACGAGCACGCCCCGCTCGAGGTCACCGTCCTCGACGATCCGGCCGACCTCCCGGCCCTGGTGGCGCGCCTTCGCGCCGCGCCGCTGGTGGGCCTCGACGTCGAGACCACATCGCTCCAGCCCCAGGAGGCCACGCTGGTCGGGCTCTCGCTCGCGGCCAGCCCCACCGAGGTGTGGTACCTCCCGTTCGGCCACCGGCCGGCCGCCGGCGAGCTCGCCGCCCCGGCTCCGGTGAAGAACCTCCCGCCCCTGGCCGACCCCGCCCTGGCTCCCCTGGTGGCGCTGCTCCAGGATCCCGCCGCGTTGAAGGCCGCGCACAACGTCAAGTACGACTGGCAGGTGCTCCGACGCGCCGGCGTCGAGCTGGCCGGCGTCGCCTACGATTCGATGCTCGCCAGCTTCGTCCTCGACCCCGGCCGGCGATCGCACGCGATCGATACGCTGAGTCTCGAGCACTTCGGTCGGCCGCTGCAGACCTATGCGGACCTGACGGGGCGGGGTAAGGCGCAGGTCTCGTTCGCCGAGGTGCCGGTCCAGGCGGCGGCGGCCCACTGCGCCGGCGACAGCGCGACCGTGCTCGCGCTCCACGAGTTCTTCGCCCCGGCGCTCCGCGATATCGCGGTGGAGCCCCTGCTCCGGGACATCGAGATGCCGTTGGTGGAGGTGCTGACGGACATGGAGTGGGAGGGGATCTCCATCGATCCGGCTGTGTTCGCCCGGCTCAACGCGGAGCTCGGCGCCGATCTCCGGCGGCTCGATGGCGAGATCGCGACCGTGGCCGGCGAGGCGCTCAACCTCAACTCGCCCCGCCAGCTCGCCACGATCTTGTTCGAGAAGCAGCAGCTCCCGATGCTCAAACGCACCAAGACGGGTCCCAGCACCGACGCCGATGTCCTCGAGCAGCTCGCCGCCATGGGCCACGCGCTGCCCCGCCTCATCCTCGACTATCGCGAGCTGCAGAAGCTCAAGAGCACCTACGTCGACACGCTCCCGGCCACGGTCAACCGCCGGACCGGCCGCATCCACACCAGCTTTAACCAGACCGGCGCGGCGACGGGTCGCTTGAGCTCGTCCGACCCCAACCTGCAGAACATCCCGATCAGGACCCCGCGGGGCGAGGAGATCCGGCGCGGGTTCGTCCCCCGCGCGGGTTGGCAATTCCTGGTGGCCGACTACTCCCAGATCGAGCTGCGCATCATGGCGCACCTGTCGGGCGACCCCGGGTTCATCGAAGCCTTCCACCAGGGCGGAGACATTCACCGCCAGACAGCGGCGCTCATCTTCTCGGTCCCCGTGGACCAGGTGACCGCGGACATGCGGGCGCGCGCCAAGACCATCAACTTCGCCACGATCTACGGGCAGGGTCCGTTCGCCCTGAGCCGTCAGCTGGGGATCTCGCAGGAGGACGCCAAGAGCTTCATCGCCCGCTACTTCGAGCGCTTCGCCGGGGTGCGCGCATTCCTCGATCGTCAGATCCAGCTGGCCCGCGAGCACGGCTATGTCGAGACCATCTTCAAGCGGCGGCGGTACATTCCGGAGATCAAGGACCGCAACTTCAACCTGCGGGCCTACGGCGAGCGCAACGCGCAGAACTCACCCCTCCAGGGCTCGGCCGCCGACCTGATCAAGCTGGCGATGATCCGGATCCATACCGCGCTCCGCGAGGGGAAGCTGCGGAGCCGGATGCTGCTTCAGGTCCACGACGAGCTGGTCTTCGAGGCGCCGCCGGAGGAGATCGAGGCCTTGGGCCGCCTGGTGCGCGACCACATGGAGCACGTGGTCGAGCTGCGGGTTCCGCTCGTGGTGGACATCGGGGTCGGACCGAACTGGCTGGATGCCAAGCAGTGAGCCGAGTTTGACAACCGGCGAGACGGGGCGCAGTCTCCGGAGGGGGCCGGGGAGGGGGTCGGCGGGCGCCGTGAATCGAGCCAGGGAGAGGGTGATCGCGCCGTGACCGGTACGATGCGCTTCGTCTGCACGGACCCCGACGCCGGCGACCTCGAGTTCGCCGATGCCGAGGCGGTGCTCGACGCTCTCGAGGCCGCCCTGGTCCAGCCCGCCACACCCCTGTTCGACGCCGCCCGCCAGAGCTGGCAGCCCCTTGGCCTTCACGCCGAGATCCGTGCGGCCTGGGAGCATCGCCTCCGCTACCGTCCCCAGACGCCCGGACTGTCACTGCCGGCGCTCCCGTCCGTCACCGCGCTGGTGCGGAGCCTCCCCGACGATGTGGACGAGCTCGAGCGGCGCCGGGAGGCGTTTGCCCGGGTGCGCGCCCCTCGGGTCCCGCCCCGCCCTTCACCTCATCCTCCGCGTGATCGCTCCCATCGCTTCGCCGCGGCCGGGATCGCTTGGGCCCTGGTCGTGCTGGCGCTGGTGGGGTGGGCGGTGGTGACCTTCGCGGCGCGGCTGAGCGATTTCGCGGCGAGCGTGGTGGGCTTCCGCTCGCGGTAGGGGGGCGCCTTAGTCCTGCAGCTCCGGCATCTCCGAGCTCAGGCGGTTCCGGGGCCGGATGCGTCGCACTCCGGGCCACCAGTTCCACCGCCCCATCGCCTGCATGAACGCGGGGACCAGTACCATCCGAATCACCGTGGCGTCGAGCAGCACCGCCACGGCCAGCCCGAATCCCATGAGCTGCATCGCCAGCACGCGCGCGAAGGCGAAGATCCCGAACACCATGATCATGATGAGCGCCGCCGAGGTGATCACCGACGCCGTCGCGCTCAAGCCCTCCATCGTCGCCTCGGTGTTCCTGCCGCTCCGGTCGAAGGCCTCCTTGATCCGGCTCAACAGGAAGACCTCGTAGTCCATGCTGAGGCCGAAGACCACCGCGAACACCAGCACCGGTACCGCCACGAAAATGGCCGACGTCGGACCGGTGAGCCCGAAGACCTGAGATCCGACGCCGCGCTGGAACACGAGCACGATGAGCCCGAACGTGGCGCTCACCGACAGCGTGTTCATGATGATCGCCTTGATCGGCACCAGCAGCGACTTGAAGGCGATCGCGAGCATCACGGCGGTGGCGCCGAGGATCAGGATGACGAGCAGCGGGAACCGGGCCAGCAGGTCCTCCTGAAAGTCGAGCGCCGCCGCCGAGTAGCCACCGACGGTGATCGTCATGCCTATGCCGCCCCGCAGCTGCGCCTGGGCCAGCTGACGCGCCCGGAGCACCACGTCGGTTGCGGTCGTCAGCGAGGTGGTGTCCGCGAGGATGACGTCGAGCAGGGTGAGCCGCTGATCGCTGCTCAGGTAAGCGTCGAGAAAATCGGGATACTTGGCTCGCGCCGCGGGCAGGTCGCTGTAGAGCACGGAGTAACCCAGCAGGCTGCCCTTGGGCTCGAGCGTCACCAGGCTGCGCACCTCGCGGACGCGAGGATCCGCCCGGAGCGAGTCGCTCAGCGTCATGAGGCCACGCAGGGAGGTGGCGTCCACGGCGCTCCGCCCCTCCGGCAGCTGCACCAGCACCCGCACCGGCTGAATGAACCCCGCGACGCCCATGGCCGTGAGCGCGTCGAGACCCTCGCCCGCTTCCGTGCCGGTCGGCCACCAGTGGCGCGAGGGCAGGCCGATCTTGATGAAGAAGACCGGCAGCGTGAGGATCGCGATCACCGCTCCGCCGTAGCCCAGCGCGCGGATCGGATGCCGGCTCAGCGTGCGCGCCCATTTCTCCCAGACCTGCGGCGCGTGGTACCAGGCAAGGCGCCGCGCCAGCCACTTGGGCCGGTCGATCTCGCGGCCCAGGATCGCGAGCAGGGCGGGGAGCAGGGTGATGGAGAGGCTCACCGCCACCGCCACCACGATGAGGCCGCCGATGCCGACGCTCCGGGTCTCGATCAGCGGCGTGAGCAGGAGCGCGCCGAAGCCGACCACGACGGTCAGCCCGGACGTGATCACCGCCCGTCCGGCCGTCGCGAGCGTGTTGACGGCCGCGATCTGGCGTCGCGCGCCGCGGGCAAGCTCCTCCCGGAACCGGGTGACTACCA
>Ga0310810_10005858_pt1 | contig 13815 bp, 12 predicted proteins | sample NCmetagenome_FD_207641 | JGI IMG/M metagenome (GOLD analysis project Ga0310810, IMG submission 207641) | Soil microbial communities from experimental microcosm in Duke University, North Carolina, United States - NC | ecosystem: Engineered > Artificial ecosystem > Soil microcosm > Unclassified ... | reverse complement strand
TCTGGCACCGTGGGCGGATAGGCTCGCGTCGTCTCTTGGCGGCCCGGCGGCGTCTAAAGGCTGGGTGCGGCTGTGAGAGGACAGGACCTGCGGGAATCGAGTGTTTCCGGTCCGGAACCACGGCCGGCAGTCCCGGTAGCCGAGGGCAGCTTTCTTGCATCTCGTAATCCAGACGAGTCGTGGCACAATTACAGTGATCGCCTGATGGCCGAACAGACGACGAGTTCCCCCGTAACAAGCGACGGACACATCGCGGTGCAGGTCGACGGCCTGCACGCGCCCGAGCTGACGTTCTCGTTCGAGCGCCGGCAGTCCAGCCTTGGTGTCGGCGGCGCGTTCGCCGCGCACGGCCTGTTCTTCATCATCGCGCTGCTCATCATCTGGTACGCGCCGTCGCCGGATCTCAGCGGCCCCATCCAGCCGACGCAGTACCCGAAGGACATTGTCTGGTTGAACCAGCCAGGCCCGGGCGGAGGCGGCGGTGGCGGCGGCAACCAGATGCAGGAGCCGCCGAAGAAGGCCGAGCTGCCTGGTGCGGACAAGATCACGGTCCCTGTGGTGAAGCCGCCGGCGCCCACGCAGAAGCCGCCGGAGGAACCGAAGGATCCGGCGCTCAACATCCCGGCCAAGACGACGGCCGATGCGCAGCAGATGCAGCCGGGCATGCTCGAGGCCGCGATGGCGGCGTCGATGGTGTCGACGGGCACAGGCACGGACGGCGGCGGCGGGTCCGGCAAGGGCGGCGGCATCGGCCCGGGCGACGGCAACGGCCTCGGCCCGGGCACTGGCGGCGGCACCGGCGGCGGCTACTACCAGGTCGGCAACGGCGTGGAATCGCCTCAGCTCGTGCGCCAGGTGCGGCCGGCCTACACCGCCGAAGCCATGCGCGCCAAAGTGCAGGGCGTCGTGGTCGTCCAGTGCGTCGTCATGCAGGACGGCACCGTCGGCGAAGCGCACGTCATCAAGTCGCTCGATTCGGTCTTCGGGCTGGATCAGGAAGCCGTCAAGGCCGCGCGGCAGTGGAAGTTCATTCCCGGCCGCCGCTTCGGCCAGCCCGTGAACGTCCAGATCAGCATCGAGCTCACGTTCACGCTTCGCTGACAGTCGGGCTCCGGGCTGCAGGCTCGGGCTACGGAAAAAGAAGAAGGCCTGGCGGAATCGCTTCCGCCAGGCCTTTCGTCTTTCGTCCTGACTTTCGCGGATTGTTCAAGTCGTCAATCCGCGTTCGTCCTTCGTCCTTAATACATACCGCCCATGCCGCCGCCCGGGCCGCCGCCCTGCGGAGCATCCTTCTTCTCCTCCGGGAGCTCGCAGACCAGAGCTTCGGTCGTGAGCAGCAGCGACGCGATCGACGAGCTGTTCTGGAGCGCCGTCCGCACGACCTTGGTCGGGTCGATGACGCCGGCGTTGACCAGGTTCTCGTAGGTGTCGGTCAGGGCGTTGAAGCCGGACTCGTTGTCCAGTTCGCGCACCTTCTGCACCACGATCGAGCCTTCCAGGCCCGCGTTGGTGGCGATCCACCGCAGCGGCTCCTCGATGGCGCGCTTGATGATGTTGACGCCGACCTTCTGGTCGCCCTCGAGCTTCAGCGCGTCGAGCGCCTTGCTCGCGCGGATGAGCGCCGTGCCGCCGCCGGGCACGATGCCCTCCTCGACTGCCGCCTTCGTGGCGTGCATCGCGTCCTCGACGCGGGCCTTCTTCTCCTTCATCTCGGTCTCGGTGGCCGCACCGACCTTGATGACGGCGACGCCGCCCACCAGTTTCGCAAGCCGCTCCTGCAGCTTCTCGCGGTCGTAGTCCGACGTGGTGTCCTCGATTTGCGCGCGAATCTGCTTCACGCGGCCCTCGATGGCGGAGGACACGCCGGCTCCCTCGACGATGGTAGTGTTGTCCTTGTCGATGGTGACCTTCTTCGCCTTGCCGAGATCCTCGATCTTGAGGTTCTCGAGCTTGAGGCCCAGGTCCTCGGTGATGGCCTTGCCGCCCGTCAGCGTCGCGATGTCCTCGAGCATGGCCTTGCGGCGATCGCCGAAGCCGGGCGCCTTGACGGCGGCCGCCTGCAGCGTGCCACGCAGCTTGTTGACGACGAGCGTCGCCAACGCCTCACCCTCGACGTCCTCCGCGATGATGAGCAGCGGGCGGCCCATCCGGGCCACCTGCTCCAGCACCGGCAGCAGGTCCTTCATCGAGCTGATCTTCTTCTCGTGGATCAGGATGACCGGGTTCTCGAGCACCACTTCCATGCGCTCGGGGTCGGTGACGAAGTAGGGCGAGAGGTAGCCGCGGTCGAACTGCATGCCCTCGACGACGTCGAGGCTGGTCTCGAGCGTCTTGGCCTCTTCGACGGTGATGACGCCGTCCTTGCCGACCTTGTCCATGGCGTCGGCGATGATCTTGCCGATCGTCTCGTCGTTGTTTGCCGAGATGGTGCCGACCTGCGCGACCATGTTCCCGCTCACCGGCTTCGACATCTTCTTCAGCTGCTCGGTGATGGACGCCACGGCCTGCTCGATGCCGCGCTTGATGTCCATCGGGTTGGCGCCGGCGGTGACGTTCTTGGCGCCCTCGCGGTAGATGGCCTGGGCCAGCACGGTCGCCGTGGTGGTGCCGTCGCCGGCGATGTCGGAGGTCTTGCTCGCGACCTCGCGCACCATCTGGGCGCCCATGTTCTCGAGAGGATCCTTCAGCTCGATCTCCTTGGCCACGGTGACGCCGTCCTTGGTGATCGTCGGCGATCCGAACTTCTTGTCGAGGACGACGTTGCGGCCCTTGGGTCCGAGGGTGACCTTGACCGCGTCGGCCAGCAGGTTCACGCCGCGGAGAATCGCCTGGCGCGAGTGCTCGCCGTAAATGATCTGCTTGGGCATTGCTTACTCCTGAGTCTCGTTGAAAGTGCAGGCATTCAGGCCTGCGACGAATCCGTTCGCGCAGCCTTGTGCTACACCGTCTCCAACACGGCGAGGATCTCGTCTTCACGCATGATGAGATGCTCTTCGCCGTTGATTTTGATCTCCTGGCCGGAGTACTTGCCGAACAGGATCGTGTCGCCTTCCTTGACGTCGAGCGCGAGGCGCTTGCCGTCATCCTTCTGCTTGCCGGCGCCGACGGCGATTACTTTGCCCTGCTGGGGCTTCTCTTTCGCCGTGTCGGGGATGATGATTCCGCCGACCTTCTGTTCGCCTTCCTCGATACGCTGGACGATGATGCGGTCGTGAAGCGGTCGTACCTTCATGTGTGTCAACTCCGTGAATCTGACATGTCGTGATCGGTCACTCTGCTGGCTGGCAATCCATGCGCCCCGCGTGCTAGCACTCCGTGGGCGCGACTGCTAAGTATATGTCCGGGGCGCGGACCCAGGCAAGAGGGGACTGTCAGCGGTGGCGCGGGGACTTTCCGGGCTTGATCCCAAGCTCAGCCAGCTTCCGGGCCAGGCTGTTCCGGTGCAGGCCCAGCCGGCTGGCGGTCTTGGAAAGGTGGCCGTCCGTGTCGGCCAGCATTCGGGCAATGAAGCGACGCTCGAACTCCTGACGGCCGTCCTCGAAGGTGATCCCTCCGGATACCATCTGGTCCACGAGACGGTCGAGAAGCTCCTTCACTGAATCCTCGGGCTACGGGCTGCCTACACGACCAGCGCGGACCCTGTGAGGCGCTCGAAGGCCTCCAGGTACTTGGCCCGCGTGCGTTCCACGACGTCGGCGGGAAGCGACGGCACGGGGGGCTGCTTGTTCCACTTGATGGCTTCGAGGTAGTCGCGGACGTACTGCTTGTCGAAGCTGGCCTGAGGGCCGCCCGGCTTGTACTGATCTGCAGGCCAGAAGCGGGACGAGTCGGGCGTCAGCGCCTCATCGATCAGCAGCAGCTCGCCGGCCTCCGTCAGCCCGAACTCGAACTTGGTGTCGGCCAGGATGATGCCTCGCGCCTCGGCGTGCGCGGAGGCACGACCATACAGTTCGAGCGTCAGCGTGCGGAGGCGCTCGACCAGCGCCGGGTTCCCCAGGTGCCTGGCCGCGTCGCCCTCCGAGATGTTGACATCGTGCCCGGTGCTCGCCTTGGTGGCGGGCGTGAAGATCGGAGCGGGCAGGCGACCGGACTCCACGAGTCCTCCGGGCAACGGTATGCCGCACACGCGGCCCGTCTGTTGATACTCCTTCCAGCCCGAGCCCGCAAGGTACCCCCGCGCGACGCACTCGACATCAATGGGCGCCGTCTTGCGCACCAGCATCGATCGGCCGGCGAGATCGGCGGCGTATGCCTGCACCTCCGCGGGGTACTTCGCGACGTCGGTCGTGATGAAGTGATTCGGCACGACGCCGGCGAGCTCGGCGAACCAGAACACCGACAGCTGCGTGAGCACCTTGCCCTTGTCGGGGATCCCCGATCCGAGCACGTAGTCGAACGCCGAGATGCGATCGGTCGCCACGATGAGCAGTGAATCGCCCAGGTCGTAGACGTCGCGCACCTTCCCCGTGCGGAAGCGGCGCAGCGTCGAAAACTCCGTGCTGGTGAGCGGGATTGCGAGCATCACGTGGGCGGGACCTCCCGAACCGCCGCATGGTAGCAGATGCCGGAAATCCGTCATATAGTTACTCACGGCCGGCCTGAGCATGCGACAGCACCTGCGCACGATAATCGCCATTGCCGCCGCCGGCGGCCTGCTGGCCCTGTTCCTCCGCAACACGGACTTTCATCAGGTCGGCCGCGAGATCGCGCGCGCCGAGTTCAGCCTGCTCATCGCGGCATTCGGCACGACCGCGCTGGCGTACGTGTTTCGCGCCGTGCGCTGGCAGTACTTGCTGCGGCCGATCGGACAGGTTCACTTCGCCAACGCCCTTCGGACGACGATCATCGGGTTCGCCGCGAGCGCGCTGCTTCCCGCACGAGCTGGCGAAGTGCTACGGCCATTCCTCCTCGCGCGCAAGGAGGGCTTCAGCGCCACTGCGGCCTTCGCGACGATCATCCTCGAACGTCTGCTCGACACGGTGATGGTGCTGATCCTCTTCGCGGTGTTCCTGCTGTTCTTCGCGCCGGGCTCTTCGACGGCTTCGGGCAATCACACGCTGGACCAGGTGAAGCTCGGCGGCATGGTCGCCACCGCGGCCTGCGTCGTCATGCTCGTGGTGTTCTTTTTTCTCGCGGGCCATCCCGGCACGCTCGAGCGGCTGACTGGCGGGCTGACGCGCGTGCTCCCCGAAAGCCTCGGCGCCACGGCGGTGCGGCTCGTCCACGCGTTCTCGGAAGGCCTCGGCATCGTGCGTCAGCCCGGGCGGCTGCTGATGGCGCTGGCGCTGTCGGTGCCGGTGTGGCTGGCGATCGGCGGCGGCATCTACCTGGCGACGCGGGCGTTCCACATCGAGATGCCGTTCAGCGGCACGTTTCTCATCCAGGCGCTCCTCGTCGTGGGAGTGGCGGTGCCGACGCCGGGTGCGGTCGGCGGCTTTCATTACTTCTACCGCCTGGGGACCACGGTGTTCTACGGTGCGCCGAACGACCGGGCCGTCGGCGCGGCGCTGGTCCTGCACGCCATCTCGTTCGTGCCGGTGGCCATCGTTGGCCTGATCCTGCTGGCCCAGGAAGGGCTGAGCCTGTCGCGTGCGGGCGCCATCGCGCGCACGGGTGCGGAGGAAGCGGCGTGAAGTGTCCCTATTGCGGCCACATGGGCGACAAGGTGGTGGACTCGCGCGAGAGCAAGGAAGGGGAAGTCATCAGGCGGCGGCGTGAATGCCTCGAGTGCGGCCGGCGCTTCACCAGCTACGAGCGCATCGACGAGATCCCCTACATGGTGGTGAAGAAGGACGGCAGCCGCGAGCGGTTCGAGCGCCAGAAGGTGATCGCCGGGTTGCTCAAGGCGTGCGAGAAGCGACCGGTCAGCATCGCGCAGGTCGAGGCGATCGCCGATCGCGTCGAGGCCTCGCTGCAGGATCGTCCCGAGAAGGAAATCGCGACGGCCGAAGTGGGTCAGGCGGTGATGGACGAGCTGAAGCAACTCGACAAGGTGGCCTACGTCCGCTTCGCGTCCGTCTACCGGCACTTCCGCGACATCGGCGAGTTCATGAACGAGCTGAAGGATCTGCTGAACACAAGGGACTGACGACCAGTGCAGCCTCGGGCTACGGACTCCGGGCTCCGGGCTCCGGCCACGCCGCTTCGCGCCGCGCCTCCGGCCGCAGGCCCGCGTCAGGCGGGCGAGTCGCCTCGTCAGGGCCGCAAGCCGTTTCGCGACAACCCGACGCTGCTGCTGGCGGGTATCGCCCTGCTGGTTGGCGCCTTCGTCGCGCTCATCGTTCTCGCCCGCCGTACCACCAGCTTCTCGCCCGACTTTCTCACCGAGGTCGTGCTCTACGCGCTCTCGGTCGCCGACCTGACGATGCTGGTGGCGCTGGTCTTCGTGCTGGCCCGCAACATCATCAAGCTGGTCGTCGAGCGGCGCCGCGCGCTGCCGTTCGCGCGCTTCCGCGCCAAGCTCGTCGCCGTGCTGCTGGGCCTGACGCTGGTGCCGTCGATCCTCGTGCTGCTGGTCGGCAGCGAGCTGATTCGCAACAGCGCGGATCGCTGGTTCAACGCGCCAATGGACGAGATTCTCTCCTCCGCGAACCGCATCGCCAGCGACTACTACGCCGAACGGCAGCGCAGCGTCGTCGCGCAGTCGGCGCGAATCGCGCGTCAGGTGACCGAGGTGAACCTGGCGTCGGCCGACACCGCATCGCTGCAGGCACAGATCGCGAGCGTCGTGTCCTGGGACCAGGTGAAGCTGGTGGAGGTGTTCCGCGTGGCGTCCGGCACGCCGCCATCGGGCGAGCTGGTGCCCGTGCTGGCCGTGGTGTCACCGTCGCTGCCTCAGGGTGCCTCGCGCGCTTCGGCCGAACGCCTGGCCAGCCGCGTCGCCGCCGGAGCGACGGAAACCTGGGTGCTCGAGCCGATCGCCGCCGGAGGCGAGCTGCTGCGCGGCGCGTCGCTCGTCAAGGGGCCCAACGGGCGGATCGCGGGTGTCGTGGTGGCCAGCGACTACCTGACCGGCGACCTCGCCGCGCGGTCGCGCCGCATGACGGCGGCGTACGAGGACTATCTGCAGCTGCGCGTGTTGAAGGCGCCGCTGTTCGGCGTCTACGTGTCGTTCTTCCTGATGGTGACGCTGCTCATCCTCGTCGGCGCGACGTGGATGGGCCTGTACATGGCCAAGCGCATCACCCGTCCGGTCCAGTTGCTCGCCCTGGCGGCGAAGGAGATCGGCGCCGGCCACCTCGATCATCGCGTTGAGCCCGAGACCGTCGACGAGTTCGGCGCGCTCGTCGAGGCGTTCAACAGCATGGCCGAGGAACTGGCAGTGAGCCGGCGCCACGTCGAGCGGTCCTCGATCGATCTCGAGCGCAAGCACCTCGAAGGCGAAGTCCGGCGCCGCTACATCGAGACAATCCTCGAACGCATCGCGACGGGCGTGGTCTCGGTGGACGCGCAGGGCGTCATCGGCACGGTGAACGACGCCGGCCGCAGACTGCTCGGCATCGGGCCCGACGCCGTGGGCCGGACCGCTGCGGAGGTCTTCGCGCGCGAGGATCTGGCGCCGCTGGCGGCGCTGCTGCGATCGGCCGCGAGCCTGCGCGGCGAGACTCCTCCGCAGGAGGTGACGCTCGTGCGTGACGGCCGTGACCTCAACCTGGCGGCCGTGGCCACGACACTCGCCGGCGACGTCGGACGCATCGAAGGCACCGTCCTCGTGTTCGACGATGTGACGCCGTTGATCCGATCGCAGAAAGTCGCGGCGTGGCGGGAAGTCGCGAGGCGGCTCGCACACGAGATCAAGAACCCGCTCACGCCGATTCAGCTCTCGGCGGAGCGGCTTCAGCGCCATTTCGGATCGGCGCCGCCGCCGACGCGCGCCCTGGTCGACGAGTGCACCACCACGATCGTCAATGAGGTCGAGTCGCTGAAGGGACTCGTGGATGAGTTCTCGCAGTTCGCGCGCATGCCATCGCCCAGGACCGCGCCGACCACTCTCGCGCCCCTGCTCGACGACACGCTCGCGCTCTACGACGGGCTGTTCGCCGAGGTGGTCTTCGAGCGTCGCTATGCCGAGAACCTGCCGCTCGTGCGCGTGGACCCCGAGCAGCTCCGGCGCGTCATCATCAACCTGGTGGACAATGCCATCGAGGCGATGGAGCGGCGCGGCCGGATTACGGTGGAGACCAGCCACGACGCGGCTCATCACGTGGCCCGCCTCGTGATCGCCGATGACGGGCCGGGCATTTCGGAAGGCGATCGTGAGAAGCTGTTCATGCCGTACTTCTCGACCAAGCGGCGGGGCAGCGGCCTCGGCCTGGCGATCGTCCGCCGCATCATCGCGGAGCACGGCGGCAGCATCGAAGTGAGCGACAACGTGCCACGGGGCACGCGGTTCACGATTGACCTGCCCGCCTGATGCGGGACGCACGACGAGCGAGCACTGCGAGCTGCCCGCTGCCAGCTGATAGCTGCCAGCTGATAGCTGTCAGCTGATAGCTGAGAACTGACGACCGAGGACTGACGACTCGCATGGCGCATTCGAACATCCTGATCGTCGACGACGAGCCCGGCGTCCGCGCGGCGCTTGGCGGCGTCCTGCGCGACGAGGGCTACGAGGTGGAGGCCGTCGAGACGGGGGAGGCCTGCCTCGATCGCGCGACCAAGACCAGCTTCGACGTCATCGTGCTCGACATCTGGCTGCCCGGCATGGACGGCCTCGCGACGCTGACGAAGCTGCGCGAGAGAGAGGTAGATGCGCAGATCGTGGTCATCTCCGGCCACGGCAACATCGAGTCGGCGGTGCGCGCGATCAAGATGGGCGCGTTCGACTTCGTCGAGAAGCCGCTCTCGCTCGAGAAGACCGTGCTGGTCGTCCGCAATGCGATCCGCCAGCGGACGCTCGAAGCCGAGAATCGCGACCTGCGGGCGCGGGTCGATCGCCGGTTGAAGATGGTCGGCGACAGCGACGCCATGGTGCAACTCCGTGAGCAGGTGGCGATGGCCGCGCCCACCAACGGCCGGGTGCTCGTGTTCGGCGAGAACGGGACGGGTAAGGAGCTCGTGGCCCGCTCCGTCCACGGGTTGAGCCGCCGGCATCAGGGCCCATTCATCGAGGTCAACTGCGCGGCGATCCCGGAAGACCTGATCGAGTCGGAGCTGTTCGGGCACGTCCGAGGCTCCTTCACCGGCGCGGTCACCGATCGACGCGGCAAGTTCGAAGCCGCCGACGGCGGCACGATCTTCCTGGACGAAATCGGGGACATGAGCCTGAAGACGCAGGCCAAGGTGCTGCGCGCGCTGCAGGAACAGGTCTTCGAGCCAGTTGGCAGCACGCAGCACGTGAAGGTGGACGTGCGCGTGATCGCGGCCACCAACAAGGATCTCACCGCGGCGATCAAGACCGGCCAGTTCCGCGAGGATCTCTACTTCCGCCTGAACGTCATCCCGATCTTCGTGCCGCCGCTCCGGGCCCGTCAGGTCGACATCCCCCTGCTCGCCGAGTACTTCATGGCAACGTTCGCCCACGAGTACGGGCGCCGGCGCAAGGAATTCGAAGAGGCCGCGCTCAGCCTGCTGCGGCGCTACTCGTGGCCTGGCAACGTCCGCGAGCTCAGGAACCTGATCGAGCGGCTTGTCATCATGGTCCGCGGCGAGACGATCACCGCCGGTGATCTGGCCTTCCTGGACAGCGATCCAGTGGCGACCGCGGAGGCGACGCCGGCAGAGGGGGCGCCGCTGGTGCCACTGCATGAAGCGCGCGACCGGTTCGAGCGAGACTACATCCTGCGCGCGCTGGCGCAGCAGCGTGGCAACATGTCGCGGACGGCCGACGTGCTCGGCGTCGAGCGCAGCAACCTCTATCGGAAGATGCGTGCGTTCGGGATTGCGCCGGGCAAGCGCGCCGAAGAGGAGTCGTCAGTCCCGTAGCGTGTTCTCGAGCACCTGTGCCGCGCTGAAGCCGTCGAGCTGCAGGAAGTACTCGGCCGCGGCGACCAGCGCCGCCTGCGGCACCAGGCCCACCACTTCGCTCTCGAGCACGGTCACGCCATAGCGCGCCGCCTCGCGCTTCACGAACTCGAACACTCGGGAGATTGGCGTCTTCTCGAAGTTCGTCAGGTTCATCGACACCTGCGCGATGTGCCGGTCGTCGAGCAGCACGCCCATCGCCTTAACGAATCGCAGGCCGCCGCTGCTGTGACGGACGGCGGAGGCGATCTTCTTCGCGACTTCCACGCGATCGGTCGCGAGGTTGATGTTGTAGGCGATGAGCGGCATGCGGGCGCCGATGACCGTTGCGCCGGCGGTGGGGTGGGGGACTGACGGCCCGAAGTCGGGCCTCCATTCGGCGGCGGCCATCTTCGCCGCGAGCCCTTCGAACTCGCCGCGGCGGATGTCTTCCAGGTTCCGCCGCGCCGATGTCGTTGCGGCCTCTTCGTAGAGGTAGACCGGCACGCGGAATCGCGCTGCAACCTCAGCACCGACCTCGCGCGCGAGCGCCACGCAGTCGGCCATTGTCACACCCTGAATCGGGACGAACGGCACCACGTCGACGGCGCCGAGGCGCGGATGTTCGCCCTGATGGCGCGTGAGGTCCACCTCGGCCAGCGTGCGATCGAACAAAGTCAGCACGGCCTGCTTCAGCCCAGCGGCGTCGCCGGCCAGCGTGATCACGGACCGGTGATGCGCCGGATCCGAGGAGACGTTGAGCAGGCGCACCCCGGGCGCTGAGCTGGCGGCCGCATCGGCGATGGCGTTGACGATGTCGGGCCGGCGGCCTTCGCTGATGTTGGGGATGCACTCGATGATGGCCATGGGAGAACTTTCTACCACATCGCCCGCAACCCGCGGCTCGTGGTCCGGAGCGCGAAGTCATTGCGAAGATCCTGTGTTTGGCCGATAATCGGCCGCGGTGCATTCCTTCGCGCCCGACGCCCGCGATGTCTGACCCGTTGACGACCGACGCTGCCGCCGCTGACGCGCTCGAAGGGCACGAGCGCGACGCGCGAGTCGAGCAGCTCCTCCTCGTCGGTCTGGATAGATACTTCGCCGGCGATTACGAACAGGCCATCCACGTCTGGACTCGCGTCCTGTTTCTCGATCGCGGGCACGCCCGGGCCCGCGCGTACATCGATCGGGCGCGGAGCGCGCAGGCCGAGCGCCAGCGCGAGTCGGACGAGCTGCTGCATCGCGGCACCAAGGCATTCGAGGACGGCCGTGCCGACGCCGCGCGCGACCTGCTGAATGCCGCCGTCGCGCGGGGCGCCCATCAGGACGTCGCGCTCGCATACCTCGGGCGGCTGGATCGGCTCAGCACAGTCGGCGGCGTGGCCGACGCGGCCATTCCGGCGAATTCGGGCGAGGCTGCCGCCGGGAGTCCTTCGCGCCCCGAGCGGCGTCCCGCCGCGCGCAGCCGCCTGTGGTTGCTCGGCGCGGCCGGCATTGCCGGCGTCCTCTGCTGTCTCTGGGCCGCCGGCGTGATCGTGGACATCGGCGGCTGGACCCCGTCAGCCGGACGGCCGGCGCCGGTGGCCGCGCTGAACCCGGAGCCGCTCCCCATCCCCCTGGCGAGTGACGTGGCCCTCGCGCAGGCCAGGCTGGCCTTCAGCAAGGGCCACGCGCGCGATGCGCTTCGCCTGCTCGCCAGCATCTCGATCGCCGATCCGAACCGCGCTGAGGCCGATCGCCTGCTCGCCGACCTCCAGCGCGTCCTGCTGGCGTCGGCTGATCCCGCCACGGCGGAGGGATTGAGTACCGAGCGATGAAGTGTCCGACCTGCGGCTACATCGGGTTCGAGACGACAGACCGCTGCCGGAACTGCGGCTACGAGTTCGCGCTCGCCACGACCGCGCCCGCGGCGCCGGATCTCGCGATCAAGTCCGGCGGGGATGCCGGAGGGCCGCTGCGCGAGCTCGACATGCGGCCCGCGGAACCGCGTCCCGTGGCGGTCGTGGCCGCACGCCCGGACAACACGACGGACCTCGATCGCGTGCTGCAGAATCTCGATCGCGTGATCGGTGGCCCGGAGCCCGCCGCGCCCGATCTGCCGCTGTTCGACGACCATGACGCTGCCGATCTGGCGCCGGTGGTGGTCCCGGGCGTCGCGCCCAGGCGTCCGCTTTCCGTGCGGCGTACGACGCCCGATCCTGCGAAGCTCAAGGCCCGCCCGTCGCGCCCGTCTGCCGAGGCGGCCCCGCGCTCCCTGGAGTTGCCGCTGCCCGATCGCGCGGAGCCCGAGAGCGAGCCCGCGCGTCGAGTGGATGGCGCCGAGGCCGAACCCGGCGAAGGCGCGCCGCCGTTGCGCCGCTTCGGCGCCGCGGCGCTCGATCTCGCGATCATCGGTGCCATCGACGCCATCGTCGTCTCGTTCACTCTCAGGTTGTGCGGCCTCACCACCGCCGAGCTGAAAATCCTGCCGCCGCTGCCGCTGCTGGCGTTTTTCGCACTCATCAACGGCGGCTACTTCGCCATCTTCACGGCCGCGGGCGGCCAGACCATCGGCAAGATGGCCTTCGGCCTTCGCGTCGTGGGACAGGCCGACCTGCCGGTGTCCGCCGGGCTGTCGGTACTCCGCGCGATGGGCTGCCTGGCCTCCGTGGTGTCGTTCGGGCTCGGGTTCGTTCCCGCGATCCTGAACGACGGCGGGCGTGCACTCGAGGATCGGCTCGCCGATACACGCGTCATCCGCGTGCCCGCCTCGTAGTCGTTCGATTCTCACCGCATGTCAACGCGACTGGCGCTGCTGATCTGCACGGTCGGAGGCGTCGGCTACTCGCCAGTGGCGCCCGGCACGGCCGGCTCGGTCGCGGGGCTCGCCTTGTACGCCGCGATTCGAGGCTTCCAGATCGGTCCCGCGATCGAAGGGCTGATCCTCGTTGTGCTGGTCTGCGCGGGGGCGTGGAGCGGCACGATCGCCGAGCGGCACTTCGGCACGACCGATCCTGGCGCCGGCGTGATCGACGAAGTCGCTGGCATGCTGCTCACGCTCTACCTGCTCCCAGTGACGTGGACTGTCGCTATCGTCGGATTCGCCATGTTCCGCGCGCTCGACATCGTCAAGCCGTTTCCCGCTCGTCGACTCGAGGCCCTGCACGGAGGATGGGGGATGATGGCGGACGACCTGATGGCGGCCATCTACGCGAATCTGGCGCTGCGCGCGGCTATTGCCATGGCGCCGGGGCTGATGCTGCGCTGATGAAGCCGCTCGCCTCGGCCGAGGTCATCGCCGTCGGCTCGGAGATGCTCGGGCCGGATCGGCTCGACACCAACTCTCTCGCGATTGCCGACCGGCTGCGTGCGCTCGGCATCCCGCTGCGCGCCAAGGCCGTCGTCGGGGATCGCCCCGACGATCTGACCGCCATTCTCCGCGGTGCCCTGGCACGCTCCGACCTGATCATCCTCATCGGCGGCCTCGGGCCCACCGACGATGACGTTACGCGCGACGTGGTGGCGTCATCGCTGGAGTTGCCGCTGTCGGAGGACGTGGCGATCAGCGACGCGATACGCCAGCGCTTCCGGCGGCGCGGCATGACGATGCCGGAGATCAACCGGCGGCAGGCGATGGTGCCGCGCGGCGCCGCAGTGCTGCCGAATGCCAACGGCACCGCGCCGGGCCTGTACATCGAATCCGGCGACCACGTCCTCGTGTTGCTGCCCGGACCGCCGCGCGAGTTGATTCCGATGCTCGACGGGCCTGTGCGCGAGCGGCTCGAACCGCGAAGCGCCGGCACGCGCCTCTACACGCGGATGGTACGTGTGTTCGGTCGCAGCGAGTCGCATACGGAAGAAGCCGTGCGTCCGCTCTATGCCGAGTGGGCGCGG
>Ga0310810_10005857_pt1 | contig 13815 bp, 10 predicted proteins | sample NCmetagenome_FD_207641 | JGI IMG/M metagenome (GOLD analysis project Ga0310810, IMG submission 207641) | Soil microbial communities from experimental microcosm in Duke University, North Carolina, United States - NC | ecosystem: Engineered > Artificial ecosystem > Soil microcosm > Unclassified ... | reverse complement strand
TCGTGCCATACACCATCCATGAACAACGCCGATCTGATCGTTGCCACCCTGAAAGCCGCCGGAATTGACCGCGGCTTCGGCATTCCCAGCGGCAACGTGCTGCCGCTGATGGAGGCGATGCGCAAGGGCGGCGTTGATTTCGTGCTGACCGCGCACGAAGGCTCGGCGGGCTTTGCCGCCGACGTCACCGGCCGCGTCACCGGCAAGCCCGGCCTGTGCATCGCCACCCTCGGACCCGGCGCCACCAACCTCACAACAGGCGTCGGCAACGCCTGGCTCGACCGCTCGCCGCTCATCGCCATCACCTGCAATCTCAACACCGACCAACTCGGCCGCCGCATCCAAATGTGGATCGACCACCACGCGTTGTTCAAACCCATCACCAAGGCGTCGTTCCGGCTGGAGACGGGCAAGATCGCCGAAACCGTGAAGGAGGCGATCCGCATCGCCATGAGCGAGCCGCGCGGTCCGGTGCACCTCGACCTGCCGGAGGACGTGGCGCTGGCGCCTGTGAAGAATGACACTGCGGCAATGAAGGCATTGTCAAAAATCCTGCCGCCGACCGGCGAAATGATCGCCAAGGCGGGAGAGCTGATTGCCAAGGCCAAGCGCCCGATTGCCGTCCTTGGCTCATCCGCAATGCGCCTCACGCAATCGGACCTGCTGCGGCAGGTGATCGAGCGTCACAACCTGCCGTTCGCCACCACGACAATGGCCAAAGGCATGGTCGACGAGGATCATCCGCTCTCGATCGGCGTGATCGAACGGTCTTGCCGGCAGATTCAACGAAAGCTCCTGCGCTCGGCCGATCTTATTGTCGGTCTCGGTTACGACACCGTGGAGGTCGAATACGAAGCGTGGATCGCCGATGCGCCGCTGCTTACCATTGATATCGAGAAAGCCGATGTCGCACCAAGCGTGAAGGTCGCGCACGAGGTCATCGGCGATCTCGATGCATCGCTGACCAAGCTCGCCGCTCTGCCCGCCAGCACCAATTTATGGACTCACCAGGCGCTGGCTGACCACCGTAAGGCCTTCCACGCGGCGCTGCGCCCCGCCACCAACACGTTCTCGGCGCACGCCGCCATCGATGCGGTGCGCCGCGCGCTGCCGCGCGAGGGCGTTCTGTCGTTCGACGTTGGCGCTCACACCCACCAGATCGCCAGCCAATGGACGGCGCACGCGCCAAAGACCTTCCACATCACCAACGGCTGGTCGTCGATGGGCTTCGGCCTGCCCGGCGCAATCGCGGCGAAGCTGGCGAATCCCAAACTGCCGGTGGTCTGCATGCTGGGCGACGGCTGCTTTCAGATGACCTGCGGCGAGGTTGCTGTGGCCAAACGGATGGGGTTGTCGCTCCCCGTGGTCGTGCTCGACGACAAATGGCTGGCGCTGATCAAGGTCAAGCAGATGCGCCGCCAGTTTCCGCTCTACGGCACCGAGCTGCAGGCCGAGGACTACACCGAGCCGCCGCAGCATTACTTTGGCGTGCCCGCGGTCGGGGTGCGCTCGGCCGCCGCTCTCGAAAGCGCCGTGACCAAGGCGCTTTCAGCGAAGGGACCGACGGTCATCGAGGCGGTGGTCGATTCCGACCACTACGTCGACACGGTGTACGACTGACACGGTTGCGCGCAGGCCATCTTCGCCGCATCATGGCGCCACAACCGAAAGGAACTGACATGTCCAAGCTCCGCCATATCGCCGTCATCGTCGAAGACCCCGAGGAGTCCGCCAAGTTCTTTGAACAGGCATTCGACATGCACCGTGCTGGCACCGCTCGGCGCGGCATCTACATGTCGGACGGCGTTTTCAACGTCGCGCTGCTCAAGAAGGAGGGCGACGAGAAGCTCGGCCTTTATCACTTCGGCATGTGGGTTGACGATCTCGACGAAGCCGAGAAGAAGGTGGTCGACGCCGGCGGTAAGTATCTGGCCGGCCGCCCGACCTCGCCGAACTCATTCTACGAGGCGAAATACAAGTCCCCGACCGGCCTGGTGTTCGATCTGACCCATAAGGGCTGGGCCGGCGCCGTGAAGGACGTTGTGCCCGCCAAGGAAACCGCATCGGCGAAGTAAAGTCCGCGGCGTAATGGCGAAGTCCGATCCTGTTGTGGTCGTCGGCGCCGGCCCGGTCGGCCTGTGCCTGGCGCTGGCGCTTGCGAAAGAGGACATTTCGGTCGTCCTTATCGAGGCGCTATCGGATGGCAATTTCCTCGATCAAGTGCCGCGCGCCGGCTCCAATCACCCGACCACCTTGGCGTTCTTCGACCGGATCGGGCTCTACGCCAGGATGGAGCCGCGCGGCCTGATCGCGCCGAAATTCCAGTACTGGGACCGCCAGGACAACGCGCTGATCGCCGAGTTCGACCACGCCCTTTTGAAGGACGACACGCGCTTTCCCTACGTGCTGCAATGCGAGCGCATCAAGATCATCGAAGATGCGCTTGCCATGGCCCAGGCGCACCCGCTGGTCGAAGTGCGAATGGCGACCGAGTTTGTCGGCTTCGAGCAGCAGGGCGATGCCGTTCTTGCTCAGGTGAAGAACGCCGCCGGGGAAATTGAGATCATCCGCGGCAGCTATCTGGTGAGCTGCGAAGGTGCCCGCAGCATCGCCCGCAAGAATCTCGATGTCGAATTCGAGGGGTTCACCTATCCGGAACGCACCATCAACATCGAGGTCGCCTACGATTTCCGCAAGCACGGCTACACCGAGCGGAACTACATCTCGGACCCGGTCGAATACTCGAATTTGTTTCACTGGAAGGGTCCGCCGGACCGCTGGCGCATCCACTTTCCGACCAACATCGACGACGACGAGAACGAACTGAAGCGCCCCGAGGCGCTGCAAAAGCGATTGCAGCAATTCCTTGGCATTGACCACGAGTTCGAAATCTGCGGCTGCAACCTCTACACGGTGCACCAGCGCGTGGCGAAGAAGTTCCGCCAGGCCCGTGTGCTGCTCGCCGGCGACTCCGCCCACGTCAACAGCCCGATCGGCGGCATGGGGCTGAACAGCGGCGTACACGACGCGTTCAACCTCGCCGACAAGCTGGCCCGCATCCTCCATGACGAAGCCGATGACGAAGAGCTCGACCGTTACGAACGACAGCGGCGGCACGTCGCCGTTACACACACGCAGGCGCAGACCATCCGCAACAAGCGGCTCCTGGAGGAGCGCGACCCTGCGGTGCGGCGGCGCAATCACGATGAGCTGCGCCGGCAGGCCGACGATCCGGCGCTCGCGCGCAAGTTCCTGCTGCGCACCGCGCTGTTCGAAAGCCTTCGCGAGGCCGATCAGATCGCATGATGGAGGTGGGACGATGAGGCGCGTTACGTTTTTTGCGGCTGTGCTGGTCGCCGCGATTGTCAGTTCCGGTGCCGCGCAGGCCCAGTGGCCGGATCGGCCGATCAAGATGGTGGTGCCGTTTTCCGCGGGCTCCAGTTCCGACACCATCGCGCGCATCGTCGCGATCAAGATGGGCGAGAAGCTCGGCCAGCAGGTGGTGGTTGAAAACCGCGTCGGCGGTTCCACCATCATCGGCACCGATTCGGTCGCAAAATCCGCGCCGGACGGCTACACGATCGAGCTTGCCAACACCACGACGCACGCGGCGAGCGCGGCGCTGAACACGTCGCTGCCGTTCGATCCGGTCAAGGATTTCGCGCCGGTGGCGATGATCGGCGTCTCGCCGTTCGTGCTGATCGGCGCGACGCAGGTGGAGGCCAAGACGCTGAAGGATGTGGTCACGCTGGCCAAAGCGAGCCCCGGCAGGCTCAGCTACGCCTCGGCCGGCACCGGCACCCTGGCGCATCTCGCCGGCGAATTGTTCAAGCGCAAGGCCGCCGTCGAAATCACCCACGTGCCCTATCGCGGCAGCGCGCAATCGATGGTCGACCTGATGCAAGGCCGCATCGATCTCTCGGTCAGCACCATCCCGCCGACGCTCCAGCATATCCGCGAGGGCAAGCTCCGCGCCCTCGCCGTGATGAGCGAGAAGCGCAACGCTGCGATGCCCGATGTGCCCACCGTGGCCGAGGCCGGCGTCCCCGGCTGCGAGGCCGCGTTATGGACCGCCATCGTGGTGCCGGCCGGCGTCTCCGCCGATATCGTCAAGCGGCTCAACGACGCCGTTCTGGCCGCTGTGGCAACGCCGGAAATCCAGCAAGCCTTCAAGCTCCAGGGCGTCGACCCCGAGCCCGGCCCGCCGGAGGCCGTCGCCGAGCGCATCAAGGCCGACATCGTGAAGTGGAAGGACGTCGTGACCGCCGCCCATATCACCGGCGCGAAATAGCTTAGCTCACCACCTGAACGACGCGGCCACCTCGTAGCTCCGCGGCGCGCCGAGGATGATCTGATCGGTGTAACCCGGATCGCCCCATACGGCGTATTGCCGGTCGGTCAGGTTGCGCACTCGGAACGACAGTCGCGTGTTGTCGACGGCGCGGAACACCGACTTCGGAATATCGACGAACACGAACGCATCCGCGATCGTATAGGCGTCCATCGTCACGAGGTTGTCCTGGAAATTGAAGCGGTCGCCGACGTGACGGACCGACACGCCGGTTTCGATCGGCCATGGCGTCGGGAAGCGATACGAGGCACCGGCGTTGGCAACGAAACGCGGTACGTTCGGCGGGGTGTTTCCGGAATACGACTGGGTAATGCCATTATCATCAACGAAGGAGAAATCGACGAAGCGCGACTCCACAAGCGCGATGTTGCCCCAGAGCTTCAGCCCGCCGAACGGATTGACCGCGCCGGACAGCTCGATTCCCTTCGTCCTGATCTTGCCGGCGATGTTGAACTGCTGACCGCTCTCCGGAATGTAGACATTCTTGCGCTCGATCTCGAACACCGAGAATGCCCACTCGGCCCGCTTGTCCCAGAACACCTGCTTGACGCCGGTCTCAATGGTCCGCGACGTGGTCAGCAACAGCGGCTGCGTCGGTCGGATGATCCAAATATTGGCGACGGTCGGATCGGCCGCGGTGGCATACTGGCTGTAAAACGTCAGCCCTGGAAACGGCTCGAAGGTGTATCCCACGCGGCCTGTGGTCGGCCGGAAGGTCTTGGAGAACGGAAAGCCGTCGGCGCTGCGCAGGTTGCCGTCCACGTCGAACGCGGTGCGGTCGAGCTTGATCTGCTCGGTCCGTATCCCGCCGATGAGCGCGAACTGAGACGTGAGCTTCCAGCGGTCTTCGAACGACAGTGAAATGTTGTCGACGTGGGTGAAGAACGGCTTGGTCTGCTGGAAGCCGTACAGCCCGCGATCCGGATTGACCAGCGCGACCGTGTCGCTGGTGAAGGCGTCGTCCTGGATGACGTTGAACTGCAAGCTGCTCGCCGCGAACGTCGCGACCGCGCGATTCTCCGTCCCGCCAAAGTTGGCGTTCCAGACCAGGTCGGTAATGTTGCCGATCAGTCTCTGGCTGTGATCGACCGAAAGCCGCTCGCGATAGACTTCGCCCTGCGCGCCGGCGCTCGGCGTCGGGCTGTCGTTAAAGGCATTGACCTCGCTGTTGAACCATTGCCGCCGCGCGTTGTAGCCGTAAACTTGGCTCTTGAGCTTGACGCTGTTGTTGATGTCCCAGTCGAAGCCGCCGCGCAGCCACAGCTCCCGCGCACGGCTGTCGTTGTCGAGCACGTTGTACGTCGTCCGTAGCGTCCGCGCATCGATAGTGACTGGATTGAGCGAGCCGACGTGGCCGAGGAAGTCGGACGGGCCCGGATAATATTGAGTCCACAATCCTGAAACGATTCCGTGGGTCGGCACGATGCCGGGAAAGTTCGCCGGCACCAGCGGCGTGCCCCAATAGAACCGGTCCTTGTCCTGCTTGTGCTCAGCCGCGACCCAGACCTTGAAGTTGTCGTTGACGCGATAGTCGAGCTGGCCCGATATATTCAGGAGCCTGCTGTAGGTGTCGTCGATGAAGCTCAGCCCCTGCGCCCCGGTCACATCGAACCGGTAGTCCAGGCCCTTGATCGCCGAGCTGCCGCCCGAGCCGAAGCCGCTGCGAAATCCGCGGATGGAATCGTAGGACGTGAACGCTTCGTTCTCGATCTTGCCGGTGTGCGGCCTCTTGGTGACGTAGTTGATCGCGCCGCCGGTCGCGCCCTCACCCGACAACAGCGACGCCGGGCCCTTGAGGATCTCGATCTGTTCGAGGTTGCCGACGTCCATCGGGCGGCCCGTCATGGTGGCCGGCCCCATCTTGATACCGTTGTAGAGCGTGTTGATCTGATCGCCGTTGAATCCGCGCATGGAGATGATCGAAGGCGCACCCGGCGCCTCGCCGGCGGTGACGCCGACGGCGGCCTGCACCGCCTCCGACGTGGTTCGCAAGCCCCGATCCTTGAGCGTCTGCTGATCGATGACCTCGACGGTCGCCGGCGTCTCGCGGGGCGTCAGCCCGAGGCGGCTGGCGCTGTCCGCCACGACATTGGTGTTGAGCGGCGTCGAATTGGCGCCCCTTCGTTCCGCAGCGGTCTGAACCGGCTCGGGGGCCGGTGCTGGGGCGGGAACCGGCACCACCGCCGGGGTACGCCCGCGCTTGGCACGCTGCGCGCGCGGCTTGCGCCGGGGAGCGGTCACATCGATCTGCCTGAGCGGCTCGGCGTTTCGCTGGGCCTGGGTGGTATTCTGCGCATTTGCGTCACCCTCCCACGACAACGAGAGGGCGGCGACAAAGACCAAAGGCGAAATCGTAGCCCGGAACCACCGCTTGATCACGCGGTATCCGGGGCAATGGCGATATTGAACTTCAGATAGCATCGCGCGACTCGCGGTGAACGTGGACCCGTCACCGCGAAACAAGACCGGCCCGCAATATCCCTGTAGGCAGGGACACCACTGACCGGTCATCGCTTTGGGACACCCCGCCCAACGCGCACGCGCGTGACCACGACCGGCGACAGGTTTCCTGGCTCGCGGGTCATAGCCTCAAGCCACCTTCCCAGGGACGATGAGATCCCCAGTGGCATTTATGGCCGTCGGCTCACCGCTTACAGTTGCGGGGGCAGCTCCGGAATTGCATACCCGTCATTGCTGCCGGGCACACGCACCGCATTCCCTTAATCCCTTGCGGGAATCACCGGAAAAGATCGTCGCATCGGGTTCCAGACGAGTCAATGAGTGCAGCCGCCAACAGTGGAAGGTTCTAGATATGAGAAGGCTGTCCATCATCGGAATCGGCGCGGGCAACCCCGACCACATCACCATGCAGGCAATCAAGACGCTGCGCGATCTCGACGTGGTCTTCCTGATCGACAAGGGCGACGGCAAGGACAGTCTGGCAGCGCTGCGCAAGGACATCTGCGCGCGCTACATCGAAAATCCGTCGTGCCGCTTTGTCGCCGCCGAGGACCCCGAGCGCGATCGCACACCCACGGATTACCAAGCCACCGTGAGCGCATGGCATGCGCAACGCGCCTCGATCTATGAGCGAATGATTCGCGAAGAGCTCGGTGAGAACCAGCACGGCGCCTTTCTGGTGTGGGGCGATCCATCGCTCTATGACAGCACCTTGCGAATCCTCGATCGGGTTGCCGCGATGAGGACAGTCGCATTCGATTTCGACGTGATTCCGGGCATCACCAGCGTGCAGGCGCTGGCCGCGCGGCATCGCATCCCGCTCAATCGTATCGGCGGCCCCATCCACATCACCACCGCGCGGCAACTCGCAAAAGGGATGATGGGCGACGACGTCGTTGTGATGCTCGACGGCGACTGCGCGTTCAAGACCATCAAGGATGACGTGGATATCTATTGGGGCGCCTACATCGGCACCGCCGACGAGATCCTGGTGTCAGGCCCGCTTCGTGAATGCGGACCGCGGATCGAGAAGGTCCGGAACGAGGCGCGGGCGCGCCACGGCTGGATCATGGACACTTATCTGCTGCGAAAGAACTAGTTTGACCGAAGCGCCGCGGCCGCCACCAGCATGACGGCGATTTCGCCGACCTGTTCCAGGGCGCCCAGCACGTCGCCGGTTTGACCGCCAATCTGGCGGTGGCACAGCCAAGCCAGAAAACCGAAAGCGGCGCAAAGCAAGATCGCCGCGACAATCGCCACGCCAAAGCCAAGACCGAAAACAAGCGCCAGAAAACCGAGCAGGGCCGCCATTGCTGCGCTGGATTGCGGCGGACGGCCAGCGTCAGCGCTCATGCCGTCGGGTCGAGCGGGCGAAACGAGCGCCATGAAAGCCGGCATCGGCGCGCGAGCCGCCGCATGAGCGGCAACCAGAACGGCCGCCACCAGGCCGGGATCGCCAAGGCTCGCCAGCGCCGTGACACGCAACACAAATGAAACGACCAGCGCGCACACGCCGTAAGTGCCGATCTGGCTGTCGCGCATGATCTCGAGCTTGCGCTCGCGCGTTCCGCCGCCACCGAAGCCGTCGGCGACGTCGGCTAGACCATCCTCATGCAGCGCACCGGTGACAAGAACGGTGGCCGCAACCGCAAGCGCCGCCACCGGCCAGGTCGGCACGTTCAGGGCTTGCGCCAGCCAATAAACGAAGGCGCCCATAAGCCCGACGGCAATTCCGACCAATGGCGCGCACCAAAGCGCGGCCGATAATTCGCCCTTACCAATGGGTGCCGCATGATTCACGGGCAATCGCGTCAGGAAAGTGAATGCGACCGAAAGTTCATGGACACGCCGCTGCACCCAAAGATCGTCTGTCATGGCTCACTCTGGCCTTCGTCACGGCAACACGCTTATAGAATTGTTGGCCTGGGCCTTGCTAGCTATCCTGCCGTGCTTGGCATCGTGACAGGCAAGAAATCCAGCGATTGGACCAACCAAAATGAACACTGCATCCCAGGCCAGCGGCGCCGAATCGGCTGGCCGCTTCCCCTCATTCGCAGCGCTTCGCGCCGCGTGCCTCGACCTGCCGGATGGCGATGCGGCGGCCGGCGCCGCAGTCGACGCCCGCCAGGCCGAATTGACCAAGCCGCCGGGCAGCCTCGGCCGGCTCGAAGAGCTTGTCGCGTGGCTCGCCCAGTGGCGCGGCAGCCCTCTCCGGCTCGACCGGGTCGATGTGCTGGTGTTCGTCGGCAACCACGGCGTGACAGTGCACGGCGTTTCGCCATTTCCGGCCGCGGTTACCGCACAGATGGTGGCGAACTTTGCCTCGGGCGGAGCCGCCATCAACCAGCTCGCGCAGGCGATGTCGGCGAGGCTCGCCGTCATTCCGCTCGATCTCGAAACACCTACTGCCGATTTCACACAACAGCCCGCCATGGACGAGGCGGCCTTTCTCACCGCTGTGGCGGCCGGCTATGCGGCGGTCCGACCCGACAGCGACCTCATCTGCCTCGGTGAAATGGGCATCGGCAACACCACCGCGGCCGCTGCACTGGCCGCGGCGCTGTTCGGCGGCGATGGCGCGCAATGGGCCGGCCGCGGCACCGGCGTCGACGACAAAGGCCTTGCCCGGAAGCAGGGCGCCATCGACGCGGCGCTCACGCGTCACGCCGCGATCTTGGGCGATCCGCTGAAGCTTGCGGCTGCGCTCGGCGGCCGCGAGCTTGCCGCCATCCTCGGCGCCACACTGGCCGCCCGGCACCGCCGCATACCGGTGCTGCTCGACGGTTTTGTCTGCACCGCGGCGGTCGCGCCGCTGCATGCGCTTCGCGCCGGCGCGCTCGATCATGTCCAGGCCGCGCATTTGTCGGCCGAGGCCGCTCACCGGGCGTTGCTCGGCTTGCTCAAGCTCAAGCCGCTGCTTGATCTCGGCATGCGGCTTGGTGAAGGCTCAGGCGCGGCGCTCGCGGTTTCGATCCTGCGCGCGGCGTTGGCCTGCCACACCGGAATGGCGACCTTCGCCGAGGCCGGCGTCGCCAACAAATCGCACTAGGCAGACCCTCATGAACTCGGTCCACGCCGGCTCGGCCCCGGAAGCCATCGAAATACCGTGTTACGGCGAAATGATGCGATGTGAAAAAAGCCGAAACTTTGTCTCATTTCAATTACTCCATCGACACGGGCCGGAAATCTCCCACACCGAAAGCCCATTCGCTCGAAAATATTTTCGTAGTGAGACGGAGAAAGGAATCGTTTAGCCTCCCACGAGGGCTGTTGTGTATAAGGGAATCGGCCAAGCGCGGACAGGGCATTCCGACCGGAGCAGGGCATGGTCAATCGATTGGCGACAGCACAAGTCACTGCGGCGGTGTGGCGTTGGCGGTTTGCCGCCATCGTAGCGCTTGCGGCGATCGCCGCGATAACCATGCCGATCGCCTATGCCGCGCCAAAGCAGGCTCGCCCGTCTCAAGCCAAAGAAGAAACGGCACCGCGCACTGCAGGCGAGCCGATCATGGCGATCGTGTCCATCAAGAGCCAGCAGGTCACGTTCTACGACGCCGACGGCTGGATCGTACGCGCGCCGGTATCGACCGGCGTCTCGGGGCGCGAGACGCCTGCGGGTATCTTTGCCGTCCTGGAGAAGGATATCGACCACCATTCCAGCATGTATGACGATGCCTGGATGCCTCACATGCAGCGCATCACCTGGAACGGCATCGCGCTGCACGGCGGGCCGCTGCCCGGATATGCGGCCTCGCACGGCTGCGTGCGGATGCCCTTCGGCTTCGCCGACAGGATGTTCAACAAGACGCGGATCGGCATGCGGGTGATCATTTCGCCGAACGACGCGGAGCCCATCGAGTTTTCCCATCCGCTGTTACTCAAGCCGAATGCGGAGGCCGTCGCGGCCGCTCCGGCACGCGTGGCGACCCTCGCTCGCGAGGCCGCGGACGCCGCCAAGGCCGCCGACGAGGCGAAGAAAGCCGCGGCTAAAGCGGCACGTGAGACGGCATCGCTCACGGCGCCGCCGCTGCGCAAGCTGATCTTGCTCAAGAAAAGCGCTGACGCCGAGTTGGCGTCCGCGGAAAAGGCAATCACCATCGCGAAGACGGACCAGGCCAAGGCTCGGGCCGAGGACCGCAGGCAAAGGGCCGCCGCCAAGATCGCGGACATGGCGAAGCAATTCGACACTATTCCCGCCGACGCGAAGGCGAAACTCGATGCCGATGCTGCCGCAAAAGAGGCCGTGAAGGCGGCCGAGACCAAGAGGGCGGAAGCCGCCAAGACAGCGACCGATGCGAAGCTCGCGCTCGAACCCGTTTCGATCTACATCAGCCGGGCGACGCAGAAGCTTTACGTGCGGCGCAACACGCACAAGCCAGCCCCCGATGGAGGTGGCGTGGTGTTCGATTCCAGCATCGAGATTCCGGTCACGATCCGCGATCCCGAGAAACCGATCGGCACGCACGTGTTCACCGCGATGGCGCGCAGCGATGCGGGCCTGCGCTGGACGGCAGTCACGATCGACAACGGAGACGGCGCCAAGGACGCGCTCGACCGCATCACCATCCCGCAGAACGTGCTCGACCGTATCGCGCCGACCGTGTCGCCGCGATCCTCGATTGTCATCTCTGACGAGCCATTGAGTAAAGAGACCAACTATCGCACCGAGTTCGTCGCGGTGCTGAGCAACCAACCTCAGGGCGGTTTCATCACGCGCAAGCCGACCGTTGATGTCCGCGTCGCGGACGACTTCCGCGGCAACGACGGCTTCTTTTTCTTCCAGCGTGGTTGGGGTCCGCAACCTGACAATACGCGCCGGCGCGGCGACTATCCTCGTGTGCAACAGTGGTGGCGGTGAGAAACGGCTTCGCTAATCAGTTCGCAGCGGCTTCAGAATAGCGCGAGTAAAAATGGGCCACGCGTTGTTGCCACATGGCGACAAAGGCGCCTGAGGTGACGTTATTGACGTTTTTCCAGATGCGTTTGATTGCCGGAAGTGTATTGCCCCAGATGGCGCGCTTGCACCACTTCTCGCCCTTCTCCTTGCCTTCGTCTGTCGCGCACATTGATTGCCATGCGAGGCGTTTGGGGTGGCTGACGTGTTCCGACGCGCCGTCAACCCCTTGTTGATGAATGAGGTAAAGGTCATTCAAGGTTGGATTCCTGTGAGTGAATGTCTCAAACAGGATAGCCTCAGTCATGAACTTCAACGCGGCAGCGACGGTGTTGTCCCGCGAGACAAGGATGTCGCCGGAACCGTACTTTTCGAATTCCTTTTTGCTAAGTTGGAATAAGCCAATATACGAGCCGGTGCGCTGCTTGGGGTTAAAGTCGGATTCGATTTTCGCAACCGACTTCATGAAGGTGAAGTCGAGTCCCAATACGCTTGATACCCGCCTGATTTCGTCGACTGGCGTGCCGGACGGGACATTCTTTAGGGCGCCGAGAACGGTATCCGCTGGCTTGGTCTCGGGGGGCAGTTCGGAATAGGCGTAATACGCCAAGTACGAGAGATTTTGCTTTGTGTCGCTCGGCTCAGAGTCCTCGCTCGTGCCGGGGCTGCTGGGATCCTCTAGACGGGCTTCCTGCCGAGCATTGGGCGCCTGTTCAGGCTCCAAACCCGCAGGAACAGAGTCAGCATCCGGCAACCGCGCCTGGTCTTTGGAAGGAAGCGGCTGCTCTGCCTTTTGATCGAGTGGATGCCGCTCAGACTGTCCGGACACTCCCAGCGACGCGGTTGGCAGCAGCGCCTGATTGAATTGAGGATACGCTACCGAGCATGTCAGGACCCCCATGAATATGCAGGTCCACCAGGAAATTCGCATTCCCGCTCCCCCCAAGCGCCGGGTCAGGTCCGGCGCGCATCACCGCCATCCGGCACGCATCATAGCGTGCAAGCCCTAATGAATTCCAATTCCGAAGTGCTGTCTGTCTTCTATTGAACATTCGTTGGCATGGCCACACTAAATCCGGCCACTCGCAGCAGTCTCGCTCACAGTGTGCCGGTATTTTCGTAGTGGAGGGGAGTTCCGCGTTTCACCGATAGGCTGCCACGATGTCGCATGGATCATTTTCGACCGATCCAGCCGCCGGCCGGTTGATGTCCGCTTTGCCTGTCCTGGACTCCGCACGCACGCCCTGTCCGATCACGCCTCCCGCGCAATGGCGTGAAAAAAAGTGCCTGACACAAGTCCGCGGCGGCTGCCGGTCTCGGCGACCGGCGTTGCTTGCGCATCGGTCACTTCCACAAACGGTTCGTCGGAACCGTTGTCGATGATCGAGGCGTGATGAAACTCGTGGCCGCGCACGACATCGCCAACGGCACCGATCGGGCTGTCCGAGAGGCACCGTGCCTGCCGATAGCCGAGATGCAGCCGCCGCTTGGCAAAGCTCGTCGCGTGACTGAGCAGACCCGCCATCCCGTGACGCGCGCCATCGGCATCAACCAGGCCCTCGCCCAGCACCATGTAGCCGCCGCACTCGCCGTGCACTGGATGGCTTTGGGAAAACGCTGCCAAGCCGTCGATGAATCCCCGCGCGCCCGCAAGCGTGGTGGCATGCAGTTCGGGATAGCCGCCGGGCAGCCAGCAGACATCACAGTCCGGTGCCGGCGCTTCGTTGCGGAGCGGCGAGAACTGCACGACCTCCGCACCGGCGCGCCGCCAGCCGTCCAGCACATGGGAATAGACGAATGAGAATGCGTCATCCCAGGCAAGCGCGATCCGCTGGCCCGGCGGCTTCAGCGCAGGGCGCGCTGATGGTGTCGCGGTATCAAGCGGCGCCGCCATCGTCACAATAGCGTCGAGTTCGAGATAGCGTGCCGCGAGTTCTGCGAAGCGCACAAGCCGCGCGGCGAGGTCCGAGTGTTCGCTCGCCTGCACAAGACCGAGATGACGTTCCGGCAGCACCAGTGTTTCGTCGCGCGGGATTGCCCCCAGCACCGGGATGCCGAGCGGCTCAAGGGCGTTCGCGATCAGCGTGCGATGCCGGTCGCTGCCCAGCTT
>Ga0310810_10005855_pt1 | contig 13816 bp, 13 predicted proteins | sample NCmetagenome_FD_207641 | JGI IMG/M metagenome (GOLD analysis project Ga0310810, IMG submission 207641) | Soil microbial communities from experimental microcosm in Duke University, North Carolina, United States - NC | ecosystem: Engineered > Artificial ecosystem > Soil microcosm > Unclassified ... | reverse complement strand
TGCACGTGCACATGACGATTTTCTGGACGATCGTGCTCGGCATTATCGGATCGATCATCGGCGGCGCTGTTACTCACATGTTTTCGCCGCCGTCCGGACGATTTCATCCCGCCGGTATCATTTTTTCAACGCTCGGCGCGATCCTCGTCCTCTTTATTTGCATCAAGTTGCGTATCCATTTCCCGCGTGTTCTCTAGCGGGAAAGGGGAACCTGCGAAATCTGCGAGCCGGGTAGCGGCGATTGACCCCAATCTCCAAGGCGGGTTCAGGTGAACCGCCCCTACCTCATGGAATTAGCGCTCGAGATAGATGCGAGGCCTTGTCATAGAGTTTCGATCATTTCAGTAAATGAACGGCAGAAGCCGCGTGGTGCGCTTCATGTATTCGGCGTACCGCGGGTCCAGCGCGCGCGAAAGCGCATCCTCCTCCACATTCATCCGATGAATGAAAGCCACGCTAATCGGTGGCAGAATAACAAGCAGGGCAGCCCAGTTGCCTAACGACAGTGCGAAACCGACGAACGCCAGTAACACGCCAGTGTAGGAAGGATGACGCACGATACGAAACGGGCCTTTCTCGACCAGTTCATGATCTCTTTCAACTGTCACATCCACGGTGAAAAAACGGCCGAGGGTAATGATGGCCCACCAGCGTAGGATCAATCCCGCGACAAACAGCACCACGCCGGCGCTAGCAAAGATCCGTCCATACGGCAGCGCGGCCGCCTTGAAATTTTGCGCGACGAAAACGCCCGCCATGATACTGACCGCAATCACCAGCCAGATTATTCCCAGCGTACTACGATTTTGTTTCGTGCCCGTTTTGCTGCGTGACCGCCGCGTTACAGTAAGAAGGATTTCTGAAACGAGATAAATCGATCCGAGTCCTCCGGGTAGTGACATAGGTCGATCTTCCATCGTTCCCAAATGCGTTTGTTGCAACGCTGTTCTTGAAAGCTCGCTGTTCGGTAGACAAACGCGTCGCGTGGAGCTCTGTAGCCACGGCCGTGTGGGCTGTCCAGTTAGAGGCGGTACCGGCCGTGGGCCTGTGGCTACAACACTTTCGTTAGGCAAGCGCGCCACTAACAGCGTCGTTTTTGCGCGCGCAGTCTTTCGCTTTTCCTGTGTTTTGCTCAACGCGGGCGGCGAGCATCGCGGGGTAACGAGGATTGCAGAATAATTCGGTCTAAAATGAGAAACTAAACTCAAGGTCGTGGCCGTCGCTCTTATGACGGGCGTTGCAGTGGTAGCCATAACAGGCACAGCTCCAATATTCAATCAGGCAGAGACATGTTAAATGTTTGGACGCGACCCCATTTTCCATTCACGACATCCCGCGGATCTCATTGGACTCGCGCTCCATAGCTCCAATGTGCTCATCGCGCCCGCCTGCTCGCGAATACTTTCGAAGTAATCCTCGCGCGAAGACGAACCAACGGTTCCACAGTCTCGTTCCTGCAAAATTCGATGATAAGACATATTTTTTTACGGAGTTTTGGAGGCAGGGATTGGGCTCCCGAATCATCGTTGACGCCCGCAAGCGTTTTCCGCCAAACTGCCTCCTATGTTCGCGAAATTTCTTTGGATGCCACTCGCCCTGTGTATCCCGCTAACAACAGTTTCGGAAGACCTTGCGCCGGATAAACAAATTAACGTCCTATGGAAGGCAATCGGGCTGGATGCTGCTGCCTATCTCGGCGAGTGCTATTTCTCGCTCGTGGACGCGGAAACCATTCGTGATAGACACGCACTAGCTGACGTTCACCACCACTTGGATGTTCAAAGGCGACTTCTACGAAATGTGATTTCCAAATGGGAAGCGATCCAAGGCGCATATCCAGATGCGAAAGACGTTTGCTCGCAATTCAAAGAGGTCGGGGCGGCACTGCTCGACCAGAATGAGGCTCTTGAAGAGTTCCTCTCGGGTGAGTTGAAAAACCTGGAGAAGGTTCACGCAAAACGAGCGGTCACCAGGAAACTGCTCGTTGCGCTAACGGGTAACGATGGGGAGGATGTCAAAGGGTTTCCGTAGAGCGGCTAAATCCGTCCGCGACGCTGCAGCATTCCGTGTTCGACGTTGAGCTTGGGGAACGGATCGCTCGGATTTTCCAGAAGCGGTTCGATCAAGGCGTCCATCGCGGCCAGCGATTTTTCGCCGGGAAAAAACCGGACGCTCGTCGAGACTGTCGATAACCGACGTGGCCCCGCAGAAGTACATCAGCATCGTCGAGCGTCAAAATCTGAAGTTCCATGTTCAACGTGATTCGACATTCAATCTCACGGTTCGCTTGTTCAAGCGCGTTCGTGCGATCGCGTCGTAAAACCTAGAGGATGTCCACAGTCCATCTTTCACCGGAACGGCGTGAATCTGACAAACTGTTCGACCGCTGCTCTTCTGCAGCGGCCTTATTTCCGTTCGCCCGAAACAGCCAATTTGCGATCGAAGAATTCGGCAGCGGCGCGGCCCTTGGAAAGTACGAGGTAAGAATTAAGAATTACGAAAGTTAGAAGAAGGAGCGAATAATTCGGTCTAATATGAAAACCAACCTTAACGTCGTTGCCTGGTAGGACTCTCGTCGTGCCAAAGACAACAAGAGTCGGCGCTCAAGCCAATCGACAAGGCTGCGCTACGGACCTTGGTGCACACGACCGCCAGGGAACTGATCGGCGAAGGATTGAATCGTTGAAGCGTTGAACGTTAAGGCGTTAATCGGAAGACGGTTTAGCTTCGCGGTCAGGATTTTGAAGCTGCGCCACCGACTCGATGCCTGGCACTTCATTTGTTCATGGGATGCCTAAACACGGCGTCTGCGAATATGAAAAGACTTCATACGCTCGCGTGCGGGTGGAAAGCCGAAGTAAAGATGGTAATCTTGATCGCGTACAGACGGCTTAAGCAGCCGGAATGGGGTTGGTCTAGTCAGGTCTTATTGCACGATGCCCGATGATCGCTTTCAACGCTGGGTTGACGCATCCTCCGCAGCGGGTGCGATCGAACCATTCATGACCGCTCTCGTTCAGGGACTCGGTCGTTTCGATTGCCGACTTATCGAGGAAGACGCTCGTTTCAGCGCTCTTAATCAGGAGCAATCATCGTCATCGCAAGAGAGCACTCGTCTCGCCGACCGATTGACATTGTCCTATTTCTGGATGCTCGCGGCGTATGAGCTTGTCCGCACGTTGGATCAGCGGTGGCGCACAGGTGCGACAACTCTGCCAGAGGAGTCGGGTAACCGTGTTACCACATTGAAGCGGAGGATGGAACCGCTACGCATTCCACTCGCAAAAACCGAGACAGCACGCCGATTTCCGATAGACCATGCCATGGCATACCCGATAATTAGTCGCGATTTTGGACTCGCATGGCACGTCGCACAGGACACATACATCAGCCGACGGGAGTTATCTGATCAGCTGTTGGATTTCCTTGTCGACTTGAAGAAGCGTCAGACGCAGAGAAAGGCCTAACGCGTTGCGGCGCGTTGAAACGTTGAAGTGTTAAAGCGTTAAAGCGAAAGCCATTTGGACTCGGGACAAGCCACGTTGCGATCGTTGTCGCCGTGGAACAGGAGTACAGAGGGAGCGCCAGATGGCGATGCTACGAGCTTCTGATTTGTCGAACGTAAGCGCGCTTAGATACATGGTGCGCCTGGGCATCTGTAGAGTCCGGCACGATCTCACGGCGGTACAAAATCGATTTTGAGCTTACCCTAATGATCTTGCGAATCGTCTGGAATTGATGTTGACGTCGAAACGCGTTTCTGCCGGAATCGCCAGCACAAATGAAAACTCGAATCACAGCAGTTGTTACAGCTCTGTCCTTTGCGGCGACGGTGGCATGTTTTGCAGCGAACCCGCAGATGGGCACGTGGAAACTCAACGAGGGAAAATCGAAGTTGGCGCCCGGAATGGGCAAGAGCACAACGGTTACTTACTCGGAGCAGGGTGATAAAATCAAAGTGACGGTCGATGGGGTAGACAAGGACGGAAAACCGACGCACGGAGTCTGGGTTGGGAAATGGGACGGTAAAGCGTATAAATCGACCGGGAATCTGGCTTGGGATTCGGCTGCCTATAAAGTGGTGAACGATTACACCAACGACATTACGACGATGAAAGGTGGCAAGGTAATGTGGACCGGCCACATCACCGTCTCGAAGGACGGCAAATCACGCACGGTCACCGTAAACGGCACCGACGCGAACGGGAAAAAGTTCACATCCAAGACAGTTTACGATAAAGCGTAGCGGAAGTCGGCCACCTTGAAATCAGCAGACGCTCGAAGAAATTCGCGTGTGGCGCGCTACGCAGGGACCAAATCGCTCCAGCGGAGCTAACTGTGGTTGACTCCGATCGCAGAGGCGATCAGCACATTCCTTGAGCGATCATAAGCCGGTTACGCTGCGCACTCGAGAGATCGCCCCGAGGATCAATAGATCCTGTGAAGCGCCTCCAATGAACCAAGTGTGCGCGCGTTACCAACGTTTCCACGCGAGCATCATTCCATCGCGTACTGTTAAACAAACATTCTCGACGCGTACGTCAGATTGAACCAAATGGTTGAAGGCGATGATGGCACGCGTGTCGTCATCTTGTGGATCGATGACTTTGCCGCTCCACAGAACGTTGTCGGCCACGATTAGCCCGCCGGGTTTAAGTAACGGCAGGCATGCTTCGTAGTAGTTTGAGTAGTTAGGCTTGTCGGCGTCGATAAACACGAAATCCAACGGGCCGGTCAGCGTCTTGATTGTGTCTAACGCAGGTCCCATTCGGATTGAGATTTTGTCTCCGTGGGGACTCTCAGCGAAGTAGCGTCGCGCAATCGCCTCGGCTTTCGGATCGATCTCGCACGTGATCAGGCATCCAGCGTGTGGCAAGGCTTCGGCCATCATGAGAGTGCTGTATCCCGTGAACATTCCGAGCTCGAGGACGGTTCGGGCGTTGGTCAACCGGACCAACATTTTAAGAAAGCGACCTTCGATCGCATCGACCTGCATCTCCGGCCACTGCATCACTCGATAGGTTTCATTCCGAAGACGGACATACAAGTCCGTTTCGGGTTCCGTGTGATCGCGAGCAAACTGTTCGACCGCCACATCGATGAAGCGCTCCATATCGGCGATCAAGGCTGAGGTGTCGCGGCGAGCTTCCGGTCAAAAAAATCAGCCATTGCTTTGTACGAACGCACCCAATCGCTCCAGCGCAGCAGGTCGTGGATTTCATCGGGTATGATTAGCTCTTCGAACGCGATTTTTTGGGCGCGCAGTTTTTCCACGAGATCAGTGGTTTGCTGGAATGGCACGTTGCGATCGTCATCGCCGTGTATGAACAGCACAGGCGAGCGCCATGTCGCCACGCTTGCAACCGGCGATGATTTGAACGCGAGGTCGCGCGCTTCTTTGATATCCGACGCAACATCGGAATTCCTGTCTTCAGCCTCCTCCGTCCACATCGGCAGGAAAATCGCCCAGTCGTGCACGCCATGGAAATCGACGCCGGCTTTGAAAATGTCGGAGTTCCGCGCCAGCCCCATGGCAGTTAGAAACCCGCCGTAAGATCCGCCCCAGAGACCGATTCGTTGCGGGTCAACGTTGTCGAGCGTTTGCAAAAATTTCGCGCCTGCGACCACATCCTGGTATTCGGATGCGCCGCGCCAGACCGATTTTGGCGGTTCGCGAAAAGCGCGTCCGTACATGATGCCGAGCCGGTAATTCACTGAAAGTACGGTATAACCTTTGCTCGCCAGATATTGATTCATTGCGTAGGCGTTGTGGTAATACTCCATGTAATGAAAGCCGAGCAGCATCTGCCGAATCGGTCCGCCATGCGTGAAGATGAGAGCGGGGCCGCGTCCTTTCTGGTTTTTCGGCATGAACAACTGGCCGTGAATTTCCAGGCCGTCTCCGCTTTTAAACACCACCTGTGTTGGCGTGGCTAACTGCGAAGCGGGGAAGTCAGCCGGTAGCAGATTCTTGCCGATCGACTCGCGACCGCTGCTCGTTAGGCGATAAGGCATGGCGGGCGAAGTTGCGCTTGACCCGAGGCATAACACGGTCTTTCCATCGCTGGTCTCAACCGGGTTCCACTCGATTGTTTCACCATTCGTTAGGGGCTTCGGTTCGCCGCCGGTCGCACCGACCCGCCAGATGTGTCGACGATCGACGTTGTTCTGATTCGACGTGTAGAGAACGTTGCGCTTGTCTGCACTCAGCGTCACATCCTCCACATCAAAATCCCCCGGCGTGAGCAACTCAGGAGCTCCACCGGTCGCCGCGATCGAGTAGAGATGGTTTCGACCGTCTTTCTCGCTGGCGAAAATAATGTGGCCTGAGTTCGTGAATTGGAGCGATTGAAACGCAAACAGTGGCAGCGAATCTTCCAATGCGTTGCCGCTGTGAAAGAGCTCATGACCTTCGCCGCTTTGCGCGTCTGCGATCCAAAGCGACCATGGCCTCGGAAACTCAGGAATGAGCGGGCGTTTAAATTCAAGTCCGGGCTGGCGAATGAACGCCACCTGTTTGCTGTCCGGTGACCAAACTTGACCGGCGTCGCGATTCGTGGTCGGCGCGAGATAAGTGATTTTCTTTGTCGCCAACTCGAGCACGGCGATGAATGAGTGGTCTTTTCGATTGGAGCGAAATGCGATCCGCTTGCCGTCCGGCGACCATCTGTGCGCGTCGCTTTCGCCGAGTAGTTCATCGAGCTGCTCTGCCTTTTTCTTGGCGTCAACTGGCGCGATCCAGAGATGTTTTTTCGCCGACCAGATGACATTCTTTCCGTCGGGTGAAACCTGCAGATCTTCGCAACCTTCCTGGGAGCAGCCAACGTCGCCGAGCAAACGCGGCTCGCCACCGCTCACATTTGCAGCCCACGCCTGTTGCTTCGGCATTTTCGTCAGGCTTGCCGGATTTGCCGAGGTGCCTTCTTTGTTGATCTCACTGCCGCGCGCATAAACGATCGTCCTGCCGTCCGGGATCAATCGCATGCTTGCGAGCGCCTGACCGTCATCACCTGTGTAATGCGTCACCTGTCGCGGCACGAAGTCCGGCGCGTCTGCGACCCAGATATTCCGCTCGCCTTTGTTGTCGAATATCCATGCCACACGCGGCGCATGCGACGCGCTCGTTAGGCCGTACGCAAACGGCGCACTCAACACCTGCTCGATGGTGAAGCCCTCAGCAAAACAATGGATCGGTAAAAGGACCGAAAGGACAGCGACACAGCAGCTTGGAATTTTCACGGCGGGGCGACTCTACTCGGCCTCCGGCGCGCTTAGCAAATAAATGATCAGGAAAGCAGGAACCTGCGCTGTAATGCTTGATCGCGGCTGTGTACCATTTGCGCGCTTACGATTGGGAGTGCCCGCTTCCAAATTTTTGCCTGTCACTTCCTCCGTCGACTTGGTGCTTGGCACACCATCGTGTTGCTGGTGAAATGGCACCCCCGAAAACGTATGGCTACAAGCCATTTCACAAATGTTGTAGCCACGCCCCTGTGGGGCGTCTGTATGTTTGCAGTCGCTTGTTCCGGACGGCGCATAGGGCCGTGGCTACAGCGCCTCCGATTTTGCCAGACGGCTCCTAAGAAATTTATGATTTTCCTGCTAGTGACGGTCATTGCTGGTTCGGCCACGCTCTTTGCGCAAAAGGCGACGACGCCAGCAAACGTCAGCGAGGGGACAGTGATGGTTAAAGGCAAAAGCTATTTGCTAAAAAACGCCGTTGCATATGAGACCACGATCGATGGTGAAGAAGGCATTGCCGTGGTTTTGAGCGGTCCAACGATTTCAAACGAGAAGATTGATGCGGCGAGGAAATCGGAGAAAAAGGGTGAGAACAGTGATTTCAGGCGGCCTTATATCAAACTGGAGTTCACGAAGGCAGGGGAATTCAAGGGCTGGAGCGCCGCTGTCGGCGACATCTCGCTGGGCAGGCGAAGGGGAGATGCGACCGGGGAAATAAAGCTGCAGGATAGCCGCGTGATGGGCAAAGCAAGCCAGCCTAATGAAAGCGAAGGAATGTTTCCATCCGGCCTGGACGTTCATTTCGATGTGACGTTAGTCCGTGCAGGAGAATCATTGCCGCCATCGAAAAGGCCGGGACCGGCCGCTAACGTGAAGCCGACCGTGACGGGGGTTTTCAAAGGAAATAACAAGGACGCCAAGTTGGCCTACGTGTCGGCACACTGGCGCGAGCCATTTGGGGATAAGCCGTCAATCATGCTCGTGTTTACCGAGAAGGATCATTCCAAAGACAACAAGGCTGACTTTGATGCCGGATTCGGCAAGTTCGGCAGCGCATTGATCGTCTCACTTCACGAAGACGGCGACATCTTCGGATGCGAGGTGGCGCACAGTGCACTCAAGCACCAAAATTTTAGCTCGATCGGCAAGATCAAAACAAACGACTTGGAGTATGCGGACGGTCAGGTGAAGGGAGAACTGACTACCGATGGACCGGCCGATGTGTTCGACGAAACATGGGAGGTCAAGATTAAATTCGTCGCACCGCTTGGAGAAATCCCGAAAGAGTTTCAGCCCGCAGCTCCAAAAGAGATCGAACAAAAGACAACAGACAAACAGGCCACAAGCGAGCCGACGACTGAGTTAAACGAAAAAGCCGCGGCCAAGCCGACACAGGATAAACTCAACGTTAGAGACCTAGCGCTCACAAAAGACGCGGACGACTTCGAGTACAAAGCGCTTGTTGAACAATTGTCCTTTAAGAGCAAGGCGAATGTGAAAAGCGTTTGTGATGAATTAGCGACGAATCTCAAAGGCCAGGGCTGGACCAAGGAAGGCACCGATCTGATCACGCCGAACTCTTCCATACTCAAGCGGCAAAGAGGAGACGCTGAGCTGACGATCTTTGTCAAACCAGAGGGCAGTGGGAGCAAGATACAAGTGATGACCGAGGGCCTCGCTTGGGACGAGAAGTAAGCTGTTCGGTAAACTGGATTGTGCTAATTCGGCAGAGGCATGTTGGATCCCGTGCAAAAGGCCCAAGGGGGTTTTGCCATTCACCAGTGAGTAGAATCACGCGGTCTTTAGATTCTGCAGGTGGCGGCCACGAGTAATACAGGCATCTTGCCTGTGGCGAATAACGGGCATGCTCCCTGTTCATATGAAGCACGCTCGAAGCCTGCTCGACGCGCCAGGCTCAAAGCTTAAGTTACGTCGATGAGTGGGAGATACTCAGGCATCGATGGACACGTTGGGAACACACCGTTAATTCGATTGCGACGGTTGTCCGAACTGACCGGTTGCGAGATTCTGGGAAAAGCGGAATTCATGAATCCTGGCGGATCGGTGAAGGATCGCGCCGCGTACGGGATCATCACTGACGCTGAGAAAACGGGTCGGCTTAAACCGGGCGCAACGATCGTTGAGGGAACTGCTGGCAACACCGGAATCGGCCTGGTCGTCATCGGGAGGGCGAGGGGATATCGCACCATAATTGTAATTCCGAATAATCAATCGCCGGAGAAGATGCAATTACTGCGAACGCTCGGAGCAGAGGTAAAGGCAGTGCCGGAAAAGCCGTACAAGGATTCGGAAAACTATAACCATATCGCGCGTCGCCTTGCTGAGGAGCGAGGCTGGTTTTGGGCAAACCAGTTCGATAACACGGCGAATCGCGCCGCGCATTATTGCGGTACCGGCCCTGAGATTTGGAAGCAAACCGAAGGCAAGATCAACGCATTTGTTGCAGCTGTTGGCACGGGCGGAACGCTTGCCGGGGTGAGCACGTATCTGAAGGAACAAAATCCCAACGTTGACATCGTTTGCGCAGATCCCTTTGGCGCTGCGATGTGGTCCTGGTTTACCAATGGCAATCTGGAAACGAACGACGGCGATTCGATTGCGGAAGGGATCGGTCAAGGCCGCGTCACAAAGAACATCGAAGGTGTAAAGGTCGATCGGGCCTATCGAATTCCGGATCAGACTGGCCTAACGATTGTATACCAGCTTTTGCGTGAAGAAGGTTTGTTCCTCGGTCTCTCCAGCGGCATTAACATTGCGGGCGCCGTGCGCTTCGCCAAAGAATCGGGCCCGGGCCGAACGATCGTTACGATTCTTTGTGATTCGGGTCACAAATATCAATCAACGCTTTTCAATCGCGATTGGCTCGCTTCCATTCATCTTGATCCAGAACTGCCGTTGGAATCGATTATCGATTGCTGACGTGAAAACTTTGAATCACAGAAAGCGAAGATGGATCGCCTTCTCTGAAGGCGATATCAAATCGTAGGCAGCGCGTTAAGGACAACGCGTTCCACCTTTGCTGCGTTCGTGGATACTGATTGAATGTTTGCGCCGGCTTGAAAGGCATGGCCTCACGGACGAGGCGCTGGGGTCGGACGCGGCCTCGGTGTGAGTTGGGGCCTCGGAGTTGGACTGGGTCTTGGTGTGAGTGTGGACGTTGCCGTCGGTGTGGCCGTCGCGCTTGCAGTCGAGGTTGCGGTTGCAGTTGGGGTGGCTGTCGCCGTCACCGTCGCGGTGGCAGTAGCTGTTGGCGTTGGTGATGGAGTTCCGCAAGGCTGCAGGATATAGCTTTGTCCGCCAGTAGAAGCGCCACCGGAGCCGTTGCAGAAGTACTGAACGAATGTGGTGTCGTCTCTCTGCACCCCGGCTGTGGCCGATGTGTTACCGTTGTCGACGGCACCGTAGATCACGTCAAAGCGGCTCTGCCCCTCGTACAATCTCAACTCAAAGTTGGCATTGCCGCTCCCGGGGAAGTACTGCGCGCGCCATTCAATGTTAAAGATACGGTTAGGGGCCGTGCCACTTACCGATGTGAATATGCCGAAGCCGCTGTTCACCAGGTACAGGTCGTCCCAGTATGGGAAGATGGTGTAGTTGTGGGTAGTCCAAGGCAGGCACTGGTTAGTAAAGGCGGTGTCCATAGTCATGAACTGAGCATTGCCGTTGGACGATAGGTTGACGCTGGTAAAAGTCGTTCCGTACAAACTATACGTAAAGGGCAACGCGATGGTGGTCACCGTATCATCTCCGTGATTCCCGATGTCCGTTGTGCCTGGTACAATACTGCCCCCTATCTGAGTGACCGTGTAGCCCCCCACGCAAGGTGTTGCGGTCGCGGTCGCAGTTGGAGTAGGCGAAGCTGTTGGCGTTGAAGTCGGAGTAGGTGAAGCCGTTGGGGTCGGCGACGGAGTTCCGCCCGTGAGCATTAGTGGGTTCTCATACAGATCGAACTGGTGCAACGTGCCATTCGGGTTCGTGCCATCGCAGTTCGCGTTGTCTCCCCACATTGCGTAGAGCTTGCCCGCGAACGCGGACGAGCCAACATAATCACCAAAATCGATGCCGTTGGCCGCGTCCGCCGCGTTCGAGAACCCCCCGCTCAAGCGCCTGTTCGGTGCCCAAGTCGCGCCACCGTCGGTGCTGAAGGTGCCATAGTATTCTGCATCGTCGTTAGGAATCATATTCGTCCCGCCCGGCCCGGGGACGCCGTTGTCATTGCGACAATCATGAAAACCCACCGCTACAGTGCCGGTTGTAGAATCGAGAGCAACGTAGGGCAAGAACTGGCTGTTCGTGGTCGCATCGTCATTCACGCGCACCGGCGCGCTCCATGTCGCGCCGTCATCAGTCGACGTGCGCATCTCAATATCCGTGTCGTTGTTCTCATTCACGGTCTCGTCTGTGTACACCAGGTAGATGCGGTTATTGAACGGGCCACCCGTGGCGTCCCACACCACCCCGGCCTCGGCATCGATCGATCGTCCGCTCTGCGCCGGGATGAAATCGAACCCGCCTACGTTCGTCGAAGAAACGGTGATGCGCGCGCCGAAACCTCCCGCTCCCAAACCGTCGGCATCCACATTCGCAAAGATCGTCGCCGGACCTTGCCCACCAGTCGGGCTTTGATACGTGACGATAACTTTGCCGCCGTTAGGGCCAGGGCCGACGGCGATGCCGCCGAAGCTCCCACTGGCTGTTGGGATCGTCTGTTGTGCATTGAATGGCCCCCAAGCACCGAGACCCGTTACGGGCGCGCCGCGCGCAACCATACTGCCGCTCGAATTCCAGTCGACCCACACGCTGCCGCTGCCGACAGCGATCGACGGTTGGTCAACACTGCCGGTGCCCGCCGTTACAGGCGCACTGAACGTGGCCCCGCCGTCGGTACTCAAAATTACGTTAATTTGGTTAACCGCGGCGTTGATGTAGACGAGGAACAGATTGCCGAACGAGTCCCAGGCTGCCTGTCCGTCGCAGCACGCGACGCCGGTGGCAATGGTGCCACGCGTCCACGTCGCGCCGGCATCTGTCGAGTACGCGCGGAATATGCTATTTGAATTGGTGTTCGAGGTGGCTACGAGGTTGTTCGGGTTCGTCGGGTTAACGTTAATGAAACTCTCAGCCTGGTTGCCAGTCGTGGCGCTCACGTTGACCACTGGCTCAAGACAGGTGAGCGGCACTAACAGCAGATCGGTCGGTGTCAGTGGACGATCTCTGGGGATAATGCATTTGCGCGTACCATCCGGTACGTCTATGCCCCCGGTCGACGTGCGCACCTGCGCGTGCAAGATGGATGTGGCAGGGATCAGAAACGATAAAACGGCGGCAAGGACAGTCAGGCGGAAGCGTGTGTTCATATGTGTGTCGTTATTGATGTAAACAGTAGGAGTGGATTGAAGAAGACAGAAGCGACGCGATTCTTCAATGAAATGCCGACGAATGTCGAGCCTTATTTTGAATGCCAAGACTTTGACGCCAAGCCGGCGCGGTTAAGACAGACAAAAGAGCATTGTGCGACGCAAACTGTTATTGACTTTCCACGCTCACTCAGGTGGAGTGAAAACATGAAAACTCCACGATTCATTCTAGCACTGCTTGCGTTGACAGTTGCTTTGGCTCTGCAATCGCCTAACACCGCATTCTCGCAGCCTTACAAACCCGGATACCGTGCCAAACTAATTTCGCCAAAAGCGGGACAGGTTTTAGTGCCTGGCCAACTTGTGAGGATTGCATGGACGGCAGAGTTTCCAGACGTGGACCTGACAATGTGTGAGACGGAAATTCTCCTTTCGCTCGATGGAGGTATGACGACCTACATGCGTCTCACAGAATCGCGCAACCCTAAGTTGCAATATTTTGATTGGGTCGTCCCGAATGCGCCCACCAACACAGCGGTGCTGAACATTCGCTTCGGCTGTCTGAATATCTTCCCGGAAACGGCAAGCCTTCAGCTTCAATCCGCTTTTGTGATCAGCCCGGCAGTGAATCATTGACTTTTATTTCTTCGGCGCCTCGCGGAAGGAATGAGGGCCGACCGGTCTCCAATTGACAGCGGTTGCGAAGCAAAAGTCGTTACTCTGTCCTGGTATGAACCTCCTTCGTCAATGCATCCGACCCTCGGTCCTTGCATCACTCGGCCTCGTTGCTTTTGCGACCATGGTTTCGGCACAAGTGACTAGCGGAAAAAAAAACAGCCCAATTGCTGACGCACCGTCAACAAATGACGCGGCAGCGCTGCAGAAAAAAGCGAAAGAAGCTCAAGCCCGGATTCACGGAAACCAAGCCGATGGCGACCAGCTTAGGAGAGCCGTAAAGCTGAACGACGTAGATTCAGCCAAAGAAGTCCTCCTCAGAAACGGCTTCACTTCTGAAGATTTGGAAAATGCGAAGATTACTCTGCGAACTGGTGGAGGAAAAGGAGTCGACGACGAACTGGAAATCTCTGCCAGCTGTTGTGATCCAAAAGAGATCACAATTCAACGATCTGGGGAGAACTTCACAAAATAGTTTCAGCCTCCGTAATTATTTTTTTGCGGATCTTTCACGTGACGAA
>Ga0310810_10005854_pt1 | contig 13818 bp, 11 predicted proteins | sample NCmetagenome_FD_207641 | JGI IMG/M metagenome (GOLD analysis project Ga0310810, IMG submission 207641) | Soil microbial communities from experimental microcosm in Duke University, North Carolina, United States - NC | ecosystem: Engineered > Artificial ecosystem > Soil microcosm > Unclassified ... | reverse complement strand
GCTCCTGCGTCCCGAGGCCGGCCCTCTACCGTCAACCGACAAACCGACGAACCTCCTATCAGTACCCGTCGCTGCGCCCGTACCCGTACTGGCTGTCATACGGCTCCCAGTACGCCACGATGTGGTAATCGTCGGCGCCGCCGTTGGGGTCGCGCACGCGCAGCGTGGCCGTGTAGCCGTTGCGCGCCGTGGGCTGCGAGAGGACGTCCACGATCCCGCGGCCGTCCAGCCGCTCGACGACGAGCCGGCCGTCGCGGCGCGGCAGCTCGTGCGTCACGCGGCTGCGGCTGAACTTGCCGTCGGCGGCGTTGGCGGACTGCACGAAGGCGCGATCGCCGCGGAGCTGGATGCGGACCTCCTTGTCGACGCGGCCCGACCACTCGTACACCTGTCCGCGCATGGCGCGTCCGTCGCGGCCGTAGCCCCAACGGTCGTTGCCGTAGCGCGGATCGTTGTCGCGGCGGTTGTCGTAGCGGCCATCACGGTTGTCGTAGCGGCCATCACGGTTGTCGTAGCGGCCATCACGGTTGTCGTAGCGGCCGTCGCGGTTGTCGCGGTCGTCGCGCGCGTTCTGGTTCCGGTCCCACTCGCGACGGCGGGCGGTCTCGGTGGCGCGGACGTCGATGCCGCGGTGCTGGCTGCACACGCTGGCATCGTTGGAGTAGATGTGCGAGCCGTCGCGGCAGACGGTCACCGGCGTGCGCACCTGCGCCTCGGCGCGGGGCGCGGCGAGCGTCGCCAGCGCGACACCGACGGCAAGGAGAGACGTGATCGAGCGAGTACGCATGGTGCGCTCCTGTAGACGTGAATTCGACGGCGACGACTGCGTCACGACCTTCGGCCCGGCTACGAGCTCCGTGAATGAGACGAGCGAGCTCCGGCGACAGTACCGCCTGCATCGGCCGCTCCGATCGCGAGCGTCGCGCACCCCTGGAAAAGGCACGGAGAGGGCCAGGGCGGCGGGCCGGAGGCCTCGCCGGCAACTCGTTGTGTGAGCATCGGTTGCGCGAAACGCCCCTCGGAGCGGCGGCTCTCCGGTGTCCTCGGCGCCGGACATTCGCTGTCCTGCCGATGGTCCGGGCCGAGGGCTGGATCGGGTTCGCGATTCGGACCATCTTCGGGCGGTCGTCGCACCCCGTTTCCACCCTCACGTCCCCGCTCGCCGTGCCGCTCCGCCGACTCCTCCCCGCGCTGCTCGCTGCCCTGCTCTCGCCGCTCGCGCACACCGACGCGCAGGCAGCGCGCGCGTGCGCCGCCTGCGCGGAGTGGAACGTTCCGCAGCGCCCATTCCGCATCTTCGGCGACACCTATTACGTCGGCACTCACGGGCTGGGCGCGATCCTCGTCACGTCCCCCGCCGGCCACGTGTTGATCGACGGCGCGCTCCCCGAATCCGCGCCGCTCATCCGGGCGAACATCGAGGCGCTCGGCTTCCGGATCGGCGACGTGAAGATGATCCTCAACTCGCACGCGCACTACGACCATGCGGGCGGGATCGCCGAGTTGCAGCGTGCGTCGGGCGCGGCGGTGTGGGCGAGCCCGCGCAGCGCCCCCGTGCTCGCGGCAGGCAGGTCCGGCACGGACGATCCGCAGTTCGGCGTCCTGTTCGACTATCCCGCCGTACCGCGTGTGCAGGCGTTCGCCTTCGGCGACACGCTGCGCGTCGGCCCGCTGGCGCTCGTGCCCCACGCCACGCCCGGCCACACGGCCGGCGGCACGACGTGGACCTGGCGCTCGTGCGACGGCGCACGCTGCCTCGACATGGTGTACGCCGACAGCCAGACCCCGGTCTCCGCGGACGGATTTCTGTACTCGCGAAACACCACGTACCCCACGGCGCGCGACGACTTCGCGCGCGGCGAGGCGACGCTCGAATCGCTTCCATGCGACGTGCTGCTCACGCCGCATCCCGGCGCGTCGCGGATGTGGGAGCGCATCTCGCCCGACGGAGCGCCGACCGATTCGCTCGTGGACCGCGGCGCGTGCGCGCGCTACGCGCGGGAGGCGCGGCAGGCGCTCGCGCAGCGGCTCGAGCGGGAGCGCACCGGCGCGGTGAAGTGATCGCCTACGTCCTGGTCAGCCCACCCCTTCTTCGCGACGGAGCCGACGATGTCCAGCGATGGTACCCTCGATAGCCCCGGCATCACCCTGCCGCCGCCGCTCGTCTACGTCGCCGGGATCGTGCTCGGCTGGATCGTGCAGCGCGGTCGGCCACTGCCGATCTTCGATCCGCACTCGCGCCTTCGCGCCCCGCTCGCGCTGCTGTTCGGGCTCGGCTGGCTGCTCTTCTTCGGCGCGGCGTTCACGAGCTTCGCGCGCTCGCGCACGACGCTCATCCCGAATCGGCCGGCGAGGGCGCTCGTGACGACCGGGATCTATTCCGTGACGCGCAACCCGATGTACGTCTCCCTCGCGCTGCTCTATCTCGCCGTCGCGATGGTGCTCGACAGCTGGTGGATCGTGCTGCTGCTCCCGCTGGTGCTTCTGGTGATCGGCCGCTGGGTGATCGCGCGCGAGGAGCGCTACCTCGCGCGCGCCTTCCCGCACGACTACGACGAGTATCGCCGGCGCGTGCGACGCTGGCTGTAGCGCGTCCGGCGCGTCGACCCGCCGAGCGTTGGAGCGTATGTTGGGATCATGATTCCCGCCGGTTCTCGACGCGCCTCCCCGGCGCGTGGCGCGCGGTCGCGCCGCTCGGTCGTCCCGCTCGCGTTCGTCGCCTCGGTCGCCTGTGGCGGCGGCGGGGCCGCGAGCACGAGTCCCGACACGACGCCGACGACGCCGACACCTCCGGCGATCACCTGGACGCAGGTGTGGAGCGACGAGTTCGACGGTCCCGCGGGTACGCCCGTGGACGGCACCAAGTGGACGTTCGACCTCGGCGACGGCTGCGGCGCGGGCAACTGCGGGTGGGGGAACCAGGAGAAGGAGTACTACACGAACTCCATCGACAACGCCTCGCTCGACGGACAGGGGAACCTCGCCATCGTCGCGCGTCCGGCGGTGCTCAACGTGAGCTGCTGGTACGGGCCGTGTCGCTACTCGTCGGCGAAGATCACGACGCGCGGCACGCTCGCCGCCGGGCCGGGCCGAGTGGAGGCGCGGATCAAGCTGCCGCTCGGCCAGGGGCTGTGGCCCGCCTTCTGGATGCTCGGCAACGACTTCGGCACCGTCGGATGGCCCGCGTCGGGTGAGCTCGACATCATGGAGTATCGCGGCAGCACGCCGCGCGTCTCCAGCTCCGCGGTGCACGGGCCAGGCTACTCCGGCGCGACGCCCTTCCATCACGAGAACTCGATCGGCTCCGGGACGCTCGCGGATGCCTTCCACGTCTACACGGTGGAATGGAACGCGACCCTCGTGCGATTCTCCGTGGACGGCGCCGCGCACTACTCCGTCGGCCGCTCGGATCTGCTCCTGTACGGCCCGTCGATCCTCGACAAGCCGTACTTCATCATCCTGAACCTCGCCGTGGGCGGGAACTTCGACGGCGATCCGGCGACGGACGCGATCCTGCCCGCGACGATGCTCGTGGACTACGTCCGCGTGTACACGCCGTCCACGCCGTAGCCGGCGCTCCGGGGTCTACCCCGGAATTTGCGGGGGAACGCCCGAAAAAAACTCTGGCGCGACGGACGGGACCGCTGCACATTCCCGTCGGCTGGGGCCGGTCGCGGCCCGCCACCTCGCCGGCTCACGCAGGCCCGCCACGAACCAGATCTCGGAACGCCATGAAGCTGCTGGAGCGGGAGCAGGGTGCGCGCTACATCGCCGATGCCGCCGACGTCGGCCGTCTCATCGAAGATTGCCTCTCGTCGGGCGCGCGCGCCGCGCTGCTGCACGCCGACAACCTGCCGCGTCGCTTCTTCGACCTCAGCTCGGGCCAGGCGGGGGTGATCCTGCAGAAGCTGCGCGCGTACCGGGTGCGCCTCGCCGTCGTCGCGCCGGCGGACCGCGTGATCACGAGCTCCCGGTTCGGCGAGATGGCGGCGGAAGAGCGGCGAAGCGGACAGTTCGCGCTGTTCGAGACCCGCGAAGCCGCCGCTGCCTGGCTCGCCACCGGCGAGCACGAGATCCCGGCCGGCTGAGGATCCGCGTTCCGCCGTCGCCGCGTCCGTCGTCGCGTCCGTCGTCGCGTCCGTCGTCGCGTTCGATCTTGACGCGTACGTCACGCGGACGTCGATTGCCGCGCGCCATGACTTCGATCCCTCGCACCGTCCGCGCGCTCGGCGCGTGTGGCGTGGCCATCGTGCTCGCGCGCGCCACGACGCTCCACGCCCAATCGACCCTGAAGGACGCCTATCGCGACGCGTTCAAGGTCGGCGTCGCCATCAATGCGGCGACGGCGATCGGGACCGACAGCGCGACGCGCGCGCTCGTCGTGCGCGAGTTCAATTCGATCACGCCGGACAACATGCTCAAGGCGGCGATCGTGAACCCGCGGCCGGGCGTGTTCGACTTCGCCGCCGCCGATTCGTTCGTCGCCTTCGGGCAGCGCCACCGGATGTTCATCGTCGGGCACACGCTCGTCTGGCACAACCAGACGCCGCCCTGGTTCTTCACCGACAGCGCGGGCCGGCCGAACACGCCGGCCCAGCAGGCGGAGCGGCTGCGGAGCCACATCGAGACGGTCGCGGGACGCTACCGCGGACGCATCGACGCCTGGGACGTCGTGAACGAGGTGATCGGTGACGACGGCGGCTATCGCCCCACCACGTGGGTGAAGGGGATCGGCGACGGCGACAGCCTCGTCACCCTCGCGTTCCGCTACGCGAGCCAGTACGCGCCCGGCGCGGAGCTCTACTACAACGACTTCAACGCGTGGCGGCCGGCCAAGCGCGACGGGATCGTGCGCCTCGTGCGCATGCTCAAGCGCAAGGGGATCCGCATCGACGGCGTCGGCATGCAGGGACACTGGGGGCTCGACTACCCCGAGTCGCGCTACATCGAAGCGGCGATCGACTCCTTCGCCGCCGCCGGGGTGAAGGTGATGATCACGGAGCTCGACGTCGACGTCCTGCCGCTCACGAAGGAGGGGCAGATCATCGGCCAGTCGATGGCCGAGCCGCAGTGGCAGAACGAGGAGTTCGAGAAGTTCCTCGATCCGTACCAGTCGGGGCTTCCCGACAGCGTGCAGCACCAGCTCACCGCGCGCTACGCGGAGCTGTTCCGCATCTTCTGGCGCAAGCGCGACGAGCTCGATCGCGTCACCTTCTGGGGCGCGCACGACGGCCTGTCGTGGAAGAACGGCTACCCCGTGCCGAACCGCACGAATTACCCGCTGTTGTTCGACCGCGAGCGGCGGCCCAAGCCGGCCTACGGCGCGGTGCTCGCCGTGCCGCGCACGCCGCGGTGAGCGATGCGCCGCTGATCGCGCTCGAGCACGTGACGGTGGTGCGCGACGTCGACCGCGCCGCCCGTCCCGCGCTCGACGACGTCACCCTTTCGATCGACGCCGGCGAGCACCTCTGCATCCTCGGCCCGAACGGCTGCGGGAAGTCGACGTTGATCAAGACGATCACGCGCGAGTGCTACCCGCTCGCCCGACCCGGCTCGTCCGTCCGCATCCTCGGCCGCGACCGGTGGAACGTGTTCGAGCTCCGCGCGCGCCTCGGGATCGTCACCCCCGATCTGCTCGCCGCCTGCTCGACGGACGCCACCGCGCGCGACGTCGTGCTCTCCGGCTTCTTCAGCAGCACGCGCATCTTTCGCCACCACGCGCCCGACGCCGGTCAGGCCGCTCGCGCGGACACCCTCCTCGCCCGATTCGGCGCCGCGCACCTCGCCGAGATTCCCGTGGCGCACCTCTCGTCCGGCGAGGCGAAGCGCGTCCTGATCGCCCGCGCGCTCGTGCACGATCCGGAATCGCTGCTGTTCGACGAGCCCGGCAACGCGCTCGACATCCGCGCCCATGCCGCGCTCCTCGAGACGATGTCCGCCCTCGCCGCCGAGGGGATCGGCATCGTCCTCGTCACGCACCACGTCGAGGAGATCATCCCCGAGATCGATCGCGTCGTCATGCTGCGCGACGGCCGCATCTTCGCGGACGGTCCGAAGGCCCGGGTACTCACCTCCGAGCGACTGTCGGCGCTGTTCGGAGTCGAGGTCGACGTCGGCGAGCGGAATGGGCGCTATACGCTCGTGGCCGGTGGAGCGTCGGCCGCCGCCTCCGCAGTCGAGCAGGACGGCTAGCCCCTTGTCGAGCACGCTTCTTCCTCCCCGTCATTCCGAGCGAGCGCATCCCCCACCGTCATTCCGAGCGAGCGCATCCCCCACCGTCATTCCGAGCGAGCGCATCCCCCACGTCATTCCGAGCGAGCGCAGCGAGTCGAGGAATCGCGATCGTCCCGGCAGAGTGGCCCCTCGCTCGGGATCCTCATGATTCCTCGACTTCGCGCTGCGCGCTTCGCTCGGAATGACACGGCTGACCGCGTTGCTGCGGACTGACCGCTCGCCGCCGACCGCTCGCCGCCGACCGCTCCCCGCTGGGCTCACCTGACGGCGCGCGACACGCCTCTGCCCGAGCAGTGCCCGCGCCTCCGCGCATCCTCCGCGCCCCCCAAGTGGAACCACCGGCGGCAGGAGCTTACTCCGCGTGGAATCACGTGGCGGTATGCACGCACTTCGACCCCCGCATGCAACCACCTTGCGCGAGAACCGGGCGCCTCCTCACTCCCGCATGCCGGGCACATTGCGTCTCCCCGGTACCTCGCACCTAATTAGCGAGGACGCTTCTGCCCTCCGGAGTTTTCCGACATGACGCTCGTTCTCACCCCGCCCCCCGAGCCCGCCGAAGTCGATCTCGCCACGACCTACGACGCCATCGTCGTCGGGTCGGGCGCCGCCGGCGGGATGGCCGCCAACGTCCTCACCGCCAAGGGCCTCAAGGTCCTCCTCCTCGAGGCCGGCAAGAAGATCAACATCGAGCAGGAGCTCCGCTCGATGCAGTGGCCGTACGATCATCCGCGCCGCGGCGAAGCGGAGCCGGGATGGCACGCGCTCTCGCTCAACGAGTACAACGTCCGCACGCCGCCGTACGCGCGGAAGGACAGCGCCTACAAGCACGTCTGGTCGTACGTCGGCGGCTGGGGCGGGTCGGACTACGTCAAGAACATCCTCGTCGACGAGAAGGACCATCCCTATACCGGCACTCCGTACGCGTGGGTGCGCGCGCGGCTGCTCGGCGGGAAGACCAACATCTGGGGTCGCCTCGCGCTCCGGCTGTCCGACTACGACTTCAAGGCGAAGACGCACGACGGCTACGGCGAGGACTGGCCGATCTCCTACGCCGACGTCGAGCCGTACTACGACAAGGTCGACCGCTACCTCGGCATCTCGGGCCACGCCGAAGGACTGCCGCACCTCCCCGACAGCATCTTCCAGCGCTCGAACAAGCTCACCGCCGCCGAGGTGAAGCTGCGCGCCTCGCTCAAGAACATGGGGCGCACCGCCACGCCGTATCGAGCGGGCGTCACCACCGATGGGCTCAAGCACAACAAGTACCGCAGCAAGTGCTTCGGCCGCGGCGCGTGCGGGCGGCGCCCGGGCGGCTGCGACATCCACGCCGCCTTCGACTCGCCGACGGGACTGATCTATCCGGCGATGGACACGGGCAACCTCACGCTGCGCACGAACTCCACGGCGTACGAGGTGCTCGTCGATCCGAAGACGGGACGCGCGCGCGGCGTCGCCTTCGTCGACAGCGTGACGCACAAGCCGCTCGAGGCGAAGGGACGCACGGTCATCGTCGCCGCGAGCACGCTCGAGTCGGCGCGGCTGCTGCTGCTCTCCAAGTCGCCGCAGCACCCGAACGGGATCGGCAACTCGAGCGGCCACGTCGGCCACAACTTCTGCGAGCATCTCATGGGGCCGAGCGTCACGGGCCTCTACAAGGATCTCGTCGGCAAGCCGCACACGATCGAGGACGGGCGTCCCGGCGGCTTCTACGTACCCCGCTTCCGCAATCTCAAGGACAAGCAGCCCGACTTCATCCGCGGCTACGGCTTCGAGGGGAACAGCGGCCAGTCGATCTATCCGTGGAGCGCCGGCCGCCCGGGCTTCGGCAAATCGTACAAGAAGGAAGTGCGCGACTACGTCGGCGCGTTCATCAACATGGGCGGATTCGGCGAGGTGCTGCCGCGCTACGAGAACTCGGTGAGCATCGACCCGAACGTGAAGGACTCGTGGGGAATCCCCGTGCTGCGCTTCGATTACAAGTTCGGCGACAACGAGAAGAAGATGGCGCAGGACATGGCCGTCACCGCGAAGGAGATGTTCGAGGCGGCCGGCGTCGAGGTGATCGGCAACGACGCGGACCTGCTCACGCCCGGCTGGTCGATCCACGAGCTCGGGACCTCGCGCATGGGGAACGACCCGAAGACCTCCGTGCTGAACCAGTTCCAGCAGTCGCACGACGTGCCGAACCTGCTCGTCGTCGACGGCAGCTCGCACGTGAACGCCTCCTGCCAGAACCCCACGTGGACGATCATGGCGCTGGCGTGGCGGTCGTGCGACCATCTCGCGGACGAGCTCCGCAAGGGGAACCTGTGAGCGATCAATCCTCTCGCTGGACGATGACGCGCCGGGAGATGCTCGGCGCCACCGCGGCCGCGCTCGCGCTGCCGCTGCTCGACTTCCGTCCGCTCTCCGCCTTCGCGCGCGACACGCTCGCGCCGCGCTTCTTCACCCCCGCGGAGTTCGCGATGGTGGACGAGCTGAGCGACATGATCATCCCCACCGACGAGGTGTCGCCCGGCGCGCGCGAGGCGCGCGTCGCGGGAGAGATCGATCGCCGGCTCGCCGACACGGTGGAGAAGGAGCGCAAGGAGCGCTGGCACGTCGGGCTTCGCGCCGTGAACGACCTCTCGCGCGAGATGAACGGCGCGACGTTCATGAAGGCGACCCCCGAGCAGCGGCTCGCCGTGCTCACCCGCATGGCCGCCAACGAGCGCAACGCCAAGACCGCCGCCGAGCAGTTCTTCGGCACGATCAAGGGATACACGGCGCAGGCGTACTACGAGTCGAAGATCGGCATCCACACCGATCAGGACTACAAGGGGAACGTCTACCAGACGGGCGAGTACGCCGGGTTCGATCCGACCTGAACCCTCCCGGGCATTCGAGTCGGCGACGAACGGCGCGCGTGGCCTCTCCACGCGCGCCGTTCGCTATCGTGACGGCGCGCCGGCGACCTCGATCGTCTCGCTGAGCCGCGCGTCCCGCGACGACGTTCCGACGCGCAGCGTGTAGCGTCCCGCCGGAACGCGCCACCGCTGCGCGCGCTCGTCCCACACGCCGAACGGATGGCTCGCCGCGCGCGGATCGATCGTCATCCGGACCGTGCGCGACTGGCCGGGATCGAGCCACACCTTCTCGAACGCGACGAGCCGCGCCGGCGGCTCCCCCGCTCCGTCCGGGAACGCGAGATACCCCTGCGGCACTTCGGCGCCGCGCCGGCGCCCCGTGTTCGTCACGGTCACGGACACCGTCACCGGCTTCGTGCCGTCCGTCGCGCGCGGCGAGACGGCGAGCTTCGACAGCGCGAAGGTCGTGTACGACAATCCGTACCCGAACGGGAAGCGCGGCGCGATCCCCTTCGCGTCGAACCAGCGGTAGCCGATGCCGAGCCCCTCGTCGTAGCGCACCGTCGTCACCGCGCCGCCGCCGAAGCCCCCCGTGCCGACCTTCACCCGGGCGCCGGTGGAGTCCACGCCGGGCCAGCGCGTCGAGTCGCTCGCCGGAAGATCCGCCTCGCGCAGGGGGAAGGTCACCGGCAGCTTCCCCGACGGCGTCGCGAGGCCGAACAGCAGCCGCGCGACGATCGCGCCGTCCTCCTGCCCCGGGAACCAGGTCTCGAGCACGGCCGGCACCCGGTCGAGCCAGGGCACGAGCGTCGACGCGTTGTCCTTGAGCACGACGATCGTGCGCGGATTCGCCGCCGCCACGGCGGCGATGATCGAGTCCTGGCCGTTCGCGAGCGCGATGCTCGGCCGGTCGCGTCCCTCCTCGGCGATCGTGCCGGCGAGCACGATGGCGACGTCCGCGCCTCGCGCCGCCTCGACCGCCGCCGCGAGGTTGCTCCCGTCGTCGGCGACGACGGTGAGCGCCGGCGCGGCGCTCGACTTCAGCTCGGCGAGCACCTGGCGCAGGCCGTCGAGCGGCGGCGTCGTGGTGAACGGGATCACGTCCGAGCTTCCGCCGCAGCACCCCGAGACGGTCTTCGTCGCGTACTCCGCCTGGCCGATCAGCGCGATCGTGCGCACGCCGCGGGCGTCGAGCGGGAGCAGATCGCCGTCGTTCTTCAGCAGCACGGCCGCCTGCTCGCCGATCGTCCGGGCGATCGAGGCCCCGCGGGCCACGTCGAGCGGCGTCGTCGCCACCGGCCGGTCGAAGATCCCGAGCCGGAACATCTGCCGGTACCGGCGCGCGAGCGCCGTGTCGACGTCGGCCATGGTGATCTCGTGCGCGTCGAGCGCGGCGCGCAGCCGGTCGGGCGAGTACCACGGCTTCATCGGCCCGAGGGCGAGCCCCGGCATCTCGTGGTCCATGCCGGCGCGCAGCGACGCCGCGGTCGAATGCGTGGCGAAGAAATCCGACTGCACGTAGCCGCGGAACCCCCACTGTCGGCGCAGCACGTCGGTGAGGTGGTGCGCATCCTCGCACGCGTGCGGACCGTTCACCGAATTGTACGAGCACATGATCGCCGCCACGTCGCCCTCGCGCACCGCCATCTCGAAGGGGAGCAGATAGAGCTCGTGCAGCACGCGGTCGGCGATGATCTCGTTCGCCGTCGTGCGGTTGGTCTCCTGCTCGTTGCCGACGAAGTGCTTGGCCATCGCGATCACGCCGTGGCGCTGCATCGCGCGGATCTCGGCGACCGCCATGCGGCCGGTGAGATAGGGATCCTCCCCGAAGTACTCGAAGTTGCGCCCTCCCTGCGGCACGCGCGCGAGGTTGACCCCGGGCCCCTCGAGCACGTGCAGCGCGTGATTGCGCGTCTCGACGCCGATCACGTCGCCGAAGCGCGTCGCCACGGCCGTGTCGAACGACGCCGCCACCGCCATCGCCGACGGGAGCGCGGTCGCTTTCGCCGACGCGGTGCTCATCATCGCGGCGCGCGGCAGGTTCGGGGTGCCGGCGGGCACGCAGTCGTTCTGCCCCACCCCGACCGGTCCGTTCGTGATCCGGAAGGTCGGGATGCCGAGCCGAGGGACACCGGGCACGTGGCGCGCCCCGTAGCACTGCGGGATCTCGGGGATCACGCCCGGCGCGCCGACGAGCTGCGCGAACTTCTCGTCCTGCGACATCGCGGCGAGGAGGAGCGCGGTGCGCCGCTCCGGCGAGAGGCCGGCCCGCATCCATGGCCGCGCCTGCGCGGAGGCGGCGCCGGGCAGCGCGAGCATCGCGCTCGCGAGGAGCGCGCAGGCGAACGATCGGAGACTGGTCGGCATGCGGCCCATCTACGCACATGGTCGCGCATCACGCAAGCGCGGCGCGCGGCTCTGGCCACGACTCCCGATCGACGCGCTGAGGCGCGGGCTCACCGCACGCGCGCCACCCGGTCGCCGGCGATCACCCACACATCGTCCCCGTCCTTCGGCACCACCTCGGCGCAGCCGGTGAAATCGCCGAAGGCGGGAAGGACGGCGACGCGAGACGCGAGCCAGAAGCACGGAAGCCGCTCGCGCTGTCGCGCCGGCCCGGTGAGCGTCGCGCAGGGATGGACGTGCCCCGCGAGGACGTGCGCTCCCTCGACGGGCCGCGGATGGTGCGCCAGCGCGAACGGTGGATCGAGCAGTGGGCCGTCCGCGCACTCGATGCCGACCTCGCGCGGTGGATCGCCGGCGCGCGCGTCGTGATTGCCGCGCACGATCGTCATCGCCAGCGCGCCGTGCGCGGCACGCCAGCCGCCGATCGCCGCGAGCGCCTCGGCGCTCCGGCCCTCGCGCGCGTGCAGGAAGTCGCCGAGAAAGACGATCCGCGCGGGATCCACGCGCGCGATCAACGCGTCGAGGCGCGCCAGCGTGCCCGTCGTCGTGCCGCGCGGCACGGGAACGCCGAGCGCGCGGAACGACGCCGCCTTGCCGAAGTGCGGGTCGGCGACGAGCAGCGTGCGCCGGCGCGGCCAGTACGCCGCGCGCTCGGCGCACAGCTCGATGCGCTCGCCGGCGAGCGTCACGGTCGCGCTCATCCGGCCGCGCGCTCGAGCGCGAGCTGCATCCGCGCGATCCGGTCGGCGAGCTTCTCGCTCGACACCTTGTTCCGCGTGCGGTCGACGAGCAGCGGAAAGGCGAGCGGCGTGAACCGCTTCGGGTCGGTCCGCACGACGCGGCTCGCGGCGAGTCGTGCGAGCGTCGCGCCGAGCCGGCTGCGCTCGAGCTGGCGCTCGAGCACCTCGCGGTGCGCCTGCGCGAGCAGCAGGTTGCCGGGATCGTAGCGGCTGAACACGTCGAACAGCAGTCCGCTCGACGCCTGGAGCTGGCGCGCCGTCTTGCCCGAGCGCGGCAGGCCGGGAAAGACGAGGCCGGCCACGCGCGCGATCTCGCGGAATTGGCGCTTCGCCATCTCCGCCGCGTTGAGCGCGGCCGGCAGGTCGTCGACGAGCGCTTCCGGCGAGAGGAGTCCCGCCGCGAGCGACTCGGCGAGCGGGGGCTCGTCGGGCGAGAGGAGCTCGATCCCCCAGTCGTTCGACGACATGGCGAACGAGATCGGGCGGAGACGGCTCATCCGGTAGGCGAACAGGGCGGCGAGCCCTTCGTGCACCAGCCGCCCCTCGAGTGGATAGATGAACAGGTGCCATCCGTCGCGCGACTTCACGCGCTCGACGAGCAGCTCGTCGGCGTGGGGAATGGCCGACCATCGCCGCTGGAGCTCGAGGAGCGGACGCAGCGCCGCGAGCTCCGGGCCGCGATACACGCCCTCTGCCGCGGCCTGGAGCCGCTCGCGCAGCAGTCGCGAGAGCTCGTCGGAGAGGGGCAGCCGGCTTCCCATCCACCGCGGGATCGCGCCCTTCGTGTTCGGCGCGCGGCGCACCCAGACGCGCATGTCGCGCACGCGCACGAACTCGAGCGGCACGCCGGCGAAGAAGAACCGCGCGCCCGGAGCGAGCCGCGCGGCGAACGACTCCTCCACGGAGCCGAGCGTACCCCCGCGCAGGTACTGCACGGCGATCTGCGCGTCGCTCACGATCGTGCCGATCGACATCCGGTGACGCCGTGCCTGGTCGCGGTCGGTCAGCACGTAGCGATCGCCGTCGCGCTCGAGGCGCGCGTACTCCGGATACGCGCGGAGCGCCGCGCCGCCCGAGGCGGCGAAGTCGAGCGCCCACGCCCATTCGTCGTCCGGCAGCGCCGCGTACGCGCGCGTGCTGCGCACCTCGGCGAGCAGCTCCTCGGCCACGAACCCTCCCCCGAGCGCGACGGTGGCCAGGTGCTGCGCGAGGACGTCGAGCGGCCGGTCCACCGGACGACGCGCCTCGATCGTTCCCGACTCCAGCCCGTCGCGCACCGCCGCCACCTCGAGCAGCTCGAGCGCGTTCGTCGGCACGCACGTCACCCGGCTCGTCTCGCCGGGCCGATGGCCGCTCCGGCCCGCGCGCTGGAGCAGCCGCGCCACCCCCTTCGGGCTCCCGATCTGCAGCACGCGGTCCACGGGCGAGAAGTCGACGCCGAGATCGAGCGACGACGTGGCCACGACGCACCGGAGCGATCCGGCGCGCATCGCCGTCTCCACCCAGTCGCGCGTCTTCCGATCGAGCGAGCCGTGATGCAGCGCGATGCTTCCCGCCCAGTCGGGGCGCGCGGCGAGGATCGCCTGATA
>Ga0310810_10005853_pt1 | contig 13818 bp, 12 predicted proteins | sample NCmetagenome_FD_207641 | JGI IMG/M metagenome (GOLD analysis project Ga0310810, IMG submission 207641) | Soil microbial communities from experimental microcosm in Duke University, North Carolina, United States - NC | ecosystem: Engineered > Artificial ecosystem > Soil microcosm > Unclassified ... | reverse complement strand
CGGCATCGCGCTCGCCGCCGCCGAGCTGCCGGCGCCCGAGGAGGGGCCCGCCCCGCCCGGCGCCTACACCTGCTGCTAGAGAACGACCGAGCCGGGGTCGGGATCGATCTCCGGCGGCTCGTCCTCGGCGAGCCGGCGCTGCACGACGGCGCGCGACAGGACGCCGACGAGGCGCCCGCCCGCCTCGACGACCGGCACGCGCTCGAGGTCGTGATCCTCGAGCTGGTGGAAGCCCTCGTCGAGAGGAAGCGCGGCATCCAACGTGAAGAGCGGCGGCTCTGCGATCTCGCGCAGCTGCACCTCGCGGGGATCGCGCCCCGCCGCGACGACCTCCCGCACGAGCGTCTTGCGCGTGATCACGCCGACGAGCCGCCCGTCGTCCTCGACGACGAAGACGGCGCGCATGTCGTCGCGCTCGAGGCAGTGGCCCGCCTCCTGTGCGGTCGCACCGACGCCGAGCGTCGTCGGCTCGGAGACCATCGCGTCGCGCACCGACTGGCTGCTCACGGGTAGATCCCTCGCGCCTCGAGCGCGCCCGCGACCTCGCGGATCGCCGCGACCATCGCCGACTGCCGCAGTGTGATCTTCTTCTCGTCGGAGACCGACCAGACGCGGTCGAACGCATCGGTCATCTTGTCGGCCAGCCGCCCGCGGATCTCGTCGCGGTCCCAGAAGAGCCTGCCGAGATCCTGCACCCACTCGAAGTAGGAGACCGTGACGCCGCCCGCGTTCGCGAGGATGTCCGGGACGACCGGGATCCCGCGCTCGGCGAGGATCGCGTCGGCCTCGAGCGTCGTCGGGCCGTTCGCGCCTTCGACGATCAGCTTCGCGTGCACGCGCCCGGCGTTCTCGCTCGTGATCTGGTCCTCGCGCGCAGCGACGATCAGCACGTCGCACGGCAGCTCGAGCAGCTCCTCGTTCGTGACCCGCCGGCCCGCCTCGTACCCATCGAGCGAGCCGTGCTCGGCGACATACGCGTGCAACTCGGGGATGTCGAGCCCCGTCTCGGAGTGGACGCCGCCGGAGATGTCGGACACCGCGACCACCAGCGCACCCTTGTCGTGCAGCTCGGTCGCAGCGACGCCGCCCACGTTGCCGAATCCCTGCACCACGCAGCGCTGCGCGCTCAGCTCGAGCCCGAGCCGGTGACACGCACGCTCGGCGGTCATCACGACGCCGGCGCCGGTCGCCTCGCGCCGGAAGATCGAGCCGCCGACGGAGATCGGCTTGCCTGTGACGACCTCCGGCACGGCGTGACCGACCAGCATCGAGTACGTGTCCATCATCCAGGCCATCGTCTGCTCGTTCGTCGCCATGTCGGGGGCGGGAATGTCCGTCTGCGGGCCGATCTCGCGCACGAGCTCCGAGGTGAAGCGGCGCGTCAGGCGCTCGAGCTCCCGCGGCGACAGCGCTCGGATGTCACAGCGGATGCCGCCCTTCGCGCCCCCGTACGGCAGCCGCAGCAGCGCGCACTTCCACGTCATCCAGGTGGCGAGCGCCGCGCACTCGCCCAGCGAGACCTCGGGGTCGTACCGGATCCCGCCCTTCGTCGGCCCGAGCACGGTCGAGTGCTGCACCCGGTAGCCGGGGAACACCTGGTAGTGGCCGTCGTCGCGCCGCAGCGGCACCGCCACGATCACGGCGCGCTCGGGAAAGCTCAGACGCTCGACCACCATCTGTGAGACATCCGCGTGCGGCAGCGCCTGGTCGAACTGCGCGCGCGCCATCAGGAAGAGCGGTGTGTCCCACTCCAGGGGCTGCACGAGCGGCGATGCCTCCAGGTGGGCCACTTCCGGCGAAGTCTAGGCCGAGGTCTGGCCGAGGGCGCGTTCCAGCCGGTCGCGGACGCCCGCGACCGAGGTGGCGGTGAAAGCCTCACCGAGCACGCCCGCAAGGAGCTCCGTCGCCTCTCGCGCCAGCACGTCGCGCTCCGCGGCGAGGGCAGCCCGCTCGAGGAGCAGCTCGCCGCGCGCCCTCGAGGCCCATTCGACCGCGCCGTCGAGCCCGCTCGACGGCGGCGGCACGTCGCGTACGAGCGCGCCGAGCTCGGCCGCGTGCGCCGCGAGCCGCCGCGACTCGGCGAGCCGCGCCGCTCGCTCGCTCTCTAGGCCGGCGCGCGTCTCGCGGGCCTCCGCAACCCAGGCCTCCGCCCCGTGCAAACGGTCGCTTGCCGTCTCGACGGCACGCGCCGCGGCCGATCGCTCGCTTTCCTTGCGAGCGCGCTCGACCGCGGCTTCGGCTTCGGCCATCTCTGCGCGCGCCTCGGCCTGCTCCTTCGACGCGGCCCGCTCGTCGGCCTCCTGCGCGAGAAGCGTCGCAGGCCACGAGGCGAGAAACGCCGCCGCGGCGGTGCCGTGCACACGGATCTCCTCGACCTCGCGCTCGAGCCGCTCCACCTCGAGAAGCGACGACGCTGCAGCCGCGTCGCGGCGCTCGAGGTCTTCGGCGAAGGCAAGAAGCGTGTCCAACGTGCTGCCGGAACACGATTCTATGCATCCCTCAGGAGAGGAGCAGCGCGAGCAGCGCCTTCTGCACGTGCAGGCGGTTCTCCGCTTCCTGGAAGACGACGGAGTGCGGCCCGTAGAGCACCGAGGCGTCGATCTCCTCGCCCGCATGTGCGGGCAGGCAGTGCAGCACGATCGCGTCCGGCTCGGCGAGCGCGACGAGCTCCTCGGTGAGCCGGTACCGGTGGAGGTCGCGCAGCCGCTTCGCCGCGTCGGCCTCGCGACCCATGCTCGTCCACGTGTCGGTGACGAGGACGTTCGCGCCGGCGACGGCGTCGCGCGGGTCCCGCACCGTCTCGACGCCGTCGGCCTCGTAGCCGGGCGGCGAGGCGGCGACGAGGTGCATCCCGACCTGCTCCGCGACGACGCCGAGCGAGCTGCAGACGTTCGTCCCGTCGCCGAGCCACCCGACGCGCACGCCGTCCGTGCCGCCGAGGCACTCCCGGATCGTGAGCGCGTCCGCGTGAGCCTGGCACGGATGCTCCTCGTCGGTGAGCGCGTTCACGACCGGGACGCTCGCCGCGTCCGCCCACTCCTCGAGCTCCGACTGCGCGAAGGTGCGGATCGCGATCGCGTCGAGGTAGCCCGAGAGGACGCGTGCGGTGTCCTCGAGCGACTCGCCGCGGGCGAGCTGAAGCTCGTCGGGCAGCAACGACACCGCGGCGCCGCCGAGCTGTGCGATCGCGACCGCGAACGACACGCGGGTTCGCGTCGAGGGCTTCTTGAAGAGAAGGCCGAGCGTCCGTCCGGGCAGGCGCGGCTCGTACGGATCGAGCTTCAGCTCGGCGGCGAGATCGAGCACCGCCTCGGTCTCGGCCGGCACGAGATCGCCCGCGCGCAGGAGATCGCGGCCGGTGAGCGACACGGTCAGCATCCCCAGCGCTCCCTCGCGGCTGCGACGGCGGCGCCGACGTCGCCGAGACGCGGCGCCTGCGGCGGCGGCTCGAACGTCCCCTCGCGCACGCTCGCCGCGACGCGCTCGTGCGCGTCGCGAAAAGGCACGCCGTCGCGGACGAGCGCCTCGGCGGCGTCGGTCGCGAGCAGCAACGGATCGGACGCGGCGGCGGCGAGTCGGTCCCGGTCGAACTCGAGCCCGTCGACGAGCACGGTCAGCGCCGCGAGCGCACCGCGAACGTCGCGCCGGGCGGCGAACACGGGTGCCTTGTCCTCCTGCAGGTCGCGGTCGTACGCGAGCGGCAGGCCCTTCACCGTGGCGAGCAACCCGGTGAGGCGGCCGATCGCCGTGCCGGCCTTGCCGCGTGCAAGCTCCGCGACGTCCGGGTTCAGCTTCTGCGGCATCATCGACGAGCCTGTCGCGGCACCCTCCGGCAGCCGTGCGAACCCGAATTCCGCGGTCGTCCAGAGACAGAGCTCCTCGCCGACCCGCGAGAGATGCGTGAAGAGCACCGCCGCGGCATACAGGTAGTCGAGCGCGAAGTCGCGGTCGGCGACGGCGTCGAGCGTGTTGCGCATCGGCGCGGGCGGCGGCGGCAGCGGCAGCGTCGAGCCGGCGAGCGCGCCCGCACCGAGGGGCGAGGGCTCCGCCTGCGCGCCTGCGAACGCGAAGCGGGCGCGGTCGCGCTCGAGCATCTCCGACCACGCAAGTAGATGGTGACCGAGCGTGATCGGCTGCGCGCGCTGCAGATGCGTGTAGCCGGGCATCGGCGTCGAGGCCTCGTCGGCGGCACGCGCGAGAATCGCCGCGGCGAACGAGGCGAGCGCCCGGTCGGCCTCGTTGCACGCAGCCGCGACGTACAGCCGCAGCGCCGCGGCGACCTGGTCGTTCCTCGAGCGTCCCGCGTGGATCTTCCGGCCCACCTCGCCGAGCTCGACTTCGAGAAACGAGTGCACGTCCTCGGCCGCCGGGTCGACGGTGTCGAGCGCGGCGAGCGTGTCTCGCACCTCGGCGAGCTCCGCGTCGTCCAGCAACCCCGCCGCGTGCAGCCGCTCCGCGTGCAGCAGCGTGCCGGCGACGTCGTACGGGAGCAGCTCGGCGTCGTCCGCCTTCAGGAACTCCCACACCTCGGGCGCGAGCTGCTCGCCGACACGTCCCGCCCAGAGCGTCACAACGGCACGTACCCCAACCGCTCGTGCATCGCGCGCGTGTCGGAGATGTCGTCGACCTGCACCGCGAGTCGGCCGACCCGGTCCGCGGCGGTGAACGCCGTGCCGCTCCGCTCCATGCTCAGCCGCTCGGGGTCGTACGTGACGCCGTCGCCGCGCGTCTCGAGGATCGTGTAGTCCTCGCCGCGCCGGAGCTCGAGCGTCACCTCGCCGCCGACGGCAGCCGCGACCCAGCTCTCCAGCGAGTCGCGCAGCATCAGCGCCTGCGTGTCGAACCAGCGCCCCTCGTACAGCAGCCGCCCGAGGCGGCGGCCGTCGACGGCGTAGCGCTCGAGGGTCGCCTCGTTGTGGGTCGCGCTCAGCAGCCGCTCGTACGCCACGTGGAGCAGCGCCATGCCGGGCGCCTCGTAGATGCCGCGGCTCTTCGCCTCGACGACGCGGTTCTCGATCTGATCCGACATCCCGAGCCCGTGGCGGCCGCCGATCGCGTTCGCCGCGCGGAGCAGGCCGACCGCGTCTCCCGCGAAGGAGTCGCCGTCGATCGCGACCGGCGCTCCGTTCTCGAAGCCGACCGTCACGACCTCGGGCTCGATCACGACCTCCTCGTCCCAGTGGGCGACGCCCATGATCGGCTCGACGATCTTCATGCTCGTCTCGAGCAGCTCGAGGTCCTTCGCCTCGTGCGTGGCGCCGAGGATGTTCGCGTCGGTCGAATACGCCTTCTCGACCGATCCGCCGTGTGCGAGGCCGCGCGCCTCGAGCCACTCGCTCATCTCGCTGCGGCCGCCGAGCTCCTCGACGAAGGCGTCGTCGAGCCACGGCTTGTAGATCCGAAGCGCCGCGTTCGCGAGCAGGCCGTAGCGGTAGAAGCGCTCGATGTCGTTGCCCTTGTACGTCGACCCGTCGCCCCAGATCTCGACGCCGTGCGCCGCCATCGTGCGCACGAGCAGGGTGCCGGTGACCGCGCGCCCGAGCGGCGTCGTGTTGAAGTAGCGCCTGCCGGCCGTCTGGATGTGGAACGCGCCGCAGCGGAGCGCCGCGAGCCCCTCCCGGACGAGCGCCGCCTTGCAGTCGACGAGGACCGCATCCTCGGCGCCGTACTGCAGGGCGCGCGCCGGAACGTCGTCGATCGACGGCTCGTCGTACTGCCCCAGGTCGGCCGTGAACGCATACGGAATCGCGCCGCGCTCGCGCATCCACGCGAGCGCGCAGCAGGTGTCGAGCCCGCCGGAGAAGGCGATGCCGACGCGCTCGCCGACGGGCAGCGCCGCCAGGATCGCGCCCCGGACTGCTGCGATCGAGCTCACGCGGCCCCCGCGAGCCGCTGCGAGCGGATCTCGTCGGCGAGCTCGGAGCCCGTGAGCGGCTCGCGCGACACGAGCAGCACCGTGTTCTCGCCCGCGATCGTGCCGGCGATGTGGGGATGGCGCGCCACGTCGATCGCCTGGGCGAGCGCGCTCGCATAGCCGTACGGCGTCGTGAGCACGACGAGGTTGCCGCTCGGCTCGACCGTCAGGGCCCACCGCCGCAGCGCGTCCGCGAGCTCCTCGCTGTAGCCGCCGTCCTCGGGGAACGCGTACACGAGGCGCCCGCCCGCGCCGCGGACCTTGATCAGGCCGAGCTCGTGGACGTCGCGCGAGACCGTCGTCTGGACGACCTCGTGACCCTCGCGGCGCAGAGCCTCGGCGAGCTCGGTCTGCGTCGACAGCGGCTGCTCCCTGACGAGGCGCAGGATGGCGGCGTGGCGCTCGTTGCGGTTCATGCGTTCAGCACCTCCGTGAGGATCGCGAGTGCACGGTCGACCTCCGCCGCCGTGACGACGAGCGGCGGCGCGAGGCGGAGGACGTCGGCGCCCGAGGTGAGACAGACGAGGCCGGCGTCGAGCGCCGCGTCGGCGTACGGCTGCGCCGGGCCGTCGAGCTCGGCGCCGACGAGCAAGCCGGCGCCGCGCACCTCGACGACGTGCGGCAGCCCGGCGAGACCCGCGCACAGCCGCTCGCCGTTCGCCCTGACCAGCGAGAGGAGCTCGTCGTCGATCGCCTCGCAGACGGCGCAGGCGGCGGCGCAGGCGACCGGGTTGCCGCCGAACGTCGAGCCGTGGTCGCCCGGCACGAACGCGCCCGCCACGTCGTCGGCGACGAGCAGGCAGCCGATCGGCAGCCCGTTCGCGAGCCCCTTCGCGAGCGTCACGAGCTGCGGGCGCACGCGGGCCTGCTCGAAGGCGAAGAACGTCCCGGTGCGGCCGACGCCCGTCTGCACCTCGTCGAAGGCGAGGAGCGCGCCGAGCTCGTGTGCGAGCGCCGCAGCCGCGGCGACGAACGCCGGCTCGAGCGGGATCACGCCGCCCTCGCCGAGAACGGGCTCGAGCAGGATCAGGCCGACATCGCGGGCCGCTGCGGTGTGCAGTGAGACGACGTCGTTCGGCTGCACGAAGCGCACCCCGTCGAGTAGCGGCCCGAACGGCGTGCGCTTCGCCGGCTGTCCGGTCACCGAGAGCGCGCCGGTCGTGCGCCCGTGAAAGCTGCGCTCGAGCGCGATCACGCCGGCGCGGCCGGTCGCCTTGCGCGCGTACTTCAGCGCCGCCTCGTTCGCCTCGGCGCCCGAGTTGCAGAAGAACGCCTGCGCGCCGCCGAAGCGCTCCGAGAGCGCGGTCGCGAGCACGACGGCCGGCTCGGTGCCGAAGAGGTTCGACACGTGCCAGAGCCGGTCGAGCTGGGCGTGCGCCGCGGCGAGCGGCGCCGGGTGACGGTGGCCGAGCGACACGACGGCGATGCCGGCCGCGAAGTCGAGGTACTCACGGCCCTCACCGTCGTGGAGGCGGCTGCCGAGCCCGTCGACGAACGTGACGCGGGTGGCGGGATAGGTCGGGAGGAGCGGGGTGCCCGTGACCGTGCTCATGCCGTCACCGCCGTCAGCCCGATCTCCGCTGCGACGCCGCTTCGCGCCGCGGACGCGGCGGCGAGCAGCTTCGGGACGATGCCGCCGTCGAACGCGCCGCCGTCGACGAGCGCCTGGGCGCGCTGCGCGGCGATCGTCTGCACGAGGCGTCCCTCGTGATAGAGGCCCGGCACGTCGGTGAGGAACCGAATCCCCGCGGCGCCGATCCCGACCGCGAGCGCCGAGGCCGCCTCGTCCGCGTTCACGTTCAGCGGGCCGCGGGCGAGCGGCGTCACGACGGGGACGAGGCCGGCGGCGAGGGCGTCGAGCACCGCGGGCGGCGCGGACGGCACGGCCCGGCCCACGAAGCCGAGCTCGGGGACGAGCGCCGCCTCGAGACCGATCTCGTCGCCGGCGAGCGGCAGCGCGTCCGGGCCGATCGCCGCGCAGACGGCGGCGTTCACCGCCGCGAGGCTCTCGCGCACGACCTCGAGCACCTCCGCCGTCGTGACGCGCCGGCCCGCGACGAATTGCGGCACGAGGCCGCGGCGCGCCATCTCCTCGGAGATCTGCGGGCCGGCGCCGTGCACGACGCAGACACGCGCCCCCGACGATCGCAGCGCTTCGACCGCAGCCCCGACTCTCGCCGCGGACGCCCCGCCGACCTTCAGGACGACCGTCATGTGCGGTAGTCCGCGTTGATCTTGACGTACTCGTACGAGAGGTCACTCGTCAGGTAGCTCGCCGCGCCGTCGCCGAGCGCGAGATCGACCTCGATTGCGCAGTGCCCGTTCACGAGCGCCGGCTCGTCACCCGTCGGACGCCCGTCGACGAGCACCGGCACCGCGTCGATCGCGATCGAGAGGCGGCCGGGATCGAGGTCGGCGAAGCCGCCGTCGAACTTCGCACTGCCGGCGGCCGCGGCGATGCGGCCCCAGTTGGCGTCGTGGCCGTAGAGCGCGGTCTTGACGAGCGGCGACGTCGCGATGCGCTCCGCGATCGCGCGAGCCTCCGCGTCGCTCGCCGCTCCCCGCACGGCGATCTCGGCGAGCACGGTCGCTCCTTCGCCGTCCGTCACGATCTGCTTCGCGAGCTCCCCGCACACCGTGCGGACCGCGAGCGCGAGCTCCTCGTCGCTCGCCGGCGTGCGCTCGATTCCGCTCGCGCCGTTCGCGAGCAGGACGACGGCGTCGTTCGTCGAGCATTCGCCGTCGACCGAGATCGCGTTGAAGCTCGCGTCGACCGCGGGCCGAAGGAACTCGATCGCCTCACCCGGCTCGAGCGGATAGTCGGTCGTCAGCACGGCGAGCATCGTCGCGAGCCGCGGGTGGATCATCCCGGACCCCTTCGCCATGCCGCCGACGGCGAAGCCGCCGCCGTGCGCGACCGACTGCTTCGCCGCGGTATCCGTGGTCATGATCGCCTGCGCGGACGCCGCGCCTCCGTCCGTCGCGAGCGAAGCGGCGGCGGCGCGCACCCCGGCGACGACGTTCGAGAGCGGCAGCAGCGTGCCGATCACGCCGGTCGAGAGGACGAGCACCTGCTCCGTATCGAGGTCGAGGAGACGCGCGGTCTCGGCGGCGGTGGCGCGCGCGTCGAGCAGGCCGCGCTCGCCCGTCGCGGCGTTCGCGACGCCGGAGTTCGTGACGACCGCCTGCGGCTGCGCAAGCTCGAGGTGCTCCTTGCAGACGACGACGGGCGCCGCCAGCATCCTGTTGGCGGTGAACATCGCGGCGCCGGTCGCGGGCACGACCGAGCGGACGAGCGACAGGTCGAGCCGCCTGTTCTTCCGGATCCCGCAGTGCACGCCGCTCGCGACGAAGCCCTTTGCCGACGTGACGCTCACACCAGCACCCCCGCGAGCCGCAGGCCGAGCGTCTCGTCGTGGCCGAGCACGAGGTTCGCGTTCTGCATCGCCTGACCCGCCGCCCCCTTGCCGAGGTTGTCGAGTGCGCACACGACGACCGCGCGCCGCGTCGCCGGGTCGTCGAAGAGCGCGAGCTCGGCGAAGTCGGTGTGCTGCACGCGGCCGAGCTCCGGTGAGACTCCCTCGGGCAGCACGCGCACGACGTGGCTGCCGGCGTACGCCTCCCCGAGCAGGACGCGCAGGTCGGGCCCGCTCGGTTGCACGTAACAGGTGACGAGGAGCCCGCGCCGTACCGGCAGCAGATGCGGCACGAAGCACACCGGAAAGCCGAGCGCCTGCGCGATCTCCGGGGCGTGCTGATGCGTGCCGACGCGATACGGCGAGACGTTCTCGAGCACGAAGCCCGCGTGCGAGCTCGCCTTCAGCTCGCGCCCGGCGCCCGAGACGCCCGATTTCGCGTCGACGACGACGCTCGCCGGATCGATCGCCTCGCGGAGCGGCGCGAGCGCGAGGATCGCGGCGGTCGCGTAGCAGCCGGGGTTCGCGACGAGCGGCCCCGCCGGCGGCCAAAGCTCGGGCAGCGCGTAGCTCCAGGAGGCGACCGCGGCGGGGCGCGGGTGCTCGAAGCCGTACCACTGCGCATAGAGCTCGGTCTCGTGGAGACGGTGCGCGCCCGAGAGGTCGACGACGACGGCGCCGGGCGGCGGCTCGAACGAGGCGGCCCGCTCGTTGCCGAGGCAGAGGAAGATCAGGTCGGCCCCGGCCGCGGCGGCCTCGTCGTTCTCGACGAAGCCGGGCAGCGAGCCGTTCAGCCGCACGTCGAGCGCCGAGGCCGACGAGCCGGCGAGCGAATCGGAGCCGAGCGCCACCACCTCGAGCTCCGGGTGGCTGAGCGCCCGGTCGAGGGTCTCCTGGCCCGCGTAGCCCGAGGCCCCGAGGATCGCCACCGTCGTCACGGTTTGCATATTACGCGAAATCTCGCATAACATGCAACCAGGTGCTGGTGCTCGAGGATGGGACCGTGTTCCGGGGGACGCTCGTCGGCGCCCCCGGCGTCGCCGCGGGCGAGGCGTGCTTCACGACCGCGAGCACGGGCTACGAAGAGGCGGCCACCGACCCGAGCTACGTGGCGCAGGTGCTCTGCTTCGCCTACCCGCTCGTCGGCAACTACGGCGTCGACCCTCGCCGCGCCGAGTCCGACCGCGTTCAGGCCGAGGCGATCGTGATGCGCACCGCTCGACCGGAGTGGGCGGCGTGGCTCCGCGAGCAGGACGTCGTCGCGATCGCCGACGTCGACACGCGTGCACTCGTGCGGCGGATCCGCGATGACGGCGTGCTGCGCTGCGCGGTCGGCGACGCGACGGCCGGCGAGCTCCTCGCGCGCGCGCTCGCGCAGCCGCCGATCGACGGCAGGCCGCTCGACCGCCGGGTCGGGGTCGCCGAGCCGGTCTTCGTCGGCGCGGGGCCGCGCGTCGCCCTCGTCGATCTCGGCTGCAAGCGCTCGATCCCGCTGCGGCTCGCCGCGGCAGGCGTCGAGGTCGCCGTCGTGCCCGGCGACTGGGACGCCGACGCGATCCTCGAGCTCGAGCCGCGCGCCGTGCTCGTCGGCAACGGCCCCGGCGACCCGGCCGTCCTGCCCGGGCCGGTCGAGACGGTTCGCGAGCTGCTCGGCCGGGTCCCGCTCTTCGGCATCTGCCTCGGTCACCAGCTGCTCGGGCTCGCGCTCGGCCTCGAGACGTTCAAGCTGCCGTTCGGCCACCGCGGCGCGAACCACCCGGTCCGCGAGACCCGCAGCGGCCGCGTGCTCGTCACCGTCCAGAACCACGGCTACGCGGTGCGCTCGGACGACTACGTCAGCCACGTCTCGCTGAACGACGGCACGTGCGAGGGCCTCCAGGGCGACGACTTCGCGAGCGTGCAGTTCCATCCCGAGGCCGCGCCGGGCCCGCTCGACGCTCTGCCCTTCTTCGACGAGGTGGCGGCGGCATGCCGCGGCGCGCGGACCTTCGCTCGGTCCTGATCGTCGGCTCCGGCCCGATCCGGATCGGCCAGGGCTGCGAGTTCGACTACTCCGCCTCGCAGGCGTGCCGCGTGCTCCGGCGCGAGGAGATCCGCGTCGTCCTCGTCAACTCGAATCCGGCGACGATCATGACCGACCCCGACTGGGCGGACGCGACGTACATCGAGCCGCTCGACGTCGAGACTGTCACCGAGGTGATCGAGGCCGAGCGGCCGGACGCGCTGCTGCCGACGCTCGGCGGCCAGACAGCGCTCAACCTCGCGGTCGAGCTGCACGAGTCGGGCGCGCTCGCGGAGCACGGCGTCGAGCTGCTCGGCGCGAGCGTCGCCGCGATCCGCCGCGCCGAGGACCGGCGCGAGTTCCGCGAGGCCGTCGTGTCGGCCGGCCTGCAGGTGCCGAGCTCCGAGGTCGTCACAGACGGTGACGCGCTGCCCGCGATCCTCCCGGCGATCGTGCGGCCGGCGTTCACGCTCGGCGGCAGCGGCGGCGGGATCGCACGGACGCGCGCCGAGCTCGAGGTGCTCGTCGCGCGGGGCCTCGCGGCGAGCCCCGTCGGCCAGGTGCTCGTCGAGGAGTCGCTCGAGGGATGGCAGGAGCTCGAGCTCGAGGTGATGTGCGACGCGCGCGGCAACTGCGTCGTCGTCTGCTCGATCGAGAACCTCGACCCGATGGGCGTGCACACGGGCGACTCGTGGACGGTCGCGCCGCAGCAGACGCTGCCGGATGCCGAGTACCAGCGGCTGCGAGAGGCCGCGTTCGCCTGCGCGCGCGCGATCGGCGTCGCGACCGGCGGCGCCAACGTCCAGTTCGCCTACGAGCCGGCGACGCGTGAGCTGCGCGTGATCGAGATGAATCCCCGCGTCTCGCGCTCGTCCGCGCTCGCCTCGAAGGCGACGGGCTTCCCGATCGCGAAGCTCGCAGCGCTGCTCGCGATCGGGTACACGCTCGACGAGCTCCCGAACGACATCACGCAGCAGACGACTGCCGCGTTCGAGCCTGCGCTCGACTACGTCGCGGTGAAGGCGCCGCGCTTCGACTTCGAGAAGTTCCCGGGAGCGGACGACCGGCTCGGCAGCGAGATGCGGGCGGTCGGCGAGTCGCTCGGTCTCGGCCGCACGTTCCCGGAGGCGTTCCTGAAGGCGATGGACGGCCGCGAGTGGACGCCCCCGTCGCTCGACCTCGAGCGCCGCGGCGAGCCGGTGCCCGAGCGGTTCGACCTGTTGCTCGAGGCGGCGCGCCGGGGTCTCGACCTGCCGAACATCCACCCGTACTTCGCGGACGAGCTGCGCACGATCGCCCGCGCCGAGCAGCTGCCGCCCGCCGAGGCCGCTCGCCACGGCGTGCTCGCCGGCACCCGTGCGGAACGGGGCCTGCCCGGCCGGCTCGCCGTCGACTCGTGCGCGGCGGAGTTCGAGGCCGAGACGCCGTACTACTACCTCTCCTACGAGCCCTCCGACGAGCCGCCTGTTCCGACGGGGCGCGCGATCGTGGTGCTCGGCTCGGGGCCGAACCGCATCGGCCAGGGGATCGAGTTCGACTACTGCTGCGTGCACGCCGCACGCACGCTCCGCGCGCTCGGGTACGAGGCCGTGCTCGTCAACTCCAACCCCGAGACCGTGTCGACCGACTACGACACCTCGGATCGCCTCTATCTCGAGCCCCTGACGCTCGACCGCATGCTCGACGTCTGCGCGCTCGAGCAGCCGCTCGGCGTCGCCGTCTCGTTCGGCGGGCAGACGCCGCTCCGGCTCGCCCCCGGGCTCGCCGGCGCGGGCGTGCCGCTGCTCGGCGATCCGCTGCCGGCGATCGACGCCGCCGAGGACCGGGTGCGCTTCGCGCGGCTGCTCGACGAGCTCGGGCTGCGCGCGCCGCCGTGGCGCGCCGCCGCCGACGCGGACGACGCATGGAGCGCCGCCGAGGAGCTCGGCTACCCGGTGCTCGTGCGGCCCCATCACGTGATCGGCGGCTCCGGCATCCACGTCGCCCGCAGCGCGGACGAGCTCGCCGTCGACGGGCCCTGCCTCGTCGACCGCTTTCTCGAGAACGCGATCGAGCTGGACGTCGACGTGCTCTGCGACGGGCACGAGGGCTGGGTCGCCGCGATCGTCGAGCACGTCGAGCGGACGGGAAGCCATTCCGGAGACTCCGCACTCGTCGTGCCGGCACCGAGCGTGCGGGCGCGGCTCGCGGCCGAGATCCGGGCCGCCGCGACGGAGATCGCCCGCGCGCTAGGCGCGCGCGGCCTGCTGAACCTGCAGCTCGCGCTGGCCGGTGACGAGCTCTACGTGCTCGAGGCGAACCCGCGGGCTTCGCGAACCGTCCCGTTCGTCTCGAAGGCCACCGGCGTGCCGCTCGTCTCCCATGCCTGCCGCCTGCTGCTCGGCGAGCGGCTCCCGGCGCTCGGCCTGCCCGAGCGCGTCGAGCCGTCTCGCGCCTGGGCGAAGGAGGCGGTGTTCCCGGCCGACCGCTTCGCGGGCGCCGCCGTC
>Ga0310810_10005852_pt1 | contig 13818 bp, 9 predicted proteins | sample NCmetagenome_FD_207641 | JGI IMG/M metagenome (GOLD analysis project Ga0310810, IMG submission 207641) | Soil microbial communities from experimental microcosm in Duke University, North Carolina, United States - NC | ecosystem: Engineered > Artificial ecosystem > Soil microcosm > Unclassified ... | reverse complement strand
CGAGATTTGCCATCGGAAACTCCTTGCGAGCTTTCGTTGCCCGTCGGTTTATCATCGTTGTCACGACGGGGTCAAATTATTGCGGCCACCTTCCTGGCGCGAATTTCCCCTATTGACTTCTGACTCCGGCGGCCTGGCGATTTTCAATTACAAATCCGCACCGATTTGGTAAAATCACGTCGTTCCAATCTTATGCTGTGGCCGTACCTAACGGCTGGCAATCGTCACAATGGCGGATATTTTCATAAGCTATGCCAACGAAGATCGCGAGTCGGCGGCGCAGGTAGCGCACATGATCGAGTCGGCGGGCTGGCGAGTGTGGTGGGACCGGCGCATTCCCGCGGGACGCACCTGGCGCCAGGTGCTCCAGGACGCGCTTCGCGACATGCGCTGCATGGTCGTGCTCTGGTCGAAAAATTCCGTGGAAAGCACGTGGGTCGCGGAGGAGGCCGAGGAGGCGCGTCGGTTGGGCAAGACGATCGTGCCGATTTTGCTTGAGCGGTGCGAACCGCCGATCGGCTTTCGCGCGATTCAGGCCGCCGATCTGACGAGCTGGGATGGCTCGGTGGAAGATCAGGCGGCGCAAGTCTTTCTCAGCGATTTGAAGTCTGCGATCGGCGGCGCGCCGGAAAAACCCGCGGAAGGAAAAATCGAAGACGCTGCAGTCATTCCTATCGACCGCAGTTCGAGCTGGACCGCCCGCCAAAAACGAAATGCCGCGTTTGCTGCTGCCGGCGCCATCGTTCTCGCGGCGGGTTTAACTACGTGGCAGTTTTGGCCGGATGCTAAGCCTGATTCTCAACCGCCGATCGAACAAACCCCGGAAAAACCGCCGGCGCCAAGTTTGCTCGGATTGACAATCGACGGCGCGAAAGACGAACTGCAGCCTGCCGAGACGTTACGACTGGCGCTACGTGGCAAATATTCCGACGGCACCCAAGCCGAACCTAAAAATGCGATCGAATGGTCGAGCAGCGCGCCGCAAGTAGCAGCGGTCGGCAAGGACGGCGAAGTCAAAGCCTTGAAAGCGGGCAGCGCCGACATCAAGGCCAAAGTCGGCGGCGTGGTTAGCGAGGGTTGGACCGTCCGCGTCAAGGCGCCGCCGGAGCCGCCACCTCCGCCGGCGCCGGTTGTGAAGCTGGTTCAGGTGCGCGTGACCGCGAGCAACCGCGAACTTTACGTCAACGGCAAAATCTCGCTTCGCGCAAGCGGGCGCTATTCAGACAACTCGGAGCAGAGTCTGGCGAGCGGCGTCGAGTGGCAATTGAGCGATCACTCGCTGGCATCGATCAATCGCGCCGGCGAACTGGAGGGGCTGCGGGCCGGGCGGGTCGAGGTCGTGGCGCGAGCTGGCGAAGTCAAAAGTCCGCCGATCCTGGTTTACATCAAAGAGGCGGCGAAACCCCTGCCACAGCCGAAACCGTTAGCGCCTGTCCTGAGCGAACAGGCAAAAGCGCGCATCGCAGCTTACATCAAGCGCGCAGAATTTTATCGCGGCGAGGGAAACTATACGGCGGCGCTGGCGGAATTGGAAAAAGCCAAAACCATCGACGCGCAAAACGAAGAGGTCGGCAAAGCCGTCGAGCAAACCCGGCGCGCCTGCAATGCCGAGCGCGTCCTCGGCAACAAAGTCACCTGCTAAGTCCCCAATAATTTAGCGTCGGAGCTGGCGATTGCGCTCGGCGGTTTCGTCCCTGCGCGCGCGATCGCTTTCTTCTTCGAGCATTGAGCCGACCGATTCTGCGTTGGGCGCGAGCGTATCCCAGTCGACAGGACGCGCCGCCACTTGCTTGAGGCAGAGCTGAATCTGTTTGCGAATATCCTGGCCGGGGTCCCAGAATTTTCCCTGCGGCGTATACGCGATCGTGTAGTCGAGCCATTCGCGCAGTTCATTGAGCGCTTCACCGACTTCCTTCACCGCCTGCGCTCTCTGCGGCTCTCCCACCGGGCTTTGCTTGCCGCCGTCGCCGCGGATTTTTTTCAGCTCCGCGAGAAGCGCGCCGTCGGCGCCCGCAGTCTGCAACTGACTCTCGGTTTCCCGGGTCAGATCGAAGGCGACGCCGCGCTCGCGCGCCAGACTCGCGACCCGCCGCGGCTCGACGCCTTCGCGCAAGGCGAAGGTGACTTCCTGGAGGCTGAACGCTTTCGACGGCGCGCGCGGCGCGCCGGTGCGCAGGCGGGTAAGGCCAAGGTATAGTTTCGCGATGTAGTCGTCGCTCATCTGACCGACGGCTTTTTCAAATGCCGGGCGCGCTTCAGCGTAGCGGCCGGCGTTGTAATGGGCGCGGCCGACGTAGGTCCAGATGCTGCGGCGCGGCGAAACCATGTCCGGGACAAAACCGGGGTTTGTCTGTGCCACGCGCTCGAAGGAAGCGACCGCGTTATCCGGCTCGCCGCGGAGCAGCGCGCGGCGCCCGGTAAGAAACTCGCTGTCCGAGCCGATGCCGGCACAGGCCGCGATCGATAGCAGCGCGAAGAGCCGAAAGCATTTCATGGAGGCCATAAAATAGGCGCCGCTTGAGAAAAAGACAAGATTTTCTCTCACTGGAAAAGAAAATATCGCGACGGGGATCGCGGAAACGTCACGCTTTATGCACACACAATCCAAATCGCCCGAATTTTTCACTCAAACCGCGCGGGTTGTCGCCGATTTGTGCTTCTCCGAAGGATGTTTGCCCGGTGTGGCGAGTGAATGACGCCGTGGATCAACGCCGAAGGGTCCCGGCGTCCGTGAGCTTCATAAAGCAGCTCGATTCGTTGCCGCCGATGTTTTGCCCCTGGGGGCAGCCGAAAGTCCCCTTGATGTTGGGATGAAACTGGAAAGAATATTTTGCGCCGACCGCGATGGTCGCGCTTCGTCCCGCGGGAATTGTGCAGTTCTGGTATTTGGCCGCGCAATAGGAAAAGCCCGCGGGAAGTCCGGGATGGGAAAAGCTCACGTTCACGGTCGCTCCTGTAGCGCTTGCTGAAACCAACTTTATGTAAATGCTGCGGTGGTAATCATCGAGAAGATCACCGGCTTGGAGTTGGCAGTCGGCGCGGGTCGTTACCCAACAAATGAGGCGTGAGCTGGCGGCGTTGTTCTCGTCGGCACGATGAACATAAACCCCACCGCGCGCCGGGCGAAATGTGACGTAGTAAACCAATGTGGTAGACGGGACGGTGACTTTGATCGCTTTCGCGCCCGTAGTTGAGTCGCCGCTAAACGGTCCGAGCTTATGATCCCCGGTGCCGACGGGGTTGAGCGCTAGCCATCCGGCTCTTTCGCGTTCGAAGGCATTGAAAGATTCGGAGCCGTTGTTCGACATCATGTCGACCAGGTCGCCGTACTCCTGATAGCCGCAGTCGAGGGAAGCGTTGCATGCTTCCGATCCCGCGTGATGAAAGCCGAAGCTGTGACCTATTTCGTGGCCGACAACCCGAAGGGTCGCTTGGTTTCGACCGTTCACAATCGCATAGCGGCCGCCGATGCTCGAAATGCCGTGCGCCCGGCAATTTTGATCCGGCGAAAAAACCAGAACGCGGCGGTAAGCAGTCAACGCATAACCTGCGGCTCCAGCCGCTGCCTCGCTCTCGGCCGTAATCGCGGACAAACCGCAGACGGATGGATTGTAGGTTTTAAGCCGGGAAACGAAATAATCCGCTTTCTCCCCGGGATTGAGCGCGCCCTCAAACCAAGCCTGATTGTCGGACTCGCGCCGATAGAGCGCATCCACCTGTGTCATCAGTGCCTTCGCTTCAGTCATGCTCATGGTTGCGCCGCCGTTCGATTGGGCAGGAAGGAGCACGAGTGTTTTCTGCGCGCCGACAGCGTTGGCCATCAGCGGCATCGGCAGCGCCGATGAAGTTGAGAGCGCGAGCCAAGCAAGAGCGATGGCGGTGCATCGGAATATCCTCACCCAAATTGAGAAACGGCGATTTCGCATGGACCGCAGTATAAACCGCGCCGTGAAATTTTTCGCGCGCTCGCGGTGATACGAATTCAGCGACCCTGCATAACTTTTCCTCAACGCAAAAAGACTGTTACTTGTGCGGTTTTCAGCGCTCTGCTAAGGAGAACAGAGATTTTTTTTCATGCGCTTTTCTCGGACACCTTGGTTCATGGCATCTCTCGCTTTCGTCGTTCTCGGATTTTCCCGCGGCATCCATTCTTCCTTCGGTGTTTTCAACGTAGCGCTGCTCGATACGTTCGGCTGGAGCCGCGGCGCGACGGCGGGGATTTTTTCCATCGTGCTCACCGTCGACGCGGTGCTGTCGCCGGTGGTCGGCTATCTGCTAGACCGCTACGGCACGAAAAAGATTTCGGTTGCCGGCTGTTTCGCGCTGATCTTGGGACTTTTTCTGAGCAGCCAGGTCTCGGCGCTCTGGCAGCTTTACCTTTGCTTCGGGATTGTCCTCGCCGTCGGTTTCACTTTCACCGGCATGGTACCGCACGTGTTTTTGGTCTCCGAGTGGTTTTCATCGAATCGCGCTTCGGCGATCGGTTTCGTCTACGCCGGCACCGGCCTGGGCATTATGCTGCTCGCGCCGCTCAGCGAATGGCTCATCTCAAGTTTCGGCTGGACCCGAGCCTTCGAGATTTACGCCGCTGCGGCTTTGATCGGGCTTTTGCCGGTGGTGTGGCTGTTTTACCGGCCCGGGCCCTACGGCCAGCACGCGCATCGGCGCGCCGAGAAGAAGGACGAGGCCAATCAGTGGACGGCGCGGCTGGCATTGCAGAGTCTCCAGTTCTGGCTGCTGTTTATCGCGCGCATCGCGGCCGCTTCCGGCACCACGGTGATCGTCACGCATCAGGTGGCGCACGTGGTCGACGTCGGCTTTAGCAAGCTTTTGTCCGCGTCGATTTTCGGCCTGGCAGGCGTGACCAGCAGCTTCGGCCGGGTGATTTTTGGTTTCATCGCCGATCGTCTGTCCAAACCGGCGGCCTACACGCTCAACGTTGCCATGACGGTGATCGGTGTCGGCGCCCTGATGATTCTGCGCAATCCCAGCCAAGGCTGGCTGCTCTACGTCTACGTGATTTTTTTCGGCATCGGCTTCGGCTCGCGCGCGGTGATCTTCTCGGCGCTCACCGCCGATATTTTTTCCGGCAAGGGTTTCGGCTCGATCCTCGGTTACTCCACGGTCGCGGTCGGCGTCGGCGGCGCGCTCGGCTCGTGGCTGGGCGGCGCATTTTACGACTGGACCGGGAGTTATCTGGTTTCCTTTGCGCTCTCGGCCATCGTTTTGTCGATCTCCGATGTTTGCATCTGGCTTTCCGCGGTTCCCGCGGTGGCCGATTACGATAAACGTCTCTGGGCCGGCGGGCCGAAATAAATTTCAGCTTCATCGACAATTGCACTCATCGGAGGAAGGTAAGCAGGGGGCGTGTCCTTACACGTTTTCGCCGATCTCGCGAGCGTAAACTTGAGGGCGGAAAGATAAGCTGTTAGCGTGAATGGTACGGCTATTTTTATTTATGGACGCTCGGCTGCGTGACGGCATTCGTCTGTTCAACGACCGGCAGTTTTTCGAATGCCACGAAATACTGGAACCTTTTTACCAGGAGACGGATGACGAGAATAAGGCGTTTCTCGAGGGCCTGATCCAACTCGCCGCGGCTTTTCGACTATACTGCGAGTTCGGCGAGACGAAAGGTCCGGTGCGGATGATTCATCAGGCGCTGATTCGCTTCGAAAATTATCAGCCGACGTTCTTGCAGATACAGGTCGAGAAACTTTGCCGGGCGTCGGAAGCATGGGCGCAGGCGGCGGAAGGCAATGCGGCTGAGCTGGCCGCGAACATTCCGATAATTCAGATGCAGAGATTCAGCTTCTTTTCATGACCGCCAGCGCCTTAACTCAACAGCTCGAACACTTTCTCCAGGGCGGTTGGAGTGGCAGCAAGCGGATACAAGGTCTTCAGGGCGGCGCGCGTGCCTTTGTGCCGGCGCTGGCCGCGAACCGGTTGAATCGGCCGATTCTGATCGTCTGTCCCGGCGCGAGCGCCGCAGAAAATTTTTATAACGACCTCAATTTTTTTCTGGGTGAGGAGCGCGCCCAGGCGCCGCTGCGCAAACGCGCGCATCTTTTCCCGTCCTGGGAAGTCTTGCCCTTTGAAAATCTCTCGCCCCATCCCGATAACCTCGCCGGCCGGCTCGAAGGGCTCTACCAATTGATCGAAGCGCCGGCGCCGATCCTGATCGCCACGCCCGCGGCGCTGATGCAGAAAGTGATTGCCAGGGAAACGCTCAAGCGATCGTATCTGTATCTGGTTGCCGGCCAGGATTTGCCGCGCGAAGCGTTACTCGAGCACCTCATCCAATGGGGTTTCCAAAACGTGCCGCTGGTCGAGGAGCGCGGCGATTTCAGTGCGCGCGGCGGCATCGTCGATTTGTTCCCGCCGGGCTATGAGCGTCCGCTGCGTCTCGAGTTTGACGGTGACCGGCTGGAATCGATTCGCGAGTTCAATCCTGCCACCCAACGCTCGGCCCAGGCGCATGAGGAGCTGGTTCTCCTGCCCATGAAAGATTTTTCGCTGAAGCACGGTGATCTTGAAGGCGTGATTCGGTGCCTGGATCAGCGCGCGCTCGAGCTGGACGTTGATCGACACGAGAAAAAAAATCAGCTCGAGTCAGTGCGCGCCGGAATTCCCTTTCCCGGCATCGAGTTTCTCGTGCCGTATTTCGCCGGCCCACTGGTGCCGGCGTTCTCCTATTTGCCGAAAGACATGCTCATCTGGCTCGACGGCGCGGATCGAGTCGAAGCCGAAGCGGAACGCTTCGGCCGTGTCGCGTGGGAGCGCCATCAAGCGGCCAAAGAAGAGCGCCGCCTGATCGCGCCGCTCGACGCGCTTTATCTCAACGAGCACGAATGGCGCGCGGAGCTCGAAGCGTTCGCGCAAGTTCACGGCGAGTCGCTTACTGTCCTGGAGCGCTCGCATCAATCAACTCTTACCATCGAGTCATTCCTGACGAGCGATGTGCGTTTGGATACTGCGCTTCACGGCAAAGAGGCGTCGTTGGCTCCTTTGGTGGAGCGTTTGAAAAGCTGGCAGGGACAGAAGGTGATTGTCGTCGCGCCGACCCGCGCCGACGCCACACGGCTGAGCGAGCTGCTCGGCAACTACAATCTCGCTGTGCCGGTCGTCGAGGCGCCATTCAGCGAGTTGGCGGCGCGCGCGGAAGCTGCCGCGGTCATCATCGTCATCGGCCACCTCAACCAAGGGTTCCGGCTTCCGGAAGCGCATGCGGTTGTGGTGACCTTCGATGAAATCTTCGGCACCCGCAAGCGTCAACCGGCGTCGTCGACCAAGAAGCATCCGAGCCATTTTTTGACCAGCTTGAGCGAGCTCAAGCAGGACGACTTCGTGGTCCATCTGGATCATGGCATCGGCGTTTATCGCGGCCTCAAATTCATGAAAGTCGCCGGTATCGAGGGCGAGTTTCTGCACTTGGAATACGACGGCGGAGATCGGCTCTATCTGCCGGTGGACCGCATTAACATGGTGCAGAAGTACATCGGCGGCGATGGCGCCGCGCCCGGGCTCGATAGGCTGGGCGGGACGGCCTGGGAAAAAGTCAAAGCCAAAGCGCGCAAATCGATTTTCGCCATGGCCGAAGAGCTGATTCAGCTCTATGCCCTGCGCGAGGCGCGCGCAGGGACGGCGTTCGCGTCGCCCGATTCCATGTACAAAGAATTCGAAGCGGCCTTCGAGTACGAGGAGACCGCCGATCAGCAACGCGCTATCGACGAAACTCTCGCCGGCATGCAAGGGCAAAAACCCATGGACCGGTTGATCTGCGGCGATGTCGGCTACGGCAAGACCGAAGTCGCGATGCGCGCGGCGTTCCTCGCCGTGGAAGGCGGCAAGCAGGTCGCAGTGTTGGCGCCGACCACGATCCTGGCGCAGCAGCACCTGCAGACCTTTCGCCAGCGCTTTCGCAATCACCCCGTGCGTATAGAAATGGTGAGCCGATTTCTCACGACGAAGGAAATCAACCAAATCGTGCAAGACGCAGCCCAGGGCAAAGTGGACGTCGTCATCGGCACTCATCGGCTTTTGCAAAAAGACGTCGAGTTTAAGGATCTCGGCTTGGTGATCGTCGACGAGGAGCACCGCTTCGGCGTGGTGCACAAAGAGCGGTTAAAAAAGCTTCGCCAGCTGGTCGATGTGTTGAGCCTCACCGCAACACCGATTCCGCGAACCCTGCACATGTCGCTGGTCGGCATCCGCGATTTGAGCATCATCGAAACACCGCCCATGGATCGCCTGGCGATTCAAACCTACGTGACCCGCTACGATGAACGATTGATCCGAGACGCGGTGTTGCGCGAGCTCGAGCGCGGTGGCCAGGTGTTTTTTCTGCATAACCGGGTGGAGACTATCGATCGGCTCGCGCTCAAGCTCGGGGATCTGATTCCAGAAGCCAAGATGGCGGTCGCGCACGGCCAGATGCGTCCCAAGGATCTGGAAAAAGTCATGCTCGATTTTCAAGAGAACAAGACGCAGGTTCTGGTTTGCTCGGCGATCATCGAGTCGGGCCTCGATTTTCCCAACGCCAACACGATCATCATCAACCGCGCCGATAAGTTTGGCTTGGCGCAGCTTTATCAACTGCGCGGCCGGGTGGGTCGCTCGCATCGGCACGCCTACGCGTACCTGCTCATTCCCGGCGAAAAAGCGATCACACCGGATGCCGAGAAGCGGCTGCGCGCGCTGCAGGAAATCGACGGCCTGGGAGGCGGTTTCAAACTCGCGCTCCACGATCTGGAAATCCGCGGCGCGGGCAATCTGCTGGGCGATCAGCAGTCGGGGCAGATCACCGCCGTCGGTTTCGAGCTCTACACGGAGATGATGGAAAAGGCGGTTCAGGAATTGAAAGGCGAAGAGGTGCTGCCCGAAGTCGATCCCGAAATCCGGCTGGCTATCTCGGCCTATTTCCCTGACAAATACATTCCCGACGCCAATCAACGGCTTTATTTTTATAAGCGGTTGGCGAGTCTTCGCAGCAGCGCCGAGTTGGACGAGTTGAAAGCCGAGATTCAGGACCGCTTCGGACCGTACGGCGAGCCGGTGGAGAATCTTTTTTTGGTGATGAACCTGCGGCGAGAGCTGAAACAATTTTTGGTGCAGCAGATCAGCGTGTCGGACGACAAGGTCTTTCTGCTCTTCCATCCCGAGTCGCCGGTTAAAGTGGAAAAACTCGTGGAGTTGATCCGCAAGCAAAAGAGCCGCTTCCGCCTGGCTCCCGACGGTCGTCTGTCGTTTACGCCGAGTACGCTCGAATGGGAGCCGCTCATGGATGAGGTCGCGGCGCTGCTGCACTCGATTCACGATTTGCCCGCGGCCGAAAGGGAGCTTCAGCCGGCGCCACTGTTAGTGTAAGATCGATCGGGTTTGGCTTTTATATTCGAGTGTGTTAGCTGTTTGGGGGTCACTGGATCGGTCGTCATTGGGAAAACCGATGGTGAAGCAAATCAAAATAGTCGCAGTCCTGTCCTGCTTTCTTTTCCTCGCTCCGTTCATCGCCGGCGCCGCAGTTGTGGAGCAGTTGATCGTAGTCATCAACGGCGAGCCCTACACGGTTTCCAGCGTCAACAGCTACGCCAAAAGCAAAATGATGGACCGCAGCTTCCCGACCGGCAGCCTCGAGCAGATCAATGCCACCGACCGGGAAACTCTTGAACAGTTCATCACCGACAAACTGATGGAGGGCGAGGTTCGCGAATCCGGCATCACTATCACCGACGATGAAGTCAACCGGTACATCGAGACGGTCAAACAAAATAACCACCTCTCCGACGACGAACTGAAAGCGGCGTTGGGCCGGGAAGGACAAACTCTGGCGAGCTACAAGACCTCGGTCAAATCCCAGATGGAGAAGAGCGAGATCATCGAACGCCAGGTCAAACGCAAAGTCAGCGTCAGTGACGAGGACGTGGAGCGTTATTACAAGCTAAACGCCAAGAAATATCGCCTCAACGATCGCGCGCGCATCCGGCATATTCTTCTGCCCTTGAAGGAAAACGCGCCGGCAGAAGAGGTGCAGCGCGAAGGCACAAAGGCCAAGGAACTTTACGCCAAAATTAAGGGCGGCGCAGATTTCGCGCAGCTTGCGCAGGAATATTCCGAGGGCGCCGGCCGCGCCGCGGGCGGCGACATCGGCTGGGTCACGCGCGGCACCTTGATTGCCGGCCTCGAAGAAGTCGCTTTTGAGAAATTACAGATTGGACAGGTGAGCGAACCGTTCCGCACCAGCATGGGCATCCACATCGTCAAGCTCGAAGGGCGCGAAGCCGGCAACGTGCAGCCGCTCTCCGCTGTGGCGCCGAAAATCAAAGAGGAACTCCTCAACAAGGCGCTTGAGGAGCGCTTCGCAAAATGGCTCAAGACCGACCTCCGGCGCAAGAATCGAGTCGATGTGAAAGTTGCCGGTGTCGTCTTCAAGCCGGAAGACTCCAAGGAAGGGACCTTGAATACCCTGGCGGCCAATTCGAGCCGCACGACCCGACAGCAGCCCGAGCGCACGTTCATGAGTTATTTCAACCCGTTCTCTTATATCGTCAAAGAGACTCCGTTCGAAGATGAGGATCCCAAGGGTCCGCTCGCCGGCAAGAGTGTGGTCACCGTTCTGGGCGTGCCGGTTGGTACCACCGACACCATCGAAGACGCGCCGGACGTTTTGAACCCTCCACCGCCGCCATCCGAAAAAGGCACAGTGTCGAAAGTCCTCGATTCCTTAAACCCGTTTTCCTCTAAAAAGCCCTGATCGCTTGTCACTGCCCGCGCGAACGCGGATAATAAAACCTGAGACCTCACAGCGCGATTCAGCAGAAAAATGTCCAATAAACCGATTATCGCCGTCACTATGGGCGATCCGGCGGGCATCGGTCCGGAAATTGTGCTCAAAGCCCTCGCCGATCCGATGATACAGCGCGTAGCGCGCCCGCTGGTGCTCGGGGACTGGGGAGTGTTGCAGAGAACCGCGCGCAAGCTGAGAAAAAATCCGCGGCTCGTCCGCTGGAAATCCAACCAGCCGCTTTTGCCGCTGCTGGAGCAACGCGGCGCAAGCGTGGTCTGTTCCTTGTCGTCGTTGGCGGCAAAAGAATCCAAACCTGGAGTGGCTTCCAAAGCCGCCGGCCACGGCGCCTACAGTTACATTCGGGTGGCGGCGAAGCTCGCACTATCGAAAGCGGCCGATGCCATCGCCACCGCGCCAATCAGCAAGAGCAGCCTGATCGATGCCGGACACAATTATCCCGGTCACACTGAACTCCTGGCGGAACTCAGCCGCACCGCGGAGTGCCGCATGATGTTGATCGGCGCCAAACTCCGCGTCGTGCCGGTGACGGGGCACATTCCGTTCACCCGGGTGGCGCGCAGCTTGACCCAGGAAAATATTCAGGCGACCTTGTTGCTCACCGATCAAAGCCTGAAAAATTTTTTTGCCATCCGCCGCCCGCGCATCGCAGTCGCGGCGCTTAATCCGCACGGCGGTGAAGAAGGGATTTTCGGCGACGAGGAGATCGAAACGATTGCGCCAGCCGTCAAAACGGCGCAGCGGGGAGGAATTGCGGCCTTCGGTCCCTTTCCCGCCGACAGTTTGTTTCACCACGCCGCGCGTGGTGACTACGACGCGGTCGTCTGCATGTATCACGACCAGGGGCTGATTCCCTTGAAGCTGCATCATTTTTTCGGCGGCGTGGCGTTGACCTTGGGGCCGCCGTTCATCCGCACTTCGGTGGATCATGGCACGGCGTACGATATCGCCGGCAAAGGCAAGGCCGACGCGAGCAGCATGAAGGAAGCAATTTTTTTGGCCGCGCGGTTGGCGCGCCTGAGCACGAGCCGGAGGCAGGGATGAATCCATCGGTGTTTCGCGAGTACGACATCCGCGGTTTGGCGGAGAAGGATTTCGACCGGGATTTTGCTTTGCTGCTCGGCAAAGTGCACGGCACGGCCGTTGCCGCCAGAGGCGGCACGCGGGTCACTGTGGGCCGCGATTGCCGCGCCACTTCGGATCCGTACGCCGAAGCGGTGATCGCCGGCATGGCCTCAGCCGGTCTGCACGTTTATGACATCGGCGTCTGCCCGACGCCGCTGCTTTACTTTTCCTTGTTTCATCTCGACGTGGACGGCGGCATTCAAATTACCGCGAGTCACAATCCGTCTGAATACAACGGTTTCAAGATCTGCCTCGGCAAGGACACGCTTTACGGCGAGCAGATCCAAGAAATTCGCGCCAAGATGGAACGCCGCGAGTACCGGGAAAAACCCGGCGGCAAAGTCGAGCGCTACGAAATCGTGGCGCCCTACTATCGCTGTTTGCTCGACGACGTGCCCAGACTCGCGCGCCCGTTGAAAGTAGTGGTCGACGCCGGGAGCGGCGTGGGCGGACCGGTGGCGCCGCCGATTTTCAAAAAGCTCGGCTGTGAAGTCTGGGAAATCGCCTGCGTGCCGGACGCCAACTTTCCGTTTCACCATCCCGACCCGACCGTGCCGGAAAATCTCGAAATGCTGATCGCCAAGGTAAAACAGGAAAAGGCCGATCTCGGCATCGCCTACGACGGCGACGCCGACCGCATCGGCGCGGTAGACGAGAACGGTAAGATTCTCTGGGGCGACGAATTGCTGGTGCTCTTTGCCCGCGATGTGCTCAAGCGCAATCCCGGGGCGGTGATTATCTCCGAAGTAAAATGCTCGCAGCGGCTTTACGATGACATCAGCGCCAACGGCGGCCGGCCGATCATGTGGAAGGCGGGCCATTCTCTATTGAAAGCCAAGATGAAGGAAACCCAGGCGCTTCTCGCCGGCGAGATGAGCGGGCACATGTTTTTCAAAGAGCGTTACTTCGGCTACGACGACGCGATCTACGCTTCGCTGCGCTTGCTCGAAATCCTCGCCAACTCCGGAAAGCCTTTGTCAACGCTGTTGGCCGACCTGCCGCCGAGCGTGTCGACCCCGGAAATTCGTGTGGACTGCCCCGACGAAAAGAAATTCGCCATTGCCGCCAAAGCGACCGAATATTTTCGCCGAAATTACGACGTGATCGACGTGGACGGCGTGCGCGTCCGCTTCCCAGACGGCTGGGGACTGATTCGCGCATCGAACACGCAGCCGGCGCTGGTGCTCCGCTTCGAAGCGACGACGCAGAAAAAGCTCGACGAATACCGCGCCGTGATCGAGGGCAAACTCGCCGAATTCCAAGCCTAGCGGTTCCGCCGACAATTCGCTGGTCATTTTATCGAATGGGGCGACCGCCGGTCGCGCCTACGCCTTGGGTTCCCTTCGACTTTGCCGAGGAGACGCTTTGTGGTTAGATTTCTTTCTTCTGCGATTTGCGTTTCGTAACTTCAAATCCCACGGGGTGACTCAAAAATGGCGGGCAACATCGTCATTCGCGGTGCGCGGGTCCACAATCTAAAAAACCTCGATCTCGAAATCCCGCGCGATCGGCTGGTTGTCATTACCGGTGTCTCCGGCTCCGGCAAATCATCGCTGGCGTTCGATACGCTCTACGCCGAGGGGCGGCGGCGTTATCTTGAATCGCTCGGTGCCGATGCGCGTCAGGTGCTTCAGCAAGTCGAAAGGCCCGACGTGGATAGCATCGACGGATTATCGCCGACCGTTGCGATTCAACAGAGAGCCGGCCTGGCAACTTCTCGCTCGACGGTCGGCACGAGCACCGGTATTTACGATTTTTTCAGGCTGCTGTTTGCGCGCACCGGGGAACTAACCTGCGCCCATTGTGGCCGCGAGATCCGGGTTCATACGATCGAGCAGATCGTTGATGAGCTACTGGCGTGGCCCGCAGAGACGCGCATCGTCGTGCTCGCG
>Ga0310810_10005850_pt1 | contig 13823 bp, 13 predicted proteins | sample NCmetagenome_FD_207641 | JGI IMG/M metagenome (GOLD analysis project Ga0310810, IMG submission 207641) | Soil microbial communities from experimental microcosm in Duke University, North Carolina, United States - NC | ecosystem: Engineered > Artificial ecosystem > Soil microcosm > Unclassified ... | reverse complement strand
GCCCGAGAGCCAGGGTTTCGGGCGAATTCCTCATCTGGTTTTTAGTTTCAAATCGAGTCAACGGCAGAACTAGTTGACCGTGAAACCGGCGTGCGAGAGCTCCAACCCAAGTCCCTGGCGATGTCATCGACACGATTCGACGCCGCCACGCCATTAGTACTTGGAAAGGAAAGCGTTGTCGCACATTAACGCTAGCTGTTCCGTCGGGCGATCGCGCCTGATGCCTAGCCGGCAACATCCGCGAAACTTACCATGTTCCTGTGAGGAAAGAAGAAGCCGTCGGTGCTCTCGATCGAGGGGCGCGAGCGAACGGATTACCGCCGAAAGTACGAACGGTTTACCGACCCGTTGTAGTTCAGTGAACGGTTGGCCCCAAAACGCTGGTCGCGGACCTCAAGAAGCGCCACCAACGCCGACTCGGACGCTTCCTTTAACCCGACATCTGGCCCGGAGATGGCCCAACTTCCGCATAGCGTGTCGTGGGCAGGATATGGCCGGACCAGGCCGGGGTGGTTTCCTTGGCCCTTCACCTTCAATTCGTCAGCGGTTAGAAGCAGAGGCTCCCCAATCGAAGGCGGAAAGCCGCTCGCGGCAGCGCCAACAGCAACGCCGTCACCAGGCCCAAAGTCGTGAGTACGCCTCCCAAATATACGGCTAGCGGTCGATATCGGACCTCGATCCTATGAGAACCACCATCCACGACGACACCCTGCAATACTCCATAGGCCTCGTAAAGATGTGCCTGATGGCCGTCTACATAGGTCTCCCAGCCAGGGTAGAAAGTCTGGCTCAGAATAATCATCCCTTTGCACGCCATGCGTGCGTCGAACATCACGCGAGTCGCGGTTCGACGCACCAGTTGGAGATCGTCGGTATTCATCTCCAGATGAAAACGCATCTCCTCTTCCAGGTCGCGGTCGAATTTCCCTCGTCGGAACAGGAACAACAGTTTGCGCCAGATCCGCATCCTCTTGCCCATCCTATGCTGTCCGGATCACGCGCGAGATCGCGCGAATCACGCGGTTGAATTCCGAAAGTTCCCGCTCCAACTGCTTCCTACCCGCGGCGGTCAGCCGGTAATAGCGCGCGCGCCGGTTGTTCTCCGATTGTCCCCACTCCGCAGAAACCCAACCCTGAATCAGCAGCCGCTGCAGCGCCGGATAGAGCGAGCCTTCCTCCACCTCCAGCACGTCCTCCGACATCTGGTGGATGTGCTCGGCGATCCCATAGCCGTGCATCGGGCTGCGCGAAATCGTCTTAAGGACCAGCATGTCGAGTGTGCCGGGCGGGATCTCTGTTCGGTGAGGATTGCGTGTTCCCATAGTTTATCTATGGAGAGGAGTGTAGACCGGCCGGGCAGGATTGTCAATCCCTTGTCTTTACGAGGATTCAAGTTTGGAAGTACGTGACCAAGGGCTCTTACACGCGCTGCTCCAGGACATCTTCGTAACGGGCCCCGCGCGGATCTGGTCTCCCGCAACCGGACTTGGGGCTTGTCGAGCTGATCACCCTAGATGTGAACGTTTCGTTGCCGAATCCAGGGTCACGGACCACTAGCGTGCGCGCCTGCCTGTGCCGCAAGTCGGACTGTCATACACTCAGAGCGGATGTCACCGGATTTCATAAACAATCTCGGCTTCGCGATGGGATCGGCGTGGCTTTCTGGGATCAATTTGTACGCGACTGTCGTCACGCTTGGGCTGCTCCAGCGTTTTCATTTGGTGCAACTACCGGGCAGCCTGGACGTGCTCGAACATTGGTGGATTGTCGGCCTGGCGGGAGTTCTTTACATCGTCGAGTGCCGCAGACAAGATTCCCGCAGTCGATTCAATCTGGGACGCCGTACACACGTTCATCCGAATCCCGGCCGGAGCTGTGCTGGCGGCTTCGGCATTCGCGCACTTCGATCCCTCAGTGCGCCTGGTTGCGCTGTTAGCGGGCGGGGGCGTCGCGCTTAGTTTACACGGTACGAAAGCGGCCACCCGTTTAGCGGCCAACACGTCTCCGGAGCCTTTCTCCAACAGCCTGCTAAGTCTTGGGGAAGACGTGATCGCGGTCGGCGCGTCCGTACTGATGGCGTTCCATCCGGTTGTGATCCTGGTGATCGTCGGGATTTTTCTTGTATTCGCCCTCTGGCTCGCGCGGCGCATCGTGCGTGCTCTGCGACGATTGTTCCAGCCACGTATTCGCGTGGCTGGCTCGCCATGATTGTAAGGGATTGCGCGATGTAAACGCGGGGCACTTGGTTGCTCGAGTTGAGCAAGCCCCGCAAGCAGCATTCGTGATGAGACGAGTGCCCGCGATGTAGTGTAGCGATCATTTCTGATGATCGCTGTCCAGAAACGGGTGCGAGGAAACTTGGAGCATCAGGATCTAGGGACTGTCGAGGGCGTGGAGCCTCTTAATAAAGCGTAGCGTTGTTGCACATTATCGGAAGTTAGCCGGCTGGCCTACCCGGGACGATCGTATCGTTGAAGGCCGGCTCTTAGCCGACGTGTCGGCGCGGCAGGCATTCGGATTCCTTGCTTCTGGAATTCTTCCATCAGCCACGATGGCAAGAGGCTTTTTCGCGGCTCTGTCGGCCCAGACATCCTCGTCTCAAGCCTCTCGAGGGTCTCAATTCTCCGGTGTAGGTTTTGCATTCTGCTTAAGATCCGGATGGGAGTTCATCATCGCCTAGTGCTGGCCTCGTTGGCGCAATTCCTCGATGTGGCCATGATCTGGAAATCCTCCAAGGCTGGCGTCCGCAGAGTGGGCAGGATAATCACCGGGATCGGAAGACCGTCAGGCCGTGTCGGCACCGACCGGGTTAGGCGGCTCATCCAAGTGGACTACCGCGACGTGGGGCAGGTCCACAGCGAACTTTGCCACTTCCAAGCGTTCCACGCGTCTAGCGAGTCTCTTCAGCATTCCCCTCCTCTGCGCGCCCGCCTTCAGGATTCATCGCTTATTCCGAGTGGCGGCCGCTCGCTCGAGTTCGCTAACGCGTGCGTCGATATCCTCGTTTTCCATTCCTTTGAAGGTCTGCGACAGCACGCAATCAGCAGCCCGGACCCGGACTGCGGCCGGCGTGGCTGGGTCCAGCATGATGCGAAGAAGAGTTGCGACGGCGGCGGTCGACGCCTGTTGAAACCGTCCGATCGTTTGCAGAATCACATCCCGGCGGGCTTCGCGATATGCAGCCGCGAACTCCGGTACCTTCAACCATCTCAACAGCGTTCACCGACCACACCGGCGGCATCCTCAATACGGGTTTTGGAGAGCAGAGCAGCGATGGCCTCTTCCTGTTTGCGACCGAATTTTGTTCCGTGGCCTGTCATCTGACGCCACCTGATGCCATCAGCCGTTCCATCGCGATTTCTTCGCCGTTCAGATTCGAAGTACATTTGACTTGCTTGCGCGCCCGACAAGAGCGATGGATGTCGTGACCGCGGTAATCACCGCATAAGGAGAATGCCAAATGACGACATCGACCGCTGAAACTAACGAAACGGCCCAGGCTACGGCTACTGCCGAGAAGCCCGAAGCCACCAAGAAGGCCCACCCTAGCGCACGGAAGACCCGCGTCGCGCCGTTGAAGGCCAAGTCGGCTAAGAAGGCCACACGGGCCAAGAAAGGCGCGAAGGCCGCGAAGGACGCGAAAACCCCAAAAAAGGCGACCGGCGCCCGCCAGGGGAGCAAGACCGAAAAGGTACCGGAGCTGCTGAAACGGTCTGGCGGAGCCAGCCTGAAGGACATCATGAAAGCCACGGACTGGCAGGCCCACTCGGTCCGAGGCTTCCTGTCCGGCACCATCGGCAAGAAGATGGGGCTCAAGCTCGAATCGACCAAACGGGAGGATGGCGAGCGCGTTTACAGCCTCGCGAAGTAGCATCGCCCCGCACCTCCCTCTCGCCCGCCCGGCACCAGCCGCGGCGGGCTTTTTCATTTGGCGGCCCCTCCTTTGAGCAGCGCGACTCCGTTGACCAACCGGCCAGCGTCCGGCTCAGACCTTCGCCGTCGGGTCGCCCGGCCAGGATCTGAGCTTCGATTTCCGAGATCTCCCGGCGGCAACTCTCCATTCACGCAGCCTCCTTGAGACGCTCCCGCGCGATCTCGTCGAATGCGCGGCCATCGCCTTCGAGCACGGCTTGCTTGCCCGTAAATTCCTGCCAACGCCGTACAATGACGTCGGCATACCGCGGGTCAATCTCCATCAAACGCGCCTTACGGCCCCGCCGCTCACAGGCAATGAGTGTTGAACCCGAGCCGCCGAACAGGTCCACCGCGAGATCGCCGGACTTGCTGCTGTTGATCAGCGCGCGCTTGATCAGCTCGATTGGTTTTGCCGTCGGGTCTTCAGCCACTCTTCGGTATAGCCCTCGTAATCGACGTTGTAGGGCGGATCCGTAAAGACCAGGTCGGCCGCATCGCCCGCCATCAGCCGATCGATATCGGCCCGCGCCGTTGCATCGCCAACGAGGAGCTTATGATCTCCGAGTAGCCAAAGATCACCGAGCGCGGAGACCGGCGTTTGGGGCAGCTCCGGGACGGCATCCTCATCCGTTAGGCCGTGGGCGGCCTCCTGGTCGGCGAGCAACCGCACGAGCTCTTGGTCGTCGAAGCCGATCAAATCGAGATTGAAATCTTCGTCCTGAAGAGCAGCCAATTCGAGCCGCAAGAGTTCTTCGTCCCAGCCGGCGTTTTCAGCTAATCGGTTATCAGCCAGGATGTAGGCACGTTTCTGGGATTCGCTCAGATGATCGAGAACGATCACGGGCACTTCTTTGAGCTGCAGCTTCCGAGCAGCGAGGAGGCGGCCGTGGCCGGCGATGATGCCAGCGCGGGTGTCCACCAAGATCGGATTATTAAAACCGAACTCTGCGATGCTGGCAGCTATCTGCGCAACCTGCGCGTCCGAGTGGGTCCGCGGATTGCGGGTGTACGGAATGAGTTTATCGAGCGGCCAGTGTTCGATATGCTTCGCCATCGGGTGAGTGGGCATGAGGCGTTTGCCGTAAGCGATCAACTCACGGACCAATATCAATGGACGATGTTTGAAATCAAAAGTGTTTCAGAAATCACACTCGTGGTTTGATGTCGCCGGAATCTGTGTAAAGCACGGAAGGGATAGAAATGATCTGAATCGGTCGGGCGACTGTTGGAGTGGACACGGTCGTTCGATAACAAGTGGTTCATGCGAAGCGGAGTGGGAACTGGGAACTGACTTTCTTGACCTGCAGCTAGCCGCGTCGGGCAATAAATCAACCCCCGAAGACCGGGCCCCGCTCGGACAGGACCCGCCCACTCTCTGGCCGGTTCACTCCTGCGGTATGTTGTTACTCCATGCGATATCACAAATCCACGCGTTGGGCGGTCCTCGGTGTCGTGTTTCTGGCGTGGAGGCTGTCCGGCCAGCCGCAGCTTCTCGACCACACCGCGCCGCTAGAGCTACGCGGCGACTTGGCGGCGCAGATGGTGGAAGGAATCCACCGCTACCTCGATCGCGCCGCTTCGGTATCTGTTGAATCCCGCGAGAGGCTCTGGAAGCGAGACTACCGGTCCGCCGAGCGGTACAGCCAGTCGGTCGCACCCAACCGCGATCACTTGAGAACGATCATCGGCGCTGTGGACCAGCGGCTCCCGGCCACGGCCATTCGGCTGGAGGCGACGAATCCGGAAACGCCGGCAATTGGCTCCGGCTCCGGTTACAAGATCTACCTCGTGCGCTGGCCGGTATTTGAAGGCATCGATGGTGAAGGCATCCTGCTCGAACCTGAAAGCCGGCCGATAGCGCGAATAGTCGCCGTTCCGGATGCCGACTGGACCCCCGAAATGCTGGCCGGCATAGTCCCGGGAGTAGATGCAGACGCACAATACGCGCGGCGTCTGGCGGAGAACGGTTGTGAAGTGCTCGTTCCGGTACTCATCGACCGGGCGGACACGTGGTCCGGCATTCCCGGAATTCGCATGACCAACCAGCCGCATCGCGAATGGATCTACCGAATGGCGTACGAGGTCGGCCGTCACATTGTCGGCTACGAAGTGCAAAAGGTTCTCGCGGCAGTGGATTGGTTCACAAAGCGTAACGAGGAGCGCTCCGTCCCGATCGGCGTGGCCGGATACGGAGAAGGCGGTCTGATCGCGCTTTACAGTGCTGCACTCGATACGCGTGTCGAGGCCACACTGGTCAGCGGCTACTTTCAAGTGCGCACGAGTTTGTGGAAAGAGCCGATCTATAGGGACCTATGGGGTCTGCTGCGCGAGTTCGGCGATGCGGAACTGGCGAGCCTCATCGCCCCTCGCGCGCTCATCGTCGAGGCGACCCGCGGCGTGCGCATTTCAGGACCTCCGCCGCCTACGCAGGAACGTCGGGGCGCCACGCCGAACGGCACGCTGCTGGACCCAGCGCTCGACTCCGTCCGCGCCGAAGTCGAACGAGCGCGGCTGCATTTCACAAAGCTGGACGCCAGCCAGCGTCTGCGGTTGATCGTCAGCGGCGATGGCCATGGCCTGCCGGGTTCCGAGGCCGCGCTACAGGCGTTCGTGCAACTGCTGGGTGTTCGCAGTAGGCTCCGCGCGCCGGGCGCATTGCCTGAAGCTGCCAGACGTCATGTGGACCCGGCTGGGCGTCAGCGCCGGCAATTCGCCCAGCTCGTGAGTTACACGCAGCGGCTGATCCAGACGTCGGCGGCCCGGCGCGTCGAGTTTTGGTCGAAAGCCGACTCGTCATCGCCGGAACGATGGAACCAGACCACGCGTTTTTATCGCGACTTCATTTGGGACGAAGTGATCGGGCGGCTGCCGCCCCCCAGCCTGCCGGCAAATCCGCGCACGCGGTTGATTTACGATGAGCCAAAGTTTCGCGGGTACGAGGTGGTGCTGGATGTCTGGCCTGACGTGTTTGCCTACGGCATTCTGCTTGTCCCGAAAGATCTCCGGCCGTCCGAGAAGCGTCCGGTGGTGGTTTGCCAGCACGGGCTGGAAGGCCGCGCTTCCGATGCCGCCGGTCCGCAAGCCGACGAACGTTACTATCATCGCTTCGCTGTGAAGCTGGCGGAACAGGGCTTCGTGACCTATGCTCCGCAGAACCCATACATCGGCGAGGATCGGTTTCGTGTCATCCAGCGCAAAGGTCACCCTCTCAAGCTAGCTCTGTTTTCATTTGTGCTGGGGCAGCATCAGAGGACACTCGAGTGGCTGGCTAAACTTCCCTTTGCCGATCCGCAGCGCATCGGTTTTTACGGGCTCTCTTATGGAGGCAAGACGGCAGTCCGCGTTCCGCCCCTGCTGGATGGTTACGCCTTGTCCATCTGCTCCGCCGATTTCAACGAGTGGGTCTGGAAAACCACCAGTGTCGATTCGGCCTACAGCTACATGCTGACGCCGGAGTACGACATGCTGGAATTCAATTTTGCCAACGTCGTCAACTACTCGGATCTTGCGAAGCTGATGGCCCCGAGACCGTTCATGGTGGAGCGCGGACATAGCGATACGGTGGCGCCAGACGAATGGGTCGCTTATGAGTACGCCAAAGTGCGCTGGTTTTACGATACGCGGATGCGCCTGCCGGACCACACCGCAATCGAGTTCTTCAACGGTCCGCACGAGATCAATGGAAAAGGCACGTTCGAATTCCTGCACCAGCACTTGCGCTGGCCGTAGGAACCGCGGCGTTCTCGGCCGTATGGTCGTGCCCGCTGGTACGTCATGGCCCATTTCGCAGTCGCAGAAAACAACCCGCGGGTCCAGAACAAGCCCTGCGGCTTCACACTTCAAGCATCGGGCCGCCGAAAATCAGTTCCGAAGCAGACGGCCGCGTTCCTGTACCAAGACTGTTCCAGAAGTCCAAGTATTTGCGTAAAAAAGGGTTCTATTTTGAGCGAAGGCAGATCCCCGAAATTTAAGTAAGGCTATGGAAGGTATAGAAGAATCTGAAGAGAATAGAAATGGCGGTATTGCACACGCAGGAGGTCCACGGTTCGAGTCCGTGCGCGCCCACCATTAACTGCAATCGGATACGAAAACGGGCTCTACACCAAAAATGGGCTCTACGCCGTTGATGGGGCCGCCCCGCCGCTGACTGGGCTCAAGAACATATTCCCTTAGCCTAAAACTACCGTCGATTTTGTCGCTGTGATAAGCGGCCAAGCTTTTTTTCCGAGTGCGCTGTGGCGGCACAACAGGGCTCAGGACCGCTTTCCTCGCGCGCCGTCTGATCACGCCGGCAACTTCCCACCCAGCGCTCCACAATACTCTAAGACATCCCTACCCCATGATTTCCTTGATGGGCGCGCCAAAGTCAATCTCCAGCCGCTTCTGGCCGGGCACTTCGAGCCGGCGCGGATCCAGGCCGAGTTGATGCAATACCGTGGCGTGAATGTCGGTCACATAGTGGCGATTCTCTACGGCGTGGAAACCTAATTCATCTGTCGCACCGTGGATGAGACCGCCCCTGATCCCGCCGCCGGCCATCCAGGTGGTGAAGCCAAAAGGATGGTGATCGCGCCCGCCCTTTGAGGTAGCGTCGTTCGGCCGGACCTCAACTCCCGGCGATCGTCCGAATTCGGTAGCCCACACGACGAGGGTGTCATCCAGCATGCCCCGTTGCTTGAGATCCTTGAGCAGACCGGCAATTGGCTGGTCCACCATGGCGCTCAATTTCGTGTGGTTCTCTTTCAGATCAGAGTGCGCGTCCCAGCCGTTGTTATCGTTCCCCGACCCGCCATGGAAGATCTGGACGAATCGCACACCCCGCTCCACCAGCCGGCGTGCGGTAAGGCAGACTTGCCCGAATGTCTTGGTCTCCTCCTGCTCCAGTCCATACATGCCGCGAGTGGCAGTATTTTCCTGCTCGAAGCGGAATAGCTCCGGAATCGTAGTCTGCATGCGAAAGGCAAGCTCGTAGGACTTGATCCGCGCCCGCAGGCTGGCATCATCCGGATAGACGACAGAGTCCAGCTGATTCAGTTTCTGCACGAATTCGAATTCGGCCTCTTGCTCGCCTTTGAAATTCGGGCGCTCCGCGTGGGCAAACGGTAGCGGATGTTCGGGATCGACGGCCAGTTGCACGCCGCTGTGCTCGGGACCGAGATAATTTCCGCCAACCGCGGCAAAACCGCCGCAATTGGTCGCGACCATCGGACCCAGCACCACGAATTGCGGAAGATTCTCATTGAGCGTGCCTAAGCCGTAATGCACCCAGGAACCAACAGAGGGGTAATACCCTTGGAAAAACTGGCGGCCGGTGTGAAACTGCAATTGCGCGCCGTGATCGTTGTCGGTCGTCCAAGTCGAACGAATGAACGCGATATCGTCGGCGCACTCGGCCAGGTGCGGCCACCAATCGCTGATTTCGACGCCGCACTGCCCATGCTTGTGGTAGCCCACCTGCAGAGGTAACAAGGTCTGCATGAGTTTCCGCTCTTCCATTGTTGCGTTGACATGGTTTTTCATGAGCGGGGACTGCAGCACTCGTCGATATGGGGTCTCGCCGATGGTCTTTCCGCCATATTTGCTCAGCGCCGGCTTAGGATCAAAACTTTCCACGTGACTGACGCCGCCCAGCATGAAGATCCAGATGACACTCTTCGCTTTCGGGGTGAAATGCGGTTTGCCATCCGGGGGGGCCCAATCCTGCACGGTAGCCGCGCGCGCGATGCCGTCGCGCTGCAGCATGGCGCCTAGCACCAGCCCGGTAAAACCAAGGCCCGAATCAGCCAGAAAAGATCGTCGGCTGACCCTGCCGCAACAACTGCCGAATATCGGACGCACCTGCTTCATGTTTCTCCCCTAACGAATCGTCACGAAGTCATTGTGATTCAGTAAAGCGTGGACTAGATCCTCGCGCGCACGCAAGACGGGTGAGTTGGCTTCGCTGGCTGCTGAACCCTGCCACGCCGGCTTTTCGGGACCGCGAAATCGCTCCTCCTCTTGCGCTAGAAATTTTTCGCTCACGTTCAGCTCCTCCGCCGAAGGAGGACGGCCCAACACAGACTCGAACGCCGTGGCAACAAACTTCGCGGATGCCGCGCTCGCACCACCGAGGCGGCCGGCGATCAGACCAGCCACGGTAAAGCTCAATTTGCTATTGGCCAGGGCCAGCGCCTGCTGCGGAGCCACTGTCTCGCTTCGCTCATAGCACTCGATAGAACTCGCGCCGTCGAACACCTGCAAGAAAACCATCTGGTTATCCGGGGTCTGATGAAAATAAACGCTGCGCCGCCTGGATTCCTGGCCTTTGCCCTCGTCGATTTCCTGGCCGCCCATCTTCAAATCCAACGAGCCCGCCATATACAGCATGCTGTCGCGCACCACCTCCGCCTCCATGCGGTGCGGGTTCATGCGCCAGTAGTATTTGTTGTCCGGATCGATCGAGAGGTCATGGTCTTTCGGATCGCTGGCAGAGGACTGCATGCGGTACGTGTTGCTGGTAACCATGAGCCGGTGGAGCGCTTTCATGCTCCACTTCTTTTCCATGAATTCGCAGGCCAGCCAATCGAGCAGTTCCGGATGGCTGGGCGGCTTCCCGTTCATGCCGAAGTTCGCCACGCTGGGGACTAGAGCCTTTCCGAAATGACGCAGCCAGATGTCGTTGACGGCAACGCGCGCGGTGAGCGGGTTCTGCCGGCTGGCAATCCAGCGGGCCAGAGCCAGCCGGCGGCCGCTGCTGGTTGCGGGGTAGAGCGTGCCCAGCGGGGTGTAGATAGTCGTGGCCTGGTTCAAGGCAGCTTGGGCCACTTCAAGCTCCTCACCGGCAGCGTCGATCCGCAGTTCGCGAGCGCGCTCTTCCTTGGCGTTGGCGACGTTAGTATTCAGGGCGTCAGAGAGCTTCTGTTGCGCTTGCGCCAACTCCGACTGCGCCTTCAGCAGACTGGCGTGGCGATCCGCTTTGCGCGCCAACTCTCCCAGCTCTTCGGCGCGCGCGTCGGGCGGGCTCGAGTATTTCGCGTTCTCGGCCGCAATGCGAGCCTCGAGCGCCGGCAGGTTTGCGCGGGCCCAGGCCAAGTGCTTTTCCGCGAGCGCCGCGGCGCCTTCTGCCTTGCGCAACCCGGTTGCCGGATCTTCTTCCGGAAGCTGATCGATCCAGCGGGCGATGACTGCGACTTGCTCCTCAGTCAGCGGCGCCTGGTTCAAAGGCATTCTAGGTTTCTTCTCGCCCCTGAGATAAAGAAGCAGCGGGCTTTCAGCGCTGTTCCCCGGAAGCACGACCGGCCCATTGATCACGCCACCCTGAAGAATGGATTCGGCTGATTCAAGCACCAGACCGCTGGCCTGCTTCTGCAAATCGTGACAGCCAAAACAACTCTTCTCCAGAATGGGTTTGACGGTTGAGTCGAAACTGATCGCGGCAGTGGCGGATGTGGCGCCCTTCGGCGATGGCTTCGGATTCGCGGCCGTTTCGGAGGCTCGCTCTCGGGATTTGGCCAACACCCGATTGGCTCTGGCCAGCGCGACTTCCGACCGTTCCACCTCCTGTCTGGCTTGAACTATGAGGTCCTGCTGCACATATTTCTTGAAATCGGGGTACGTCGCCTCGAGCGGAAGCGCCACCGGCTGAATTTTGATAGGATCACCGCCTAAAACTTCCGGCACGCCCGGCGACAGTGGATGCTCCTTATCCGGCGCATCCGGATTGCCTCGAATGTACTTGTAGGTCGCGGGATAAATCGCCACGATGACGTGTTTGAATTTGGGCGAGTCCAGATGAGCAGGCCGGGGTTCAGCGTCAAACGCCCGCGGCAATCCGTCTTTGGCGAGATCCGCCTGACCGGGAAGGCGGTCCATGCGAATGTCTTCCGGTTCGAAGAAGGCCCGGAACCGGTAGTACTCTTCCTGGGCAACAGGATCGTATTTGTGATCGTGGCAGCGCGCGCAGCGCAGCGTGAGGCCGAGAAACGCAGCGGCTGTGTGCTCCACCGTATCCTGCAACCAGAGGTCGCGGTTGTAGAGATAGTAGTTCCGTCCGAGAAAACCGGTGCCGGCCAGTACCTTCGGGTCTGACGGCGCGAGTTCGTCTCCAGCCAGCATCTCCTCGATGATCCGGTCATAGCCTTTGTCCTGATTCAATGATTCGATAATCCAGTCGCGCCAATGCCAGATGTGCGGCCGGCTGCTGCGGTCGGCACTCCCGTATACATCGCTGTACCGCCAGATATCCATCCAGTGGCGGCCCCACCGCTCGCCGTATTGCGGTCGAGCCAGCAGGTTATCCACAACTTTCTCGTAAGCGTCCCTGGACTTGTCGGCGAGAAACGCTTGCACCTCTTCCTGCGTGGGTGGAAGTCCGATGAGATCGAGATACACGCGACGCAGCAGCACGCGCTTGTCCGCGGGAGGCATGGGACGCAGTTGCCGCTTTTCGTGCTCGGCAGCAATGAACGCGTCGATCGGATTGCGCACGAAGGCTGCGTTTTTCACTTGGGGCACGGGAGGCTTCTTGGGCGCCTGGAACGCCCAGTGACTACTGATACGGCGGGCTGCTTTCGCATTCAGCGGACCGTCATACGGAGCCCCGGCGTCGATCCATTCGCGAATCCGGGCGATCTGCTCTTCGGAAAGCCTGGCAGATTGAAAGGGCATGCCGGGCTGGACCTCATGGCTGACGCGCTTGTAGAGCGCGCTCTCCCGGGCGTTGCCGGGCACGACGGCCGGCCCGGTGTCGCCGCCGCGCAATAGCCCGTCGCGGGTCGAAAGGTCCAAGCCGGATCGCTTCACCTGGCCGGCGCCGTGGCAATTCAAGCACTGCGTTTCGAGCAGCGGGCGAATGTGGGTTGCAAACACGGCATTGCCGCCCTGGTTCGATCCGGCGGTTTTCGGCGCAACCGCTGATTCGGCGTAAGGGGCGCCGGCATCGATCCACTCCGCGAATCTGGCGATCACGTCATCCGGCAGCTTGCCGGTCTTATACGGCATCCCCGGTTCCTGCTCATGCGCGATCAGCTTAAAGAGCAGACTGTCTTTCGCGTTGCCGGGCAGAATCGCCGGGCCATTCGTGCCACCCCGCAGAAGCGCTTCTCTGGAGGTGACATCCAGGCCGCCCTTGCGCGACTGACCGTCATGACACATGACGCAGTGCTTTTCCAACGCGGGTTTGATTTGCTGGGCGTAGAGCGAGGCGCCGGTTTCATCAGCACGCGTCGTCTGAGCCGAACTTTGCGCGACAACGACGGCCAGCGCCGTCGCCGCCAGAACGTGCCTAAACACCTGAAAAGCCGGGGTATGCACAGCCGATCTTGTCCTTATACACCCTGGCGCAGAAGCAAGTCCATAGCCCGTTTCGCGGGCTGGACACCGGGTTAGCGGGAGGATATATGCCTAGGTCAAGCTAAGCAATGCGATCGAGATAATCCCGAGCGAAATTCCCGCAATTCCCGCCGGCCCCATGCGCTCCTTAAAGACTGTCACTGCCGCCAGGATCACCAGAAACAGTCCGCCCGCAAGGGCCACGGGGAACACGACGTTGCCAGGGATACCCTTCGATAGCGCAAGCCCCATGGAGGTCTGGCCGCATGTGCTGAACAGTCCAAGGCCGGCTCCAACAAGCATGTCGGAGCTAGCGGGCCTCACAGGGGCGCGTGAAAAGATCGCCATCATTGCGATGGCTCCGGCCAGATACCAAAAAACGAGATACAGAGGCGTGTAGTGCGCCGCCAGTCCCATCCCGGCCAGGATTCTGAGCCCAAACGGACACAGGCCGTTGAAGACGAAAGCGATCATCATCAGGCGAAACCACATGGTTACTCCACCCCCGCGACCGGGCTCGGTACACCCGCCACCGTCGCCCTCTCGCCTTTTTCCCGATCCTGTTTGCGGTCCCACCACAGAAGCAGCAGCGAGATCAC
>Ga0310810_10005849_pt1 | contig 13823 bp, 10 predicted proteins | sample NCmetagenome_FD_207641 | JGI IMG/M metagenome (GOLD analysis project Ga0310810, IMG submission 207641) | Soil microbial communities from experimental microcosm in Duke University, North Carolina, United States - NC | ecosystem: Engineered > Artificial ecosystem > Soil microcosm > Unclassified ... | reverse complement strand
CGCCGGTGCGATTCTCTATCAAAAATTTCGGCTGGGTCGCCTGCTTTACCATGTCATGGAGTCGTTGGCGAACAAGCTCGAATTCGTCCCGGTGCAGACATCATCCGACCAACTCCCATGAGCCGATGCTGCTAATGAAACGCAGTGTTCGCTCGTATCTTCGCCCTTACTGGCGCGTTTTTGCCTGGGCCTTGACCCAGGTTCTTTTTATCAGCGCGCTCGAGTTGCTCAAGCCCTGGCCGCTCAAGATCATCATCGATCATGTGTTGGCGAATAACCCGCTACCGTGGAAATTCGCTCCGAACTGGTCTCCCGAAATGTTGCTCCTGTTCTCGTGCATTGGTTTGGTGCTTGTTTACCTCCTCTTCGGTGCTCTGCGTCTGCTGAATGATTACACTACGATCCGGATTGGCCACGCGATGGTGAACGATTTGCGCCGCGACTTCTACAGCCACATTCAGCGTCTTTCACTTGCCTTTCATCACCGCAGCCGCGTCGGCGATCTGATCTATCGGTTGACATCCGACACCTATGCGATCCAGGCCCTCACGATGAACGGCCTTTTTCCCGTCCTGTGTTCCCTTACGCTGTTTGCCGGCATGTTCCTGGTGATGATGCGCATGGATCCGCTTCTCACTGTTCTTGCGCTCGTGGTGTGTCCAGTTCTCGCTTTGCTGGTCACGATCTCGCCTCTGCGCGGCTGGCTCATCCGATCCGCGAGCCACATGCATGAGCAGAAGAGCAGTGTTTTTTCATTGGTGCAATGGGCGATTCCAGCGATCCGCGTGATTCAGGCGTTTACCAAAGAAGAAGACGAACATCGCCGTTTCATGACTCAGAGTCAAAAGAGCTTAAAAGCGGACCTGCAGTTTTACCTATTGGAAAACTTTTATGCCGGCACTGTCGGCGTGATCATTGCGCTGGGCACGGCCCTAGTGATTTGGGTCGGCGCCCGCCACGTTCTGGCCGGCACTCTCACTGTCGGCGGGCTCGTTGTCTTTACGGCTTATCTAACTTCTCTCTACGGAGCCATCGATTCAATCAGCCAGGCCTACGGTTCCATTCAGGGAGCCAAGGTGAGCCTGCAGCGCGTTTTCGAGGTAATGGAGGAAAAAAACGATTTAACGTCGGGCGCGAAAAATTTTCCCGCCGCTGGAGCGAAGGGCGAGATCGTCTGGAGTCGTGTTTCTTTCAATTATGTTCCCGATCGGCCGGTCTTGAAGCAGATTGACCTGCACGTTCACCCTGGCCAAAAAATCGCGATCGTTGGCCACACCGGGGCCGGCAAATCGACCTTGCTGAGCCTGCTGCCGCGTTTTTACGATCCCGGCAGCGGCTCTGTAACCATCGATGGCGTTGACGTGCGCGAGTTCGATCTTAAGTCGTTGCGCCGGCAGATCGGGATGGTGCTTCAGCCGCCGCTGGTATTCCCGCTCACCATCCGTGAGAACTTGACTTACGGACGCCCCGCAGCAACCGAAGACGAGGTCGTTAATGCCGCTCGTCTCGCGCGCGTTCACGATGCGATCGTGAATTTTCCAAATGGCTATGAAACCGTCGTCGGCGAGCAAGGAGCGACATTGTCGGAAGGAGAAAAACAGCGGCTGACCATCGCGCGCGCCATCCTGTTCGACGCTCCGATTCTGATTCTCGATGAGCCCACTTCTTCAGTGGACGCCGAAACTGAAGCGCTCATCATGGAGGGCCTGCGCGAGCTCACGAGCGGCCGGACAACCTTTATCATTGCGCATCGGCTCTCCACCGTCCGTCAGGCGGATTTGATCGTCGTACTGCGCAACGGGAGAATCAGCGAGCGCGGTACCTTCGACACGCTCATGCGCAGCCAGGGCGACTTCGTCAGGCTCTATCGCGCGCAATTCAGCATCCAAGCCGAGAAAGTGCGTGCGCTCGCGTAGCCTTCTTTGCCGTAACGATGCGACACAAACTCCGATTGGTGGTCTTGGGAATGATGGGGCGCTGTCCTTTTGGCGGCCAAACGTGGCTCTATCTGAACTGGCTTCTCGGTCTTCGCAAGCTTGGTCATGAGATTTGGTACATCGAGGACGACACCGTCTGGCCCTACGATCCAGAACGCGACAGCATCACCGACGACTGCTCGTACGCGGTGCGGCACATTGCCACTTGCATGGAGCGGATCGGCTTGCCGGATTCCTGGGGTTTTCGCCCCGCCTATCGAAACGGAGAATGCTACGGCATCACCAGCGCACAGCTCGATGAGCTCTATCGAACATGTGACGCGCTACTGAATGTCGTGGGCGCCACCGATTTACGCGCGGAACATTTAGCCGCGCCGCTTCGCGTTTACGTCGAATGCGACCCGGTCATTGCCGAGCTGCAACTCGCCAACGGCGATCAACATACTGCCACAGCGCTCGGCAACCATCATGCGATTGTTACCTACGGTGAAAATTTTGGCGCCGCCGACTGCCGTGTGCCAATCAATGGCCGGCCCTATGGCAAAACACGACAGCCGGTCGATCTGGATCTCTGGCCCATGGCGTACGAACCCGAAGCGCGCTTTTTCACGACCATCGGCAACTACCGCCAGACGGGAAACGACGTCGCTTACGGCGGCGAAATCTTCCACTGGAGCAAGCACTACGAATGGGAAAAATTTCTCCCACTGGCACAGCGAACCCCGCAGCCTTTTGAGCTTGCTATGTTTCCCACTGACCCGACGGACCGCGAAAAGCTTCACGCCCATGGCTGGAGGCTCGTTCCGCCATTTCGCATGTCGCTCGACATCTTCGGTGCATATCCTGCTTATTTCCGTAGCTCCCGAGCCGAATTCACGGTTGCCAAGGACATGAACGTGCGCCTTTGCAGCGGCTGGTTCAGCGAACGGGACGCCTGCTATTTAGCCTGCGGCAAGCCAGTGATCGCGCAGGATACCGGTTTCGGCAATGTCTTGCCCACCGGACAAGGCCTATTTTCATTTAGCACTCTCGATGAAGCAGTCGCGGCGATCGAAGAGATCAACGGTGATTACCGCAGGCATTGCCTGGCCGCGCGCGCCATTGCCGAGGAATATTTCGAAGCCGGCAAAGTCGCCGCACGTCTTCTCCGAGACGTCGGTCTGGCATGAACTTTACGGTTACGCTGATCGGCACATTACGATAGGAAGCACCATTTTTTGACAATGATTATCAATCCTCAGAATGCCGATACGCATACTCTTCCTCTCACTCAGCGGTCGCAGGCCTGGCGAGTGACAGTGGAGAACGGCATCCACTGGTTACTGGATCCGAAGGGCGACAAGTTTTATGGCTCCGGGGTGAACGGTGTGGATGCCGGATCTCCTGCCGAAGAGGTGGAGGGGCGGCCTGCTTACTACCTGTGGAGTCTTTACGGCTCGGTGGATCAATGGGCGGAAAGCGTGCGCGATCGCCTGGGCAGATGGGGCTTCAATCATCTCGGCGCGTGGAATTTTGCCGTCGAGCAAATCGGCCTGCCTTATGTCGCCAACCTAGACCTCGGACGTTGGAGCGAAGCGCTTTGGTTCGACGCATTCGATCCCGCATTGCCGGCGCGCGTGCGGGAATGCGCGGAACGCTTGACCGCTCCCCATCGCCAGAGCGGCCTCCGTATCGGTTACTTTCCTGACAACGAGGTGGGATGGTGGAATACATCGCTCTTTGAATTCTATCTTTCCAAAGGCTGGGAGAATCATACCAAGCGCTTGCTGTGGCAGCTTCTTCACGATCGTTATAACGGCGACTGGCCGACGCTGTTGAAGGATTGGGTGCCAGTGCCTGCGGCGAGCGGATTTGACTCCCTGCGCGACGCCGGTGTTGCGCTCAGGCTTCGCCCCGGTGGCGCGGGAATTCACCTGGTCAATCGCTTCACCTTTTTATGTGCGGAGAGATATTACCAGCTGATGCACGATGGTTTGCGTGCTGCGGATCCAGAAGCTCTGATTTTTAGCGACAGGCTACCAATTTACTATTCCCAGGACGCTGTGCGCGCCATGGCACCCTATGTCGATATCATCGCGGTGAACTACGATTTGGATGGTCCGGATAGTTGGCTCGCTCATTACTTCTTCGAAGGGCTCGCCGCGCTCACCGGCAAGCCTGTCTTGATTTCCGAATTTTTCTGCGCCGCCATGGAAAATCGCAGCGGCAACAAAAACACTGGGCACCTGCTGAAAGTCGCCACCCAAACCGAGCGGGCCAAGGTGGTTCAGCAGGCGCTAAAGAATTTCGCTTGTTTCCCGCACATTGTCGGCACCCACTGGTTTCAATATTACGACGAGCCTCAGGGCGGGCGCTCCGATGGCGAGGACTATAACATGGGGCTAGTGGATATTTATGATCAGCCGTACGAGGAATTAGTCGCCTCATTTGCGCGCACGAACTCGACACTGCCTCATGTGCACGCGCACGCCGAGCCCCTCACCTCGCGTGCACACGGCTGTCGCGATGCCGTTCGAGAAACAGCTGGAGTCATTAACCTGAATGATGGCGCGCTCGCGGATTGGGACAAAGAAAAAACTCTTCTGCGGGGATTTGCCGCGCCGCCACCTCATGTACCCTTTGCGGACCTCTATTTTACCTGGAATGTGAATGGACTGTACCTGGCCACCATTGGGATGGATTACGTTAATCCAGAAGATTTGGCCTATGACGGCGAGTTCCCGCTCTCCGAAACTTATCAGGTACATCTGTTGGTGTTCATCCGCGAACGGGCACACCATTATGCTGTCCATTTTATTCCTCAGGAAGCGGCGTTCTCCCCTGGCGATTCGACCAACGCGAGAGGAAGCCTGATCCTGGTTCCGCGACTGTACGACTACGCATCGGATCGTGACGTCAGACCGCTTGAGGGCGCGACCGTGCAGCACCTCAAAGCGGAGTCGCCGCGCATCTCCTGTGAGGCGTGCTTTCCACCGCAGCTGTTCAATCTGGCGAGCTTCAAAAAAGGCATGGAGCTGAAAATGAACATCGTCGTGATTTCCCACTACCGCGGCCAGGAAATGTTTTGGAGCGAAGGAACGGCGAACGACACTTTTGCTCGACCGCAGGGCTGGCGGCCGACAACTCTTGACTAGAGCGGATACTGATGAAGAAAGCTGCAGCAATGGGTCCAGAGTGCGGGTTTGCTTGACTCCGGGCAGGCGCAAAATCCGCGACGGGAAAGGAACCCTTTATCGGTCGATGGCGCGGACTTATCAACAAATGTGCCGATCCTGAGGATGAACGGCGAAAAATATCTCATCGTCAACGCGGATGATTTTGGTCAGAGCCCCGGGATCAATCGCGGCATCATCGAAGCCCATGAGCATGGGATCGTCACCAGCACAAGCTTGATGACGCGATGGTCAGCGGCGGGAGAAGCCGCTGCCTATGCGAGAGAACATCCAACGCTCAGCGTCGGCCTTCATCTCGATCTCGGAGAATGGGTCTATCGCGACACGGGTTGGGTACAACTCTATACGGTCATTGCTCTCGATGATCGCGACGCCATTCAGTCCGAAATTTCTCGCCAGCTCGAGACTTTTCATGCCTTGCTGGGCAAGCTTCCGGATCACATCAATTCCCACCAGCATGTCCATATGCGCGAACCGGTTCGCTCCGTCGCCCTCGAGGTTTGTCAAAGCTTCGGCATCCCCCTGCGCAACTTCAGCTCTGAGCTCAATTACTTCACGAAATTCTACGGACAAACGGCTGAAGGACTGCCTTTCCCGAGTTACATCAGCCTCGAGTGGTTGATTGAGATCTTGACCGTTCACGTTCCGAACGGCTGGACCGTGCTCACCTGTCATCCCGGTTACGTCGACGACGTCAATACGATGTACCGGCTGGAGCGCTTTGAAGAATTAAAGGTCCTGTGTGACCCGCGAGTGAAAGCCGTAATTGCGGAACTCGGCATTACCTTGCGTTCGTTTCAGGACTGGCAGTTTCTCCACACGGCGCCCAACGGCACGCTGCGATGATCTCGTGGCGCTATCCGGCTGGCGCATCGGAGTCATTATGATCGATCGCGAACAAATCTCTTCGAAGGCCCGAGCGTTTTTCGACGAATTATGGATGCGGGGCGATCCCTGGGAATTTGAAACCTCGGCTTTCGAGGATGAACGATTCGCACACCTACTGAAAATGCTCGAGGCGCGTCGATATCAACGTGTGCTGGAAATTGGCTGCGGTGCTGGTCACTTCACGCGCCGCTTCGCTCCGCTAGCGGATCAGGTGCTTGCTCTCGACATTTCAGCCGATGCCATTGCCAAGGCGCAAACAGCAAAAGACACTTTGAGGCACGTCGAATTTCGCACCGCCAACATTATGGATTATGATCCCAAGACGGAAGGGCCGTGGGACCTGATCATCTTGAGCGAGACGATTTATTTTCTCGGGTGGCTCTACCCTTTTTTTGATGTTGCCTGGCTCGCCTTCGAGCTCTTCACCGCCACACGCGCCGGCGGGCAGCTTCTTATGGCCAATTCCTACGGTGGACCACAGGATTATCTTCTGCTCCCGTTTTTGATCCGTACCTATCGCGATCTTTTCCGCAACATAGGCTACCAGATCAATTCCGAAGAGACTTTCGCCGGCAGCAAAAATAGCGTTGAAATCGAAGTGCTGATCACGTTGTTTGAGAAGATGAATGAACAAAGCTCCGGCACCCGTTAGTGGAGAACGAAAATCAGTCGATGATTCACTTGATCACTGTCGCGCTTCATTTAGCTCGTTAGATAAGCTTGATCTCGCCCTGGGGTTAGCCCTTGCGACTGTTTCGGCGAGCATCCTCCTCCCCGGCCTCGGTCGAGAAAGCCTTGCCAATTGGGATGAGGCGATCTACGGCGTCATAGCCCGCAATCTCTTATCCCGTCCCGGACTTACCTTGTATTATGCAGGCCAGCCGTGGTTTGAGAAGCCGCCGTTTTTATTTTGGCTGATGGCCGCGAGTTCGGCATTTTTCGGAATGACAGAGTTCGCGCTTCGACTCCCAAGCGCGTTTTTCGGCATCGGCGCGATCGCGCTACAGTATTTTGCCGCGCGTCGCTTATCCGGCCGCGTCGCTGGCGTTGCGGCCGCGATCTTTCTCCTCGGTGTCCCGCAATTCGTTGCCTATAGCCGCCTCGCGATGATGGATGTGCCGCTCACGGTATTCGGAATGCTGTCCTTTGTACTTCTCCTTTACGCAGATAAACAAAGATGGCCGGCGATTTTGGCCGGCATATCGTTCGGGCTCGCGATCCTGACGAAATCGGTGGCTGCTTTCCTCTTCGTTCCCGGCCTCGTCGCGATTGCGCTTGCATCGCGCGGCTTCCGCTCCTTTTGGTCCAAGGAAATGCTCTGGGCGGCCGCTTCAGCTCTTGTCATCGCGCTGCCCTGGCATATTTGGGCAGCACTGGGCTATGGCCGGTCGTTTCTGGACCCCTATTTTTTCTTCCATATCGTTCATCGCTTTGCAGAGCCGATAGAAGGACACGAAGGAGGTTTCTCCTATTATTTTGATCTTTACCTGCATAACACTGGATGGCTCGCTCTCGTTCACGCGGCCGGAATCGCTATAGCCTGCGTCATTGCGATTCGACAACGTAACTCTCGGCTGGCGGCAGTGATAACTCTTGCTCTCGGAGCATTCCTGATCGTCAGTCTGCAACGAACTAAAATCGGCTGGTATCTTACACCGGTTTATCCTGGTGCGGCCTTGGCGGCGGCGCTGAGTCTAACGAGCCTTCTTCGCAACACCAGAGCAAGCGCCATCGCACTATTATTAGGGACTCTGCTCGCAGTACCCGGCATCGTCGACGGGCGCGGCCCTTTCGTTGACCCGTACAATATTCTCGTCTTTAGCCCCGAAGTTCGCTCTCTGCGAAACACGTCGGTTTTCGTGAACCGGGTGCCGCTACTTTACACGTTTGATGTAGCGGACCCCGCGCCGCGCTTTTATCTCGCGGATCGCGTGGAGAGCATCGATCAGCAAGGGCTGGAGCGACTGATCGCCAGGCGTGAAGCTTTCCTTTGTTTGACGTTCAAATCCCAAGCCGGTGAGTTCTTGATGAACCACTCGAAGGCAAATTTGACCATTGTCGCCTCCACCGACTACCTCGCCGTGATCGAGTACCGTTAGCGCGATCTTGATCGTCGGAAGCTGCTATTGAGCAAATTTAATTCTGCCACTCGCGACGCGACGCGGTTAAGCCGCGGTACGCCAAACATTACTCACCTGCTCATTGCGAGTTTTCTGTTGCTCTTTTTTGTTCAGGGTTGGTTTTTTATTCGCGCTAACTCGCAGACCGTGGACGAGGCGGCCCATTTAGTGGCGGGTTACTCCTATCTCGTCACTGGCGATTTTCGCCTCGACTCAGAACACCCACCGCTGCTTAAAGCATTTCAAGCGCTGCCGCTCTTGCTTTTTTTTCGTTTGCCTTTCAATCCTGACCCGCAACTCTGGCTCGAAAAGGATGCTTTCGGCATTGGCTATGAATGGCTGTACAAGTCGGGGCTTGCGGCCGATCAAATCCTCTTTGCAAGTCGTTTGGCGAATCTCTTTCTCGGCGTTTCCTTGATCGCGCTTATGGGATGCTGGGCCTACCGCCTGTGGGGCGGTTGGTCAGCTTCACTGGCGGTCGCATTGGGCTCGTTGGAGCCCAATTTCGTCGCCCACTCCGGGCTTGTGACTACGGATATCGGCGTAACGCTTTTCATTCTTCTTACGGTCTATCTTCTCTGGGAGTACGTCAGCCGGCCTTCATGGCCGCTGTTATTGGCGACCGGGCTCGCATTCGGCCTGGCCTCGCTCGCGAAATTTTCGGCGCTGATCCTCCTGCCAATAATTTTCTGCATCCTAACGGCATGTATTGTCAGCGATGAAGATGCCCCTCTGTTGCCAGGGGGCGCAAACATAATTGGCACGCGAGGAAATGTCCTGGCAGCGGCTCTGCTGTTCGCCCTCATCGTTGCTGTCGCAATCTTGACCATACCGCTAGGATATCTCTTGACTGGATTTAAAACGTGGATCTCGGGTTTGGAGCTCTTCTGGAGTTTAAGCAAAGATGGCCGGCCGAGCTTTTTTCTCGGCGCCTATTCTCGCGCTGGCTGGTGGAACTATTTCATCGTTGCCTTTCTCATCAAAACACCCGTCGGCACTTTGCTGTTGATCATTGCAAGCCTCGCTCTTTACCGCGCCGGCAAACCTTTGAGCCGCCGCGAAAGCTTTTTTCTCTTATTGCCGCCGCTGCTGATATTTCTTCTCACCACCCGCGCGAAAATTAACATCGGCCTTCGACATATTCTCCCTGTTTACCCCTTTTTGTTCCTCCTCGCCTCGCGTCTCGCTACGCTCAATGCCACCCGTCGTGGGTTGTCCATCGTCGCCATCGGTGCTGCGCTTCTTTTCACCGCAGGATCGGTGCTTCGCATCGCGCCCCACCAGCTCGCTTATTTCAATGAGTTCGTCGGCGGCCCGGAAAATGGTTACCGCTACTTGAGCGATTCCAACCTGGATTGGGGGCAGGATTTGACGGGCCTGAAGGCATACATAGTGAAGGAAAATCTCGAAGTCGTTTATTTGTCCTATTTCGGCTCGGCGTCGCCCTCATATTACGGCATTCGTTATCAACACGCGCCGGGCAGTTGGCTATGGGAATGGCCGCCGCCGCGAGAAAAAATTTCCCGGCAAGCGCGCCGGCGGGACATCTTGGCCATCAGCGTTTACAACCTCCAGGATGTTTCCAGTCCCGATGACCCGCTGTTTCGCTGGCTATGGGCGCGTGCCCCGATCGCAAAAATCGGCTACTCTATTTTTATTTACGATCTGGCCGACCGTCCAGACGATTTACGTAGACTGAAGGAAACGTATCGCAAAGCTGGAATCCCGGCTCCGCCGTTACCCGTGCCATAGCTGAGGGAGCTCGCTATTGCCGAACCGCCGGGTTTGAAACCAGACCAGAGATGTCTTATGAAACTCAGGATTGGTTCGGTTACAGAATAGGTTAACGATGCTTCGTGCCCGTCAACACAACGCCGCTAGAATCGAGCGCCGCGACAAACCGGCCGTCCCGTTGGTGGCGGTCGATAAAACTAACTCGGAAGAGATCACTACAACTATGCCCAGCGGTCAGTCCGTCGCGCAGCGTGACCTCCGGCTCGATTTTTTCCGTGGCCTGGCTCTCTTCTGCATGTTCATCGACCACATGCCCGACAACATCCTGGCGCGATTTACGATCCAATCGGTGATGTTCGCCGATGCCGCCGAGGTGTTCATCTTCATCTCCGGTTATACGGCCGGGATGGTTTATGGTCGCGCCATGGAGCGCCAGGGTTTTCTGCTCAGCGGGGTTCGCATCTATCACCGGGTTTGGCAGCTCTATGTCGCCCATGTTTTTCTCTTCATGATGTTCATGGCGACCGTCGGGTTTACAGCCGGTGCTCTGAATAACCCGGTCTACGCTGAGGAGTTCGGCGCCGCCAACTTTCTTAACGAGCCGGGACTGGCGGTAGTGAAAGCGCTCATACTGCAGTTCCAGCCGGCTTTCATGGATATCCTGCCGCTTTATATCGTCCTACTGGCAATGTTGCCTTTCGTGCTGAGCGGATTTAAGTCCTGGCCCTGGGTTGTGATTTTTGCGTCAGTAGCGCTCTGGCTGGCAGTCCAGTTCGACAAAAGGATAGCTTTATCGGCGTATCCAGGCCCCGACCATGTATGGTTTTTCAATCCCTTTGCCTGGCAATGCCTGTTCTTCCTGGGCGGATGGCTGGGCTGGCGCGGTAATCACGGCGGAGTCCCATCGCTTAAACAGCGTTGGCTCTTCTATTTCGCGGCAGCCGCCGCGCTTGCCGGATTTGTGATCCGGTTTAGTTGGACCTTGCACGACCTCTACGATCCGCTGCCGGTTCCGGTCAGCATGGAATTCTTGTGGCCTTTGTTAAGCAAAGGGGATCTTGGCTTTTTGCGTTTCGCCAATGTGCTTGCGCTTGCGCTCCTCGTCTCGCGCCTGGTTCATCCACAGGCGCGGTTTTTGGCGACACGCGGTGCGGAGCCTTTCGTAATTTGCGGGCGTAACTCCCTGCATATTTTTTGCCTCGCGATCCTGCTCTCGGTGCTAGGGCACTTGGTCCTCAATGAATTTTTCGGCGGTACGTTGATGCAGATCGTTGTGTCCGCGGCCGGCATTGGAATCATGATCAGCGTGGCGGCTCTGATGGAGTGGTTCGCCGCCGCACAGCGTACACCCGGCAGTACGGCGGTCCGAGCGCCAGTACCGGACGGAGGGGCGCGAGGATGACGCTTCGTTCGATGAGCCGAACTATTATTCTGATCGCCGCCGGGAAAATTGGACTTCTATGCGCGGCGGCGCCGATTTTCGCCCAGGAGCGGGAGTGCTCGGTGCCCGAGCGCTTCTACACGTCTGAGCCGCAACTGACGAAAACCCCCAAGGCCATCGCCCACGGTCAAGAGGTCGTCATCGTCACGCTCGGCGGCGCCTCGACTTTGGGCATTGCTGCAGGCAAGCCCGACCTCGCCTGGCCCGCGCGTTTCGCCGCAGCACTCACAGAGAGATTCCCTTCAGCGCACATCAAGGTCGTCAATCTCGCGGTGGCGCGCCAGACGGCCAAGCGCGCGGCGGAGCGGCTGGATCACGAGGTCATTCCGATGAAACCCAACCTGGTCATTTGGGAGACCGGCACCATGGAGGCGGTTCGTGGAACCGATATCGACGAGTTTCGGGAAACGCTCCGGGCTGGAATGGACGAGCTCAGAACCTCAGGGATTGAGACGGTACTCATGAACATGCAGTTTTCGCGCGACAGCGAGGCCGTCATACACTTCGAGCCTTATCTTGCTGCAATGAGCCAACTCGCCGACGCCAGTGACGTGCCACTGTTCCATCGCCGTGGTATTATGCGTCATTGGGCGGAGAGTGGGTTCTTGGATCTAAGGGTTACCGATAACGATCAACGCCGGCGTGTGGCCGCGAAGCTTTATGACTGCATCGGGCGGGCAATGGCCGATTTCGTAATGCGCGGAAGCCCAGGCGCGAATTCTCCAGCAGACAAGGCGGGAAGTGCCCGATGAGAACGATTCGATGGCCGGTGATCGCCGCCGCGATGCTCGTATTGCTGGTCGTAAACACGTCGGCCGCCGGGTCGCGCAGAATGCCAGAATGCGCGGCACCTCCGGAGATTACACGGTTCCTAGTGCATCTACCAAATACTAGCCGAGTGATTCGTTCGGGTCAGCCACTGGTCATCGTCGCAATTGGCTCTTCCTCGACAAAAGGAATCGGGGCGTCGGATTCGGCTCACACGTATCCCGCACTGCTCGGCGAGGAGCTCCATCGCGGGTTCCCACAGCTGCCGCTGAATGTGATCAATCAGGGCATCGGCGGCGAAATGGCTTTCCAGATGCTCGCGCGCTTCGAGCGCGACGTGTTGCCGTATCATCCGCAGCTCGTGATCTGGCAGACAGGCAGTAATCAGGCGCTGAGGAGCGACGATGTTGCTTCATATACGGCGACCATCCGCGAGGGGGTGAGTCGTCTTAAATCGGCGCAGACCGATATCATCTTGATGGATCCCCAGTTCTCCCCGCGCATTATCGCCCGCCCTACCCACCTACTCATCGTAGATTCCATCGACGCGGTGGCCAAAGATATGCACGTGGGGGTTTTCCGGCGCTTCGCGCTGATGCGGTACTGGCTGTCGAGCGGCCGGTATAAAATGGAAGATATCGTCTCCGCTGACGGCCTGCACATGAACGACCTGAGCTATGCGTGCGTCGCCAATCTACTCGCAGATAGCCTAATCGAGGCAACTGAGTCCGAAATCCATCCGGGCGTCGGAGCAAACCAGCTCGACGTCCGAGTCGATCACAAATAGTTACTCCGCGGGCAAAAAACAATCCGCACTCAGGGTTTGAACGATTCGTCCGATTGGGCGCCTTCGCGTGGCTTCCATTGCAGTGAGTAATATTCACCGTGGTCCTGTGCCCGAGGAATAGAACGCGTCGATCATCGCGCAGCTCGGCGGCAAGTTCCGGAATCGTTCGTATCAGGACCGACTTTAACGGCCTGATTTCTATGTGATGCCCGTTCGGCATTCCCCATTTTCTCCACCCGTTGTCGATACCCGATCATATCTGAGCTGAGTATAAAATTCCGGGCAAAAGCTCTAGGTAAAGAAGCCGTCACGAAAAAGACGCCGCGACGGGTTGAGAATGAAACTCTGAAACTGACTTTCAGAGATCGCGAAATCCGCGCAGCTGGGCAAATTCCGCCAGAATTCTATATCTAGATCCTCGATGTTATCGACCATGCTGCCGTCGGAAAGTCCTAAACAATAGTTAGTTAATCGGCGTATCACTCTCGGTGATCGGCACTTTGACAATCACCGCTGGCGAGAATCTGATTTTTTACGACTTAAATTTTGGAATCTCAGAGCGACCTCACCAGCAAGATGTCCCAGGCCTGACACGGCCGGAAAAACCCATGACCGAGCTCCGCGTCAGACGCTATGCGATCGTGGAGCGCTGCTCTTCGAGTATGATCAAAACGCCAACGTTGAGTACCACGCGAGTCAGAAAAAATCTAAACCAAAGGCCAATACACCAATATGAAAGACGTTATTTTCCATCCAGCTCTCTACGTATTTTTAAAACAAATAGTCCAGTCGCAGGGATCCTTCTAACGCATGCATGCTAAACCCTGCAGCAGTAAGCGATTGTTCCTACGTCGGCAAAACAACCGCGTGTAAAATAAACGAAAATATTCTCGTGCTTGATGGCATCATTGTTGCGCTTCCCCCTAGTCATTTCAGACGTTACATCCATTTCTGAGTGTCAAATTCTTCTAGTCT
>Ga0310810_10005848_pt1 | contig 13824 bp, 20 predicted proteins | sample NCmetagenome_FD_207641 | JGI IMG/M metagenome (GOLD analysis project Ga0310810, IMG submission 207641) | Soil microbial communities from experimental microcosm in Duke University, North Carolina, United States - NC | ecosystem: Engineered > Artificial ecosystem > Soil microcosm > Unclassified ... | reverse complement strand
TGCTCCACATGCAGCTCGGCCCCGAGGAGGCGGTGCTGCCCGCGGCGGTGCGCGCGCGGCGCCTGGAGACGCAGCAGGTCTGGGCGCTGACGGTGTGCGAGCAGATCGCCTTTGCGCTCGCCAACCTGCGCCTGCGCGAGTCGTTGAGCGCGCAGGCGGTGCGCGACTCGCTCACCGGCCTCTACAACCGGCGCTACCTCGAGCAGGCGCTCGAGCGCGAGGTGCTGCGCGCGGCGCGCAACGGCCGCCCGGTGGGCGTGATCATGATGGATCTCGACCGCTTCAAGGACTTCAACGACACCTGGGGCCACGAGGCGGGCGACGTGCTGCTGCGGACGCTCGGCGACTACCTCGTGCGGCGCGTGCGCGCGGAGGACATCGCCTGCCGCTACGGCGGCGAGGAGTTCGTCGTCATCCTGCCCGAGGCCTCGCCCGCGATGGCGCTCGCGCGCGCGCAGGAGCTGTGGAAGGGCGTGCAGGACCTGCAGGTGAATTTCCACGGCGAGCTGCTGCGCGGGGTGAGCGCCTCGGTCGGGGTCGCCGCCTTCCCCGGCAACGGCCGCACCGCGCAGGCGCTCATCTCGGCGGCGGACGCCGCCATGTACGCCGCCAAGCGCCACGGCCGCGACCGCGTCGAGATGGCCGAGCGGAAGGTCGCCTCGCCATGACCACGCTCGTCGCCCTCGCCGGGAGCCTCCGCCAGGGCTCCTTCAACCAGATGCTGCTCAAGGCCGCGCTCGAGGCGGCGCCGAAGGACGTGAAGGTCGAAGCCGCCTCGATCAAGGGCATCCCGCTCTACGACGGCGACATCGAGCTCGGCGGCATCCCGGAGGCCGTGAAGACGCTGAAGGAGCAGATCGCGGCCGCCGACGGCGTGCTCCTCGTCACGCCGGAGTACAACAACTCGATGCCCGGCGCGTTCAAGAACGCGATCGACTGGTGCACGCGACCGCCGGCGGACGTGCCGCGCGTCTGGCGCGGCAAGGCGGTGGCCCTCATGGGCGCGACGCCCGGCGTGGGCGGCACGCGCTTCGCGCAGACGGCGTGGCTGCCGGTGCTGCGCGTGCTCGGCACCCGGCTCTTCACCGGGCGGATGATCTACGTCGCGAGCGCGGGCAACGCCTTCGACGCGCAGGGCAGGCTCACCGACGAGACCGTGAAGGGGCTCCTGCCGAAATTCATGCAGGAGTTCGCGGAGTTCGCCGGCAAGAAGTAGTCAGTCGGGGGTCTTTGGCGTGGATTGCAGGATCCGCGCAAGCTCGTCCTTCCAGAATTTCGCCTGGCCCGTGGTGCCGTGGCCCGCGGTGAAGGGGCTCGCCGGGATGAGGTAGACGCGGCCCTTCTTCACGCGCTTGATCTCGCGGTCCATGACGCCGGTCTCGGGCGGGTTGCGCTCATCATCCGCCGAGTTGATGGCGACGAGCGTGGCGGTGATCTTCTCCAGGCCCGCGGAGGGATTGAAGTCGCGCGAGGAGTCCCACTGGTAGAGGACGTCGTTCGCATCGGCCGGAAAGGGCCCTTTCAGGCGGCCGTTGAGGAGCTTCTCGGCCGCCTCGTGCGTGCCGGCGATGCGCTGCAGGTTCTGGTTGCCGCCGCTCGTGGCAAGCCCGTAGAAGACCGAGGCGAAGTGCGCGCTCTTCGGCTGCACGGTGTAGTTGCCGTCCTTCCAGTCCGGATCGTTGCGGATCGAGTCCACGATCAGGCGCCGCAGCATCCAGTTGCGGCTCGCCATCTCGGTCGGCGTCGCCGCCATCGGCACGGCGATCTCGAAGAGCTCGGGGTTCCGCTGAGCCCAGAGCCAGATCTGCATGCCGCCCATCGAGTTGCCGATGACGAGGCGCGCGCGCTTCACGCCCAGGTGCTCGGTGACGAGGCGGTGGTGCGCCGCGACCATGTCGTCGTAGTTGTAGCGCGGGAATTTCGCGCGCAGGCCGTCGGAGGGCTTGGAGGATTTGCCGTGCCCGATCGAGTCCGGAAGGATGATGAAGTAGCGGCTCGCATCGAGCGGCTGCCCGGGCCCGAAGAGCTCGCCGCCGAACGCGGGGGAGAGCAGGCCGGTCCCTGAGCCGGTGGTGCCGTGGAGCACGACGACCGGCTCGCCCTTCGGGGAGCCGACCGTGAGGTAGTGGAGCTTCAGCTCCGGCAGCGTCTCGCCGGTGTGGAAGCGGAAGTCGCGCACCCCCCACGTGCCCTCCTGCGGCGCCGGAAAGCCCTGGCCGAAGGCCGCGCCGAAAAGTAAAAAGAGGAAAAAAGAAAAAACCAGGCGCGCGAGTGTCATCGAATCCTCCCGGAGAAGGGACTATCCTACCCCCATGCCCGCGAAGGCCGACATCACCTCGCATTACACGAAGGGCGACCTGCTCGCGCGGCTGGAAGCGGCGCTCGTCGAGGACGGCGTCGACCCGGCGAAGCCGACGCTCGAAGCGCTCGCGCCCTACGACCAGTTCCACGGCCGCGGGCTGGAAGCGACCGAGGAGCTGGCGAGCGAGCTGAAGGTCAGTAAAGAGGACCATCTGCTCGATGTCGGCAGCGGCATCGGCGGGCCGGCGCGCTACCTCGCGCGCCGCTTCGGCTGCCGCGTCACCGGGATCGACCTCACCTCCGAATTCGTCGAGGTGGCGAAGAAGCTCACCGCGCGCCTCGGCATGGAGGAGCGCGTGCGCTTCGAGCAGGGCGATGCGCTCGCGCTTCCCTTCGAGGACGCGAGCTTCGCCGGCGCCTACTCGATGAACGTGTCGATGAACATCGCCGACAAGCCGGCGCTCTACCGGGAAATCCGGCGCGTGCTCAAGCCCGGGGGCTGGCTCGTCCTCTCCGAAGTGGCGAGGGGCGAGGGGCCGGAGATCGACTATCCGACGCCCTGGGCGGCGACGCGCGCAGCGAGCTTCCTGCAGACGCCCGCGCAAACGCGCGCGGGGCTGGAAGCGGCGGGATTTCGCGTCGAGGGCATGGCGGACAAGGTCGCGCAATCGAAGGCCTGGGGCCAGCGCGCGCGCGAGCGAGTCGAGCGCGGCGAGAAGCCGCCGCACCGCGCGGTCGAGCTGATCCACGGCGATCTCGCGCCGGCGGCGATGGCGAACATGTCGGCGGGCCTGAGGGAAGGGCGGGTGCTGCCGCTGGAGGTTTTCGCCCGGGCGCCCTAGCGCCACAGGCCCGTCGCGATTTCAACTACAGACGCCCCAGAGTACGTCCGTAATACTTAGCGCCCAAAAATCGGGGTGATGGTGGCCAAGGAACAACCGGGCAAGACGCTTCCGCCTTTCCGCTTCCTCAAGCCGGAAGAGTACGAGGCGCTGTCCCAGGACGAGCGCGCCCAGTACCTCAAGGACGCGCTGAAGGCGCTCAAGGCCGGGCGCCCGTTCGACATTCCCTCCAGCAGCGAGCGCAAGCACTAGGCGCCGCGCCGCAGGCGCGCGCGCAGCAGGTCCATTTCCTCCAGCAGGTCGGCGACGAGCGCGGCGAGCTCGGGCGCGGCGTCGTAGGTGCGCTCGATCTCGCGCATGCGCCGCACCCGCACGAGCGCCGTGGCGGCAAAGCGGCCCTGCGCGGCCGGAATGAGCCCCGCCTCGACCCGCTCGAGGAGCCAGGCCTGCTCGATCGCGCAGGCGGCGCAGAGCTGCTCGAGCGTGAGGCCTTCAAGGAGCTCGAGGTCTTGATCGCTCATGTGCCTTGCCTCCATTCCTTGCGCGGGTCGAAGCCGGTCTCGTTCCTGAGCCCTTCGTAGAGCTCCTTCGCGCGGTCGGTCTCGGCCGGGGGCGCGACGATGCGGATGTCGAAGTAGAGGTCGCCCGGCGGATCGGAGGGAAAGCCCTTGCCGCGCACGCGCAGCTGGCGCCCGGGCTCGGCGCCTGGCGGGATGCGCACGTTCACCGTGCTCCCCGGCAGCTCGACGGGGACGACCGCGCCGAGCGCCGCTTCCCAAGGCGCCACGGGAATGGTCGTGTGCAGGTCGCGCCCCGCGGGCACGAGGCGCGGATGCGGCCGGAAGCCGACTTCGAGGAGCAGGTCGCCGGGATTGCGCTCGCCGCGCAGCGCCGCGCCCTGGCCGGCGAGCCGGATCAACTGGCCTTCGCGGATGCCCTTGGGGATCTTGACGTTGAGGGTGCGGGTCTCCAGGGTGAGGCGGCCCTCGCCGTCCACCTTGGGCGCCTGCAGCGAGATCTGGCGCGTCGGCCCGGTGAAGCTGTCCTCGAGGTCGAGGAGCACGCGCGCGTGGTGATCGCCGGCATGCGCCCGGCTGAACCCGCCCGCGCGCCCGGTCCGCCCGAAGATCTCCGAGAAGAAATCCGAGAATCCCGCCGCTTCCTCGGGCGAAAAACCGCGTCCGGAGTACTCGAACCCCTGGTCCCAGTCGGGCGGGGGGCGGAAGTCCTGTCCGGGCTGGGGTCCCGAGCCGAGCTTGTCGTAGGCCGCGCGCTTTTCCGGGTCGCCGAGCACGGCCCAGGCCTCGTTCACTTCCTTCATGCGCTCGGAGGCGTCCTTTTCCTTGGAGACGTCCGGGTGGTACTTGCGCGCGAGCTTGCGATAGGCGCGCTTCACCTCGTCGGCGGGGGCGTCCCGGGCGACTCCGAGGGTCTGGTAGTAGTCCTTGAATTCCAAGGGAAAAAATATATGGGGCCGGGAACGGGGCTTTCAAGCGCTTGAAAACGCAATCCTCGACCCTATTCTCCGCGACATCGTCGGCAAGTTCGTTTTCAACTTCTTCGGGAGGATGGGACTATGGACTTTTCATTGTTTCCCCGCGACCTCTTCGCCGAGGTCGACCGGCTGCAGCGCCAGGTGCAGCAGGCATTCGAGTATTCCCCCAGCATCCGCGGCTACGCGCGCGGCGGCTTTCCGGCCCTGAACGTGGCGGGCACGCCCGACTCGGTCGAGGTCTACGCCTTTGCGCCGGGCCTGGAGCCCCAGTCGATCCACGTGCAGGTCGAGCGCGGCGTGCTCTCCATCTCGGGGGAGCGCGCGAGCGACCTGCCCGCGCAGGAGGAGCGCCCGAGCGTGCACCAGCGCGAGCGCTTCGCGGGAAGGTTCCACCGCGTGATCACGCTCTCGGACGACCTCGACCCGGAGGAGGTCTCCGCCCGGTACCGCGACGGCGTGCTGCACGTGAGCATCCGGCGCAAGCAGGCGGCCAAGCCCCGCCGCATCAACGTGAACTGAGGAGGACAGCCATGGAAGACAACCGGACCGTGATTCGCGAGCAGGCGGGCGCCGAGCAGCCGGCGCTGCTCCCGCCCGTGGACGTGCTCGAGGACGCGCAGGGCATCACGCTGCGCGCCGACCTGCCGGGCGTGCCCAAGGACAAGCTCGAAGTGCGCGTCGACGGCGAGGCGCTCGTGATCGAGGGCGAGATGGGCCTCGAGATGCCGAAGGACCTCGAGGCGACCCACGTGGAGGTGAGCCTGCCGCGCTACCGGCGCGTGTTCACGCTCTCGCGCGAGCTCGACCCCCAGAAGCTGACGGCCGCCCTCAAGAACGGCGTGCTGCAGCTGAGGATCGAGAAGGCCTCGCACGCGGTGCCGCGGCGCATCCAGGTACAGGCAGGCTAGCCGCGCGGCAAAGCAAAAAAAAACGGCGAAGCGCTCGCGCGCCTCGCCGTTTCCTCGTGCGGGCCGGCTTTACTTCTGGCCGGACTTGACCTCGGCGCCGCCTTTCTTGTCGGTGACGCTCTCGCCGCGCTTGGTGGTCACGTTGCCGCCAGGCTGCTTGGGCTCCTTCGCCTTCGCCTTGGGCAGCTTCGGCGTCGGATGCTGCGGCTTGTCCTTCACGTCCTTGGTGGCGGCGTTGGTCTTGCCGCCGCCCTTGGTGGTGACGTCCTTCTTGTCCTGCGCGACGGCCGTGGTCGCAAACGCGGCCGCGACGACCAGCGCCAAAAGTTTCTTCATGTGTTGCCCCCTGGTTGGTTGGAATTCGGGGCTGCGTCTTGGCGCGCCTTTCCCCGTGCGGCCATTGTAGCGCGCCGCGCGCTCCGGCCGCCTAGTACATGAAGATGACGCCGCGGCTCGAGGGATTGGAGCCCTTGCTGCGCAGGTCCACCAGGCGCGAGCCGATCGGCCGTCCCTGCTCGTCGTAGACGAGCGCGCCGCTTCTCGTGCGCTGCTCGTAGCCGACGATCCTGCCGCTCGCGTCGGTGAGCACGGCATAGAGCTCGACCTTGTGCACGAGCTCGCCCGTGTCGTTGTTGCGCAGAAGCTCGCGATGGCCGACCACCTTGCCCTCGTCGTTGCGGAACTGCTCCCGATTGAGCGTGGTGAAGTTGTCCTGCGTCGCGCAGGCGCCGAGGGTGGTCAAGGCGACGAGCAGGGCGGCGAGCGCGAGCGTGCGGGCGGGCATTTTTTTCTCCTTGGTGAAAGCCGGGCCGGCCCCGATTGTCACGCCGCGGTCGCGCCCTCCACAGGAACTAGGTCACGCCCCCTTGCGCTCGGCGAGCACCTTCCTGGCGATGCGAAAGCTGTCGAGCGCCGCGGGCGCGCCGCAGTAAGTGGCGACGTGGATGAAGATTTCCTTCACTTCGCGCCGGGTGATGCCGTTTCGCAGCGCCGCGCGCAGGTGCAGCTCCAGCTCGTGCGGGCGGTTGAGCGCCGAGATCATGGCGAGGTTCATGATCGAGCGCGTCTTCATCGGCAGCACGCCGCGCGCCCAGCTCGCGCCCCAGCCGTGCTCGGTGACGTAGCGCTGCAGGTCGAGGGTGAAGTCGTCCGCCTCGGCGAAGGCCTTGTCCACATAGTCGGCGCCGAGCCAGCGCCGGCGCATTTTCAGCCCCTCGCGGTAGGCCTTGCTGGGGTTGGCGGGATGTTTGCCCGATCGCTTTGCCATTCGAATCTCCGTTGATAGAGTGGCCGCATGGTAACCGCGCGCGCGCTTTTGCTTCTCGCCCTTGTCGCGGGCGCCGCCCAGGCGCATGTGACCGTGGAGCAGGTGACGGTGCCGGTGAAGGTCCTCAACGTCTATGGCAAGGAAACCGAGCGCGACATCCGGGTCTCGCTCTACTACGAGAGCGGCGCGCCCAAGCCTTATCCGCTGCTGGTGCTCAACCATGGACGCTCATCGAAGGCCACTGTGCGCGCGGCCGTGACGCCCAAGCCCTATGAGGCGGCGGCGCGCTGGCTGACCGGTTTCGGCTTTCTGGTCGCGGTGCCAGTGCGCGTGGGCTACGGGGCGACCGGCGGCGACGACGTGGAGGATTCCGGCGGCTGCGGCAACAAGCAGTATCCGCCGGTGTACTTGGCTTCCGCGGCGCAAACGCTTGCGGTGCTCGAGATGCTGCGCAAGCGCGGCGACACGGCGAAGGATCGCGCCGTCGTCATGGGCCAATCGTTCGGCGGCACGACGGCGCTCACCATCGCCTCGCAGATGCCGGTGGGCGTGCAGGGCACCATCAACTTCGCCGGCGGGGGCGGTGGCAACCCGGAGGACCGCCCCGAGAATCCGTGCGGGCAGGCGCGCCTGCGCGAGCTCTTCGCGGGGTACGGCAAAACGGCGCGCATCCCGACGCTGTGGATCTACTCGGCGAACGACCGGTACTGGGGCCCGAAGCTTCCGGTCGAATGGTTCGACGCCTTCCGCGCCGCGGGCGGGGTGGGCGAATACGCCGGCTTTCCCCCGGTCGAAGGCGCCGATGGGCACCTCTTCTTCTCGCGCAAGTCCGATCTCTGGCGCCCGCGCGTGCAGGAGTTTCTGAAAGGCCTCGGCTACACGCGCCAGTAGAATTTGAATTCGACTCTGGAGGGCGAAACGCGATGCTGATCCTGCACCATGCCTGGCGCTCGAGCGCGTCGCGCCGCGTGCGCCTGTGTCTGGAGGAAAAGGGACTCAAGTACGAGAGCCACGCGGTGGACCTGGGCAAGCTCGAGCACCACTCTCCCGAATACCTGAAAATCAACCCGAACGGCGTGATCCCGACGCTCGTGCATGACGGGCGCGCGCTCTACGAATCGGGCACGATCTGCGAGTACGTGGACGAGGTCTTTCCCGAGCCGCCGCTCAGGCCCGCCGACGCCTGGGGGCGCGCCAGCATGCGCAACTGGATCCGCTACGCGGACGAGCGCATCGGCAACCTCATCATCTTCAACTGGCGCCACGACCTGCAGAAAGTGGCCGAGAAGTGGACCGACGCGGAGCTCGCCGAGCGGCTCGCCAAGATCCCGAGCAAGGAGCGGCGCGAGGCGTGGCTGCGAGTCGCGCGCCGGCCCTACACAGAAGAGGAACGCTCCGAAGCGCGCGGCAAGCTCGTGCAGATGCTCGACAAGATGGAAGCGACGCTCGGCGAGAGCGCCTGGCTCGCGGGCGAGCGCTACACGATCGCCGACATCGCGCTGGTCCCCTTTGTGAAGCGGATTGACGAGGAAATCGCGCCCGACGAGATGAAGGCGGACAAGCACCCGCGCGTCGCGAAGTGGTGGGCGTCCATCCAGGCGCGGCCCGCCTTCGAGCGCGCGCGCATCCGCGGATTTATCGAGGAGATTCCGAAGCGGTAAGGAAGGGGGAACCGTGCCGACAAGGGCCAGCTGCGCAGTGCAGTGTGCGGCGATAGTAAGCGCGGCAGCGGCGGGTGATGATCCGGCGTCCGTAAAGCCGCCCTATGTCGAAGTGGGTGACTGCTGGAGTTACCGCGCCTCGCGCCTGTTTCACCACGGATGGATCCGTGAATATCGAGAGTGCGTCACCCATATCGACCGGAGCAAGAATCTCGTACTGGCTCTCGCCACTGTGAAAGAGGATGGACGGGAGATCGAGACGTCGTATTCGCTGGAATGGGCAGAAAGCACTCCGATCGACGGTCGGTACAACGAACCGCCCGCGTCCTTCTTGCGCTTTCCGCTTAATGTGGGCGACAAGTACAAAGTCGCCTTCGGCGCGGTGAACACCCAGGGATTCGGATCAAACGTCCGGCAAGTCACCTACGACATGGAAGTCATCGGGTGGGAGGAGGTCGCCGTTCCGGCCGGGAAGTTTCGTGCTTTGCGAATCGACGGCCGGGCGAGCATTCCGCTGCAGCTCTCGCCCGCAAGCCCGCCAGACAACTTTGAGGTGGAGCTCACCAAGTACGAGCTCAACAAGTGAAAAGCGCACTTCTGTTCGGAGGCCTTTGGGTCGCCCTCGCGGCGAACGCTCAGTCGGGTCTCTTCGTGTCGGCGGACAACCAGGTCGAGCTGAATTGCGAGGCGGGCGCCATGGTCGATGCGCCCTGCACGATCGCGACGGCGCACGGCCAGCCGGTGCCGGTGCATTTTTCTTCCACGGATTCGGCCCGCTATCCTCGCCTGCTCGGGGAAGCGCGCGAGAAGACGCTGGCGAGCGGCCAACTCAAGTTTCCCCTTAACGCTGCCGATGCGGAACTGCTGCGCGGGCTGGACCTGGAGAAGTGCTATCCCGCGGACCGGATCGGCAGCGCGCCGGGACGCTCGCAGGGAGACTTGCTGCAGCTGTGCATTCCCGCGAACTCCGCCGCTACCGTCTTTCTCTTCATGCGCGGCCTGTGCGACCGCTGCACCTTCGAGCCCATCGCGCTCAGGAAGCAGGCCGGGACCCGCCCCAACTCAACGAGAAAGTAGTCGGCCGGCGCCGCTATCCGCCCTTGCGGATCCAGTCCTTGATTTTCTCCATCGTCTCGCGCTCGATGCCGTTGTAGCCGTGGTGCGAGAAGGCCTCGCAGTACTCGCCCACCGAGATGCCGCCCTGCATCGCGATGAAATCGGTGCCGTAGCGCTCGGCGGCATCCTTCGAGGCGCTGAAGCGCGTGGCGCGGCAGACGTCGTCGACGTGGCTGACGATGAGCTGGCGGTTCTTGTACTGGCGCGAATCGAACTGGCTGATCGCGTTCAGCGAGGAAGTGTGGATCACGCCGGCCACGCGCCCGGACAGGTACTCGGCGAGCCGCATCGTGGCGTAGGTGCCGTTGCTCGTGCCCATCACGTACACCTTGGCCTGCGGAAAGCGGCGCCCGATGTCGTCGAGCAGCGCCTGGACCCGCTCTTCGCTCGTCGTGGTGTTGGTCGCGACGCTGGCGAACTCCCGGTCGACGAGGTAGCGCCGCGCGCGGATGAGGAAGTTGCCGCGAAAGCCGTAGACGAGCCTGCCGTCCTGCAGGCGCGGATCCATCACGCCCGAGCCGCCGGGAAAGAGGAGGACGACGTAGCGCGGCGCGTCGCCTTCGGAATCGAGGATATACGGTATGACTTCGCCGCTCGGGTACTTCGCCGTGCTGACGAGCTGCTCGCCGGCAAGCGCGGGCGCCGCGCAAAAAAGCGCCAGACTGCAAACCAGTTGTAAGCGCCGCAACGTCTGGTAACAACTTCGCATGCCGACCGCTCCCCGGCGCGATCAAACTCTCATGAAACGGATCTGGAGGATGTCATGAAAAAGACCCTGCTTGGCGTGCTGGCGCTCGCAAGCGTCGCGCTTGCGGGCTGCGTCGCGGTGCCGGCCTACGATGCGCCGTACTACGGGCCGCCGGTGGCTTACGGGCCTGCCCCGGTCGTGGTGGCGCCGAGCGTCTCGTTCGGCTACTCGCGCGGCTACTACGGGCACGGCTACCGGCACTATCGCCACTGGCGGTAGCAGCGCCGGGAAAGAAAAAGGCCGCCCTCGGGCGGCCTTTTCCTTTGCGGCCTCTTTCTTCAGGGCTGCAGCTGCGCGCGGATCTCGCCGCCCTTGTGCGCCGGCGTGTGCACGTTCACGTAGGTATCGCCGGCGAGGAACGCCTTGTACTGGTCGTCGTTGAACTTCGCGCCCGAGGGCGTCGACCAGGTGTTGGCGCCGGTCTTGGTGAGCCCGACGGCGACGGGGCCGTTCTTGCCGCGCCCGCCCACGTGGATGTGCGCCGCCACGGGCGCAAGGCCCGAGACGGTGATGCTGCCGTTCACGCTGTGATCGTCGTTGACCGTGAAGCTGCCCTGCCCGGAGGCCGGCGTGCTCACGGGCGGCACCTGCTCGGCGCCGCTCAGGTTCACTTTGACGGTCTTCTCTCCCCCGCCCATCGAGGCGCAGGCGCCCACCAGGATGGCGGCGACGACGACCAGACTGCGGGCTTTCGGTGTTTTCATGGGTGATCCTCCTCGTTGAAAAACAGTCCTGCGGCGCGGTTATTCCCTCCAGTCCAGGCCTGTCTTGACGCGGCCCCCCGCCGGGGCGACAGTGCTCGCTCTTCCCGGAGGACAAAAAGAATGGCCGCCTACCTCATCGCCGACATCGACGTCACCGACCCCGTCAACTACGAGAGCTACCGCCCGCTCGCGAGCGCCGCGGTCGCGCGCTTCGGCGGCAAGTTTCTCTCCCGCGGCGGCAAGGTCGAGTCGGTGGAGGGCGGCTGGGCGCCCACCCGCCTCGTCATCCTCGAATTCCCGTCCATGCAGCGGCTGCGCGAGTTCTACGACTCGCCCGAGTACCAGAAGGCGCTCGCGGTGCGGCTCAAGTACTCCAGGGGCAAGCTGATTTTCGTCGAGGGCACCTAGGCGAGCAGCCAGTCGCCGGCCGGATCGAGGCCGGTGACGCCCTGCAGGACCGCGAGGTCGGCGAAGTCCGCGCCGGCGCCCGCACCGTCGGCGTCCACGCTCACGGTCGTGTTGCCGCCGCTTTCGGTCAGCCGCACGAAGTCGCCGATCGCCGAGCTGCCGGCCACGTAGCCCGTCAGCGCGTCCTGCAGGTCGAGCGTATCGTTCGCGGCGACGAAGTCGGTGATCGTGTCCGTGCCGTCGCTCGCCGAAAGGAACACGAAGCGGTCGCTGCCGCTGCCGCCCTCGAGCAGGTCGTCGCCGGCGCCGCCGACCAGCACGTCGTTCGAGTTCAGGCCCTTCAGCGTGTCGTTGCCCGCGCCGCCGACGAGCAGGTCGCTGCCCTGGCTGCCGGTGAGCGCGTCATTGCCGCCGTTGCCGAAGACAAGGTCGTTGCCGTTGCCGCCGTCGCTCGCCTGGCTCGCGTTGGACGAAGCAATGATGTCCGCGCCGTTGCCACCGCTCAGGCCCTGGTTCACGGTGTAGCTGCCGGCGAGCGCGAAGCCGTGGAACGTCGTTCCGGCCGGGAAGGTGAACGTATTGTTCGTGAACGCGGCGCTCTGCCCGTCGCCCAGCGCGAAGCTGCTCGTGCCGCTGTGGCCCGCGCCGAAGAAGCCGGCGAAGGTCTGCGTCTGGCCGTCGATCGTCACCTGCAGGGCGGTGCCGGATTGCAGGAAGCCGAAGTCGTCCGCCAGCACGGGGGGCTCGATGACGTTGCTCACCGAGATCGCCACGTCCCGGGAAGCGGCTGCGCCGAGCGGGTCGGTCGCGATGACGCTGAAGTCGTAATCGTTGTCGGCGCCTGCATCCTGCGGCGACTCGAAATCGGGCGAGACCTTGAAAGTGACCGCGCCGGTGGCGCTGATGCTGAAGAGCGCGGCGTCGGCGCCGCCGAGGCTCCAGACGAGCGCATCGCCGTCGGCGTCGCTCGCGGTGGCCTGGTAGACGACATGGCTCGGCGCTGAATTCTCGGGCTCGCTGCCTGTCGCGCCCGAGGTGATGACGGGCGCGTGGTTGTCGGTTGCGCCGAGGATCGCGATGTCGATCGTGCGGGTCGCGGTGCCGTCCAGGCTCGTCACGAGGAAGCTGTCGGCCGCGCTCTGCCCGTCGTTCAGAAACTGGACCGCGGCGTTGTTGAGCGCGTAGCTCCAGTTGCCCTCCGCGTCCACGCTCCAGCGGCCGAAGTCGGTCTCCCCGCTCGCCGCCACGGTGTGCGCCTCGTCATGGTCGACGTCGCTGACGATGAGCCTGCCGGTCAGCGGCACGGTGTCGTCCTCGCCGAGCGAGGCCGCGCTCGTCCCGTCGATGGCGGCCGCGTCGTTCGTGCCGGTGACGGTGACCTCGACGGCCTGCTCGGCCCAGGCGCCGTGGTCGTCGGTGACGCGCACGAGGAAGGCTTCGGTGTGCGTCTCGCCGCCGCGCAGGCTCTGCACCACGGGCGAATCGTTGTCGAGCGCGTAGAGCCAGTCGCCGCTCGCGGCATCGACGCCGAGCGTCCCGTAGCTGCCCGCGCCGCTCCCGTTGAGCGCGTAGTGCAGGTGATCGCCGTGGTCGACGTCGGTCGCGACGACCTGGCCCGAGGCGCTCTGCGACCCGTCTTCCTGCACCGCGCCCGCTTGCGGCGAGGACACGATCGTCGGCGCGTCGTTCAGGCCGGCGAAGCTCACATAGACCGTGGCGGTGCTGATCGTGCCGTTGCCGAGCTGGATCGAGTAGGTGAACGAGTCGTTCATCGACTCGCCGACGCCGAGCGCCTGCAGCTGCGCCTTGAACGCATCGCTCAGGCTGCTCGCGTCGTAGCCGATGCGGCCCTCCGCGGTGATCCAGACGTTCGCGCCGTTCAGGCTGTGATCGAGGCTTGCGCTTTCGCTGCGCGCGCTGTCGCGCGCAATGAGGTCCGCCGGCGCGCTGCCGTCGTCGACCGAGTACAGCGACTTCGCCGCGCCGCCGAGATCATTGGCGAGCACGTCCAGGGTCACGAGGCCGAGCGCGTCCTCGGTGAGCCCTGTCAGTGATGAGGCGAAGAGGTCGTCGCCCGCCTGCGGCGTCTTGCTGTAGGAAACCGTGGAAACCGCCATCGTTGCCTCCCTTGGAAACGAAGGAAGGTTCTAGCGAAGGCCACATGACACTGCTAGCGCGAGCATTCCCGTTTGACGGCCTTGCGCAGGAGGTCGGCGAGCAGTAGCGCGCCGGGGCCCGCGGCTTCACGATCGGCAAACATGAGATAGAGGGTCGCGGTGCGCTCGCCGCCTTCGCGCAGGGGCAGCGGCTTGAGCTTGCCGCCGGCGATCTCCTCGCGCACGCTGTCCTCCGGGTACCAGGCGTAGCCAAGGCC
>Ga0310810_10005847_pt1 | contig 13825 bp, 12 predicted proteins | sample NCmetagenome_FD_207641 | JGI IMG/M metagenome (GOLD analysis project Ga0310810, IMG submission 207641) | Soil microbial communities from experimental microcosm in Duke University, North Carolina, United States - NC | ecosystem: Engineered > Artificial ecosystem > Soil microcosm > Unclassified ... | reverse complement strand
CAGTGCTACCGCAACTCCCGGGGCACCTCAGGGTAGCAGGTGAACACCGAGCCCAGACTTTCGATCAAAGGCCCGAGCCACGGCTCGTAATGCCGCCAGTGATCAACCGCTTCATCTGAGATGGGCCTGCGCACCTGCTCGGAGCTGGGCGTGTGAACCATTCGCTTGGTTTCGTAGAACCGAAGACAGTTTTCCTCGAATGGCAAGTTGAGATAATCGAGCAACTTGCGGACTTCGGCTTCGGCATTGCGCACCGTATCTTCGTAGATCACCCGATGAATCTTGCCCGGCAGCACGCGGTCGAAATGCGCCATGAGCTCAACATAGTCGCGATAGCCTCGGCCCAGTTCCGTGAGGCGAAGATTGGTCGTGCTGAAATGCTGCCTATACATCGACAGGCAGCAGGCGGCAGGATGGCGGCGGGCATCGATTATCTTCGCGTTCGGCAGAATCAGGTGGAGGAGGCCAATGTGAAAAGAGTTTGGGGGCTTCTTGTCCGTGAAAAACGGCCGCACCAGTTTTCGATGCACTTTGGCCTTGTTTAGATACTCCTCCCCCATCGCCTCAAAACCGGCAGGATCCAGTTTCGCCAGAAGTTCGGGATAATCCGCGCCATAGGTAGGAGCGTCGCATTCCTTGAGTCGGCTGGCGAGGGCCGGAATGTATGGGAGCTCCCCCGCTCCCTCGATCGCGGAGTGGCTGGACAGAATCTGCTCAATCAGAGTGGAGCCGGAGCGCGGGCGGCCCACGACAAAAATGGGGTCCGGTGCCTTGCAGCCAACGCCGTATCGGCTTTTGAAAAACTCAGAGGTGAAGAGCCGCTTGTTGACCGCAACGCGTGATGACATGGCATCGGAATCGTATTCGATACGAAGCCGGGCAGTCGCGTTCCCTTTCGCATATTGCTCCCACGATCGCGCGTAGTCGCCGAGATCTTCGTACGCCTTGCCGAGAGAGAACTGCAGCAGGACACGGTCGTCCGAGGGAATGTCCGTTCGTTTCAGGTGCTCCTGCATCGCCGCGATATCATCGTTGCTGAAGCGGACGGCCTTCATATTTGCCAGGCTCCAGTAGGCATTCCGGTACGCGGCCGCGCTCTCCTCTCGAGCCCCCATGGCACGAAGCGCATGGCCGTAGCTGATCCAGGATGCGGCCCGGGAGGGATTTTCGGTGACCAACTGCTCGCAGATCGCCAGCGACTGTTCGTTCTCGCCGATTGTTTCGAGAACGTTGGCCTTCATCTGGCGGAACAGCGGATTTTCGCTGTCGGCGGCGAGCAGTCGATCGAGTTCACGCAGGGCCGCTTCGAACTCGTTGAGCTGAGACAGCACTCTCGCATAGCTGAAACGCGCAGCGGCAAAATCGGGAGCGATGTCAAGGCAACGCTCCAACAGCAATGCCGCCTCGCGATTGCGGCGGCTTAGCGCCAGCAGATTGGCCAGAAGGCTGAGGGCATCCGCGTCATCCGGGTATCTTGCAATATACTCGCGCAGTTCGCGTTCGGCATCCGGAATATCGAGCTCCTGAAGATTGGAAACGATTCGCCGTAACCGCACGCTTCGGATCGGGCGCTGCGCGCGCAGGTTGGCCGTCGCTGCCGCGAACGCGTCTGCGGTCGCGCTCTCGGCGTCAGAGGATGCTTTCGCGGATTCCATCATCTTACTGAAACTCTTCAGGCACACCCGGATAGCAGGTGAACACCGAGCCCAAACCTTCGATCAGCGGACCGAGCCATGGTTCGTAATTGCGCCAATGATCAACCGCTTCCTTCGAAATCGGCCTGCGGACCTGCTCGGAGCTCGGGGTGCGGACCGTTCGCGGCGTCTGATAGAAGCGCAGACATCCTTCCTCAAACGGCAGGCCGAGGTAATCCAGGATTTTCCGGATCTCCGCCTCCGGATCGCAAACCATGTCTTCGTAGATTACCCGGTGAATTCTGCCGGGGACGACGCGATCGAAATGCGCCATGAGCTCGACATACTCACGATAAATGTGGCCAAGTTCGTTCAGCCGGCGATTGGTGTCGCGGAAATTCTGCTTGAATATCGATAAGCAGGACGCTGCAGGATGCCTGCGCGCGTCGATAATCTTGGCGTTGGGAAAGACCAGAAGAATCATTCCCAGCTGGAAATAGTTGGCGGGGTTCTTGTCGACGAAGAACGGCCGCCCAAGCTTTCGGTGGACACGCGCGTTTTCGAGGTACTCCTCGCCCAGGGCCTTAAGCGCAGACGAATCCAGCTTCGCGAGAATGTGCGGGTAGGTCGTTCCCGCGGCAGGCGCGTCGATGTCCTCAAGCCGCTTTACGATAGCCCGAACATGAGTGAGCTCCCCCGTCGCCTCGATCGAGGAATGACTGCAGAGGATTTGTTCGACCAATGTCGATCCCGACCGCAGCCGCCCCAGAACGAAGATCGGATCTTTTGACTGGCAACCGGCATCACGCCGGCTCTGAAAGAATTCTTGCGTGAACAGCGCCTTGTCCGCCGCGACGCGCGCCGCCGTTTTGTCAGGATCAAGCTCCACATGAATCCGAACAGCCGCATTGGCTCTTGCATAATGATTCCATGAGCGCGCGTAATCGCGCCGATCTTCATAGGCCTTGCCCAAGGCGAACAGGAAATCGATTCGATCGCTCGGCGAAGCGTCGGAACGCTCCACTAAGCTTTCCATCCTCGCCACGTCCTCATCGCTGAATCGGAATGTTTTGAGGTTGGCGAGGCTCCAATACGCCTCTCCGATCGAAGGACGACATTCGATGGCTTTGCGGTAGGCGGCGACGCTCTGGTCCTGCTGCCCGCTCGCGCGGAGCGCATGGCCGTAATTGATCCAGCATTCCGCGCGGCCGGGATGATCGGCCGCTAACTGCCGTCGGATCGCGAGAAGCCCCTCGACCTCACCCATTGCGTCCAGAAGATCGGCCTTCAGTTCGAGGAATATCGGGTTCGCCGGATCCCTCTCGAGGAGGTATTCCAGCTGAGCCTGTACGGCTGGAAATTCGCAGAAATGAAAAAGAAGTCTCGCGTAGCTGAGTCTTGCCGGCGCGAGATCCGGCGCGGCCTCCAGGCATCGGACGAGCAGCGGAGCGGCCTCTCTGAGGCGCCCCCCGCGCATCACGACTTGTGCCAACAACCAAAGGGCCTCCCCATCCTGCGGAAATTTGTCGAGATAATTCTGCAGTTCCCGCTCGGTGATTTCGGAGGGCTTGGCACGAAGATTCGAGGCAATCTGGCGCAAACGTGGATTGCGAAGCGGACGCCTTGCCCGCAGGCGCGCCCCGGCTAGGGCAAACGCATCCATCTGTGCCTGTTCGGATGAACCTTGTTGCGCAGGTGAGCCTTCAAGAACAGAGGGCAGCCGAACACGCTCGTTCATTGCGATCTCTTCACGCGAAACATGGGTGGCCGCCAATTAGGCCAAAGCCGACAGCTCCGCAAACCTGAAGCTGGACGATCAGCTCAAGGGGCCAAAAAAAGAGGGCGGCCATGGCCGCCCTCCCCGAATTCCAGACGCCCGTCGCAGGCCGTCCGCAATTGCTTTGGCTTACGTAGCGTCCTTGCCCTTGAGCGCGAATGCCAGGTCCGTGCTGTAACCGAACACGTTGCTGTCGTCGCACCAGGTGGGGCAAATGCCAAAGCCGCCGCCTGGGTTCTGCCATTGACCATGAGCGCCGTTGCTCGACTGATTGGCGTCCCAGTACCACTGGCTGTCGGTGCCGAAGTTTTGGTTGGCGATGACGGAAACCCAGTAGGTCTTGCCCTTCGTGCCGCCCTTGGCCTTCAAAGCGCACCCCTTCGGGATCTTGATCGCGTAGCCACCGGCGCCATTGTAGCCGGAGTTGCTCAGATTGTCACAGTCGCCAGCCACATCTCCGGGTAGACCCTTGCTGTTCTTGTAGAGAATGACATGGAGAGAGTTGGCCGGGAAAGAGCCGAAATTGACGCCAAGCACGTCAACTTCCTTGATCTTCCAGGTGTGACCCGCCGGAACCGCGAAATCGTCCGCTGCCTGATCGTCGTAGGCATCGAACGCGCTCTCGAAATTCTGCGAGCTGATGGCGTTGGACACGAAGGCGCTGGTCTGGTCATACAACGTGACGCTTCCGGGCACCGCCGAGATCACCCGCGCCGTGGTGCCTTTGGCAGACATGGCCGGAGCCTTGGCGGCTACCGCAGTACCCGCGGACAGCGCAAGAATCGCCGCCGAGGCAAAAAGTACAGTCTTCGTCATGAAAACCCCCTAGGTTCGGACAGAACATTCTGTCGTGGAGGCCGGGACGTTACACTGGCGATAATGATCGCACAATCGCAAAATATTGGGCGGGTTCGCGAAATTTGAACCAAGGCGAGCGGCGCCTTGGCTCCTACCGATTAAGCATGCATCGAACGGTCCAAAGGGGATTGTCCCAGGTAGCGCGTTGGGCACCCCCTCGGGAATGCCTTTGCCTGCACGGCAAGATGAACGACCTGCGTCGCAGGGCCCGCCTGAAATGAACGTCTGTCACTGCGCAAAAGCGCGAAACACCGTTGCCTCTCGCTCGCACTTGTTCTATGAATCGCGCATCGGGGGTGGGAATGGTCCGGCTTCCCGATCTCTCTCTGGGGGAAGACAATATGAACAAGTACTTGATGATGAGTGCGGCTGCGGTTTTGGCCGGCACGGCGGGCACCGCTGCGAATGCCGCGAATAATTTCACGTTCGGCACCGCTTACGGCGGCGCCTATTGTGATGGCGGCACGGTTCTGCAACATACCAGCATCTGGTCGTGGGCGCACACCAACAATAACTGCTACGGTGGCACCAGCTACGGTATCGGCGTGTTGGGCAAGTCGGCGGCTGTCGTTTACCCGCCGACGGGCTTGGGCTTCAAATCCGCGGTCATGTCCGACGTCTATTTCTGTCAAAATGACGGGCTTTGCAGCTGGGCCATCAGCTACGCGCTGCCGAAGAAGATCGCAAATGGCAACCCGTGGGTTCTGTTTATCAAATTCAGCGGCACGTCGGCCTTCCTGGGCAACTACGGCACGCTCACCAGCGTGTCGGGTCATAACAACGCCAAGACCAGCACCATCTCGAAGCTGAAGGAGCTCATTGCGGTTCATCGCAACTCCCAGCACTAAGCAATATCCTTGACTAGAAACAGCGGCGCCTTGCGCGCCGCTGTTTTTTTGCCTGTACTTCACCTCATGCACCCTGAATCGTCACCCGAGATTTCATCCTCGTCACCGCTGGGCCCCTTACTCGGGCGCGTTGGAGAGCTGGTCGAGCAAGGCCGTTTCGCCGAGGCCATTGCCCCCATGACCGAGGCTGCGGCTTTGCTGCCCGGCAACGGTGGAATTCAGATGGAATTAGGGGGACTCTATCTCGAAGTCGGCCGCCCAGTTGACGCACTCGAACACTTGTGCCGCGCCATCGAAATCAATCCGGGACTGGCGAGGGCCCATTGGCGAATGGGCATTGCGTTGCAGACACTCGGCGAGTTCGATGCCGCGATCGAGGCTCTCGAAGAGGCAGTCCGAATCCGTCCCCAGCTGGCGGATGCACATTTCCGCTTGGCCGCGCTTTACCGCGAGCATGGTCGCCGAAATGATGCCCTTCAATCCTACCGGCTGGCCGCCGAGCAGGCAGTCGAACCTGCTGGCAAGAAGTTCTTGGAGGCGCAGGCGCTCCTTCTCGAGGGACGCGACACGGACGCCGAAAATCTTTTGCGCGCCGCCCTCGAACTCGACCCCGGACTTCCGACGGCTCACGGTCTTCTCGGCCAGATCCTGTCGGCGTTCGGCCGATTCGACGAAGCCGCCAAGCATTTCGAGGCGCAACTCGTCAAACAGCCGCGCGCCGCGCTCGCCTATTACAACCTCGTCCGATGCCGATCTATGACCGACGCCGATCAAGGTTTGTTGAAGCGGATCGACACGGCGCTCGATGATCGGAGTGTCAACGACGCCGGTCGCGCCATCCTCCTTCTCGCACGCGGCAAGGCCCTCGACGATCTCGGACGGTACGAAGACGCCATGAAATCACTCGACGAGGCTGCGGCGCTTCGGTCGCGGGTCTTCGGTCTCAAAATCGGGGATTTCGAAAATCAGATCGAGCGGATCATCGCCCTGTTCAGCGCCGAAATGATCGCTCGTTGCACGTCAGACAACCGTGACCGCATGCCCGTTTTTATCCTGGGAATGCCGCGATCCGGAACTACGCTTGTCGAACAGATCCTCTCCAGTCACCCGAAAGTCGCCGGCGCCGGCGAACTCACCTTCTGGAGGCAACGTCTGCAGACGGCGTTGCAAGGGGGCGCAGACGGTTTCGCCCCGAGCCTTACGACGCAGGCGGCTGCCGAATATCTGGAAATCCTTCGCACGTTTTCCGGCACCGCTGTGCACGTGACCGACAAGGATCCGTTCAACTTTCTCGCGGCCTGTTTGATCCATTTGGCTTTTCCCCACGCCACGATCGTTCACTGCCGCCGCAGTCCCATCGACACGGCGATTTCGATTCATCAGACGCACTTTTCAAGGTCCGCCGGAATGCCCACTGGAGGCGAAGAACTGGTGCGCTACTTCCGCGCCTATCGGCGGTTGATGGCGCATTGGCGGCAGGTGCTGCCGCGCGGCCGCCTGTTTGAACTGGATTACGAACGGCTGGTATCCTTTCCGCAAAGCGAAATCCGCAGACTGATCGACCATATCGGGCTTGAGTGGGATCCGGCGTGTCTCACGCCGCACGTGAATACAGGGATGGTGCGCACACCAAGCGGCTTCCAGGTCCGTCAGTTCATAAATACAGGCTCCATCGATCGATGGCGCAATTACGAGCCTTGGCTCGGCCCGCTGAAGGCGCTGCTCGAAGAGACGCCGGCCTCAACAGGTTCTCCGGCCGCCTGATCTAATCGAGTTTCGGCACGTGCGGATAGGAGGTCAGCACGTCGCCGAGCGCATCTTTCATCGGCTGCAGCCAGGCTTCGTAATGCTGCCAGACTTCGACTTTCTTAATCTGAATGGGCTGGCGAACCTGCTGTGAGCTTGCCGTCCGCACTATCCGATCGGTCTCGTGAAAGTGCAGGCATTGTTCTTCGAACGGCAGCCCGCAAAACTCAAGCAGGCGGCGGATTTCACCCTGTGGATCGGCCAAGAACTCCTCGTGGATCATGCGATGCACACGCCCCGGAAGGACCTTATCGTAATGCGCCATCAACGCCGCGTAATCCCGATAATATCGTCCAATGTGGGTCTGATCGCAGGCGAGATGCATCGCGCCGAGAGCGAAGTCCTGCTTGTAACATGAAAAGCCGCAAGCCAACGGGTGTCGGCGCACATCCACGATCTTGGCATTAGGCAGAATGAGTTGGATCAGCCCCACATGAAAGAAGTTGTTGCCGGTTTTGTCGGTGAAGAATGGCCTGCGGAGCTTCCTTTGCGCTCGTGTGCGCGTCAGGTATTCTGCACCGAGACCACGGAGGGTCTCACCATCGAGCGCCGCAAGGAACTCGGGGAAAGCTCTCCGCGGCACGTTGCGCTGAACCAGTTCGCTAAAGATGTTGCCAAGGTCCGGTAGCTCCATCGTGCCTTCGACGAGAGAATGACTGGCAAGGATTTGCTCGGTCAAAGTTGAGCCCGAGCGGGGCATCCCAACGATGAAAATCGGATCCGGCGACTGGCAGCCCATGCCCTTCCTCGCCGAAAAGAATTCCGGCGTGTACAGAGACTTGAACGCAATCACGTCACGGTGAGTGATGTCGGGATTATAGTGGCCATATGGCCGCCTTAACTCGTTGGCGCGGCGGTAATGTTCGAATGATTCTTCGTAGGCGCCCTCGTTCTCGAGCGCGCTGCCTAGCGCGAACTCCAGATGGCAGCGCTGATCGTCACCTAGATCAGCGTGCGCAAGCTGCTCTCGCAGCGTCAGGATTTCGGCAGGCGAGAATCGGTAGGTCTTGAGGTCCGAAAGGCCCCACCAAGCTTCGCCATTCGCCGGATCCAACTCGATGCAGTTACGATACGCCTGGGCGATCGCATCGTTGCCTTTTCCCAGCGCTTTGGCTACGTGTCCATAATTCAGCCAGAAAACCGGATCGCTGCTCGCCAACGGCTGCGCCTTTTCGAGCAGACGTAAAGCTCCCTCACCTTCCCCCAGCATAACCATATTCGCCGCCAACACGCTTAAAACACGCGGGTTGCCAGGCTGCCGTTTCAGGATGATCTGAAGCTGCTCAATTGCACTCTTCCAGTTCTGCTGCTGCGCAAGAACCGTGGAATAGGTATATCGTGCCTCGAGACAACTCGGATCTATTTCTACGGCGCGCCTAAGTGCGGCTTCAGCTTTACTGATATTCCCCTGCTGTAACAGGCGAACTCCTAACGTGTGTGCCGCCGCGGCATCGGCCGGATCGCTATCGAGCGGCTGACGAAGCATTTGTGCTGCCTTCGCCATCCCGTCCGGGCTGCTGACGACAGCATGCGTCGCCGGTTCGGGTTCTGTGAACGCAGCCGGTACATTCGGATAGGACGTCAGCACGTCGCCGAGTGCGTCTTTCATCGGCTGCAGCCAGGCTTCGTAATGCTGCCAGATCTCGACTTTCTTCTTTTGAATGGGTTGGCGGACCTGTTGTGAGCTTGCCGTCCGCACGCTGCGATCGGTCTCGTAGAAGCGGAGGCATTGCTCTTCAAACGGCAGTCCGCAAAACTCAAGCAGGCGGCGGATTTCCGTTTCCGGTTCGCTCACCAGGTTCTCGTGAAAGACGCGATGCACATGGCCGGGAATTACCTCGTCGTAATGCGCCATCATTTCCACGTAATCCCGATAATACCGGCCAGCGGATGACGCCGCGAGTCCACGATTTTGGCATTCGGTAAAATGACCCGAATAAGTCCAACGTGATAAAAATTCTTTCCGGCCTTGTCGGTAAAGAAGGGACGGCCGAGTTTTCTCTGCGATTGCGTACGCCGGAGATATTCTTCTCCGAGCTTTCGCAGCTCTTCTTCGTTGAGCCCATCCAGAAGCTCCGGAAACGGCTTTGCCGGACGATATTGCTGGATCAAGTCCGCGACCATGTCTCCCAGATCCGGCAGCTCCATTGTGCCTTCGACCTGAGAATGACTGGCGAGAATCTGTTCGATCAAGGTCGATCCCGCGCGCGGCATTCCCACAATGAAAATCGGGTCGGGAGCCGGACAGCCTGCGCCTTCACGGGTGGAGAAGAACTGCCGGGAATAAAACGCCTTGCCGCGCAATACATCCCTATGGAGCAAGTCTGCATCATGAGGGGCATAGGGACGCCGGAGCGCGTTTGCTCTCTGATAATGTTCAAACGATTCAGCGTATGCCCCTTCGACTTCCAGTGCGTTGCCAAGCGCGAATTCCAAATGGCATCTCTGGCCATCCGGAATGTCGCCTCGCTTAAGCTGATCACGCATGGTCGCGATCTCGGCAGGCGAGAATCGGTAGGTCTTGAGATCGGCGAGTGCCCACCAAGCCGTTCCGTATGAAGGATCCAGCTCGACGCATTTTCGGTACGCCGCGATGATTGCTTCGTTGGCCTGCCCGACCGATCGCGCGGCGTGGCCATAATTCAGCCAAAACATCGTGTCGTTGCTCGCGGCGTTGCGCACCTGTTCGAACATACGGAATGCTTCGTCGCGTTCCCCCAGCATGATGAGGTTCGCGGCCAAAAACGATTGGACGCGACGATCGCCCGGACTCTGCTCCAAGAGGAGCTTGAGCTGCGTATTGGCTCCTTTCCAATTGGTCTGGTGCGTTAGGGCGACGGCATACTGATAGCGTATGTCTGCGCAGCGAGGCACCAGTTCCAGCGCGCGCCTGAGCGCTTCTTCCGCCTCCACGACTTTTCCAAGCCGCAGATAAAGCTCGCCCAGCGTTCGTCTGGCAACGACATCGGTTGGATTGATGTCTAGCGCTTGCAGAAGCATCTGTTCTGCTCCGGGGAGATCCTCGGCATTTCCCGCTGTTGCCTCTTCAATGAGCTTTAGCTCCCTCAGGCAGAGCTTCGCGTGGCGGGCATACGCCTTGATCGCGCCGCCCCGATCGCCCGCTGCCGCAAGCTGGTTGCCAAGCATCCGCCACGCTGATGGATGATTGGGCTCGAGTGAAACAGCTCGGGACAAGTGTTCAACCGCTTTCCCGGGTGCGCCGAGGCGCCCTAGCAGCAACCCCAACTCATACTGGACCGACGCAAGGTTCGGGCATTCCTCGGCCAGCGACTCAAAAAGTTCGCGGGAGGGAGCTTCCATGCCCATGAGCTTGAACGCGCTGCCCAGCAACAAGAGCGCCTGAGGTTGTCCTGGAATCGTGTCCAAAGCTTCGCTCGCGCCGGTGGCAGCACCCTCCGGGTCCGTCGTTAATAACTGGGCGGCGCTCTCCAGCCTCGCGGAAAGGAGGCCATCCATCGGTGCTTCGGATTGTCCTTCCATCGAGTCTCCTAAAACACGTCCGGCGCGGCCGGATAAGATTCGAGCACCGGGCCCAAAGCAGCCTTTAATGGACCAAGCCACGGCTCGAAATGCCGCCATTGCCCAACCGAATCGGTGTACATCGGGCGCCTGACCTGTTCGGAGCTGATCGTGCGAATGCCACGGTTGGTTTCGTAAAATCGCAGAGATGCTTCTTCGAATGGAAGACCGCAATAGTTCAGAAGCCTGTGAATTTCTGCTTCTGGATCGCGAACCAGGTCCTCGTAGATCACGCGATGAATGCGACCGGGCAGAACGCGGTCGAAATGCGCCATCAACTCGACGTAAGCTCTGTAATACCGCCCGATATCGCAAAGGTCATACGAAGGTCCTTGGCGGAAGGGAAAAATCTGCTTGAAGTTTGAAAAACAGCAAGCGAGTGGATGCCGCCGCACATCGATGATTTTCGCGTTTGGGAGCGCGATGCAGATAAATCCAAGGTGGTGGAAGTTGCTTGGCATCTTATCGGTAAAATACGGGCGCTCCAGTTTCCGGTAACCACGACAGCGCTCCAGATATTCAGCGCCCAGCGCTTGGAGTGCCCCGCGATCCAGAACCGCCGGATCGAGCTCCGATTCGCCATCCGGCCGCTCCGCCTGAAGCTTTCTCAGAACCGCGGTGAACGACGGCAGTTCCCCTAATCCTTCGACGGCTGAATGGCTCGCCAAGATTTGCTCCACAAGCGTGGAACCGGACCGCGGAAGACCGACAATGAAGATCGGATCCGAAGACGGGCAACCGTCGCTGCCGCGGGCCGCGAAGAACTCGCGCGTAAACCGGCGCTTCTCGTGTGCCACCGCCTTTGAGACATCTTCAATGTCGTACGGATATCTTGCACGAATGAGAGCATTGCCTTGGCTGTACTGTTGGAATGCTTCCTGATGCTCGCTGAGGTCCTCGAGCGCCTTGCCCAACGCGAAATGCAGGAATTCACGATTCTCTTCAGTCGTATCGCTGCGCGCAAGCTCGGCGCGCATTGCATGCACGTCGGGCGGGTCAAAGCGGAAAGTCTTGAGATTGGAAAGCGCCCACCATGCTTCGCCAAGCCGCGGCTCGAGCTCGAGTGCCTTTCGGAATGCGGCAATGCAATCCTTGGGGCGTCCGACAACCCGCAGGGTCTGCGCATATGCAAGCCACACTTTTGGCTCATCCGGTTTGGAGCAGACTAACTCGTGACCGTATTGTACCCCTTCCTCTGCCTGACCGCTCGTAGACAGGGCCACGGCCTTGAGACAGCGGAATTCAAGATTGTCGGGCTCATCTTCGAGAAGAACATCGAGCTGCTTGTTCTCTTCCTCATACTTCAGTTGCTGGCGAAGGGCTGAGATATAGTCGAGCCGCACACTCCGGAAAGTTGGCACAATATCGAGTGCCCGCTTGAACACGCTTTCCGCCGACTCGAACTGGGTGGCGCGCATGTACATCTGTCCCAGCATCTGGAGCGCGAGAGGATCGGTGGAACAGATACTCAGGTACTCGCGCAACATGTCTTCCGCCGCCTCGGCATGCTCCGGGCTGAGTGCGTTCAACTGCTCCAGCATTTTCAGATCCTGGATTGAGGATGCGAATTGCTGCGCGTAGGCATTGGCTGCTTCTTGCGTTTTGCCGCTCTGCACGAGCGCGTCGCCCAATGCTCGCCAAGCCTGGGGATGTTTGGGCTCGAGATCCACGACGCGACGAAGTGCGCCGATAGCGGCCCGGTGTTCGCCCATTTCCGCGAGCAGAACTCCAAGCTCGTAGTGTATAGCAGCGAGGCCAGGCAGTTCCGCTGCCATTCCCTCTAGGACTGCTCGCGCCCCAGCGATATCTCCCTGGGCCCGCTTTGCGCAAACGATAATCTGAAGGGCCTGCGATTGACCCGGCGCCAGTTCCAGGGTCGCCAAGGCCCGCCGCTCGGCCTCTTCCGGATTTCTCTCAAGGATATCTGCTGCCTCGGCTAAAGCGCTCCATAACGGACCAGAGTCGTAGGCAACCTGCGCTTCCATTGGACCAATCATCACTATCGCTCACCCGCGCCGGGGCTGCGGGCGATTTGTCGCGCGTTTTCAAATTTTCCTGTCTGCTCCGGCCCCTGCGCGGAGACAAGCATGTAGTAGCGGTCCGGTTGCACCGAGTCCAGCATAGCGATCGCGCCAGTGTTAACGACACAGTGCGGCCATCGAAGAAAGCCGCATTTGCTTATGGAGGCTTGGCGGGGGGCACGATTTCAGCTTACCTTCCGTAGGCAACACGTACGAGTTCCTCGTAATGCGAATTGCCATCCTCGGTATTCTCCTTCTTCTGTCCAGCGGCATCGCCGCTGCCGCAGGTACCCCCCCTGCCATGGTACCTGCCACTACGATGCACAAAGGCCCTTGCTACACCGACGTCGAGCGCTTTTGTCACGATGTACCATTTGGGAATGCCCGAAGGATTGCGTGCCTCGAGAAGCACATGCCGCAATTGGCACCGGCATGTCAGGAAAGGGTGCATGGCCTAAGGGCTCTGTACGAGTTTGGTCAGCGGCAATGCCGGCATGTGGAGGGAGCCCTCGCAAAGAAAAAGTGCGCCATGACTGGCAGGACGCCCCCAGCTGGGCAGCCTAGCCCAAAATCAAAATAGGGTGACGCTCCGCTGCCCTGCAGCTGCCGGAAGATGGATGCGGGTACAGCGCCGCGAGCAAACGCCGCTTTCCCGTTAGCAGGCGCAGTCCGATCTGGCGCTGTGAGGCGCCGGCTCCTGTGGATGCGCGAAAGAGCCGCTGGCGCCGCATCGACGACTCCGTATATTGGAACACGGCGGCCGGGGCTCTGCCCCAAGGAGCGCGCATGAAGAAGATCGAGGCGATCATCAAGCCGTTCAAGCTTGATGAGGTAAAGGAGGCCCTGCAGGAGGTAGGCGTCCAAGGGATCACGGTGACCGAGGCGAAGGGCTTTGGCCGGCAGAAGGGTCACACCGAACTCTATCGCGGCGCGGAGTACGTCGTAGATTTTCTTCCCAAGGTCAAAATCGAGATCGTGGTTCCCGCCGAGCGCTTGGAGGCGGCCATCGAGGCGATCCAGAAATCGGCCAGAACAGGTCGGATCGGAGATGGAAAGATATTCGTGCTGGATATCCAGCAGGCGATACGCATCCGGACCGGAGAAACCGGAGGCGATGCGATCTAACCCAGTCGCAGGCAATCGAAGGAAGCATCATGGCCAATGCAAGTAGCGTCCTGAAGCTGATCAAGGACAAAGAAGTCAAGTTCGTCGATCTGAGATTCACCGACCCGCGCGGGAAATGGCAGCATGTCACCTTCGACCTGTCACTGGTGGATGAGGAATTCCTCACAGAAGGGACAATGTTCGATGGCTCTTCGATCGCCGGATGGAAGGCCATCA
>Ga0310810_10005846_pt1 | contig 13826 bp, 17 predicted proteins | sample NCmetagenome_FD_207641 | JGI IMG/M metagenome (GOLD analysis project Ga0310810, IMG submission 207641) | Soil microbial communities from experimental microcosm in Duke University, North Carolina, United States - NC | ecosystem: Engineered > Artificial ecosystem > Soil microcosm > Unclassified ... | reverse complement strand
GCGGACTCTTAGTCCGCCAAAACGAAGGGCGGGGCTGAAGCCCCGCGCGGGCTAAAGCCCGCCCCACCAGGGATTAGTGACCCCAACTGAGCACGACGCCGCGCGTCTCATGATCGAATTGCGGCATCACCTGGGGCCGAAGACTGCTGAGCTTCGAGGCCGGGCGAGCATGGATCGAGTGGTCGACGTGGGTTTTGAAGACATAGCGCCCAGTGAACCAGCCGATCGCGGCTCCCGCAACGATGTCCGACGGAAAATGGTTCTCTCCGCTGAGCCGCGACATGCTGACCAAGGAAGCGAGTCCATAAGCGGCATACGGATACCATCCTTTGTTATATTCGTGCGCCACCACGGAAGCCAGCGCCCAGCTCACCGCGGAATGGCCGGATGGAAACGAGGAGCCGCCTTGAAAAAATCTCCCGTTGCCATTTCCATCCAGAGGCCGCTCGCGCTGCGTCGCGAGCTTCAAGACTTCCCCCACAATCGCCGCATCGATGATCGCTTCCGCCCCCAGGACACCCGTCTCGCGGGCCTTTTCATTGTGCGCAAATGCGCCGCCGATATAAAAGCCGGCGGCAATTGGAACGACGGTGTATCCTGCACCCAGTTGGGAGACATCCTTGCTGATGGAAACCTGATCCACTGTGTTCGGAAGTTGCCGCGCGGTCCAGTGGTCGCTGGCGATGAAGGCAGCCGTCCCGCCGCCCACCAGAATCCACGGAATCGCGTCCTCCACGGTGTGGATGTGGAGCGGACTGGTCCAGATGTCCTTCTGGTCCATCCAGACGTTCCGGGCGACTTTGGTCACTAGCGGCTTGAAGTGTTCGGTTTCGGTCGAGTAGAGTATGCGATCCCGTGCGTCTTCGGACGCCTGGGTTTCTTGCGACCGGGCGGGCATTGTCCAAAATCCCAACGCGCAGAGCGCAACGGCGAGCTTGTGGCTGATATGACCCATCCGCCCTTTAGATAGAATTCCCCCAGGAACGTTACAATAGCGAGACCGTTACAGCTCCAGCCGGAAATTAATGTCGACCGCCCGCGCCGAGTGCGTAATCGCTCCACTCGAAAGGAAATCCGCGCCGGCTTCCGCATAGGCGCGAGCGTTTCCCAGCGTAATGCCGCCGGACAGCTCCACGGTGGCGCGCCGGTCAATGTGCGCGACCCAGTCTTTGGCTTCCTCGGGCGTTAGATTGTCCAGAAGCAAATGAGCTGCTCCGCAGGCCAGAGCCTCATCCAGTTCCGCGCGCGTGCGGACTTCGATTTCGATGGGCACGCCGGCGTTGCGCGTGCGCTCCAAGGCCGCCCGGACGCTGCCCGCCGCGGTGATGTGGTTGTTCTTGATCAGCACCGCGTCGAACAGCCCCGTGCGATAGTTCACCGCGCCGCCCGCCGCCGCCGCCATCTTTTCCAGCCTTCGCAGCCCCGGCGTGGTCTTGCGAGTATCCAGAATCCGGCAGCGCGTGCCTTCCACAGCGTGCACGAAAGCCGCGGCCAGCGTCGCCACTCCGCTTAACCGCTGGATAAAGTTCAGCGCGGTCCGCTCGCCGGTCAGCAAGGTGCGTGCCGGACCCTGAACCACGGCGATTTCATCGCCATCCTTGAGACGATCTCCCGAACGGCGGGTAATCCCCACAATGCAGTCCGTGAAGATCAGCGGCAGCAGCTCCACGCCGGCCAGCGTCAGCGATTCGCGGGCGATCATATGACCGGCAGCCGTCGCTTCCCCCGGAACGCATAACTCGGTGGTGATGTCGCCGGAGCCGATATCCTCGGCCAGCGCCCGGCGGACGGCGTCCTGAATCTCGGGATGGGAAACGTCGAAAGCCACTATCGTACTGCCAACATCCGCTCGATGGGCAGCGCGGCGCGACGGATCAGGTCGTCGGAAAGCTCGATACGCGGCGTCAGGTTCGCCAGGCAGTCGCGCAGTTTCTCGAGCGTGTTGCGACGCATGTAGGGGCACTCGCTGCAATTGCAGTTTTCGTTGGGGACGAAGTAGAAGCGCTTGTGGGGCGCCAGACGCTCGAGGGAGTGTCTCACGCCGCTTTCAGTCATCACGATATACTCTTGAGCCGGCGCGGACACGCACCAGTCGATGATCGCGCTGGTGGACCCGATGAAATCAGCCATCGCCAGAACATCCGCTGGACACTCGGGATGCGCCGCTACCAGCGCTTCGGGATGCTCCGCGCGTGCGGCGGTCAGACGGCGCGCCGGGAACGTCGCGTGTACGATGCACGCCCCCGGCCAGATCCGCATGTTCTCGCGGCCGGTTTGTTGCTTGACGTAATTGCCCAGGTTGATATCCGGCAGGAACAAAATCGGCTTCTCGGCCGGGATTGAATTCACGATCCGCACGGCGTTGCGCGAAGTGCACAGGATATCGCTCTCGGCCTTCACTTCGACCGACGTGTTCACGTAGCTGACGATCACATGGTCGGGATGGCGCTCGCGGAACGCCTGTACCTGCGGGGCGGTGCAGCTATCCACCAGGCTGCATCCGGCGTCCAGGTCGGGCAGCACCACGGTGCGCGTGGGGTTCAGGACTTTCGCGGTTTCGGCCATGAACACCACGCCGCAAAACGCGATGACATCGCCTTCGAAATCGCGCGCCTTGCGGGCCAGTTCCAGGCTGTCGCCGATGGCATCCGCCAGTTCCTGGATTTCAGACTCCTGGTAGTGATGCGCCAGAATGATGGCGCGGCGCTGCTGCTTCAGCTCCAATATTTCGTCGACGATGGATTGAACGGCCGGCATACGGGGCGGTCCTAGCTACGATGTCCTGTTACTTAGAGTCTAGCGCACGCTATTGACGGGGCTCTTCGAAATGCAGGGGCGCTGCCGCGGCGTCACTGCGGAGAGGAGTGCGGGGCTTCTTGGGCGCGCCCACCAGCGCGTAGGGATCGTCCGGATGCTCGGGCCCCTTACGGATGGTGCGCAGAAGCGCAGCCTTCACAATTTCCAGAAGCCGCATAGCTCAAGCCTATAGCAAAACGAGAAGCCGCGCGAGCCTATCTAAAGAACGCCGCCATGGCCGCGTGCTCAGCCTTGAAGTCCGCCAGCAGCTTGCCGAGGTTTTCCTCGGGAATGCCCAGCGCCGCGATTGCTCCCGCGTCCTCGACGGTCACCAGTTTGCCGGCGACGATCGATTCCCCCGTCGAATTGATGTACTGATTGGCGGCACCCACCAGGGCGCTCAGCGGCACGATACCACCCGCCGGAAACGCTGGCGGCCGGTGATGATCCCGCACCGCGATCTGCACCGGCTCGGGAAAGTCCCACGTAGCCAGGGCCATGGCCGAAAGTTCGGCGTGCGTGAAGCCCAGCAGCTCCAGCTCGCATTCCGTCCAAGACCGTTCGGATTGTTCGTGAAGCTTCACCAAGCGCGTGAACTCGTCGGGCAAGCCCAGTGCGATCAGCAGGCGTCCCAAGTCGTGCAGCAACCCGGCCACGAAGGCTCCCTCAGGATAATCCGCACGTACTTTCGAGGCGATCTGGTCGCTCAATACCGCGACCGAGGCCGAGTGCCGGTTGAAGCGCGCCATGGACCACACCGGGGGCGTCTTCACCTGGCTCCACATCCGCGAGATCGACATCCCCAGCAGAGTGTTGCGGACCTTGTCCATCCCGAGCAGCGCCAGTGCGTGGCGCACGGAAGTGATGGTCGCCCGCCGCGCGTACAACGCCGAGTTCACCAGGTGCAGGATGTTTCCCGCCACCACGGTGTCTTTCTCGATCAGGTCGCCCAGTTTGGCGAAGGATACGTCTTCGCCCGCCAGCGAGGCCAGCAGCTTGTTCAGGATCGGCGAGAACGGCGGCAACTTACCCAAAGCGCCCAGAGCGCGCTGAGACAGTTGGGCATTCTGAGCAGATCCAGTGGGAGCGGAAACGGTTTCGAGCATGGCTACCTACGGCTGCTATCGGAGGAAACGGCGGTTTCCTACAGCCAGGGGCAGCAGCAGAAAAACCACCCCTAAGGCTCCCAGAATGCTCAGTGCAGCCCCGGGCATAAAGGAGGCCGGACGGAATTGCAACGTCAACTGGTGCTGTCCAGCCGGAACTACAACTCCGCAAAGGGCGTAGTCGGCAGGAACCACCGATACAGGGGCCCCATCCACGGCGGCGCGCCACCCTGGCGCGTAAGGTACTGCAATGCGGACGAGCGTGTCCGCCAGCGCGGAATACCGGATTTGATAAAAGTCCTCGCGATAACCGCTGATCGTCAGCTCCCTGGGTTGCTGCTGAGTGGCGCTCTTGGTCAGCCCTTCGACGACAGAACCCTGGGCGGGGTCGAGCGAAGCCAGCTCCGCGTATCCTCCTGGCGCTATTCTCGGCGGCACGGAAACGCGCGGCAGCGCCGAGGGGTTCGCTTCCAGGCGTCCGCGCGCATCCACCAGATAATTCGCGCTCAGCCCGTGCAATAACCGGGGATTTGACGGAATCGCGCGGGTGTATTCGGCGTAGCGATTCAACTCGAGCAGTCCCGCGCCCCAGCCCACTTCGGTGCGGGCCGCGAGCGACCCGTCGATCTCGCCAATCGCGATGCTGGGAATCGACATCCACAGCCGGTGAACCCCATCCGCCTTTGCCTCGCGGACGCGGCTATCGAAGGCCTCCTGGCGGTGCCCGTACAGTTCGTCGAAAGTAATGGGCGCATATACCAGCGGGCTTTTGTACATATTGAAATGCCACAAATCGGCCGCGATCACCACCATCAGGATGAACGGTAGCCGCTTTTGCTGCATCTTTTCGGCGATCCAGGCCACGCCCGATCCGGCGGCAAGCGCCAGACCGAGTGCCGGCACGAACCAGATTTCGATGGGTGCATGGGCGTCACGGAAGCCCGGAAGCACTTGAAGGAGGCGGGCAAGTCCAGCGGCCGGGCCGAACGCGTACCACAGGCCGGGCACGATCAACGCCAGCAGCGGCCTCATTTGCAACCTCCGGATGATCCCGGCGATCGCCAGCGGCAGCAGTAGCAAGCCGCCGTAAAGATAAAACTGGCGAATCTCTTCCGGTCCACGGTAATTGCCGGAGATCAGTCCGAAGTAGTCGGCCGACATTACCGCGGCCAAGGCGATGGGACGCAGGGACGCCGCGGGCGACGTGACCGGATGCACGGCTACTCTGGCGATCTCGAGCCAGGGCAGGATCACCACCGCGCTCAAACAGAATGCAACGGCGGCCGTGGACACGGCCAGCAGCACCGCGCGTTTCCAAGGTTGGGAGACCAGAAAGCACGCGAGAGCCAGGAAAGAATACAGGGCCGCATCGAAATGTCCGGCTAGGATAATGAGTCCGCCAAAGGCTCCCGTGAGCAGCCACGCTCGCTTGTCGAGCAGGGCCGCCCACAGCATCCATGGCAACCAGGCCGCGGCTTCGAACATTCCCAGTTGTGAGCTGTGCGCGGCGAAGAATCCGCCCCACGCGTAAAACATCGCCGCGATGGCGGCCGATACCGGATCGCCAAACAATTTGCGGGCCAGCAGGAACGCCCCGGCCAGCGCCAGGAAGGAATGCAGAGCCAGCTCCCAGAACAGAATGCGGGGGGTGATTCCGATCAGGTAAAACGGCCAGTGCAGCGGATACCACGCGCCGGTTTGCGGATCGGACAGAAACGGCATGCCCGAATACAGAAACGGCGTCCAATAGGGCAGGCGCCCCGCGTGGATCGAATCGGCGAAATATTTCTGCGCGGGATAAGTGACATCGGCCAGATCCCAATGAATGGTCGCGTGAGGTTGAAACAGCGGGATACCCCAGAACAGAACGGTCGCCAGCAGGAGCAGCACAGGCGATCTCGCCGCCTGTCTCATGCTTCTTCAATTCTCAGCAGCCGGCGCCGCAGCAGATCGAGTGCGGCCTGCGTGGCGAACCCGCGGATACGCGACCGGTCTCCCGGCATCGTGAACCGGAGCGCTTCCGGCGGCTGGTCGGGACCGGCGAATCCCACGAAGATCGTGCCCACCGGAGCGCCGGTGCCCGACTCGGGTCCCGCCTCGCCGGTGATGGATAGAGCGAAAGTCGAGCCGGTCTTCATGCGCGCTCCTTCGGCCATGGCACGCGCAACTTCCTTGCTCACGGCGGTGTGGTCCGCGATCAACTGAGGGTCGATGCCCAGCAAGTCCGCTTTCATGCGGTCGGTGTAGGTGACGAAGCCGCCCAGAAAGTAGTCCGAGCTTCCCGCAACAGATGTGACGCGCTCGCCCGCCATGCCTCCGGTGCAGCTTTCGGCGATGCTCAAGGTCGCTCCACTCTCCCGCAGCAGCGTACCGATAATCGCCTCCAGAGGATCGCCGTTACGAGAAAAGAGATGTTTCCCGAGCAGTTCTTCCATGGGTCCGCCGAGCTCGGCCAGCAACCGCTCGGCATCTTCCGCCGATCCGCAACGCGCGCGCAAGTGGATCTGAATGTCTCCGGGCGCAGCCAGGATGGTGGTCGAAGGATTGGCGTACTTGGTATAGAGCGGCGCGATCAGCGCATCCAGGTCCGATTCCGTCAGCCCCGTGACCCGGTAGAAGCGCGTGCGGATCACCTGCACGGGCAGCAGCCGCGTCAGCCGGGGCAGGCATTCCTGAGCGAACAGCGGCTTCATTTCTCCGGGCGGGCCGGGCAGCAGGATGACCACGCGGCCATACTTCGCGATCCATTGCCCCGGCGCCGTTCCGTTGCGGTTCGGCAAGACTTCCGCGCCTTCAATCACGTAGGCCTGCCGCCTGTTAATTTCCGCCATCTTGCGCTGGCGGCGCCGGAAGCGTTCCGCGATCGCGTCGAAAATTTCCTGGTGGAACACCAGTTCACGCTCGAGCCCGGCCGCCACGGCTTCGCGTGTCACATCGTCTTCGGTGGGGCCCAGGCCGCCGGTGAGGATCACGATCTCGACATGCTGCAACGCGTCCCGCACCGCGGTGCTCAGCAGCGCGCGATCGTCGCCAATGATCAGCTTCCGGCGCACTTCGACGCCCAGCGCGTTCAATTGATCGGTGATGTACAGCGAGTTCGTATCGATGCGCTGCGAGGTCAGCATCTCCGACCCCACTGCGATGATTTCCGCGTCGGGCATCCGGCTTAGGGGACGGGCCAGCCCTCGATGCGCGTATCCACCTTGAATAGCGAGTTGTTGGTGGCCACGATCAGTGCCTTGGAGGGCGAAAACGCCAGACCGACGATGGCGGGGCCGGAAAGAAACAGCTCGGCCTTTCGATCCGGCGAAATTCTCACGACACCGCGTCGTCCACCGAGAGAAGCGGCTACGTACAGGTTCCCGGAAGCATCGAACGCCATTCCCTGCGGGCGACCCAGGCCGCGATAAAAGGTTTCCACGTGACCGTCCTTGGAGATCCGGTGAACGGCGTCAAAACTGGATGTAGTCGGGCCGGTGATGTACAGGAATCCGTCCGGGCCGAACGCCAGGTGATAGGCGGCAATGGATGGTTCGAGCGTGGCGAAGACGTAAATCTGCCGCTGCCGGCTGATCTTGAAAATGGTGCCGCTGCGGTCGCCGACGAAAAGATTATCCTCGCGGTCGAAGGCAATCCCGGTGGCCACGCCCATGCCTTCCACGTAGGTCGACGTGTTGCCCGAGGGTGATACCTGGTAAACCATACCGTCATGCCGGCTGGAAGCGTACAGAGTTCCCTCGGCGTCGAAGGCCAGGCCGGTGGCGTTCATCATTTCCGTAACCAGCGGCTTGGGGACGAGCCCAGAATCAATCTTATAAATCGCTACCGGTGTTTTCTGCCCGGCGGATCCACTGAAGGTGGTGTAGATGTTGCCCAGCTTGTCAATGGCAGGATTAGAAACCGGATGCATGCCTTCCGCGATCTGGATGCCGATGTCGCAGGTCCAGGCAATGTCTTCGTCCTTGCCGAGCACCAGTTGCCCGCGCGAGGCGCCTTCCGGAACGCGCACAATCACCAGCGAATCCGATCCGATCACAACGGGGGCCGACAAGTCGCCGAAGCGCGCCATCGGCCGTTCCGCGCCGGCCAGGCCGGTGCCCCGGATCCGGAACTCGCCGCCGGGGATCGCCGCGAACGGGGAAACGTCTGAAATCTGCGGTCGGGATTCGGGATTCTTGCGAAGGGCCATATGCGGACAGCTAATAAAGATTGAACCATCCGGCGCAGTACAACACAAGTCCCGCGTAGATTCCGGCCATCACGTCGTCGAGCACAATACCGGCTCCGCCCTGTACTTTTTCGAGCTGCCGCACCGGGGGCGGCTTCCAGATGTCGAAGACCCGGAAGAGCACAAAGGCGGCCAACCAGCTCTTCCAGTTGAGCGTGGCGGCTCCGGCGAGTGCGACCCACTGGCCGACCAGCTCATCGATCACCACGATCTGGGGATCCTTGTTGCCGCTGTCTTCGGCCACGCGTCCGGCCGCCCAGCTGGCCGGCGCCAGCAGCAGGAAGGCATAGACTGCGAAGCCAGCAGCCGGAATTCCTTGGTAGGTGTGCAGCCACCAGGCCAGCGCCAGCGCCCCTAGCGACCCCGCCGTTCCAGGCCCCTTGGGGACATAGCCGAGGAAGAAGCACGTGCCCAGAAGGCGCGCCAGGGCGCTCATTCGGTGTCGTCCTTCCGATCGGGAAGGTCTTCAAACGTCTGCGGGTCGACGGGCGACGAGATCACGTACTTCTCCGACGCCCAGTTTCCCAGATCGATAATCCGGCAGCGGTCGCTGCAAAACGGAATGAAGGGATCGTCAGGCTGGACCTCTTTCCGGCAGATCGGGCACCGCATCGAGAAATTTTAGCGCAGGATCTGAAGAAGCTGCCCGGCGTTCGGGGTAGGGGCGGCCTCCAGGCCGGCGGAGTCTACCAGTTCGCCCGTCAAATCGTAGTCGTGCGCTTTGGTGATCCGCATCCGCCGAAACCCGCCGGCCCGCAAGGGGGCTTCGCCTGGGTCTGAAATGTAGCAGACACCATCGATATCGGGCGCCTGCGATGCAAGTCTTGCCTGCCAGACCAATTCGGAATCGGCTGTCGGGCCTTCTACCAGGACATCCTCCTCGCGACCGATGAGAGCCCGGTTGCGAGTGCGGGAAATCTTGCGCTGGATGGCCATCAGGCGGCGTTTACGGTTCTGAATGGTGCGACCGTCGACTTTGGCGTCCAGCTCAAAACTCTTGCTGGTGTCTTCATCGGAGTAGGAGAAAGCACCCATGCGGTCGAACTGCGCGGCTTCCACGAACTGGCACAGCTCGTTGAAATCCGCCTCGGTTTCGCCGGGAAAGCCCACGATCATGCTGGTACGGATCGCCACGCCGGGAATGGTCCGGCGGATCTTCTCGAGGAGTCGAAGGAAGTAGTCTCCATGTGATCCGCGCTTCATGCGTTTCAGAACCGGCGCGCTGGCGTGCTGCAATGGCATGTCGATGTATTTGACCAGGGCAGCCTGCTCGGCGATGGTATCCAGCAGCTTTTGCGTCACCTTGTTCGGATAACAGTACAGGAACCTGACCCACTTGGCGTGATCGGTGTCGATCTGGGCGAGGCGCGCGAGCAGCATCGACAAGCCGTCTTTGAGACCCAGATCCTCGCCGTAACAAGTGGTGTCCTGGCCGATCAGGTTGATCTCGCGAACACCTTGAGAAAACAGGCGCGTCGCCTCGGAGATCACGCTCTCGAAGCGGCGGCTGCGGAACTGGCCGCGATACTGCGGGATCACGCAGAACGTGCAGGGATGATCGCAGCCTTCGGCGATCTTGATATAGGCGTAGTGCCGCGGCGTGGCCAACACGCGCGGGGTGGCGTCGTGATACAGATACGGCTCGAACGGATTGCGTGCAGCGGGCTCCACGCCCTCGCACAGGCTGGTGATCTGCTCCAGCTCATTGGTGCCGATGACCGCGTCCACTTCCGGCATGTTCTTCCGGATGTCGCCGCGGTAGCGTTCGACCAGACAGCCGGCGACAATCAACTTTCGGGCGCGGCCGGTCTTCTTGTACTCGGCCATTTCGAGGATGGTGTCGACGGACTCCTGCTTGGCCGGATCGATAAAGCTGCAGGTGTTGACCACGATCACGTCGGCATCGGAGGGATGCGGCGTGAGCTCATGACCCTGCGTGGTGAGCTGGCCCATCATCACCTCGGTATCGACAAGGTTCTTCGGGCAACCGAGACTAACAAAACCAATTTTCAAGAGCGTCCTAAATGTGGCAGTGCGACTCGCCGCGCTTTTCCAAATACTGCTGGTGGTATTCTTCCGCGCGCCAGAATTCGCTGGCCGGAACGATCTGGGTCACGATCGGCTTGGGGAATTTGGCCTGCGCCGCTTCGCGCGACGCGCGCGCTTCGACCAGCTGCTCCGGCGAATGGTAGAAAATGGCCGAACGATACTGCGCGCCCACATCCGGACCCTGCCGGTTAAGCGTGGTGGGGTTGTGGTTGGCCCAGAACACTTCGAGCAGGTCGTGATAGCTGATCACTTTCGGATCGTAGGTCACTTCGACGACTTCGGCATGGCCGGTTCGGTCGGTGCAGACGTCTTCATAGGTGGGATTCTTCACGGTTCCGCCCATATAACCGACTTGGGTCGACTTGACTCCCGCCAGACGTCGAAACGCAGCTTCCACGCCCCAAAAACAGCCTGCGCCGAAACTGGCCTTGCTGAACACCGCTTCCATACCTTGATTGTACCGCCGCGGCCTTGCTGAATAACATAAAAAGAGGCTAGGCTGGGTTTTGCCCAAGCTTCGTGTAACCAATCAGACACGTGGCCGCATTTTGGCCGACCGGGCGGAGGTCGCCGACACCAGCGCCAAGCGCCGGACGGGGCTGCTGAAGCACACGGGGCTCGCTCCCGGCGAGGGCCTGTGGATTGTCCCCTGCGAAGGCGTCCACACGTTCGCCATGAAGTTCACCATCGATGTACTGTTCCTGAACCGCAAGCACAAGGTCCTCAAGATCCGGCCGAACATGGTCCGCAGACGGATCGCGCTCAGCCTGCTGGCGCATTCGGTGCTGGAGCTCCCTGCCGGGACGCTGGCCGAGACCGGGACCGAGCGCGGCGACCAGCTGGAACTCGAAAAATACGAATGATTATGGAAGCTGCAGGCGCAGGTGGCGCTCGGCATTGCGCCGCCGCGTGGCGTCGCGATCGATCGTATCGAGGGGAATGCGGCGATGCCCGCCGTCGGGATCGACGATCTGGAGCTCCTTACCCTGGGCCATCACGGCTGTGGCCGAGTACGACGAGCCGTCTCTGAGCACGATCGCGAAGGTGGCCGGCTCGGCTCCCGAGGGCGGGGCGGCGGGGGCGGGATACTCGCGGATCTGAGGCGTCACGGGTTGTGCTTGAGCGACAGGGGGCGCGGGAGGTGGCGCGAACTGCTGGATGATGGTCACGCCGGTCGCCGGCTCGGCAGGAGCATCGTATGCCGTCGTCGGGTAATACAACACCGGCGAATATCCGGGAGACGCCAGGCGACGGCGGGGGCCGTTTTGAGGAGCAAATTGCGGCCGGGGCGAACCACCCAGCGGGGGAATCGGGCTGAGCTGCGGCAGCGGATTTCCCAGCGTCATCCCGGCGGGACGTTGTCCGAAGCCAGCTCCTGACGCAAGCGCCAAAACCAAGCCGAGCTGGAGCACTCGCCGCATCCGATACTACTGTACACCTTGATGTGGCGTGCGTGATCCGAAGAGTACAATAACTCCTGGCCATGCACGAATTCTTCCTGTGGATCGAGACCAGCGCGTTCAGCGTGTGGGTACGTGAATCCCTTTCGATGTTTGCCTTCCCCGGGATTCTCACGGCTCACACCATCGGCATGGGATTCGTGGCCGGGATCAACGCGCTGGTGGATTTGCGGATCCTGGGCATCGCGCCTCAGGTTCCTTTAATCGAAATGCGGCGTTTCTTCCCGGTGATGTGGTTCGGATTCTGGCTCAACGCGATCTCGGGCGTCGCGCTCCTGATCGGTTATCCCACCAAGGCGCTGACCAACCCTCTGTTCTACGTGAAGCTGGTGTTTATCGCGATCGCGGTGACGCTTCTGAGACGGATCCAACGCCGGGTGTTTGCCGTTGCGCATCCCGTCGTCGTGAGCGAGAAGCGACTGGCGGCGTGGTCGATCTTTTGTTGGGCGGGTACCATCGCTTCCGGAAGATTTCTGGCATACACTTATTCCAAATTAACGTCGTTGGATCACTGATTTTATGGAAGCCTTTCAGCCCTGGCTGGTAGACACACTGAGAAGCGCCAAGCCGGTGGGGCAACTGATGCGCACTCACTGGGCCTGGCCGATCTGCGAGACGATGCACTTCTTCGGGCTGTCGCTCTTGATCGGCGCCATCGGAACTTTCGACTTGCGGCTGATTGGCGTCGGAAAGAAGATTCCGATCGCCGCTCTGCACCGCGTCATCCCGTGGGGAATTGCCGGATACGTTCTCAATATGGCGACTGGCGCGATGTTCCTGATGGCGGAGCCGGATCAATACATCTACAACCCGTCGTTCCATTTCAAGATTCTGTTCATGATGGTGGCGGGCCTGAATGTGCTGGCGTTTTATTCGATAGTGTTCTGGAAAGTCCGGGCGCTGCCGCCGGGCGTCAGCACGCCCCTCAGCGCGAAGCTTATCGGCGCGGTATCGCTTGCGATGTGGATCGGCGTGATCATCGCGGGGCGGCTGCTGACGTTCTATAGGCCGGGCGTGTGCATGACGGCGGCGCTTTCCTTCCCCTTCTATTGCGTCCCGCAGTGATTTAGGCCGGAGTAGAGCGGATTTTCAACGGGTTGCAGTCTGCACCCATAGCCGGCGGTAAGAGCCTGCTGCCAACATGAAGCCGCTATGAGTTTCTATCTGGCGGAGACACCTACCCTCGAAGCGGTCGCGACGGAAGACGAACGGGAATTGGCGCAGGATCTGCAAGCCCGCGTGGCCGAAGCGGTAGCGCAAGCCGAATCGCACACGGCCGTAGGCGAGGCCGCCAGCGCGCAGCAGCAGGCCGAGAATCGTCTGGAACGGCTGCGGGCCGCGGAACGCGCGCTCAACCTGCACGCGAAGGAATCCCGCGAGCGGGTTTCGGAAACGTCCGAAAAGGCATTGGAGGGGCTGGTGGAGGCGGCGGCTTCCGGCAAGAAGCTGGAGTTCAAGAAGCTGGATGAACTGGCCGCGGGCGAGGCGCAGATCCGGACCCTGGGACTGGCGCTGGAGAAACTGGCCGAGCATTTGATCCCGCGGGCGCAGATCGCGAGCCTTCGGGAAGAAGCGCACGCCCTGGAGGCGCGGGCGCGGGCGCTGGAGCGGATCGCGCAGGAGCGGGCGGAAAAGGTGTTAAAGCAGCTTCGCGGGGCGGTCAGCGAGGAGATGGTGCTGCCGGTAGATATGTCCAAGGGAGTTGCCGGTGCGCTACTGTCTCGAGCCGCAGGTTTGAAGCGCCTCGCGGTGCAGGTTTCCGAGAATGCGGATCGCATCGAACGCTCATACCACGTTATGCAAGGCGACAGGGTTATGCAAGGCGACAGGAGAGCGGCATGAGAGATATCAGGCGCTATTGGCAGGAAGTGCGGGCGCTGGAAGCGAGCTTGCCGGAGTTCGTGTGGCTGGTGGATGTGGAAGGTTCCGTACCGGTGGAGGTGGCAGCACGGCTGGCGGCGCAATTACTGATCGAGAAATCGCACCGGCTGGCCAGCGAAGAGGAGTTGAGCACACAGCGGGAAATCGAAGCGGGCGCACGCAAGGAGCGGCAACGCGAGCGACGGAGGCGGGATGGGGTGGCGGTGGTTGCGCCCTAGGCGGTCTGGGCAACGCCAGGCTCGAAGCTGTAGCCGAAGCCGCGGACGCTGCGCAGGAAAGAGAGGCCGTCGGGGGTTTCAATCTTCT
>Ga0310810_10005845_pt1 | contig 13826 bp, 8 predicted proteins | sample NCmetagenome_FD_207641 | JGI IMG/M metagenome (GOLD analysis project Ga0310810, IMG submission 207641) | Soil microbial communities from experimental microcosm in Duke University, North Carolina, United States - NC | ecosystem: Engineered > Artificial ecosystem > Soil microcosm > Unclassified ... | reverse complement strand
GATTAGCCTATCACGGTCTTCGTGCCAAGGACAAATCCTTCAACGCAAAATTTGAAACTAGTTTTGATGATAAAGTCGGTAAAATAGATATCATTCAACAGGACATCGGTCGTGTGATCCTCAACCTGATCAATAATGCTTTCTATGCTGTGAGTGAAAAGAAAAGGCATGTTCCGGGTGGCTATGAGCCGACCGTTAAATTAACTACGTTGAGAGACAACGGCAAAATCGAGATCAGAGTAAAGGACAATGGAAATGGGATTTCACAGAAAAATTTAGACAAGATATTTCAGCCATTCTTTACCACCAAACCTACAGGCCAGGGCACAGGATTGGGATTATCTCTTGCCTATGATATTGTAAAAGCACATGGTGGTGAAATAAGAGTGGAAACCAGCGAGGGACAAGGAGCGGAGTTTATTTTGCAGCTTCCCCTGAAGGAGAAAGTTTAAAGATATTAATGTGAAGATTCAATCATTCATAATCTTGTTTCTTATGCCTGCGGCGACTCTTTTTGCCCAGGCAGGCTATATCGATAGTTTGAAACATGAGATAGAAATAACAAGGAATGATACGATGCGTTATATCAAATTGGATGCTTTAGCAACGGCTTACCTGGAAACGAAACCAGACAGCTCGTTATACTATTCAGATAAAGCATTGGATATAGCAAGGGAATTAAAATTAAAATTAGATGAAGCGGTTACGCTGGGAAAAAAAGGATATGCTCAACAAAACAAGGGCTATTATCCCGCATCTCTTAAAACTTTCTTATCCGCTATTGAGATAGCTAGCGATCCCGGGAATGAGAAAAATATCTTGCCGCCCCACTATCTTGCTATGAATGGGTTCTCCTCTACGATGACAGGATATGATTTTCGAATAATGACATTGGGTTTTCTTCATGAATTCACGGGTATATTATACGAAAACGTAAATGATTATAAAAAGGAGCTGTACCATTTAAGGTTAACAAAACAATACGTCGAGCAGCGCGGAGACACCCTCCATATGTCCGAGGTATATTATATCATAGGGCGTGTGTATTTATCATTAGGAAAAAATGACTCAGCATTTACCTATGAACAAAAATCATATGATCTGGCTCTTCGTATAGGGACTGACGTGGGAGGCTCTTTGCTGACGCTTGGAAAATATTACCTGGCGATCGGAAAAGATGAGCAAGCCGCTGCATTTCTCCGGAGTGCGTTGAAAGAAAGTCGTCGTATCAAATATCTCCGGGGAGAGATCGCTGCGGGTCTCTTGTTATCAGCGATCACAAGAAAGCAGGGCAAAATGGACTCCAGTTTTTATTTTACAAATACCGCCCTCGGGTTGGCACAGCAGATGAACTCGCCGGACCTGTTGCTGAGAACATGGTCTGAACTGGTACAGATCTATAATTCGTTAAATCGGTATGATAGCACTGCCAAATACCAGGCACTGATCATTGCCATGAAAGACAGCCTGTTTAATTCAAAGCAGGCGCAACTGTTTCACAATATTGATTTTGATGAGCAACAACGACAACAGGAAATTGAAAATGTAAAGAAAACCTATAGGGAGCGGGTGCAGAAATGGGGATTGCTGGCAGGACTGATCGTATTTCTTTCCATTGCGATTATTCTATGGCGAAACAACCGAAATAAACAAAGAGCTTATTCCTTGTTGAAAAAGCAAAAGCAGGAGACAGATTTCCAGAAATCAAAAGTTGAGCAAACGCTGGATGAGTTAAGAGCCACCCAGGCACAGTTGATCCAGTCTGAAAAGATGGCTTCGCTTGGTGAGCTCACAGCAGGCATTGCACATGAAATTCAAAACCCGTTAAACTTCGTCAATAATTTTTCAGAAGTAAATAATGAACTGATCGAAGAACTAAAGAGTAAAAAATCAAATCCCGATAGCCACCGGGGAAAAAATGAGAAAGGTGACCAGGAGAGTGAGATATTGAATGATATCTTTCAAAATAACGAGAAGATCTCTTTTCACGGCAAACGTGCCGATGCCATTGTGAAAAATATGTTGCAACATTCAAGAGGCAGCGGGGCCACCAAAGAGCTAACGGACATCAACAAACTTGCTGACGAATATTTGAGGTTGAGTTATCATGGTTTGCGTGCAAAAGACAAGAGTGTTAATTCAGTCCCGATAGCTATCGTGATTAAGACAGACTTTGATGAGAGAATTGGCAAAATAAATGTCATTCCCCAGGAGATAGGACGAGTGCTGGTGAACTTATTTAACAATGCATTTTACGCGGTCAATGAAAAAAAGAAAACTTCCGGAAACGGGTATGAACCGGCAATTTCAGTAAGTACAAAAAAACTGGACGATAAAATAGCGATCAGTGTAAAAGACAACGCCAATGGCATCCCACAAAAAATTGTTGACAAAATCTTTCAGCCATTCTTTACGACCAAACCTACAGGCCAGGGCACAGGATTGGGATTATCTCTTGCCTATGATATTGTAAAAGCACATGGTGGTGAAATAAAAGTGGAGACGGAAGAAGGAGAGGGAACGAGGTTTATTATTCAACTGCCTGTTGTCTGAACTGAAATTAATAAAGACGTACGAAGTGTATGAGAAAAGAATTTTAAATCTTATCCTTTCCATTGATCCTGAAAATTGCCATTCGAACGATCAATTCAACAATCCGTAAATCCCGCTTCAGTCAGTTATTTTTTTAACCTTAAATAGTTACCGTTATGGACACATCACCGGGTACAAAAAAAGAAACGGACATTGATCCAACACTCCTTGCCATTTGGGAAGTATTCAGGAAGTTTCAATTAGGGATAGCCAACAGCGACGCCAGGGCGGTTGCAAGCTGCTATTGTGTCGATGCGCAATTTATGATACCAAACCGGGAAACCGTCGTTGGCCGTGATAACATCGAAGCAGCCTTTGCAGGCTATATCAACAGGGGCTTTACCCAATACCAGTGTACATCACTAATGCTGTACGGAAGTGCTGGTATTATTGGCACTCAAAACACGTACACGTTGAGCCAACCCGGAGGCAGCCATATGGATATTGGCAAGGCCCTCCACCTTTGGAAAACTGAAAATGGTTACTGGAAAATTTACCGGGATTGCTTCAATTCGGATTTGCCGGTTTCACAATAAGAGTTCATGGGCTTATAAAATATTGCGACGAAATAAAGATTGAAAAAAAAGGTGTAGAACTTATCTGGACTGCTCAATTATTACTTTGTATGCTATCCGGGAAAACTTATCGGGAAATAAAAAGGGAAATAGCAAAAAAGTTAGCTACCTTGACAAAATAATCCTCCGTAGTGTTACGGGTGAGCTGATCCAGCTTTATAAATCATGATTATCCACCCGGACAAGAATGAAAACATGTGAACAATCTTTTCAGTAAACCATCTTAGTAACATGAGTAAATCAATCGAACAAAGGCATTGACTTCCGATGACGGCTTGGGATGGTTACTCCATATGTTTTAACCATCAAAATTCAACATTATGACTACAGAAACAAAGGGCCTGAATTCAACCCGGGAAGCCATTTGGGAAAGAACCCAGATTTTTGAACAAGCCATGGCAAATGCGGATGCAGCCGGTGTTGCTAACTGCTATACAGTAGACGCTGAATTTATGAACCCAAACGAACCAGCAATAGTAGGAAGAAGTAATATTCAAACAGCTATTGCGGGTTATCTCAGCCAGGGCTTTACGCAATACAAGGTTACTTCCACAACTGTTTATGGAAATATAGGTGTCGTAGGAGTGCAAACAGAATATCAGCTTAGTCAGCAGGGAGGCCAGAACATGGATATCGGAAAATCAATTCAACTTTGGAAGCAGGAAGATGGTGCCTGGAAAATATTCAGAGATTGTTTCAATTCTAATTTGCCAGCTACGTCTTCATAGATCAATTCGCATAACCATACTTTTTTACACGTTGCTTTTGTAAAGAGAACCATTGACCACAACAAAATATTAAATCTTGCAGCAGCAGTAAGGCAGCTTTTTTAAAGTTCAGGTAGTTGCTAAAAATTGACTGTCGCTGAGGTTTATTTATGAGTCATTAAAATATTTATTATGCACCAGGTTACCAGACAACACGCCGAAGAATTTGCCCGCCAACTATTGGATGCGCATTTAAATCAACCGAAAAATAAACAAATTAAATTAGAAGGTGACGGCGGCGAAACGCTTGAAGCTTTGTTTTTAGGAACAAGAGGCGGCAACGGCATGTTCTTGCACGATCTTCTTGATCGTGCCCTGAAAGGTAATGTTGCGTTTCGTCAAAATTATTTTCCTGCAGACCCCGATTACATCAACGCGGAAATACAAACCTCGCCGGGATTTGTGAGCACAATGCAGATGTTGATCGACGAGTATGATAAAATTATTTCCCAGTTACAGGAATCGGGAACTTTTTTCAGTATGCGTACCATCGGTCACATGTTGTGGGATACTACAATCCCGGGAATCCTCGGCTATTTTGCCGCCTTACTATACAACCAAAATAATGTTGCCGCCGAAGCATCACCGGTAACCACGCTTATGGAAATGCATGTCGGCAACGAGCTATGTAAAATGCTGGGGTACCCGGTTCATCCCATTGGGGCGAAGACGGGGGAATTTGCCTTGCCTCCGCTACAACTGATTACAGCCTGGGGTCATATTACCTGCGATGGTTCAGTAGCCAACCTTGAAGGTTTATGGATGGCAAGAAACCTAAAATTTTACCCGGTTGCTGTCAGAGCTGCTCTTCAAAATGATGCGGCATTTCAAAACATAAAAGATTTCCAGGTAAAACTTTTAAATGGAACCATGGCCACTCTTGCAAATCTTGATGATTGGACAACACTGAACCTGCCGATTGATGAGGTGCTTGCAATACCTGACACTATATCTGCCCAATATAATATTGATTTAACCACGGTGAGTAACGTTATTGCTCCGTATACCGTACAGAATGTTGGTCTGCACGATATGCTGAGAAAATATCTTCCATCTATTAATCAATCACCTGTTTCCATGTGTAGTGCTACGCGACATTATTCATGGCCAAAAAATGCTGCTATACTGGGAATTGGTGACGACAATATGTGGAACATTCCTGTTGATCTGAATGCCAGAATGGATTTAAATCAATTACGCTACTCTCTCGGTCTTTGTATAGATCAAAAAATTCCACTGATGAATGTCGTCGTGATCATTGGCACTACCGAAGAAAGTTCTGTTGATCCGTTAAAAGATATATTGGCGATAAGAGATGAATACCGGCAGCAGGGTCTGGAATTTGCTGTTCATTGTGACGCTGCCTGGGGCGGATATTATAAAACGATGCTGAACAGCAGCGATCAAAGCCATCCTGCTTACTTTACTCAAATTGATGAGGAAGCTATGGCTTCTTTGCCAATGAGTGATTATGTTACGCAACAATACAAGGTTTTACAATTTTCTGATTCCATCACGATAGATCCGCACAAATCAGGCTATATTCCTTATCCGGCTGGTGGATTATGCTACCGCAATTCAGCCATGCGTAATCTTGTTTCGTTTACCGCACCTGTGGTTTATCATGGCGGCGTGGATCCAACAGTCGGTGTGTACGGAGTGGAAGGATCAAAACCCGGAGCAGCCGCATCGGCAGTCTATTTTAGTCATAAAGTAATACGACCTAATATGGATGGCTACGGAAAATTATCCGGTGAATGTTTTTTCAATGCAAAACGACTTTATGCGGCATTGGTTTGCATGAACATTGCCAACTTGCCATTCTTTGTTGTGCCTCTTATTCCAATACCGGCTATTCAGCAGGGATTACCGCCTGCACAGGTACAGCAACAGTATGAATTTATAAGGGATCGCATCGTAAATGTGACCAATGAACAACTGCTTGCTGACGCAGAAGCATTCGCTTTGTTCAAAGAACTGGGGGGTGATCAAACCATCATTACTTACATGTATAATTATTACAACAACGATGGCACGCCAAACAATAACATGGAAAAAGTAAATGAACTGAATAATATGATCTACACAACATTTAGTTACAAGCCTTATGAGAACAACACGGAAAATACGCCTGTCGTAGTCACATCCTCCTCTTTTACACGTGAAGTAGATGGCGATTACCTTGTAAACAGTCTGCGCCAGCGCCTGGGCGTGGTAACTGATTACGATGCACCTGTCAATTTTATTATTTCTACTATAATGAATCCCTGGTTAAGTAATACAGTTAACGGATCATTTATACCGCAACTCATTTCCATCATTACACAAAATGTAACAGCTATTGTTGCAAAAGTTAAAGGGCAGCCTGTATCAGAACTGGCGACTGCTTAAAGAAATTAAACGCTTAAATTATGAAAGCAAAAAATATTTACGGGGAAAATGTTCAGGAGATCAAATCAAAATTTGCTCAGGCTACAGCAGATAGCTTTAGTCCCACACTAGCTATTGTGTTTTGTTCTATTACACAGGACCGGAAAGCATTGATCAGTTTTTTTGATGAAAAGGGTATAGATGTATTCGGTTCTACAACTGCCGGTGAAATTATTGACGATGAAGTGATGGAGCATACAACGGTCATCATGCTGCTGGACATGAAAAAAGAGAACTATAAAATATTTCATGAGGAAAGCAGCGACACCTACAAACTATCGAACGACCTGGCAAAGCTTGCAAAAAAAAAGTTCAGCAATCCCAGTGTTGTTATCATTTCCAGCGGGTTAACGATCGATGCAGAACAGATCATTAAAGGTGCAAAAGATTTCGATGAAAACATTCCTTTGTACGGAGGACTTGCAGGTGATGACCTGACCATGAAGGCGTCTTATGTTTTCAGCAACCAGTTTGAATCTTCCACGGGTATGATCGCATTGGTGCTGAACAATGAAAAAATTCTTGTCCACGGCCTTGCTACCAGCGGGTGGGATGATATCGGCATTGAAAAAACAATTACCAAATCAACCGGCAATGTAGTTTACACCATTGATGATGAACCTGCAGTAGATGTGTTTGTGAAGTTTTTCAAATTCACAGACAGCGTAGATAATCGTTCTGAAATAGTGGCAATGAATTTTGCACAATATCCTTTGCAACTAAAAAAAGATAATGGTAATGTGGTGCTGAGAGCACCATTAATGGTAGATATTGAAAGTCGTGCACTGATTTTTGCAGGTGGCATACCACAAGGCAGCAAGGTAAAATTTTCAGTGCCTCCGGGTTTTGATCTCATTGAGAAAACGGCAGAAAGGGTAAGTTCATTAAAGAAAAATATTTCAAACCCTGATGCAGTACTCATGTTTTCATGCAAGGCGCGGCATCTTGCCCTTGGCCCAATGACCAGCGATGAAGCAGGAAAAATAAGAAGTATATGGGATAAGCCATTGATTGGATTTTTTACTTATGGTGAAATTGGAACGGCAAAAGAGAGCGTTTGCGATTTTCATAACGAAACCTGTTCAATGGTGGTAATGGAAGAAAAAAAATAAACAGGCAGGCAATCTTTTCCCAATGGAATCATTAAAACAAATTATCCTTTCATTGCCATTAAGCATAGAAGAAAAAGACCGGCTTTTGAAAGAACTGAAAATAGTTCAAAAGACGCTTGACAGTGCTGAGTTCCGGTACAAACGCACGTTAATGGACAAAGAAGCCATCACCAATATTCTAAATACAAGCATTGTTGAAATTGAAAAACAAAAAGCCGTAATAAACAAACAAAAAAAGGAGGCGTTACACAGGGCCTCCATAGATCGGGTGCGGGCGGAAATCAGCTCCATGCGAACGACAAATGATTTGGAAAAAATCACACCATTAATATGGGAGGAGCTAACGATTTTAAACATACCGTTTATACGTTCCGGCATTGTTTTAGTTCACGAAGAAGATGATCATAAAGTCGAAATTTATTTATCCACACCCGATGGGAAAGCAATTGCTTCATTTAAGATCCCGGCTTTTAAAACAGAATTTACTCAAAAAATATTCAACCATTGGGCAAGCAATCAAATTTTGCTTGATCATTGGGATGAAAAAAGTTTTCTGGCATGGGCAGAAAGGCTCGTTGAACTTGGGGTTATAAGATCTGCAGAGGAATATTTAATCCATCAGCCTCCTCAAAATCTGTATTTGCATTTTTTGCCCTTTGCACAGGGCATGTTGTACATCGGAAGTATAGGACCTCTTACGACGGATGAAATGAATCTTCTTCAATCTTTGGCCATTGCATTTTCCACAGCCTATGCCAGGTACGATGATTTTAATAAGCTGGAAGCAACTAAACACCAGGTGGAAAATACTTTGCAGGAACTGCGTTCAACACAACAACAGCTTATCCAGGCTGAAAAAATGGCGTCATTGGGCGAACTCACCGCAGGCATAGCACACGAAATTCAAAACCCGCTGAATTTTATAAACAATTTTTCAGAGGTAAATAATGAGCTTATTGAAGAAATAAAAAGCCAGCAGTCAACGTCAAAAGACAAAGAACAAGATGAAATACTGAGGGATATTTTTCGGAACAATGAAAAAATAATTTTTCATGGTAAACGTGCTGATGCGATTGTAAAAGGAATGTTGCAACATTCAAGAAGCAGCAGCGGTACAGAAGAACCAACAAACATTAATGCTTTGTGTGATGAATATTTGAGGTTGAGCTATCATGGTTTGCGTGCAAAAGATAAGGACTTCAATGCAGCGACGAAAACTGCTTTTGATGAAACCATTGGAAAAATAAACGTAGTGCCCCAGGATATTGGCCGTGTTATTCTCAATTTGATCAATAATGCGTTTTATGCTGTAAGCGAAAAGAAAAAAAATACGAATGGTGCGTACGAACCTACTGTTATAGTGAGTACAAAAAAAATGAATGATAAGGTAGAAATTAAGGTCACAGATAATGGAAGCGGTATTCCTCAAAAGATATTAGACAAGATCTTTCAACCCTTTTTTACGACAAAACCAACAGGCGATGGAACTGGTTTAGGTTTAAGTTTAAGTTATGATATTGTAAAAGCACATGGTGGTGAAATAAAAGTGGAGACAAGGGAAGGTGAGGGAAGTGAATTTGTTGTTCAGTTGCCAGTTGTCTGAAAAACATAAAAGCCGCAGGAAATAATTTATCAAAGAGCCCTGGCATTGGAATTGACTCAAGCCGGGTTATCTTATGCCCGGGAAATTGAGCAGGAAATATATATTACAAAGAGTTTGCGGGTCCTATTGGAACAAGGATGGCTGATCTTGTGGTGGAAGATAAAGTATTCGTAAAGTTGAAAGCGATCATAGAACTGGAAGATGTCCACCTTGCCCGGGTATTGAATTATCTCAAGGCATATCGACTTCGATTGCCTGCCTGAGTCTAAGAAGAAGATCACATGATCATAAGAAAGTCCGCTGCGAATTGTTTCCGATACTTACCCTATTGGGAAAAACCTTAGAAATTCCCGCTGGAATTGAACACGGCAACTTTGCCAACTAAATTGTGCAGATTTCATATATTTTTACCGGGAATTGGAATTCCATTATACAAATAAAGTCCGCACTTTGAAAGCAGTTAAAGTGTAGGTGTTGTTTTGTTTCTTTCGTTGATTACCCTTGGAGCAAACGTTAGCTTAGCAATATTCTGTTCCCCAGGTTGTCGAAAAATTTTTATTAACCATAAAACGCGCAATCATGACTAACTCTTATTTGCCCCTTATTGCCGGGCTGGCATTAGCTGCCATCTGTTTTCCCGGGTGTTCAGAGAACAAACCAGCGGAACCTGCAACGACATCGACAGCAACGGAAAAACCCAGTTTCGGAGGCTATGAAAGCCAGGTCAAATGGGGCGAACACCTCGTCGCAGTAGGCGGCTGCAACGACTGTCACACTCCCAAGAAAATGACACCCAGGGGCCCGATCGATGACACTACTTTGATGTTGTCCGGACATCCAGAACAGTTGGCCGCACCCGATGTTGACAGGAAGGCGACGGAAGGCAAGGGATTGGTGGTCACACAAGATTTTACGGCATGGGTCGGTCCATGGGGAATTTCATATTCAGCCAACCTGACGCCTGATGAGACGGGGACAGGTAATTGGACCGAAAGCCAATTTTTATATGCGATCAAAAATATGATCAGTAAAGGGCTTCCAGGGTCGAGGCCGCTGATGCCACCCATGTCCATGATGCCTGTTAAAAACATGACCGATGATGAATTGAAGGCGGTATTTGCTTATCTGAGAACTGTTAAACCTATAAAGAATCACTCTGTTCAGCCAACAGCTCCGGCGCTGGCCCCGAAAAAATAACTGTCAGAGGCATGTCATTTAACCGATACTAATATTTGTTTCAATGACGAATTAAGCAAATATTGAAGGTCAATTTTTTTTCAGCGAAATCAAAAGGCCATGAAATAGCATCGTTAAATTGGTAACAAGAAATATCAGTTCTTCTCCTTAACCTCAAACCAGTCACGCGAAAAACGGATGGAGCTGCAAGCTTCAGCCACAGCTGCAAGTAATTTTCAGCAGAAAGAAAACGATAGCATAACAGGAATGGTGTTTCTCAAAAAGTATTAGATAAAATTTTTCAACCATTCTTTATCACCATGCCAACTGGATAAGGAACCGGTTTGGGTTTGAGTTTCAGTTATGATATTGTGAGAGCTCATGGTGGTGAAATAAAAGTGGAATCCAGGGAAGGTGAAGGAAGTGAATTCATCATTCAATTGCGAACTAATTAAAAAAGTATGAAAATCTTTTTGAAAGTAGTTTTGCTACTCTTGTTGCCATCATTAATCGCCGGGCAACAGGAAAACCCATATTTGAGTAGTTTGTACAGATCTCTATCCGACGCAACAAGCGATACTGCCCGGATGGAAGTCTATAGTAACCTTGGATCATATTATCAGCTTGAGGATCGCGATAGTTCGAATTTTTACCTTGAAAAAGCCTTGCCTATTGCTGTCAAATTAAATCTAAAATTTGAGGAAGCTTCTATATTGAACGACATGGGGATTATCCTGATGCAACAGGAAAAGTTCTCAAAGTCATTGGAATTCTATTTAAAGTCAATAAATATCGCAAAGGACCCCACTATTGAAAAAACTATTTGGCATTTGTCGCCGGGCCAAAACCCAAGAAGTGCACGAATGCTCTTGCTAAGTATCAGCTACGATTTAATCGGATTGTTAAATGCTTATACCGGAAACTGGGTTGATAACATAAAAAATCAAATGAAAAATTATCGGGAAGCCGAAAAGTATGCAAAAGCAGCCGGAGACAGAGGATGGATTGCGTATATAAGATTTCACATGGGTATTGCTTATATGAATGAAGGAAAATTAGACTCTGCACTCATGTTTATTAAAGACGCCATATCGACGTTTTCAGATTTGAAAGATCAATCGGGATTAGGACGTGCAAGGAAATACCTGGGCGATACCTATGAAAGAATGGGGAATTACGATTTGGCCGTTAATACAATATTACAGGCAATACCGCTTTTAAAAGAGACAAAGGATTACGTACATATAGCCCTGGCATATATTTCATTAAATCGTGCATATACGGATTTAAATAAAAATGACTCCGCCTTGTATTATGCCAAAGAAAGCTTGAAAATTTTTGAAAAGCGCAAAGACCCGGTTGGGAAAAAAGATGCATACAATCTGCTTACGTCCAGTTTCGATCGCCTGGGCCAGACAGATAGTGCCACGGTGTATTTAAAATTGGCTAAATCATTAAGTGATAGTCTTAGTGAAGAAGAGCGAAAAAATCTTCTTGCATTTCAGGACGTTGTTGTAGCTGAGCAGGCGAAGTTGGAAAAACTGGAGAAAGAAAAAATAGAAACCCGCGAGAAATTAAGAATATACCTGCTCACGTCAGGTATTGTTGTTTTTATAGTTATTGTTTTTTTGCTTTACAGAAATAACCAGCAAAGAAAAAAAACTAATGAGACTTTACGACTGCGAAATGAAGAAATTGAAAATACATTAAAGCAACTAAAATCTACTCAAACTCAACTTATCCAATCTGAGAAGATGGCTTCATTAGGTGAATTGACAGCAGGAATTGCTCATGAGATTCAGAACCCGTTAAATTTTGTCAATAATTTTTCAGAAGTGAATAAAGAATTGTTGATTGAGATGAAAGATGAAATTGACAAGGGAAATTTAGTTGAAGTAAAATCTCTTGCAGATGACGTGATAGATAACCAGGAAAAAATAAATCATCATGGTAAAAGAGCAGAAGCCATCGTGAAAGGAATGCTGCAACATTCAAGAAACAGCAGCGGAGTCAAAGAACCAACAGATATAAATGCATTATGTGATGAATATTTGAGATTAGCCTATCATGGCCTAAGAGCGAAGGATAAATCTTTTAATGTCATCACAAAGACAGAATTTGATAACACTATTGGCAAAATAAATGTGATGCCGCAAGAGATCGGCAGGGTAATTCTGAATTTAATCAATAATGCTTTTTATGCTGTAGATGAAAAAAAGAAAACGGCAATTGATGGCTATGAACCGACAGTAATAATAAGTACAAGAAAAGGAAAGGATGAGATTGAGGTAAAGGTCAGGGACAATGGTAATGGTATTCCGCAAAAAGTGCTGGATAAGATATTTCAGCCCTTCTTTACTACAAAGCCGGCGGGACAAGGAACGGGATTAGGTTTGTCATTAGCATATGACATTATCAAAGCGCATGGTGGCGAAATAAAAGTGCAGAGTAAAGAGGGAGAGGGAAGTCAATTCATCATTCAATTGCCGGTCATTTAAGTGCAGGTATGAAATTATCATCACGCATTTTTGCTGTGCTGTGTCTTGTTTTCGGAAACACCGATTGTTTTTCACAAGCGTACGTGCTTAATCCTGTATTGTCTCGCGATAAAAATTATGGGAGCATCAGCTATTGGGGTACCGTAACGGATATTAAACAGGATCCCTGGGGGTATATTTGGTTTTCTACCGCTTTTAAAGGTTTGCAGCGCTATGATGGAGATGACCTGGTATCCTATCAACACCAGGAGCAGAATATAAATTCACTATCCAATAACCGCGTCCCCAATTTTATAATTGACACTTCCGGTATCATTTGGGCCGCAACTTACGGCGGAGGTCTTGATCAATTCGACCCGGCTAAAAACAGCTTTATTCACTTTCGCCATGATATCAGCGATGCGGGCAGTCTTTCGAACGATACTGTTTTTTGCGTATTGAGAGATCACACGGGCATCCTTTGGGTTGGCACCTACGGCGGGCTGGATATGTTGAATGAAAAAACGGGAAAGTTCAACCATTTTAAAAACATACCCGGCGATCCTTCAAGCATCAGTTTTGACAGGGTATGGGATTTATATGAAGACAGGCAGGGAACCTTGTGGGTAGGTTGTGGCAGCCCTTTTCTGAGTCTTGGAGAAAAACCTGAAGAGGGAGGACTCAACCGCTTCGAGCGGACAACCGGAAAATTCACTCGCTACCTGCATGATGCAAATGACCCAACCAGTCTCGCCAACAATAAAGTGCGGGCTATCTATGAGGATAGCAAAAATAATTTCTGGGTTGGCGGCGTAGAAAACACATTACAAACGATGGACAGACAGACCGGAAAGTTTACCCATTACAACTATGACTCAAGGTATCCGGATAAATTGAGTGGCCCTCCCGTATTACTTCACGAAGAGTATTTTATGAACCACATCACATTTATAGGCGAGGATAGCAAGGGAATTTTATGGATCGGCGCCTCATCAAATGGAACTTACAGATATGATCCTGTTACCCAAAAAGTAACCCATATCAACCCAAACCTTTTCCGATCGTTCAATTCAGCTAACGGGCTCACGTGGTTT
>Ga0310810_10005844_pt1 | contig 13827 bp, 15 predicted proteins | sample NCmetagenome_FD_207641 | JGI IMG/M metagenome (GOLD analysis project Ga0310810, IMG submission 207641) | Soil microbial communities from experimental microcosm in Duke University, North Carolina, United States - NC | ecosystem: Engineered > Artificial ecosystem > Soil microcosm > Unclassified ... | reverse complement strand
CGAGCCGCCGCGCGCGCTCGCGCGGGAGGTGGCTTCTTGCCGGTGGCAGCCGGCGCCGCTGTACGTCGCCGACGTCGCCGAGGTGGCTGGCGCGCTCGCGCTGGTCGAGCTCAATCCGTTCTCCGGCGCGGATCTGTACGATTGCGAGCCGGACGCCGTGGTCCTCGCGGCGTCCGCGGTCGCCGATCGCATGGCGGGTTGATCCGAGAAGGAGGCTGCATGTACGTGGCGCTCATCTACGAGGTGGTGGACGACTACCTGGAGCGGCGCGGCGCGTTCCGCGCCGAGCACCTGGCCCTGGCCCGGGCGGCCACCGAGCGCGGCGAGCTGGTGCTGGCCGGCGCGTACGCCGATCCGCCCGACGGCGCGCTGCTCGTGTTCGAGGGGCCGGACCGCTCGGTGGCCGAGCGATTCGCCGCCGCCGATCCGTACGTGCAAAACGGCCTCGTGACCCGCTGGCGGGTTCGCGAGTGGACGGTGGTGGTCGGCCGTGCGCTGTCCGGGAGATAGCTCTGTGGACGGCACGGCCACAGCGGCTGGGAGATGCCCCCGCGAGTTGGCGCGCGCGAGCGCGCAGATCAGCCAAATGTCGCGCGAAGCCGTGGCCTCGCTCTTGCTCTGAGCTCACCGGCAGGCAGGAGGCCGCGATGATCGACGAGGACCAGCTCGACTGGCTTGCGGGGACGATCGACGAAGAAGATCCGACCATCCCGGACGCGCCGGAGTGGCGCGACCTGCTCGAGCTGGATGACGAGACCCGCCGCAGCGCCGCCCTCGACGACGACGAGCCGCCGGAGGCGGAGTGGGAGCTGGAGCTCGAGAGCGATCTGCTTCCGCGGCTCAGCGTGACGCAGGGATAGCCGCAGCGCGCGGCACCCATCACATCGCCGGCGGCCGCGTGTCAAGCCGACCACGGCCAGGGCCTGTCTTGACGCACTCATGGCGTGCGCCGGCCGGGCGGGTAAACCGTTTGGCCGGCTTGCTGCGTCCAAGGGAATGGCGGGGGTCGGTCCCGCGGTTGCAGAAGCAGTGGGTGACGTATGCGGTACCCGATGTCGTCGCAGGAGGGCTGGTCGATCGAGAGCGCGCGGGCGCGTCTCATGAAGCGCCGCGACGAGCTGGCCCGGCTGCTCGACTGGCTCGACACCGACCCGTCGGGCGCCCAGCCGATCCCGTTCCTGCCGGTGGATCCGCTCGAGTGCGACGGCGGCGTCGAGCAGCTGGAGCTTCGCGCGGTCGAGCGCGCCCTCGAGCGCATCGCGAACATGACCTACGGCGAGTGCGACTGCTGCGGCGGCTCCATCGATCCGCGACGGCTGGCGGCGCGGCCGTGGTCGCGCTGCTGCAACGACTGCATCGCCTTCTGGGAGGGCGAGCTGCGCACCGCCGAGGCCGAGAACGCGGGGTGCGCCAGCTGCCGCGCCGAGCTGACGGCTCACGACGCACGGGCCGGCTCGCAGCGCGCGGTCGACGCGCGCCGCTGAGCGATCAGCCCTGGTCCTCGAGCGCGAAGCGAGCGAACAGCCGGGCCAGCGGCGACTGGCTGCGCGACTGGTCGTGGATGACGTAGAAGGAGCGGCTGAGCAGCGGCGCGTCGAGGTCGACGATCGCCAGCGCGCCGGCGGTCGCCTCCGGCTCGACCGCGCAGGCCGAGATCAGCGAGACGCCGAGCCCCTCCGAGACCGCGTTCTTCACCGCCGCGAGGCTGCCCATCTCGGCCGCCACCGTGAGCGACCGCAGGCCGCCGGGGAGGGCCTCGGCGAGGTGCAGCTCGACCCAGCTGCGGGTCCCGGAGCCGCTCTCGCGCATGACGAACGGCACCTCGGCGAGCTGCGCGAGCGAGACGCGCCGCCGCTGCGCGATGGGATGCCCGGGCGGCGCGATGAGGACCAGGTGATCCTTCCAGGGCGCCGCCTCGGCCTGCAGCGTGTCCTTCCGGCCAGAGGCCTGGCGGTCACGCCGCTCGCGCGGACTGCCCGCGAAGCCGAGCTCGACGCGGCCGGTCGTCACCCACTCGATGACCTGCGCGCTGCCGGCGATCGCGACCGAGAAGCGGGTCTCGGGATGGAGCGCGGTGAACCGGCGGATGAGCCGCGGCAGGTGGTAGGTGCCCGGCACCGTGCTGGCGCCGATGGCGAGCGTTCCCCGCCGCACGCCGAGCAGGTCGCGGACCTCCTGCAGCGCCAGCTCGCGGCCCTCGAGGAGACCGATCGCCCGCTCGTACAGCGTTCGACCCACCGGGGTCGGTTGCACGCCGCGTCGGCCGGAGCGATCCAGCAGGCGAGTCTCGAGCTGCTCCTCCAGGAGCGCGATCCGCTCCGAGACGTTCGCCTGGGACATGTGCAGCCGCCTGGCGGCCCGGCTGAAGCTGCCGAGACGCACCACCTCGCAGAACACCTCCAGCTGGCGAAATTCGAGGTTCACGCCCCGTGCGCATTGTCGCCGCGCCGGCGTGCGCGAGCAAGCCGGGCCGGTGCTACCGTCGAAACGTGCGGCGATGGTGGAACCTGTCGGCCGTCGTCCTCCTCGCGCTCGCCTGCTCTCGCTCGCAGGAGCGCGAGGCGCCGGCCCGGCGCGAGATGACGCCGGCGGACTACGACGCCTGGCGGCGTCCCGACGTCCTGGTGGCGGCGCTCGCGCTGCAAGCCGGCGACGTGGTCGCCGACGTCGGCGCCGGCAGCGGGTACCTCACCGGCCGCCTCGCGTCGGCAGTCGGGCCGACCGGCCGTGTGGTCGCGACCGACATCGACGCGGCCGCGCTGGCCCAGGTCGATCGGCTTCGGCCTGCGGTCGGAGCGGCGCCGATCGATACCAGGCTGGTGGCGGCCGACAGGCCCGGTCTCGAGCAGGGCCACTACGATCTGATCCTCCTCGCCGAGGTCGACCAGTATCTCGCCGATCGCGCGGCCTACCTGCGTCAGCTGCGGGCTGCGCTGTCGGGGCGCGGCCGGATCGCCGTCTCCAACCGGCTGTACCACCGCGCGGCCCTGCTGGCCGCGGCGCGAGAAGCTGGCTTCGCGATCGTGGCCGAGCATCGGGCGGAGCTGCCGGGCCAGTACCTCGTGCTCCTCGCGCCGGCCGCCGATGGACGCTGAGGCGAAGCTCTACTTGCGCGCGCCGGTGAAACCGGTGCGGAAGGTGACGCTGGCGCCGACCAGGATGGCCTCGAGCTCCGAGTCCATGTCCGGATCGCCCGCCCACACGCAGCCGCCGGCGTAGGCGACGGTCACCAGGCCGCTGTCCATCGCGACGGCGGTCCAGTCGCCGTCGTCGGCCGAGCCCTCGTTGTCCAGGTCGGCGTCGGCCAGCGAGACGCCGAGCAGCGCGCAGTTGATGCCGTTCGTGGCGATGCCGGCGCCGAGGTAGAGGCGGAAGCTGGAGCCGTCCTCGCCGATGACACCGAAGGTCTCCTGCGGGTGGACGCTGACCTCGCCGTCGCACACCGACTCGCAGTCCGGGTTGAGCGTGCCGGGCCCGCACTCGCCTTCGGCCGGGGCCCTGAGCGGCGTCGAGCAGGTCTGCATCGGCAGCGTGACGATCATGCGGTGCTCGAACTGCTCCTCGCGCTGTTCGATGTCCACCGTGTGCGGCCAGGCCTCGCTCGGGCACACGATCTCGGGGCGGCTGCAGTCGAGGTTGAACGTGAGCGGACGGCCGTCGTGCACGATGGTGAACTCGCCGCCCGAGGCGGGTAGGTCCGCCTCGTAGACGGTGCCGGCGATGTTGACCTCGACCGAGATCTGGTCGTCGTACTCGATCGCCCAGCTGCCGGTGAGGTCCGGCGCTGCCGAGCGCGAGTTGACGGCGCAGCCGTCGCCCTGGGCGGCGACCGTGAAGGGGAGGCTGACGAGGAGGAGCAAACCGAAGCGACGCATGACCAGGGACAGAGCAACCGCGATGCCGCGCGAAGCCCGCGAAACCCGGATCGCCCGCCGCCGGGTTCTCCTGCGAATGTCGGAAACCGCCACGTGGGTGCGTGTGGGCTGCCGCCGTTGACCCCCCGCAGGGCGCGTGGAACGATGCGCGGATGACGAGGGGCGACGGCGATCCGGGCGCGCCGCAGTTCACGACCGAGGTGTTCGCGGTCACGGCGCTCGGCCTCGCCAACCCGATCGAACGCATCTACCTGATGGTGTTCGCCGAGAGCTCGTCGCGCATGATTCCCCTGCCGCGCCACGGCGAGGTCCTGATCGGGCGCGCGCCGGAGGCGGAGGTGCGCCTCGAGGACGCGGCGGTGTCGCGCCAGCACGCGATCATCTCGCTCGACTCCGGCCGTGCGACCATTCGCGACCTCGGCAGCCAGAACGGCACCCACGTCGATGGCCTCAGGGTCCAGGGCGAGGCGCCGCTGCGCAGCGGCGCGGTCATCACGGTGTGCAGCACCCAGCTGGTCTTCCACGGCCGCGTCGCCGGCCCGCTGGGACGCGCCCTCGACCTCGACCGCTTCCGCGCGCAGCTGGCGATCGAGACCGAGCGCGCCGGCGAGCTCGAGCGAGGCCTTGCGGTGGTGGCGGTGCGCGCGGAGAAGCCAGACGAGTGGCTGCTCGATGCGCCCGCCGAGGAGCTGCGCGCGATCGATCGCGTGGCCGCGCTCGGACACGACGAGCTCATCGCCCTCTTGCCCGAGGTCGAGCCGGACGACGCCGCCGGCATGGCGCAGCGGCTGGTCGACGCGGTGGCGGCCGCGGCGCGGGGCGGGGCGCGCGGCGGCTTCGCGGTCTATCCGCGCGACGGCGAGGACGCCGAGTCGCTCATCGCCGCGGCCCGCTCGGCGGTCTCGGCCGCCGGCCCCGGGCTCGCGGCCGCCGCGGCGGCCAGCTTCCGCACGGTCGAGATCGGCGGCGACCGCCGCATGATCGTCGCCGACCAGGCGATGGTGCGGCTGATCGAGCTCATCGAGCGGATCGCCGCGGTCGACCTGCCGGTGCTGGTGCTCGGCGAGACCGGGACCGGCAAGGAGCTGGCGGCGGCCGCGGTCCACCACTTCTCGCCGCGGCGCGGAGGGCCGCTGGTCTCCTTCAACTGCGCCGCCATTCAAGAGTCGCTGGCCGAGAGCGAGCTCTTCGGTCACGAGAAGGGTGCCTTCTCCGGCGCGGTCGCCAGCAAGGCCGGTCTGTTCGAGACCGCGGGCGGCGGGACCCTGTTTCTCGACGAGGTCGGCGAGCTCTCGCTCGCCATCCAGGCCAAGCTCCTTCGGGTGCTGGAGACCCGCCGCTTCACCCGGGTCGGCAGCGTCGCCGACAAGCCGATCGACGTCCGCGTGGTGGCTGCCACCAACCGCGAGCTGCTCGCCGAGGTGGAGGCCGGCCGCTTCCGCCGCGACCTTTACTTCCGGCTCAGCGCGGCCGCGGTCTGGCTGCCGCCGCTGCGCGACCGGCCGCGCGAGATCCCGCTGCTCGCCCAGGCCTTCCTCGACGGCGCGCGGCGATCGGCGGGCGGGGTGGCCGCCTCGCTCAGCGACGAGGCGCTGCGCCGGCTGGCGGCCTATCCCTGGCCGGGCAACATCCGCGAGCTCAAGAACTGCATGGACTTCCTCGGAGCGGCGGTGCCGGGCGATTCCATCGACGCCGGCCAGGTGGAGGCCTACCTGCAGCGCAGCGTGCCGCGGATGGCGGGTGCGCGCGAGGAGGCGCCGGCGCCGGCGCCGGATCCGCTGCCCTCCTTCCGCCCGATCAAGGACGAGGTCCGCGAGCTCGAGGAGCGCCGCATGATGGAGGCGCTCAAGGCCGCGCACGGCAACCAGACGCTGGCGGCCGCGCTCATCGAGATGCCGCTCCGCACCTTCGTCGCCAAGCTCAAGCAGTTCGGCATCGACTCGAAGTCCCTCCGCTAGACCTCCAGCAGTCGGCATCCGGCTCCCGGCGCGTTGGTTACCGAACCTTGACCATGAACCAGGCGTCGAGCAGGCGGCCGTGGTAGTCGATCCGCTCCTGCCGATCGACCGCGAACCCGCACCGCTCGTACAGGCTGCGGGCCCGCGTGTTGACCACCAGGCAGCGCAGGGTGATCGGCCCGACCAGACGCTCCTCGACGGCCGCGAGCAGCGCGCGCCCGACCCCGTGTCCCTGCGTCGCGGGGTCGACGTACAGGTTCTCGACGTGGTTGCCGGACACCGCGACGTAGCCGACCACGCGGCCGCCCTGCTCGGCGACCAGCATCCACTCGCACGGCTCGAGCGGCGTGTCCGGATCGTAGACGATGCGCTCGAGCCACCGGTGGATCGCGCCGTACGAGGACATGGTGGCGTCGGCGTGGATCGCGCGACAGCGCTGGTCATCGGCGGGCTCGGCCGGGCGGATCGCGATCGCGCGCCGCATGCTGAGCGCGGAGTCTAGCGCGTCCGCGCGAGCCGCAGGAGCCGCATCGCCGCTTCCGACACCTCCTGCTCGGTCGAACGCGTGTCGCGCACGACGGCGAGCAGGGCCTCGACCACCTGCTCGTGGCCGGCGAAGTCGGTGCTCTTGAGCGGCTTGAGCGCGGCGCGCGCCGCCGCGATCTGTCCATCGGCCAGCGCCTGGCGCGCCATGTGCTGGCGTACGGTCACGTAGCCGACGCGATCGCGCGCGAGCTCTGGAATCTTGCCGGTGCCGAGCGGAAAGTGCTCGCCGCTGATCCGAGGGCCGTCGCGCCTGCCCTCCTCGACGGTCACCGCCTTGAGCGCCTCGAGCGCGGTCTCGTACGGCCGCTTGCCCTCCTTCTGCCACACGACCCCGAACGGATCGGCGAAGGCGTCGAGCCAGCGCTTGGCCAGCGCCAGGGCGCGTCGGAGCCGCTCGCACTCCTCCTCGAGGATGGCGATGCGCTTGCGATCGGCATCACGGTCGTCGCTGGAGGACACGACCGCTCAGCCTAACACGGCTCGAGGTCGCCCATGTCCGACACCGCCCGACCGCGGACTACGGTGCGCTCGTCTCCTCCTCGGCGCCCTCGCTGTCTTCTGGTTCTGCAGGTGCCGGCGCGTCCTCGGCGGGCTCTTCGCTGGCCGCGGCGGTCACGGTCTCGTCCTCGTCGCCTCCGCCCTTCTTCAGCTTCTTCTTCTTCTTCCGCTCGGCGCGCAGGCGCAGGCGCTCCGCCCGCGCCTTCCTGCGTCTGGCGCGGATGCGCGCCTGCCGCAGCTTCTCCTTCTTCTCGGCCTCCTTCTTGGCCTCCTCCGGATACTCGACCGCGATCTCGAAGTGGTAATGGTCGCGGTGCGAGATCGGATCGACCGACGGCGTGAGGATGGCGCGGAAGCCGCCTGTCGCGCGCAGCGCGAGCTCGATCTTCACGAGCGTCGGGTTGAACCAGTACTGGTCCTTCACCACCAGCTTCTCGCCGGTCGCCATCTGGATCTCGAACACGTCCATCGCCAGCCCGAGCGCGTGCCGGCTGAGCGCGCCGCGCGCGCTCTTGCTCTTGCGGGTGCGCACCTTGCGGTACTGGTAGATGGTCGAGAAGTGCAGCTCGCTCACGCCGAGCGAGCTGATGAGCTGGGCGTACTGCGCGAACCCGCGCGCCAGCCGGCAGTCCATCACGAACGGCGGCTTGCGGAAGGTCGGCCGCAGGAAGAGCGGCCCGAAGCGCATCTCCGGCACGATGATGGGCGTCGTGATCTTGCGCTGGCGCGGCGCCTTCTTGAAGAAGACGCCCATCTCCCGCAGATCGGCGAGGCATTTCTTGCCTTCGCGCTTCATCTCGCGCGTCGGCGGCCACTTCCATCCGTCCGGCATGTTGGGACGGTGGGCGGCGGCACCGCGTGCCGCACCCAGCAGCAGCGCGATCGCGATCGCGATCCCTGCCCGTCGCCGCATCGCGGTATTCTATGCCAGGTGGTGAGCACAGTGCGTGAACAGGTCTCGATGCGACTCCTGGTCGTTCTCCTGGGCTGCGCGGCCGCCTGCTCGGGAGGGGGGGACGGAGACGGCGGGGACGACGGCTCGCACGCCGACGGCAACCCCGAGGCAGCCGTGGTATTTCCGCCGACCGCGCACAGCGGATTCGACGGCGCGCACGAGTTCCGCGTCCCGGTGTCGACCGACCTGTCGAACCAGGTCGAGGGAGAGGTGACCTGGGCGACCGGCGACGGCTCGGTGGCCACCGTCGAATCGGTGGCGACACCTGATGGAGTTCCGCCGAGTCGCGGCGTGTGGGCGATGATCACGACCACCGGCGGCGGCCAGACCACCGTCACCGCCACCATCGGGCGCTACAGCGTGTCGGGCGACCTGATGGTCGCCGCGTACACCGCCGAGCAGGTGACGGCCGGCGACACCCGCTACCACACCGACGGTGCTGACGATCGACAGGCCTGCGCCTCCTGCCACGAGGCGGAGGGCGGCGTCGACCACACGCCGACCGAGATGGCGTTCCACGACGACGCCGCGCTCTTGACCGTCATCACCGAGGGCCACTACCCGGATCAGTGCCTCACCGACGAGGGCGATCCGTGCACCTGCGACACCGCCGGCTGCACGCTGGTGCCTGGCTACATGCTCTCGATCGACCACACCTGGAACCTGACCGAGAGCGAGGCCGCCGGCATCGTGCCGTACCTGCGCTCGCTGCCGCCGCGCGGCTTCTGATCGATCTGCTCAGTCGGGATCGAAGATCGCGCGCGCGAAGCGGGCGACCGTGCGCTCGAGCCAGCGCAGCGCCTCCGGGCTGCCGCCGACGATCTGGATGCCGAGCCCGCTCAGATGCGCGAGGGTGGGATCTCCCGCCACGTGCGCGACCACGCCGGTCAGGCGCAGCGCGGCGTGTCCGTTCGGCAGCGCGGTGACCTCGCACGGGGTGCCGACCGGATCGAGCACGTCGGTCTCGATGAACATGCCGCCGCGGCTGAGGTCGCGCACGATGGCGTGCACCGTGAGCGTGGCGCTCGAGTAGATGACCGGCACGCTCACCGCGAAGCGCGGCTCCTTGCGCGCTGCGACCGTGGCGAGCTGGACCTCCTGGGTGCGCGCGCTCGGGTGGCCGGGCGGCCAGCTGTAACCGCACGCGTGGCAGGCGTCGTCGCTCGCGGCCAGGCGGGCGTGGCAGCGCGGACAGATGTCGATCTGGATCTCGGCCAGCCGCGACGGCGTCATCGGCGGCGCGGGCGGTTCCTGCCTGGCCTGCGGCGGTGCGAGCGCCGGGGTGCTCTCCTCCGGATCGACCGGGTCGTCGCCGATGAAGACCGCCGAGGTGCGCCGCTTGCGCCAGCCGTCCTCGCCGGGCCGCGTCCATTCCTCGGCGATCTCGCTGTCCGAGATGGGCAGCTTGTCGGTCGAGCGGCGCTCCTCGCCGCCGGCGGGCGGCGGCGAGACGGGCGTCGGCGCGGCCTCGGTCGCCTCGTCGGGGCCGAGCTCCACGCGGACCCGCTGGTAGCCGAGGCGGATGAGATCGCCGGCGAACAGGCGGCGCGGTTGCTCCAGCCTCTCGCCGTTGACGGTCGCCCCGCCGCTCGACAGGTTGCTGATCGCAGCCCGGCCGTCCATCACCACGATGCGCAGGTGCTGGCGCGAGACGGCGGGATCGTTGAAGCGGACGTTGCAGGACAGTCCGCGTCCGACCAGGGTCTCGCCTTCCGGCAGGATGATGCGCTGCCCCTCGTGAACGAGGAGAAAGCGGGGCATGACGCCATGGTACCAGAGGGCCCCTGGGCCGCCGGAGTGGCTACGACACCTTCCATCAGCTGCTTCAGGCGCCCCTCGTGCAAACGTCGCGTCGCACACTTGCGGTGGCATACGAAGTGCTTGATCCGCCTGGGTGCGCGCACGGACCATCAGTCTCGCCTTGACCTGCGCCCTGGTCGTCGGCTCTGCCCCGGCCGGCACTGCCTTCGCGACAAGGCGATCGGTGCCCGAGCAGCAGCGCCGACAGCGCGCGGTCAGGAAGGGCACCAGGGCGCGACCGCAGCGCCGGCAGGTCTCGCACCAGGAGCTGAACAGCTTCCTCCGCTCTCCGGCCGGCAAGAACAAGCTCAGGATCTACAAGCAGCAGGCGTTCGATGCGCCGCGCCAGATCGCGAACAAGACCGGCGAGAAGCCGTTCATGTCGCTGCGCCACCAGCACGACGCCTACAAGAAGGCCGGCCGGCTCACCAAGATCGCGACCTACGCCACCGCGGTGGTGACCGGCACCATGGGCGCCTTCTTCGGACAGTTCCTCCACATGGCCGGCAGCAGCGCCATTCCCAGCGCCGGCGCGTACGCGCACCCCTCGATCCTGACCTTCCTGTCCGGACCCCACATGCTCATCGGCGCGGCGATCGGCGCAGGCGCCGTGCTCGTGGCCGGCACGATGGTGGCCGTCAAGTTCAAGCGAAGCGCCCGCCGCGTCGACCGGCAGGCGAACGACGAGGCGGTCGCTCGCATCCTCGGCGAGATGGAGGTCGGCATGGAGCACGAGCCGCCCGTCCAGCACCCGGCCTACGCCGGCCAGGCAGGCGGCAGCGGCGGCAACCGCGGCGCTCGCGACATCTTGAACGACCTCTGGGGCGGTCCGGGTGCGCTCTTCGGCCCGGTCGAGTCCGCCGCCGATCGCGCCAGTCACTCGAGCGGCATCTCCGACGTCGGCCCCTCCAGCATGGACCTGAGCGGCCCGCCCGGCGGCCCCCCGTAGCCGCTGCGCGCGAGCAGCAGTGCGAACCGCAGAGACGCAGAGATCACAGCGTTCGGAACCAGAGTTTCTTGGTTCCGGAAACCAGAAACTCGCCTCTGCCAGATGAAGCTCAATGTGCGCCTTCTGTCGTTCTGAACCCCAGAAGTCTCTTCTCTGCGTTCTCTGCGTCCTCTGCGCCTTTGCGGTTCAACCTGCTCGTTCTGGTTCGTCCACACCCCTCTGAAGGCAATTTGCGGCGTGAGGTCGCAGGGAGGCGATGTGACACGTGCGCGGCGAATCATGGACGTGATGTCGTGCACGTCGCCGTGTGAACGGGTGGATCCGCGCACGCGACGGTGATGTCGCGGTGTCATGCGTTGTCGGGTAAATCGGCGCGGTGGCACATGCGTTGCTGAAGCGACGCACGAGTCATCGTCGCCGGTGCTGAAGCGTGGCGTCCTCCTGACCCCGCGGGCCGGCAGGAGGATCGATCCATGCGCAGCCTGTCGCGATTGATTGCCGTCTTGTGGGCCGGTGCGGCCCTCGCCGCCTGCATGTCCACGGACTCGCCCGTCCTCGACGGGACCGAGGAGTGCACGGCCTTCGAGCCCGGCCAGCCGGTGCCGCAGGATCTCGACGTTCGCGGGCCGGTGCGGGTGTTCATGAACGCAGCCTCGCAGCTCAGCAAGATCGGCGATGACATGGGGCACGAGGTTTTCGAGGCGTGCGCCGGCATCGCGACCGATCTCGGCGCCGAGGACACCTGGAGCGCGCTGCCGCAGCTCGATCGCAAGATCTCCAACGCCGACAAGACCGGCGCCTGCGACGCCGCGACCGCCCGCATCCTCGACGTTCTCGCGGACGCGCACGAGGTGGACGCCACCGTCGCGCTCCTGGTCACGCGCGGCGAGTGCCACATCGACTTCGAGGCGCAGGCCGAGTGCGACGAGCAGTGCGCGCTCGACGCGAACTGCGATCCGGGCACCGTGGAGACCCGCTGCGAGCCGGGCGACCTCAGCGTCGAGTGCCACGCCGAGTGCGACGCCGAGGCGACCTGCGTCGGCAGCGCCGATCAGCCGGCCAACTGCATGGGCGAGTGCGAGTCCGAGTGCGTCGGCGAGTGCAAGGGGACCTGCATCGCGGACGACGGAAGCCGCACCGAGGATGACCCCAACTGCCACGGCAAGTGCACCTCGCAGTGCAACGGCGAGTGCCGCGGACGCTGCAAGCTCGACGAGCCGACCGAGTGCGGGGTCGACGTCCACTGCGAGGGCGGTTGCACCGCCAGCTACGAGGACCCGGAGTGCACGACCGAGTGCACGCCGCCGACCTGCGAAGAGGATCCCGACTGCCACGCCGCCTGCCAGGCGGAAGCGATCGCCAACGCGGTCTGCGATCCGACCCGTATCGAGGTGTTCGCCGACGTCACGAAGACCCCGGCGCTGCAGCCGCTGGTGGATACGCTCGAGGCGCACCTGCCGGCCCTGTTCGACGCCGCCGAGGATCGCGGGCCGATCGCGCGCGACGCGCTCGAGCGGCTCGGCCGTTCCGGCAAGAAGCTGATGGACGACCTGGGCGACCTGACCGGCGTCGAGCTGTCGTGCGTCGGGACCGCGGCCGACGCCGTGATCACGACCTTCGACGTCTTCGACATGGCGGTCAACGCCAGCATCGACGTCACCGTGACCACCTCGAACGAGTGCGAGTGAGGAGGCCGCGATGACCGTGCGCAGCCGGATCGCGATGGCCGCCGGCCTGCTGCTCGCCGCTCTGGGCACCGCGCACGCCGACCTGCCGCTCGGCGTGCTCGGTGAGGACCCCAGCCCGATCGAGTGGTTCTTCATCAAGCCGGGGTTCGGCTACCAGCGGATCTGGCTGCGCACGTTCGTCGCCGAGGATTCCGAGCGACTCACGGCCCACGTCATCCCCGAGGACCTGTCGGGGCCGGCGCCGTCGCTCGGGATCGGCATGAAGCTCTGGTTCATATCGCTCGGCGTCACCGGGCGGATGGCGCACCTCAGCGGCGCGGCACCCGAGCGCGAGGCGACCGACATCGACCTGTGGAGCGTCGACGGCGAGCTCGCCTTCCGCGCTCCGCTCGGCCCGCTCGAGCCGTACGTCCTGGTCGGCGCCGGCTACAGCACCTTCGGCGGCATGGGGGACGTGGTCGACGGGATGTCGAGCGGCCTCGACATGAACGGCGCCAATGTGCGCGGCGGGCTCGGCTTCGACTACTACCTGTCGCGCGATCTCTCGCTGCGACTGGAGGGCACCTCCGACGTCCTGTTCCTCGCCCGGCCCGGCGTCTCGGCGCGCGATCTGGCCGAGCCGAAGGAGGTCGGCACGCTCAACGAGGCGGAGGAGCGCCTGCTCGAGGCCGACGGCTCGAGCGCCGGGCTCGGCTTCGGGGTCGGCGCCGGGCTCGGCGTTCACTTCTGAGCATCGCGCGCCGCCTCCTCCGGCGGGCGGATCCGGCGGAAGGCGAGGTAGAGCAAGAGGTCGTAGGCGATCTTGAGAGCGGCTCCGACCAGGAGCGGCGCCCCGAGATCGTCTTCCTGCGCCAGGACGCCCGCCAGCGCCGGCGCGATCGCCCAGCCTGCCATCCGCACGATGTGGGTGACGCCGGCGGCGAAGGTGCGCTCCTCCGGTGCCACCACCGCCATCAGGTACGACTGCCGGGTCGGGACGTCCATCTCGACCAGTCCTTCGCGGAGAAGGAAGAGCGCGACCGCCACCGGCAGGTTGGGCGCGATCGTGACGGTGGCGAGCAGCAGGCTCGATGGCAGGTGGGTGAAGACCATCGTGTTGACCAGGCCGATGCGCCTGGCCAGCCAGGCGGCGCCGACGTGCGAGGCGGCGTTGAGCGCGCGGGCCGCGAAGAAGAGCGCGCCGAGCTCCGACTCGCCGGCGCCGAAGCGCTGGTGGAAGAAGAGCGCGAGGAGCGCGCTGGTCAGGAATCCGCCGCCGACGCTGTCGAGCGCGAACAGGGCGGCGAGCCGGGTGAGTCGCGCCCGGCTGTCTGGATGCAGGCGGCGCGGCGGGGCGGCGCCCTCCGCCGACGGCGACAGCCGGAGGTAGAAGGCGATCGGCACCAGCGCGAACCCGGCGTAGATGAGGAGCGCCGCGCGCGAGGCCTCGAGCGGCGCCAGCCCGGCGTCGCGCAGGAGCGAGGGAGCGGCGGCGAGGAGCGCGCCGAGTGCGCCGCCGGCGTCCTGCGCCACCGAGTAGGCGGCGAAGGCGCGCGTCCGGCCGGCGTCGTCGGTGGTG
>Ga0310810_10005843_pt1 | contig 13829 bp, 12 predicted proteins | sample NCmetagenome_FD_207641 | JGI IMG/M metagenome (GOLD analysis project Ga0310810, IMG submission 207641) | Soil microbial communities from experimental microcosm in Duke University, North Carolina, United States - NC | ecosystem: Engineered > Artificial ecosystem > Soil microcosm > Unclassified ... | reverse complement strand
AGGCCGAACGCGCGAATGCCGAGGAGCTGCGCCGCAACGCGCGTATCGAAGATGTTCGTGACCTTCCAGCCGTAGTCCTGATGGAGGAGCCGAAGGTCATAGTCGGCGTCGTGGAAGACGACTTCCACCGCGCGGGATTCGAGAAGCCGTCCGAGGCCCTCCGGAACGCCAATCGTGAGCGGATCGAGGATCGCACTGGCTTCGCGCGTCGAGAGCTGGAGCAGGTAGATCCGGTCGATGAACCGGTGAAAGCTCGCCCCTTCAGTGTCGAGCGCGATGGCCCGGGTGTTCGCGATGGTGGCGAGGAACTGCTCGACTGCCTCCTTCCCGTCGAGATACAAGGGCGGTTTTTGATCTCGGACTTTCACGTCGGGGATCGGGGATCGGGAATCGGGAATCGGCGCGCGCACGCGGCTCGCCCTTCGCGTCGCCCTCGCAGGTCGAGGATATTCCCGTCGAGTGCGGGCTCGGGTAATCTAGCACGCGGCTGAACGGGGCACCTCGACATGCGACGTCGGCTGACCGGTCCGACTGTCTTTCGATTCCCAATTCTCTCTTCCCGATTCCCGATGAGCGAGACGCCTCCGAATCCGCCCGCCACGACGAATGCAGCCAACCCGGCGCCCGCGACGCCGGGTCGGGCTCCCGAGCGACGGGGCCGACAGGTCGGCTGGCGCACGTCCGACGTTCTCCGTGCGGCCGCGGCCGTGGGCGGGATGTACCTGGTCATTCGGCTCATCTGGGTCGCGCAGACGGTCTTTCTCACGGCGTTTCTCGGGGTCCTGTTCGGACTCGCCGTGTCTGCGGGCGTGGATGCGCTGCGAGCACGCATACGCGCACCTCGAGGGCTGCTCGCCGCACTGATCGTGCTCGGATCGGCCGGGCTGATCGTCGGCTTCTTCGTCGTCTCCGGTCCTGTCCTGGCGACTCAATCGCAGGAACTGCAGACGAAGCTCCCCGAGGCGATCGACAAGATCGACCAGTGGGCTCAGAGCAAGGGATTTCTGGGTTCGTTGATCAGGGGAAGGTCGGGTTCCTCGACGACTGCCGCGGCACCCGCCCCGCAGCCCGTGAAAGGCCCGGACACACCCGCCGAGCGCTCGACTGGCGCCGCCCCGCGGCAGGTGCCTACCGACAGCGCCCTTGCCGCTGCGGGCGCAAAGACTGGAGTAGCGGCCGCGGCTCCGCCCCAGACGCTCAAGCAGCGGATACTCGAGCAGCTCGCGGGACTCACGAGGTACCTGTTCGGATTTCTGTCATCGACCATCTCGGTGTTTGCCGGACTGGTGGTGATCCTGGTGCTGGCGATCTACATCGGGGCGGACCCGGACACCTACCACGATGGACTGATGAAGCTCTTCGCGCGGCCATGGAGGAAGCGCGCCGGGGAGGTGCTGACCGCAATGTCGATCGCGCTTCGGAAATGGCTGGTGACGCAGCTCATCGCGATGGTGGTGATCGGCGTCGTCTCGACGACGGTGCTGCTCATCCTCGGCGTGAACGCCGCTGTGCCGTTGGGCGTCATCGCGGGGCTGCTCGAGTTCGTCCCCACGGTCGGGCCGATTCTGAGCGCGCTGCCCGCCATCGCCATGGGCTTCGTCGACTCGCCGCAGAAGGCCCTCGCCGTGATCGTGGCGTACATCGCCATCCAGCAGATGGAGAACTATCTGCTGATTCCGTTTCTCATGCGTGAGGGCGTCGACTTGCCGCCGGCGCTCACGATCATCGCTCAGGCGGTGATGGCGCTGATCTTCGGATTCCTCGGACTTCTCTGTGCGGTGCCGCTATTGGCCGCGTCCATGGTTGCGGTGAAGATGCTCTACGTGCAGGACGTGGTCGGGGAGCCGGTCGAAGTGTTCGAGGACCTCGAGGATGATTGACTCCGGGCCTGATGGGCCCGGGGAAACCGAGACACCCGCCGTCGCGCCACCCGATCGCGACGAGCCCATACCACTCGTCCGTCGCTTCCCTGCCCTCGCGGCAATCCCGCGTGCCCGGCTGGGGAGGTATCCGACCCCGGTGGAGCACCTCCATGGATTTCGCGACGTCGGCTCGCTGTGGGTGAAGCACGAAGACCTGTCCTCGGATGTGTTAGGCGGCAACAAGGTCCGATCGCTGGAATTCCTTCTCGGACGGCTCGGGCAGGGCGACACGGTGTTGACGCTCGGCGGCGTGGGATCGACGCACATCCTCGCGACCGCCGTTCACGCCGCGCGCCTCGGCGCGAAGACGATCGCGGTGCGCTGGCAACACGCCATGCATCCGTCCGCGCAGGAAGTGGCGGAGCGGACCGCTGCCGAATGTGCCGAAGTCGTGACCGCGTCGAACTTCGTGACGGCAATGCCGCCGCTCATCCGTCTTCGTCTCACCCGCGATGCCCACTACATCCCGCTCGGCGGCAGCAACCCGTTAGGCACGTTAGGCCACGTGAACGCCGCGCTCGAGCTGGTCGAGCAGATCGAAGCCGGCGCGCTTCCGCCGCCGGCCCGACTCGTGGTGCCGCTCGGGAGCGGCGGGACTGCCGCCGGACTTGCCCTGGGGCTCGCCATCGCCGGAATGGAAACCATCGTCGTCGGCGCGCGAGTGGGGCCGCGCATCGGGGCCAATCGCTGGCGCGTGCTCCGTCTGGCGGAGCGAACGCGTCAGCTCATCGGGCGCTATACCGACCGGCCACCGGCGCGGGTTCGCGGTGACCGCGTCGTCGTCTCACACGAGCTCTACGCCGGGGCATATGCACGCCCGCACCCGACGGCTGAACACGCCGCGGTCCTCGTGGATGAGCTTCGTGGGTGGAGGCTCGACGCGACGTACAGCGCGAAGGCCTTCGCCGTCGCACTGGACATGGCGTCTCGGCACGAAACACCGACATTGTTCTGGATGACGTTCGACGCACGCTGGATGAAGACCCTCGGCGTGGAGGAACCTCGGTCGTGATCGCGCTGTGTGATGGTGTCGAGATCGGCTACGATGATGTCGGCACCGGAATGCCGGTGGCATTCATACACGGGTTTCCGCACAACCGGACGCTCTGGGCGCCGCAGGTCAGCGCGCTGGTGGATCGAGCGCGATGCATCGCCCTCGACCTGCGCGGTTTCGGCGAGAGCTCGAAGCACGGCCCGTTCAGCATCGACCAGTTCGCCGACGACCTCGCCATGCTGCTTCGGACTCTCGGGATCGAACGCGCCGTCGTGGCCGGGCTATCGATGGGAGGGTACATCGCATTCGCGTTCTGGCGCCGCCACCGCGAGCTGGTCCGCGCGCTCGTGCTGGCCGATACGCGCGCGGGCGTCGACAGTGAGGAGACGCGAGCCAAGCGCGTCGCGCTCATCGAAGTTGCACGCGCACGTGGCAGCGGCGCGGTGGCAGACGGTCAAGTCGTCGGGATGATCGGCAAGTCCACACGTGAAAAGCGGCCTGCGCTCATTGACGACGTGCATCGCATGATGGGCAGCGCGTCGGTGGAGGGGATTCGCGGTGCGCTCGAAGCCATGCTCGGCCGCGCCGACTCGACTCCCACGCTTGCGACGATCGACGTCCCGACGCTGGTGGTTGTCGGCGCGGAGGATGTGCTCACTCCGGTCCGCGAGGCGGAGATCCTGCACGACGCCATTCGCGGAAGTCGCCTCGAGGTGATCAAGCACGCCGGCCACGTGAGCAACCTCGAGCGCCCTGCGGCTTTCAACCACGTGCTCAGTGAATTTCTGGCTTCGCTCGACTACGCGTGAGCACGGTGTCATCCCGAGCGAAGCGTAGCGAAGCGTGGGATCGCGAGTATCCGGTAGAGGGCCCTCTTTCGGGACGAGCGCGATCCCTCGCCTGACGGCTCGGGATGACTACCGGGTCGGCCTACCTGGTGGGTTCTCGGACTTGAACACGTCCCGGTTGATCTGCACATACTGCTTCATGTTGCCGGGCACATCCTCTTCCGGGAAGATCGCCGTCACCGGGCACTCGGGTTCGCAGGCACCGCAATCGATGCACTCGTCCGGATGAATGTAGAGCTGCTGCTCGCCTTCGTAGATGCAGTCCACCGGGCAAACGTCGACGCACGCCTTATCCTTTGTTCCGACGCAGGCTTCCGTGATGACGTATGGCATTGCGGGCTCTGAGGGTAGCGATGGAGGTCGTCAGGTTATGATATCCGACGCGGGGCCGGCCAGACAAGGGCGCGAGCGAGCCGCGTAAGTTATCATCCGCCATGCGCCTCACGGTCAACGGTCGCATCTGCCAGCTGGACGTCGCTCCGGACGCCACGCTGCTCTCCGTCCTGCGAGACCAGCTTTTTCTCACCGGCGCCAAGCCGTCCTGTGAACGGGGCGAGTGTGGAGCGTGCACCGTGCTCATCGCCGATCCCGACGGCAAGCCAGCGCCGGTCTACAGCTGCCTCGCGCTCGCGCACGCGTACGAGGACGACTCCGTCACGACGATCGAGGGGCTCACGACCAGCTCGCGGCCTCATCCCGTGCAAGCGGCGTTCGTCGAGCACGACGCCGTGCAGTGCGGCTTCTGCACGCCAGGCCAGGTGCTCGCAGCGGTCGCGCTCCTGGCCCGCGATCCCGATCCGTCGGACGAGGCGATCGTGCAGGCGATGAGCGGCAACCTGTGTCGGTGCGGCACCTACCCGAAGATCGTTCGCGCAATCCACAGCGCCGCGTCGGCGATGCGAGGGCCCAATGGCGATTGACACGAGGGACACGCGTGACGCGGGCATATCCCCCCGGCGGTTCGTCACGACCACCGTCGAAGTCGAAGGCCGCGAGGAGACGAAAGTCGTCGAGCTGCCCGAGCACGAGCCGACGCCCTGGGATGACAGCGCCGAGCTGCACATCGTCGGGCAGCGCGCAGCCCGGGTGGATGCTCCGGAAAAAGCCGCGGGCCGGGCTCGCTACACGGCGGACCTAACGCGGCCCGGGCTGCTGTACGCTGCCATCCTTCGCTCGCCGATCGCGCGCGGGCGCGTGAGTCTCGACCTCGCGCCGGCGCGGGCGGTCGCCGGAGTCATCGACGTCATCGGCAGCCGGGAGCTCGAGCGGCGCATCCGACTGGCGAGTGGTCCACTCTTCGACACGACCATCGCCTACGCTGGTCAGCCGCTCGCCGCCGTGTGTGCCGACACCGCGGACGCCGCGTGGCGGGGAGTCGAATCGATCATCGCGCGGTACGAGCCGGAGGCGCACGTCGGTTCGTTCGACGCCGCAGTGGCCGAGGGCGCCCCGACGGTGCGCCGGTCCTCGAAGAAGCCCGCGTTGGACGATGCGACAAGGTCACCGAACCTGGCGTTCGGCTCGCCGGACGTCGTCGAGCGCGGCGACGTCACGCGCGGCCTGGCGGAGGCGGAGGTGATCGTTAGGCGCGTCTATCGCACCCCGGTGCAGATCCACACGGCGCTCGAGCCGCATGGCGCGGTCGCCGAGTGGGACGGCGACCGCCTGACGATCTGGGAGTCGACGCAGGCGGTCTTTCGGGTTCGGGAGCAGGTTGCGCTGGGCCTCGGGATCAGCCAGTCGTCCGTTCGGGTCATCAAGGAACACATGGGCGGCGGGTTCGGCGCGAAGACGTCGGCCGGCGCGCACACCTTTGCCGCGGCGATCCTCGCCCGCCGGACGGGTCGTCCGGTGCGCTGCGTCAACGACCGCGAGGCCGAACAGACCGATACCGGCAACCGCCCATCGACCACGCAGCGCGTCACGTTAGGCGCCCGGCGCGACGGCCGGCTCACCGCCATCGTCTGCGAGGCCGACGTGCCGCTCGGCATCGGCGGCTGGGAGGGCGGGCCGGCAGGCATGTTCCAGGAGATGTACACGTGTCCGAACGTGCGGACCGTGGAATCCTTCGCCTGGGTGAATACGCCAGCCATGATGGCGTTCCGCGCACCTGGACACGTCGAGGGCGCGTTCGCCCTCGAGAGCGCGATGGATGCGCTCGCGCGAGAGATCGGCATGGATCCGCTCGAGCTGCGCCGAATCAACTTCGCCGAGCGAGACGAAAAGAAAGACCGGCCGTTCTCGAGCAACCGGCTGCGCGAGTGCTACGACCGTGGCGCCGCGCGGTTCAATTGGGACGCACCGCTGGCGTCCACCGGCCGGTGGCGTCGCGGCAAGGGAATGGCCGCCCAGGTGTGGGGCGCCGGTGGCGGGCCTCCCGCGTACGCCCTCGTCAAGATCAACGGCGACGGCTCCGCCGACGTGCTCACCGGCACGCAGGACCTCGGCACCGGATCGCGGACGATCCTCGCGCAGATCGCGGCCGAGTCGTTAGGCGCCCGGCTCGAGGACGTGCGGATCGTGCTGGGCGATACCGAGCGGACGCCGTACACCGGCCCGTCGTGGGGCTCGATGACGACGGCGTCGGTCGGCCCCGCCGTCCGTGTCGCGGCCGAGGACGCGCTGCGCCAACTGCTCGAGGCGGCGTCCGAGGTGCTCGACGTCGAGGCATCACGGCTGAGCGCGCGAGACAGCGTCATCGCCACCGAGGACGGCAACGCCACCATCACGTTCCGCTCGTTATGCGACAAGCTCGGTGACGTCATGATCCTCGGGCGCGGCGCGCGTGGGCCGAATCCGACGGGCGTCGGTCTGGCGAGCTTCGGGGCCCAGTTCGCCGAGGTGGAAGTCGACGCCGACACGGGCGTGATTCGGGTGGTGAGGATCGTCGCCGTGCACGACGCCGGTCGCATCATCAACCCGACCCTGGCCGAGGCGCAGGTCGAGGGCGGGATCATCCAGGGGCTGGGCTACGCTCTGTTCGAGGAGCGCGTGCTCGACCCGGCGACCGGCCGGATGCTCAACGCCAACATGCACGACTACAAGATTCCGACGATTGGCGACGTGCCGCGGATCGACGTCGAGCTGCTGGACGTCCCCGACCCGACGGCGAATCACACGGGAGCACGCGGACTCGCGGAGCCGCCCATCATCCCGACCGCGCCGGCGATCGCGAACGCGGTGGCGAACGCACTCGGCGTCGAGCTACTGGAGCTGCCGCTCACGCCGTGGCGCGTGTTAGGCGCGATCCATGATCGTCCCGAGGCAGGCTTGTCATCCTGAGCGGAGCGAAGGATCGCGCTCATCCCGGTAAAGCCCCCGACCGGGACGACTGCGATCCCTCGCCTGATGGCTCGGGATGACCTAGGTGCGCCACGGCGGCGGATCGCCGCGCTTCCGCGGCAGCTCCGGATTCTCCCGGTAGAGCGTCGCCGTTTTTCCGATGACCTGGATGACGATCGAGTCGGTGGCTGCCGCCAGCTCCGCCGCCGCGTCCTTCACGGTCACGTCCGAATTTCGCCCAAGCTGCACCTTCACGAGCTCGTGAGTACGCAGCGCGTCATCGAGCGACCGGATGACAGTGGGGCTCAATCCGTACTGGCCGACGTGGACCAGCGGCGTTAGGTGGTGCGCCTCAGCGCGCAGCGCAGCGCGATCTTTGCCTGACAGGGACATTTAGGCGGAGAACCCGTTCCGGGGATGTGGGAAGTGGGTTTAGGGTTGCGGGTTTGCGGCGGACACCCTCGGAAGGCCAGTCCCGCAGAGGGAGGCATCCCGAGGATTTCCGCTCTCTCCCCTCATCCCTCATCCCTCATCCCCCTTCCCACATCCCTCTTCACCCTTCGCAGACTTCCCTATCCAGCGTAGCAGTACGTGCACTTCCCCTTTTCCTGCGCCCGGTGCACGGCGAGCACACCGGACGGGACGAGCGTGAAGCCCGGGATGAGCCCTTTCTCCCACTCCGCCCTCGCCGCATCCGCGGTCATGCCGGCCTTCTGACCCAGCATGCCGCTGATAATGGTGTGGGCCAGGTTGCAGACGACGAACGTGACCCCGCGCGGCTGCAGCTTGTTCACCGCCATCTCGGGGAACATCAGGTCGCCTTCCTTCGAGTTGTAGTAGATGTTCCGCGTCGCCGGTGCCTTCGTCGCCGGGTCCGTCACCTGGGCAAACTCGCCGAGCTTGTACTTTGCCCAGATGTCGTCCGTGTAGGCAATCGGAATCGAGAAGTGGCGGAAGCCGACCACGGCGTTGAGATCCTTGTCCGTCAGGCTGTAGGCGGACTTCATGGTATCCATCCAGTTCATCGCGTAGGCCAGGGCGAAGCCTGAGTTCACGCTGGTCGCGTCGTAATACTGGCGGTACTTGCCCTTGAGGTTATCGACCCACTTGTCGTCCATGGGCGGGGCAGCGAGCAGCGACTCGGCGCCGAGTAACGCGGGGGTACCGAGGAGGGCGAGGGTACCTGCTCCGACCTGGGCGAGAAAGGCGCGGCGGGCGCTATCGGTGCGGTGATCGGAATCGTGGGCACTCATGACGGAATCTCCTTCCGAGGGGTGCGGCCGAGGGTCCGGGCAGCTCCGCCCAGCCGTTCGAATTACAGAGACGATACCGCTTGGCTCGGCAGAATCAACCAGCTGAAGGGCGCTCCATTCGACGGCCGGCCAACTGCCCTATGCGGCGACTTCCTCCTGAGACGGAAAGCCGTGCTGTTTCCGGCCAACGTCGGCTTCGTGTTTGGCGGTCGTCTTGTAAAGCTCGTAGCGACCGTCCGCCGCAACCTCGGCGACCCGTTCGCGCAGCGCGGCCATCTCGGCGTCGGACATCGGCGTGAACCCGCCCGCGACGCGCACGTTCTGCCGGAGGACCCGCATCGAGTCGATGCCGCTCACGGTTGACGTGACCGGAAGGCTCATCGCGTAGCGCAGTGACTCATCGGCGGTCACCACCTTCTTGCGCACGGCGTCCCCTTCGCCACCCATGCTCTTCATGCCGAGGATGGCGAGACCCTGCCGCCGCGCTTCGGGAAGGACCGACTGCTCGAACGAGCGGAACGTCGCGTCGAAGCAGTTGAGCGGCATCTGGACGGAGTCGAAGGGAAACCCGTATGCGAGCATCGCGAGGTGAATCTCCGGCAGCTTGTGGCCGGTGAAGCCCACGTACCGCACGAGCCCCTGCTGTTTCGCCTCCACGAGCGCTTCGATCACACCACCCGGCGCGAAGTGGCGCTCGGGATCGTTAGGGTACACGCACTCGTGGACCTGCCACAGGTCGAGATGGTCCGTCTTGAGCCGGCGCAGGCTCTGCTTGAGCTGACGCATCGCGACGGTGCGGTCGCGGCCGTGGGTGCAGACCTTCGTCATGAGAAAGACCTGGTCGCGTCGGCCGACCAGCGCCTTGCCGAGGATCTCCTCGCTTGTGCCCTCGTTGTATTCCCACGCGTTGTCCATGAACGTGATGCCGGCGTCGATCGCCGCGTGGACGATCCGGATCGCTTCGCGCTGATTCCCGACGAGCCCGAGATGGTACCCGCCGAGCGCCAGCGCGCTCACGAGCTCGTCGTATCGTCCGAACGGTCGCCGTGGGATTTCGGCGTGAGTGAGCGAGGCGCCACGTCGGGCTTTGGTAGTCGTCGGCATTGTCGGTTCCGGACTGAAATTTTGTGACGGAGGTCGCACGAACCGAGCCCGCAGTTCTTCGGAGCGAACCGAACGCGGCATGGGGTGTACGACTCGACCAAGAACCTTCGGCTGAGGCCCATGATATCCCTGCTTCGTTCGACGCGTGCGCTGATTGGCGGCGCCTTGCTCCTTCCCGCACTGGCTGCGTGCGACAGCGTCACCGGCACCGACGACTTGAGCCGTGAGCAGTCCAGGCTCGACCGCAACTGGGACCGGTTCCAGTCGGCAGCCCCGCTCAGCTACAGCTATGTCGTCCGAGTCAACTGCGAGTGCCCAACGGACGTTACGCGTCCGGTCACGGTGTGGGTGGATCGCGGGTCGATCGAGTATCTCTTGTACGAGGACACCGGGCAGCCGGTCCCGCTCTCGTACGCGAGCTCGTTCCCGAGCGCGGAGCAGCTGTTCGACACGATTCAGGATGGCATCGACCGGCGGGCCGACGAGATCGAGGTCGACTACGACCCGACGTACGGGTATCCGACCAACGTGTATATCGACTACGATCGGAACAGGGTCGACGAGGAGCTCAGCCTAACGACTTACGGGTTCCAGCCCTGGAACTAGGCGGCAGGCGGCAGGCGGCAGGCGGCAGGCGGCAGGCGACTCAGTGATAAGGCAGATCGCGCTTGGCTGACAGCCCAGCTGGCGCCTAACGATAGCTGGCCTGTCGCGCCTCGTGCGGCGAGAAACGTGTTCGGGGCTACTGGGGAAGAGTGGCTGGCCTCACGCGGATCACGGTATAGCCACCGTTGGCGTAGACTCGCTCGACCGGCGCGGGCGCGAACCCCGCCGTCCGCTGGCGCCACGCCGTCGAGTCACGGAACACGATCAACAGCGGCAGCTCGCGCCACGCATCGGTGATCGTACCGGACTCGAAGAAGCGCCCGATTTCTTCGAACCGCTGCATGTTGTTGGGCGTGTTCACGCGGTGTGAGAACCATGAGCGCAACGGCGTGTAGGTGGTCAGCAAATAACCCACGTCGTCGTCCTGACTCACGACAACGCTGCCTCGATTCTCCGGCCGGCTCATCCAGTCGAACAGCGCTCGCTCGTCAGCGGAAAGACCGTAGCCAAGCTTGAGCGAATCCGGTTGCAGCTGCCGGCCGAGTTGGATGCCCATTGCCTGAGCCGTGGTGGCACCCAGCCACACGACATTGTCGAGGACGAGAACGAGCCCGACCCCTGCCACCGCGAGCATCCTCCATCGCACAGGCGTGTTCTGCCGCACATGGTCGATCGCTTTCACCAGCGCCGGCACGCCAAGCAGAAAGAGCGCGATCCAGCTGTACCCGCGGGTGAAGTGTATCGGTTGAATGGCGCGTCGGAGAAACAGCTCATGGTTCTCGAGGGCGAGACTCACGAGTACCCAAACGAGGAGCAGCCGATTGGGGAACTCGTTGAGCACCGTGCGCGGCCGCGCTGCGGGGCGCAGGCGCGCCCAGGCGCAGCCGCCTACAATCCCGTAGGCGATGATCGTCTGCGCCACACTGATCGTCCAGCGGATCGTCCACTGCTCCTGCAGCTGCCGGTGCTCGGGGAAGCTCGGGAGGTAGATCAGGTAGTACCACACGTGCAAGGCCGCGAGCACGAGAACGCCGGCGACAAACCACCACGGAACGACACGACTTCGCAGAACGACGAGCTCGAGCGCGCCCCACGTCAGCGCGATCAGAAGAAATTGGATTCCGGTGAACGGGTGGCTCGCGGCGAGCACCGCCATGACGCCTAACGCCAGGGCGAAGCGCTGCCGAACGATCAGCAATGCGGCGCCGAGAAACAGGGCATGGTAGACGGCTTCGGTGGCGTACACGAAGTTCCGCCCGAAGTTGAGAAACCACCATCCCGCGGCCGGCTCAGCCAGGCCCGTGAACCACCAGTATCCGGACAAGCTGGGCGGTTCCGCCAGCTTGGTGCCCGCCGGCCCCGGTAGAACCACAAACATCATCCCCAGGATTACCACGGCGCCGCCGCCCCAGAAGAACGCAATGAGCGCGACTTTGCCCGAAAGCGTCGTTCGGCTCGCAAAGCGGTCGAAGAGCGCAATACCGATCCTCGCGCAGACAACGGCAGCAAGCACCCCAACGAGGCCGAACACAACGCCCGGATCGGCTCCCGGCAGGCGGCCCAACAGCCCGAGCAGGAGCGTCAGCGGCTGGAAGTAGATCCGCGGCGTGCCGTAGTCATAGCTGAACGGGCTACCGTACAGCAGCGAGAAGCCGCCGGCATCGAAATGCTCGCGCGCGTTCGCCATGTAGTACGGGGTGTCGTAAACGAGGAACCCCGTGGGCGCTAGCCCGGTGCGGACGAACCCGACGTAGTGTCCAGCCAGCGGGGCAAACGCGGGCAGGGCGAGCGCCAGGGCCATACCCCACAACCACGCTCTCTCGGCTCGGCGAGTTGGCGGATATGTCTGCCCTGGGGCTGGCTGCGGCATGCTCACGGTGCTCTGCTTCGCGGGTTCGTCCAACTCATGGACGCGCCAGTGGTCGACGGGTCGCACCGGCGCGGTCGCGCCCGGGGTGGCGCCGTCCCTCGCGAAGTCGTCCAGAAGATACCGGCCGGGTGTCGCGACAAGGGAGTCGCCTCCGCTGGCGCCGGTTACCATTGGAACGCATCGTCGGCCATGCCTGACAAACCGTCTACGCAGTCCCGGGTCGGAGTCGCCCTTGCGATCGCCTTGGCCGTTGGGATTTTCGTGTACGCCCTACAGTCCCGCCATCCCGAGGTGCTGGCCTATGACTGGACCTTCCATTGGCGAGCCGCGCGAGCGGTGTTGGACGGGCGCAACCCATACCTCGTGGTTGTACCCACCGGCCCATACCCGTTCTCGTATTACTGGTTCTACCCGCTTCCGTCGGTATTCATGGCGCTGCCGACCGCGCCGCTGCCGGCTGTCTGGTCGTCCGCAATCACCGTTGGAGCGGCGAGCGGTCTCCTCGCGTTCGCCGTCTCACGCGAGAACTTCTCCAGACTCCCGATCTTCCTGTCCGCGCAGTTCATGATGGGCGCTGCCGCCGGCTCCGCGCCGATGATTCTCGTCACGGCAGCGATTGCGTGGCCTGCGCTGCAATGGCTGATCGTGATGAAGCCGAATCTCGGACTCGCCGCGTTCGCGGCCAGGCCCACGTGGCGCGCCGTCTGGGGCACCGCGGCATTGTGCGGCGCGGCTTTCCTGCTGGTGCACGACTGGCCGGTGTACTGGGTGCGGCAGGTCCTGTCCATGAAGGGAGGCGACACCCATCGAGTGCTCGGACACCTGTCCCCGATCATGGTGCCTGGTGGCGTCGTGCTCGTGCTGGCGCTGCTGCGCTGGCGGCGTCCCGAAGCCCGCATGTTGTTCGTGCTCTCACTCGTGCCGCAGACGATGACGTTTCACGACGTCCTGCCGGTGATGCTGGTCCCGCAGACGTTCCGGCAATCCCTCACGTTAGGCCTCCTATCCCACGCGGCGTTTCTGCTCGCGCGCCGTGAGCTGATCTCGCAAACCGACGTGGGCACGATGTTCCACGATACCGCACCGCTCGCGCTCTGGCTCATGTACGTACCAGCGCTCGTCCTGGTGCTCACGCGTCCGAACGTAGGCGCGGTAGGCACCTGGTTGGAGCGATTCGCCCCGCGCTTGCCACGGTGGATGCGCGGCGCGCCAGGGGCGGCCGATCAATGTGTGACCTCCTGAGCCGGTAGTCCCATGCACCACGACTTCGATGACACGCCTCAGTCCAAGCCCGTCACGACACGCGGCGAGCTCGTGGTGCTGACACCGGTCTATAACGACTGGGAGGCCGTTCGGCTCCTGCTGCCACTGCTCGACTCCGAGCTCGCCCGGCATGGGCTCAAGGCGCGCGTGGTGTTGATCGACGACGCCTCGTTCGAGCCGAGGCCCGAGGGGCTCAACCGCCACGACCTTAACGCGATCACGGAAATCCGCGTGTTGACGCTCAGGCGAAACCTCGGCCATCAGCGCGCGCTCGCCGTCGGTCTCTCGTACGTGCAGGAACGGATTCCGTGTGACGCGGTGGTGGTGATGGACGCCGATGGCGAGGACAACCCCGCTGACGTGCCGCGACTGGTTGCCGAGATGACCGCGCGTGAGGGACGCACGATCGTTTTCGCACAGCGCATCCGGCGGTCGGAGGGATTCATATTCACGTTTCTCTATCACCTCTATCGGCTCGCGCATCGCGTGCTGACGGGAATTCCCGTGCAGGTCGGCAACTTCAGCATCGTGCCGAGCGCGCTGCTCGACAGGCTCGTTGTCGTGTCGGATTTGTGGAACCACTACGCCGCCGCCGTCTTTCATTCGCGGCTCCCGTTCACGATGATTCCGACGCCCCGCGGCCGCCGACTCGCCGGGCGCTCCAGCATGAACCTGGTCTCGCTCGTC
>Ga0310810_10005842_pt1 | contig 13830 bp, 10 predicted proteins | sample NCmetagenome_FD_207641 | JGI IMG/M metagenome (GOLD analysis project Ga0310810, IMG submission 207641) | Soil microbial communities from experimental microcosm in Duke University, North Carolina, United States - NC | ecosystem: Engineered > Artificial ecosystem > Soil microcosm > Unclassified ... | reverse complement strand
GTTCAGCTGCCCCATGTCGAAGATCGTCTTGCCGCCCACGGTGAACAACTGCCGTGTCGCACGAAGGCGTGCGCCGTTGCAGTCAGGGCAGGTGTGCTCGACCATCACCTTGTCGAGCCACGCTTCCGTCCTGGAATTGGCTTCACCGCGCTGGCGGTAGCGGCGATACCAGCGCTCGATGCGGCGCGCGATCCCGGTAAAACCGATCTCCTTCCCTTCCTGGTCGTCGCGCTTCACTTTTGCTTCCGGCGGTGTCGTCACCACGACTTTCTGCTCGCCGTACAACACCGCCTTGCGCGCCGACTCCGGCAGTTCATTCCAGGGCATGTCGAGCGAGAAGCGCTGAGCCTTTGCCAGGCTGAACATCATCCGCCCGTCCCAGGTGTCCGGGTTGTAACGGAACGCCTCCTTCACAAAGCAGCCTCCTCGAATGCTGCGCTGTGGATCGGGCACGAGCAGTTCCGGATGCGTGAGCTTGTCAACACCCAACCCGCCGCATGTACGGCACGCGCTCTCGGGATCGTTGAAGACGAAGTAGCTCGGCCCGATGTCGCCGTAGACGAAGTGGTGAGTCGGGCTGCACAGAGCCTCGTAGAAACGTTCACTCGCCGCCTTCGTCGCGCCCTTGCCAACGTGCACCTGAAGAAGGCCGTCGCCCACGAGCAATGCTGCAGAGATCCCCGCGCGAATCGCCTTCTCATGCTGGCGGCCGGCGACAAACCGATCCACCACCGCTTCCATCGTCTTCACGCCGCTCGCGTCGACATCGACGTCGCCGGAGATATCCACCGGCCTGCGGTCGATGATCATCTGCCGACAGCCCTTCTTCCGCAGTTCCGTGAAGACGACGTCGAGCTCTTCGCCGTAGACCTTGAAGACAGGCGCGCGCAGCTCGATCTCGGTGCCGGCTGGCAACGCGAGGATGGCCTCGAGAATCTGGCTCGCCGAGCGGCTTGGCGTCGGCTCGCCGGTTCGCGGACAGTGCGGCTGACCGATGGTGGCGAAGAGCAGGTTCAGATAGCCGGAGATGTCCGTCATCGTGCCGACGGTCGAGCGCGGATTGCTCATGATCGTCTTCTGCTCGATCGAGATGACCGGCGAGAGACCGAAGACGAAGTCGACGTCGGGCTTGGCGACCTGCGCGACGAAGCGCTTCGCATAGCTCGAGAGCGACTCCATGTAGCGACGCTGTCCTTCGGCATAGATCGTGTCGAACGCCAGGCTCGACTTACCCGAGCCCGAGAGTCCCGTGACGACCACGAGCTTGTCGCGCGGGATCTCCACCGAGATGTTCTTCAGGTTGTGGACGCGCGCGCCTTGAACGGCAACGGTCGTGCGCGCCTTCGCGGCCGATTGGCCTTGCGGCCTCGAGTGATCTCTAGGCATGGGCGCCGGTGTAGAAAAAGGCGAGTTCCTGCACGTCAGACGTGCTGCGCTTGGTCAGGCGTATCGAGGTTGCCGCTTTGCCGATCAGACCGCGGTGCGCCAGATATTCGCAGGCGGTGACGACACCGGCGATGTCGTAGTTGCGGGTGAAGTGCGCTTCGATCTCGCTGCTCGAACGGATGTCGCCCGCCTCCTGGAGGTAGTCGAATACCAGAGAAAACAGCGAGGTCGCTCGCTCGGCAACATATGCGTCGACCGCTGCCAGCGCCGCCTCGACGTTCTTCTTCGTCTTCTTCGTATTCAAGAGGTCCGTATACACCGTCTTGAAGAAGTCAGGATTGAGCGCGAGGGCCTGGGGCAGCACTTCTCGGTCGGCAAGCAGACGCCGGCCAATCACCTCGATTTTCGCCAGGGGCGTCGCGGCGTAGAGAATCCACAGTGCCGAGTAGTCAAGGTCGCCACGCGTCACAAACCACTTGTATGCCTTGTCGATCGGCGGCAGCGCGTTCGTGCCGGCGCGCAGCAGCTCCAGTTGCGTGTCGCGCCCGCCGATGGTGTGCAACCTGGCGCACAAGTCTTCGATGCTCGGATCGGTCGTGTACAGCAGGCGACCTTTGGCGAGAAACGAGTGGACGAAGGAGTTGTTGACCGACCCTTCGACCACTTGACGGAACTCGCTGCGGGGCATCAGCACTGCGTGCACGTTGACGCCGTCGGCGTTGAGCGACAGACCGGTGTTCTCGATCTTTCGATCGTCGATGGTCACGAGCACCAGATCGATATCTGACTTCGCCCAGACGGTGTCGTGCGAGAGGCTACCGCACAGCACGGCAGCGAGAATCGCGCGATCTTTCTTGATGTCCTCGACGAGCGCGTCCAGCGCAGCGGTGAAGGTCTGATGGACTGATTTCGGTGGCATGAGGGGTGATCGTAGATCTTTGCGGTCCGAAGGGGCGAAAGCACGAGGGTGCGACGGTCCACTACGAGGGTCCGTCGCATCTTCGCCCCTCGGACCGCGACGATCTCACTTGGTTGCGCGCGTCCACGTTGTCGATCTACTCTCCCCACTAGCGTTTACAGGACGCCTCCGGTCCGCGGGAAGGGCAGCGCCCACCTGTCATGTCGCGTTGCACTTGTCACCAGCGACCTTTCTTCAAGCCCATGATGCGGACACGGGCATGCGGTGAAGGAGGTCGTCCGTGTCTACACCGAAGTCATTACCTCTCAGCAGTCTCGAACAACAACACAAGCTCGCGAAGGACTTGATACGCGACGCGCGTCACGGCGACGAGACCGCGCTGGCGCGCATCCGTGCCGTTCGCTCCGATGCGGCCTCGCCGCCGCGGCCGCTCAAGCTGGCGGACGCGCAGTTGACCATCGCGCGCGAAGCAGGCCTGGACTCATGGCCCAAGCTCATAGCGGTGATTGAGCAGCGCGACGTCCGCGCATTCTGCGACGCGGTGCGTGCGGGAGACATCCCGCAGACGCAACGGCTGCTCGGGCTCGCGCACGTGCGTGAGCGGATCAACGATCCGATGTTCGACTTCGGCGGGCGAGCCACGCACTGCGCCGCGAAAAACGAGCGACTCCTGGCGCTCCTGATCGATGCCGGGGCCGACATCAACGTGAAAAGCGACTGGGAGAACGGTCCCTATACCGTGCTCGATCATGCGGACGAGGGCACGGCGCGGTTTCTTCTGGCACGCGGCGCGGCATTGACGCCGAACGTCGCGGCACGGCTTGGCTGGTTCGACCAACTGCGAGCGATGCTGGACGCCGACGCCGCGCTGGTCCATGCGCGCGGCGGAGACGGTCAGCAACCGCTGCACGAGGCGAAGACGGTCGCAATCGCCGACTTCCTGCTCGACCGCGGAGCGGACGTCAACGTGCGCTGCATCGATCACAAGTCCACGGCTGCGCAGTACGCACTGGTCGATCGCCCTGATGTCTGCCGGCGCCTGCTCGAGCGCGGTGCCTCGCCAGACATCTTCATGGCCGCGCGCCTCGGAGACCTCGCGCTGGCCACGCGCCTCCTGGATGCCGACCCATCATGCGTCGCCGCCCGCATCCATGAGGATGGGTATGCTCCTGTGCCGCCCTTGCACATCTACTGCTGGACACTCGGGTTCGGATTGTCCCCACATGACGTCGCATCGAAGTTCGGTCACCGCGACGTCCATGCACTGCTCATGGACCGTAGCCCGGCGCCACTTCGCTTCATTCACGCCGCTCTCGCGGCCGACGAGCAGACAACGACCGCGCTCCTCGCTGACGAACCGTCGCTGTTCACCTCATTGGCGCGCAAGGCGCATAGTCACCTGGCGGTCGCGATCTTCTACGAGCATTTCGACGCAGCCGACCTCATGTTGCGCCTCGGATTCGATCCGAGTGCACCAGGCGTCGACGGCGGGACGGCGTTGCACGCCGCCTGCTGGGTGGGCCACGTGCGCATCGTCGAACGCATTCTCGCTCGCGGAGGCGTGCCTCTTGATGCGAGAGACCCCACTCACAAGAGCACACCGCTTGGATGGACGGCGTTCGGATCCGCGGTACGTCGTGCGCGGGGCGCCGACTACCTGGCGGTTGCCGAGCGTCTCGTCGCCGCCGGCGCCGACATCAGTGCACTTGGCAACGGTGCCGGCGCCACGTTGCTACGGATGGCCGAGGGGAATCCACAGATGCAGGAGACGCTTCGGCGGTTGGGGGCGAAGTGAAGTCTGCGGTGCGAAGGGGCGGAGGCACGAAGGTGCGAAGGTGCGGTCCGAGGGTGCGAGGGTCCGGTCCGAGGGTGCGACGGTGCGAAGGCGGGAGCCTAGTCGCGCAACCTAGCGTCGTTTTCGTTTCTTCCTGCGAAGATGCCGCTGAAGCCCCGCAACTGCGCCGACCGCCCGGCTCGCCAGAACATTGAGTGCCGCTCGCTCGACTTCGTCGATGTAGTTACGATCCCGCGCATCGCCGATGTGGTTGCGGCACTCGTTCAGCGAGCCACGAGCGAAATCGAGAAAGCGAGCGAACTCTGAGTCCGATCGCCGTCCGAATCCCTCGGCGATATCGGCTGGCGCCGACGCCACGGCAGATGTGATCTGCTCGCAGAAGTCTTCGGACCCCGCACTGGACCCTCGCACCGTCGTCCCCTCGCCCCTTCGGACGGCGAGGATCGATCAGTCGACGCGCAGCCCGGCTTTCACGAGGCGCTGCCGCAGTTTGGGATAGCTAACAGTCTGCACACTGCTCTTTGATTCAATGCTGAGCGAAGCGGCGATGCCCGTCGCTTCACCGAGCATCATGAACGTCGGCTCCATGCGAATGGAGCTGTACGCGACATGCGTCGCTGACAGCGTGACCGGGTTGAGCAAGTTGCGCGCGTCGGTCTCGCGCGGTATGAGCGAGCGATACGAGATCGGATACGGTGCGTCGTTCGGAATGCGACCGATGAGCAGCCCTTCGAGCATCACGGCATCCTTGCGCTGGCCGTTCGGCCATTCCGCCGGCGCCGCAAGGTAACGATGGTGGTGAGCGGCGAGCGAGTAGCTCCCGAACGCCACCGGGTCTGCGATTCGAGGACGACGGCCGTTCTGCATGACATCGTTCTCGTTCATCACGTATGCGCCGACCATGCGCCGCGCCACGCGGACATAGAACTGGTGCGGCCATCCACCATTGCTGGTGAACTCGTCGGCGCAATAGCCGAATCGGGACACCCGTTCGTGCAGAACCTTGAATCGAGGTTCGGCCTGCATCGCGTACAACAAGCCCTGAACGAAGTCGCGGTACGTGCGCTGGATGTCCTCCCGCCGTGCCTGTGGCTGGTCCACGTATCCCTGGTTCAAGCCCTCTCCCGTGAGGTCGGTGGACAGCGTGAGAGAGCTGTTCAGGTCGTACTTGAAGTAATTCTTGTCGCGCGAGCGTGCGATCCGCGCAGGATTGAACATCGATCGAACGATGTCCTGCTCCGGCCGCACCGCCGCGACGAGACGCGCGTGGAGCTCGTAGTTCGATGCTGCGTAGCGCTCGGGACGGGCAAACGGAATGCGGTTCGTCGGGTCGTCAGTGACGCACAGGCGATACGTGTATGCCGTGACGCGCGAGTCGCCGTCGCCCACTTCAGGAAGCGGATCCGGTCGTGGTTCGACGAAAGCGATGACGCCGCTCGTGGCATCGCCCGGCACGCGATAGGGATCGAGGTGCAGGCCCAGAGGCAGCTGTCGTTGCTGCATTCCCGCGTCGTCTTCCTGATCGGCCAGAGCAACCGCGTCGCTCGCTCCCCCTGGACGCCGTGGCTCTCGCCCGATTCGAAATGAGACACCGGCGAGCTTCATCACATCGCCCTCGTAGCTGGCATCGATGAAGACATCACCGCGCACGTCGCCGCGAGACGTGCGCAGGCGCGCGATCGTGGCGCCGTTCTTCTCGACGCCGACGAGATAGCCAGACCGTTCGACGGTCACTCCCGCCTCCCGCAACATCGTCTCGAAGACCTGCTCGCCGACCTGTGGCTCGAAGAAGAAGCTCGATGCGCACGGGTCGAGACACGCGCCGCGCATCTCCTCAATCGCGCGCGCACGCCGGAAGAACTCCGCGGCCAGGCCGCTGATCACTTCGGATCCCCGCTGCCCAGTGTCGGTGTTCGACAAGCCGCCGCTCATCATGCCCCCCACCCATCGACCGGGCTCGAGGAGCACCACTTTGCGCCCCGCGCGCGCGGCCGACACGGCGGCAGTTACACCTGCGGGCGTCGCACCGAACACGACGACGTCCGCACGCGACGCGATCGCCTGCGAGGAATTCGATTGGGCGCGGAACTCCACGCTCGTCATCACGATCGCCACGTAGATGACGACAGTCCACGATGCAGTAGGCCTGTGTCGAAGCATCAGGACGCGGAGTATAGCTCGCGAAAATGGGGACACGCGGCGATCACGCCAGCAGCGCGTTCGCCCTCTCCCGACCATCGGCAACGGCTGAGGACGATGTCAACGCCAGATCCTGTTCCATCAGCAGGGTGTAGAGCACGGCGTTGCCGGGCAGATCGCTTCCGAGGCCGAGCACCAGATCGGCAATCAGGTTGTACGCGCCTCGCGTCTTTGACGGGTTGCTCGCGACCTCCCCATTGTTCGTCGCGACAAACGACGAGCAATCGACGCGTTGATTGTTCGGGCCGATGTACGCGCTGCCGTTGAGCACCTGACAGCCCTCCGACCAGTTGTTCACGTCGAAGCTCATTCCCTTGCCGCCCCAGTGAATGTGGATCGTCGAGTTCGACTCCAGCCCTTTGCTCACGTCGGCGTCATCGAGGCGGAAATCGCCTTTCGACCGCACCACGAGCACACCCTTGTCCGATGGCCGCAGCGCGAGGTGCTGACTCTTGTGCCAGCCGAAGTGATAGTCGTGCTGACCCTGCACGAGGAACGGGGCGCCGAGCGGATTGCTGGTCGCACCGGGATCGGTCGATCCCTGGAACTTGAACACGAGCCCCTTGATCAGCAGCACGAAGAGGTCGTCGAACTTGTTGGTCTTGGCGCTCCGGCGGACACCAATGAGATGAATCGCGTCAGGCGCGAACTCCCAGTCCGCCACCCTTCGCGTGTCTGTCTTGCCGGAGAATGCATTGACCAGTCGCAGCATCTCAGTCGGACTCGCCAGGTACTTCCCTTTCACCTTCCCCAGCAGCGACAACCAGTCGGTGTATTCCGTCGGACCCAGCGTGCCCGCTCGCCACTGCTCGATCGTCGGCGACCATTCGGACGCACGACGCGTCTCGAGCCAGCGCTGAAGGTGCGCCTGCGTGGACGGTCCGAAGCGGCCATCCGGGACCGACGGTTGCTTCTCCACCGAGCGCACGTACTCCTGGAAGAGGCGCATCGCTGCGCGTGTGCGGTAGCCACAGATTCCGTCAACCTGGCCGCCTGGAAAGAAGCCGACCGTCTTGAGCGCCTGCTGCATCGCCGCGACTGTCATCGGCTGCGTGGGTTCCGGTGTGTACGGCGCGAAGGACAACTTGTCGCTACCGTCCGCGGCCTGATCCGCGCGGCCGCCCGAGATCGCCGTGGCCTGACGGAGGTACGCATCGCGGTCGGCCTGGGTCACACTGCCATCGTAGGAACCGAGCAAGATCACGACACCCCCCTTATACGTGCGACCATGGAGTCGCCTATGACTGGACGCATCATTCGCTGGTTCGCCGCGATCCCGATCGCGTGCGCCGTCCTTGCGATCCTGGCCGGAGTCACGGCACGTGCGCAACAGCGACTCGCCGGCTTCGACCTCGTGCTCGTCGATCTCGACGGTGGAAAGAAAGTCCTCGGGCGGTTACCGCCGTCCGTCTTCGCCCCACGCCTGTCGCCTGATGGTAAGCGCGTCGCGTTCGAGACGCGCGATCGAACGGGCACTGACGGCGCCCGGTTATGGATCGCGGACGTCTCCAATCTTGCTGGACGGCAACCGCTGCCGAATCCTGTCGGCCCTATCGATTGGGCGCCGATGTGGACGCTGGACGGCGAGCGTCTCGTGTTCATCGTGTCCAATGAACGGGGAGACGCGGTGTACTGGCGACGCGCTGACGGCACCGGTACGCCTGAGCATCTGCTCGATGCCAGAAGCGGCGAGGGGTGGATGCCCGGGGGACAACAGATGCGCTTTCTGACGCTGAAGGAAGCGGGCGGCAATCGCGACTATGACATCGCCTTGTTCGACACGTCGTCACGCACAGTCACACCGCTGGTTGGTTTGGCCGGCTCTGCGCAACACAGCAGCGCGGTGTCGCCAGATGGCCGCTGGCTGGCGTATGCGTCGAACGAAACAGGGCGCTACGAGCTCTGGCTGGAGCCTCTCCCGCGCACCGGTGTGCGCTATCAGATCACGCGTGAGGGTGGAGGACACCCTCTGTGGTCGCCCGACAGCCGTTCCCTCTACTTCGATCGCGGTCAGCAACTCTTCACGCTCGCAGTGAATCTTGCGGCGCCCGCGTCGAGCGGCGATCCGGTTCCACTACCGATCAAGGGATTCGCGCAGGGTGAATACCGGCGTCAGTTCGATCTGATGCCAAATGGGCGGGAATTCATCATGATGTTTCCGGTCGTGACTCAGTGACCGGAAACATCATCAACTCTCAATTTCCAACTCCCAAAAAGCTCTTCTTTGGAAGTTGGAGGTTGGGAGTTGGGAGTTGATGCTTTACTTGGCGCGTCCTGCGTAACCCGACGCAACCATCGGGATCGAATAAATGTACGCGTGCTGCAGTCGATCGGGATCGGTCAGGCTGACCACGGCGTACATCGTCTTCTTGTTCTGGCCGGCAAAGGCCGCCGTGATCAGTCCGTACGGCGCAGGAATGGTGCCGAGCAACTTGCCGTCTGGAGCAACCACGTGCAGGTTGGGACCCGCCGTCACGTACAGCCTGTTTTGTGAATCGATGGCCAGGCCATCGCCACCGGGCGTTGGCAGCTTGACGAACTCACGCTGGTTCGTCAGCGACCCATCGGCCTGCACGTCGAACGCTGCTACGCTGCCGGCGTTCGTGACATAGAGCGTCTTCTCATCCGCGCTCAGCACGATACCGTTCGTCTGCAGATTCTCGCCGAATCGCGTGACGACACCCTTCGCATCGGCGTGGAACAGACCGCCCATCGTGAAATAGACGCCACCCTTGCTGTCCGCCGTGAGGTCATTGATGACGCCACCGATGCAATCGAGCGGATCGCCGTTCGGCAACTTGTCGGCAAGGATCTCGCGTTTCGGCGCGAGCCGCGTCACATTCGCGCGCAAGCCGCGCTCGACGATGAACAGCTCACCCTTCTTGTTCATGGACAGCGCGCCGCCCGTGTGCGTGTCCTTGTAGACGACAGAGACCTTGTGGCTCTTGTCCAGCTTCACGACAGCGGCGTTGTGGTTCTGAGCGATCAGCAGGTCGCCGTTCTTGTCAGCGAGGATGCCGTCAGCGTTGTTGCCGCTGGTCTCCCAGATCTTCGTCCACTTCTGTCCCGCTGCGATGACGCCCGGGATCTCGGAGACGGTGTACTCGGCTGGCGGTGGCGGAAACGTCGTCGGCGCCGCGGCCGCTGGTGCGCCGCCCGCACGACCTCCCGGTCCGCCTCCGCGCGCGGCCGGAGCCGGCGGCGGAACTTTGCACGCCGCGATGAGCTCCTTGTAGCCGGGATCCTGTGTCGACTGCGGGCTGGCCCCGGGCGGCAACGCTAATTGTGCGAACGCAAGGCTGCTCGACAGAATGAATGAAAGTGACAGGACAACGTTCCGCTTCATATTCAACCTCGTCTCCATTATTTTTCCTGATCCCTTTCACCTGTGGCTGCACCTGGCGCGAGTGGGGCCGGACCCGCACCCCGTCCCGCGGGCGGCGCCGCGCCGACTCCGGCGCCATCGTCCTGCACCGAGCGCTTCGGCCGGATGATGCCCTTCGCGAAGTCTTCAGCCACACGGCGCTCTTCCAATCGTTCTCCGCCGAGCGACATCGAGATCGCCGTGTTGCCGGGATGACAGTCGTAGGGCAACAGCGTGCCGCCATCGAGCGGGGTCAGCGGGAACGAGACGGTGAACGGCTTCTCGTAGGTCACCGGATCGTCGTAGGTCGCCTGGTACTGAACGATGTTGTCGGCGACGCGACGGAAACGCTCGGTGATGACCATCTCCTTGCTATGACGCACGCCGTTGCCGTTCACGCCGATCGCTGTCTTGTCCGTGAGATTCGTCGTCTCGACGACGAGCTCTTCGCCTTCCCAGTGCGCGCGCGAATCACCGAGGTACTGCCCGATCGAGGCACCAATGTGCGCGCGGCCATCAGTGTAGAAGAGGCGCGTGTCGGGCAGCATCTCGTACGAGAGCGCCACGACACCGGGTGCCTGGACGATCCGGTTACCGTTGCCATAGATGACGCGAAGAATCGATCCGGCGATACCGCGCGTGATGCAGCGCTCGTAGAGCGAGAAGTCTTCCCAGGAGTTGAGCGGTCCCGGACCGTACGTGCCGCGCGGCATGATGCGTCCCTGCACCGCGGGCTTGATCGCAGGCAGCCGGCCATCCGGCGGATCGACGATCAGCGATGTCTGACGGACGGCGCGGCGTGCGTAGTCGAATCGGAAGCTGCTTTCGGCGCTGGTGTCGCGCTGCTTCGCACCGCGGTCCACCTGTGCCTGTCGTGCCGCGAACTGCGCATCGTCGAGATAGAGCTCTTTGAATTGCGGAGGCCGCGACATCGGGACGTTCTCGAGGTCGTCGCTCGACCAGACGCCCTGGAGATCCGGATCACCCCACGGTGTGCGAGGCGCCTTGTATTCCACAGGTTTGCCCGCGAGCGCCGTCACCACGAGCCCAGGCGGAGTGCTGCGTGACTGACCCGAAAGCGAGGTACCGCCGAACATACTTACCGCGACGATTCCCAGGAACGCGACTAATGAAGCGATCTGCCGAGTGGCCATAGGACGCCCTCCGAACGAGCTGATTCTACTCCGCCGTCTCTTTGAGGCCCAATGACACGATACAATTCCGCGATCCGGAGGAAGGTATGGCGTTCGAGCTGGTCGTGAACGGAACGTCGCATACCGTCGACGCGGACCCACAGACGCCCCTGCTGTGGGTCATACGCGATCACGTCGGGCTGACCGGTACCAAGTTCAGCTGCGGCATCGGCCAATGCGGCGCGTGCACGCTGCACATCGATGGCCGGGCCGTTCGTTCCTGTAGCGTCCCGGTGCGCACGGCCGTCGGCAAGAAGGTCGTGACGATCGAAGGGGTCTCCCCCGACGGCAACCACCCCCTACAAGCCGCGTGGACGGAGCTCGACGCACCGCAATGCGGTTACTGCCAGTCCGGCATGATCATGAGCGCGCTTGCGCTCCTTCGCGAACACGCCACACCGTCTGACGCCGACATCGACGCGCAGGTCACGAACATCTGTCGCTGCGGCACCTACCATCGCGTGAGACAGGCGATCCATCTGGCCGCCGACCTGCTCAAAGCGCCCGGCAGGGACGGTGTGAGATGAGCGAGACCACAGGCGTCAATCGACGTGAATTCCTGGCCACGGTCGCCGCCGCGCACGGCGCCTTCGTGCTCGGCTTCTGGGTTCCCTCGCGAGCGGACGCGCAGACAACGCCCACGCCCAACGCCGCCTGGTATCAGGATCCCGCGACGCCTGAGATCAACGCGTGGATCGTGATCGCCCCGGATGACACGGTCACGATTCGCATCGCCCAGACTGAGCTCGGTCAGGGCGTGTGGACGTCGAACGCCATGATGGTCTGCGAGGAACTGCAGTGCGACTGGTCGAAGGTGCGTCCACAGTACGCATCGGCGAACCGCGACGCGCGCGAGAAGGCGCCGGAGTGGACGCTCACAGTTCCAGGTCAAGGCGCTGGCGATCCGAAGGGCGGTGGTGAGCCGACGTTCGGCAATCGCGATCGCACGGGAGTCAGCGGCATACCCGACAGTCTCTATCGCCGCATGCGGACCAACGCCGCGTCGTCGGTCAAAGACGGACGGTACTACCTGCAGCTTGCCGGTGCCGAGGCGCGCGAGCGACTGCTCCTCGCAGCAGCGAAGCAGTGGAACGTGCCGGTGACAGAGCTGACGGCGAAGAGCAGTGTCATCACCCATGCGTCCAGCGGGCGCACGACGACCTACGGGCAGATCGCGCATCACGCCGCTGAGACGCCTCATCCACATCCCGAGACGATCACCATCAAGTCGCCGGACCAATGGACGTTGATGGGCACCGAGCAGAAGAATCTCGACATTCCGCTCAAGGTCACTGGCAAGACCGTGTATGGGATCGACGTCCGTCTGCCGGGCATGAAGTGGGCGGCTGTGAAGGCGTGTCCGGTGTATGGCGGCGACGTGAAGTCGTACGACTTCGACAAGGTTCGCACGATGCCCGGCGTGCGCTCAGTCGTGCAGTTCCCAATCCCCGATCCGGCGTTGACGCGCGGCCGGGTCTTCAGCGGCGGCGTCGCGGTCATCGCCGACAGCTGGTATCAGGCCAAGACGGCGCTCGACAAGATGCCGATCGAGTGGACGATTCCGCCCGAGCACGCGGCATTCAACACCGCCAACATGCACGCGACGCTGTTGGCATCGCTCGATCAGCCGGGCCGAGTACGCGTCGATCACGGCGACGTCGAGGCGGCTTTCGCGCGCGCGGCCAGGATCGTCGAGGCGACGTACTCGACGCCGTATCTGCCGCGCGCCCGCATGGAACCGGGCAACGCCACGGTGCTCGTCACCAACGAACGCGTGGACATCTGGATCGGCGATCAGAGCCCGCAGGAAACTCGCTTCAGCGCCGCGAAGATCACCGGCATCCCGGAAGAGAACGTCTATCTGCATCTCTGCCACCTGGGTGGCGGCTTCGGCCGCAACGGGAATGGGCCGCAGGCGGAGCACGCGATCATGATCGCCAACGCGAACCGCGGCATCCCGATCCACATGCTGTGGACGCGTGAAGAAGACTTCATCGGCACCACGTATCGTGCGATGGGCGTCGCACGCCTCAAGGCCGCACTCGATGCCGACGGCTGGCCGATCGCGCTCGACGTGCGCACCGGCATGCAGGGCGGTGGGTTCGGTCCCGAGGCGTCGTTCGATGTGACGTCGCGCTACTTCGTGCCGAACTACCGGTATTCGAGCCATACGACGACGTTTCATGTGCCGGTCGGCACACGTCGCGGCGTCGGCCAGGCAGCGCACGAGTTCTATCGCGAGAGCTTCATCGACGAACTCGCGCACGCCGCCGGCAAGGATCCGTATCGCTATCGGCGCGAGCTCCTCGCGCGCACGTCGCTCCCCTACAAGGACGACATGATCAAGGCGCTCGACATGGCCGCAGAGATGTCGGGCTGGGGATCGCCGCTCCCGAAAGGCAAGGCGCGTGGCATCGCTCTCGAGGAGCGTGGCGCGGAAGGCAACGGCATGGCGACGATCAGCGCGATGGTGCACACCGTCTCGGTCAGTCGCGACGGCAAGGTCAGGCTGGAGCGTGTCGATGTCGCGCATGAGACCGGCTTCGGCCTCGTCAATCCGCTCTCGGTGAAGAAGCAGATCGAAGGGCAGATCACCTGGTTCTACAACGACGCGGTGCACCAGGCGAGCACCATCGCCGAAGGACGGGTCGTCGAGAACAACTTCAACGCGTTCCCGATCTCGCGAATGAGCGAAGACCCGCCGGAGATCAACATTCGCTTCTTCCCCACGCAGCATTGGCTGCTGGGCATGGGGCACGACCGCGCCACGTCCGTGCAATCAGCCATCGGCGACGCGATCTTCCAGATCACCGGCAAGCGCTATCGCGACCTGCCGTACGCCAAGCACGATCTGCGCTGGAGCTGAGACGCGATCCCACTGCGTAGCGATGGCGGCATGGCTGGGCCTTCGCTCCGGTTCGACGCCGCGGAAAAACGACTCGTCCGCGCACGTGCTGACGAAGCCGGCGGCGGC
>Ga0310810_10005841_pt1 | contig 13831 bp, 13 predicted proteins | sample NCmetagenome_FD_207641 | JGI IMG/M metagenome (GOLD analysis project Ga0310810, IMG submission 207641) | Soil microbial communities from experimental microcosm in Duke University, North Carolina, United States - NC | ecosystem: Engineered > Artificial ecosystem > Soil microcosm > Unclassified ... | reverse complement strand
TCCGCCGCACCGAGAATGCGTACTCGACCAGCTCGAGGCCGGCCACCGGCTCGCGGTCGCCCTTGCGCCAGGTCTTGCCGATCAGCTCCTCGACGTAGCGCGGCTCGAGGGCCTCGCCGTCGAAGTGCCGCTCGAGCTTGCGCACGGTCAAGAGCGCGTCGCACATCACCTCGGCGAAGCGGCCGGCGTCGATCGCGGCGCGCCGCACCGACGGCTCGACCAGGTTCGCGAGCTCGAGCATGCGGGCCGACAGCCGGCGGAGCCCGCTCTCGCGCAGGCTGCCCGCCACCGCGCGCATCTCGTCCAAACGCGCGCCGGTGATCGACGCGAGGCCTGTCGCGGCCAGATCGCGCACCATGGTCTCCACGCGATCGACGCCGCTGCGCATCAGCATCGCCGCGTCGGTCTTGCCGGTCTTGACCGCGCGCCGCCGGACGCCGCCGTCCTCCTCCGGCGGCGGGCCCTCGGCGACCGCGAACGACGCCGGCGCCTGCGACCACGCGACCAGGAGCGCCGCCGCGTGCTTGCAGAACGGCCGGCTGCGGGCCGCCATGCAGGTGCAGCGCGCGCGCGCCGCCCCCTTGCCGTCGAACGCGATCGAGATCCTGTACGGGGACGCGCCCGACCCGATCGCCTCGCCGTACAGCTTGCCGCCGTGCCGCGCCAGGTGCGCGAGGCCGCCGCGGTCGAACACCACCACGCCCTTGCCGAGCTCCTCCGGGTCGGACACGATCTGCCTGAGATCGGCGAGCCCGAGGGTCGGGATGGCGTCCATCAGCGCCGCTCCGCCACCAGTCCGGCGATGTCCTGGTTCTTCAGCACCCGCTCGACGACATCGACCAGGAGCCGCGGCGTGCAGCCGAAGCAGGGCACACCCACCTCCTGCAGCCGTCCTGCCAGCGCGTGGTCGTACGACGGATGGCCGCGATCGGACAGGGCCAGGAGGCAGAGGACGCGCACGCGCGAGTCGCAGAGCTGCCGCATGCGCGCGACCAGCTGCTCGCCGTCGCCACCCTCGAAGAGATCGGTGATGAGCACCAGCAGCGTCCGCTCGGGGCGCTCGATGAAGTGCTCCTGCGCGTATGCCACCGCCCGGTTGATGTCGGTGCCGCCGCCGAGCTGGGTGGAGAACAGCACCTCGACCGGATCGCTCAGGAGCGGCGTCGCATCCACGATCTCGGTGTCGAAGAAGAGGAGCCGGGTCCTGAGAACGTCCAGCGACGCGAAGATGGCCGCCATCACCGCGCTGTACACCACGCTCTCGGCCATCGAGCCGGATTGATCCACCACCAGCGCCACGTCCCACTCGTGGCGCCGCCGCTGGTTGGCGAAGAAGTGGATCTTCTCCGGCACCATCACGCGGCGCGCCGCGTTCCACCCGCGCAGGTTCTTGCCGATGGTCCGCCGCCAGTCGATGTTCCTCGCCAGCTTGATCGGGCTGTGCGCGGTCCGCCGCAGCGCGCCGTAGACGGCGGTGCGGACGTGCGACTCGAGCTTCTTGCGCAGATCCTCGACCACCTCGCGCACGATCGCGCGCGCCATCTCCTTCGCCGCGTCCGGCACCAGGCCGCGCGCCGACAGGAGAGTCGCGACCAGATCGACGTTGCGCTCCAGGAAGGGCAGGGTCTCCGGCTCGAAGAGGAGCTCGGTCAGCCCGCGGCGCTCGATGGCGTCCTTCTGGATCAGCGCGACGACGTCGTGGCGGAAGAACTCGCGCAGCGCGCCCAGCCAGCGCGGCACGTACGGCCGCGACCCGCTGCGCCCGCCCTTCCTGTCGTCGTAGACGAAGCCGAGCGCGTCGTCGAGCTCGCCGAGCCGCCCGGGGTCGATCGCCAGCCGTTCCGCCTCGTCGCGCAGCCCGTCGAGCGAAAGCCCGCGATCGACCTCCTCGGCGCGCGCCCCGAGGGCCAGCCGCCAGCGCAGGAGCGCCGCCCGCTGTTCCGGTCCCAGCGTCACAGGAGATCGTCCAGGTCGTCCATCGCCTTGCCGAGCTCCTCGTCCATCTCGGCCAGCTTCGCGCGGTCCTGCTCGGCCAGGATGCGCGCCGCTTCCTCGACCTCCGCCTGCGCGCCGCGCAGCCGGATGACATGCTCGACCAGATAGCGCCGCTCGGTCGGCCCGAGTGGCCCGAGCGCGCGACGCAGGACCGGCAATACGTCCGTGAACCGCTCGGCCGGGATCGCCATCAGGAAGCCATCGAGCGCCTCCACCACCGGCCGCGACTTCACCAGCACCAGCGCGTTCACCTCGAGGAAGCCAGCCAGGAATCCGGCCGCGGCCGCTGGTTCGGCGAGGTTGGACAGGCGCTGTCCGACAACGAGCGCCACCCGCGCCTCGTCGATCCGCTGCGCCAGGTAGAGGAGCCCGCACGCCAGGCCGGATGCGCGCGGGTTGACCCCGTAGTCTGCCGCCAGCGCCTCGCCGGCCGCGAACCAGGCCTCCCTGTCGACCGCGTCCTGCGTGAGCGCGACCTCGTGCAAGCTGCGCAGCGCCTCCGCGACGTCTGCCATCCCGGAGTCGCCGGTCCGGCAGGCCGGCAGCGCCCGCAGCACCGCGCGGGCGAACGTCTTCCGGCACAGGAGCGGCACCTCGCCGATGGCGAACCCGAGGTGGCCGTGCGCCGATCCGTAGCTGACGAGGTACGACAGCGCGCGGCAGGCGCGCGCCAGCGACGGCAGATCGTCGTCGAGCGAGGACCGCGTCTCGCACTCGGCCAGCGCCGCCGCCACCACCGCCGCGCTCCGCGTCACCACCGCCTCCGCGAGCACATCCGCGACCTCGCCGGTCGACCGCGCCGCCTCGAGCTGCCGCGCCAGGATGCGCGATGCCACCTCCGCGATCGTCTCGCCCCCGGTGATCGCCTCGACCAGCGCGATGTCGGTGGCCGGCGTCCACTGCGCCTCCCAGCTCTCGCGCACCCGGGTCAGCGCCGCGATGCCGCCCGCCTGGTCGGCGCCGCGCTGCGTGCTCCGGTGGGTCGCGTACGGCACGTCCGCCACCCGCAGCCGGTGCAGGAACGTGGACGTCCCGATCTCGACCTCGTTGGCCAGGACCAGGGTCAGCGACTCGAGCGCGTCGCTCTCCGGCAGCCGCCGGTCGCGCACCTGGCGCCAGAACTCCTCCTGCAGCGAGTTCCGCCCGATCCTGGCCGCCACCCGCCCGACGCCGTGCCCGACCACGCTCGGCCACAGGAAGCCGTCCATGTGCTCGCCCTGGCCGCGGCACAGGGTCGCGATCGACGCCTCGCGCACCTCGTCGAGCCCCGGCTGGGTCTTGCCGCGCAGCATGGCCAGCATGCTGGCCAGCCGGTACGCCTCGATGGTGTCGGCCAGCGACACCGCGAAGCCGCGCAGCCGCAGCCGGTCGGTGAAATCGACCAGCACCTCGAGGGTGGCCCGTCGATAGTCCGCACCGGCGTCGTGCGCCCGCTGGTAATAGAGCGGGGCCCGGTTGCCGGCGCCGTAGCCGGTCTGCTCGGCCAGCCGCGGGTAGCTGTACGGGATGAGGGTGAGGGCGGTCGCGACCGGCTCCGGCGTGCGCAGCGATTCATCGACGTCACCGGCGAGGAAGGCCGCCGCATGCGCCGCGCCGACCACCACCACCAGCGGACCCTGCACGGCCTCCATCTGCTCGCGGATGCGGCGCGCCATGTGCGCGTCGCGCACCCTGTGCCAGCCGCTCCGGTCGCGGATGCTGTCGGCGTAGGCCAGGAGCGCCGCCGAGAACGACTCCACGTCGTGGCCCGGCGCCTCGTAGTACGCCTCCCACATCTCCTCGAAGCTGCGCTGGCCGACCGCCTCGGCCGCCGCCAGCTCGAAGGGCACTTCGTCCGATTCGATATCGGGCGCTGTTTCCTCCCGCTCGCGCCCCATGCCGCAGCCGCTCGGCACGTCGATGAACGCACAGGCCGCGCCGTTCTGGCGCGCCCAGCGGAGCGCCACGTACTCGGGCGAGTAGCTGGCGAACGGCCACACGCTCGAGCCGGGCGTGCCGCCTGTGCGGTAGGCCAGGATCGCGACCGGTGGCCGCGTCTCGGGATCGACCAGCACGTCGATGAGCGCGCCGGCGTCCTCCGGCCCCTCGACCAGGACCAGCGCCGGGCGCACCTCCGCGAGCAGCGCCTCCAGCACGGCGCTCGCGCGCGGCGAGTGGTGCCGCACCGGGAACAGGTGGACGCGATCCGGGAACATCACCCCTTCAGCGCGGCGACGCTCGCGCTGTAGAACTCCGCCCACGGCCCCTTGCGCCCCTTCGCCACCGTCTCGACGTACTCGCGCACGGTCTTGAGGTCGTCGGTGTTCTCCTTGGCCACCGCGCCGGCCAGCGAGCGCGCGACCTCGCCGGCCGTCACCTTCCCGTCGCCGAAATGCTGGGCCAGGATCCCGCTCGAGAACAGCACGCTGATCGCCTCGGCCGTGCTGAGCGCCACCGACGGCGACTTCACCTTGGTCTTGCCGTCGGTCGTCATGCCGCGCCGCAGCTCCTGGAACACGGTGACCAGGAGCCGGGCGATGTCGGCCGGCGGCTCGGCGCCCACCTGGTAGTCGCCGCGCAGCTCGGCTTCCCGCTTGATGACGATGCGGATCTCCTGCTCGAGGTCCTCCACCACCGGCACGGTCACGAAGTTGAAGCGCCGCTTGAGCGCCGAGCTCATCTCGTTGACGCCGCGGTCGCGCGTGTTGGCGGTCGCGATGATGTTGAAGCCGCGCTGCGCCGATACGATCTCGCCGAGCTCCGGGATCGCGATCTGCTTCTCCGACAGGATCGAGATCAGCGCGTCCTGGATCTCCGACGAGGTGCGCGTGATCTCCTCGACCCGCGCGAAGCGACCTTCCCGCATCGCGCGCAGCACGGGAGACGGCACCAGCGCTCGCTCGCTGGGACCCTCGGCGAGCAGCAGGGCATAGTTCCACGAGTACTTGATGTGCTCCTCGCTGGTGCCGGCCGTGCCCTGCACGATGGCCGCGCTGGACCCGCTGATCGCGGCCGACAGGTGCTCGGACAGCCAGCTCTTGGCGGTCCCCGGCTCGCCGATCAGCATCAGCGCGCGATCCGACGCCAGGGTCGCGATCGCGACCTGCACCAGCGCCCGGTCGCCGATGTACTTCGGCGTCACCGGCACCGGCTGCTCGCTGCCCATGATGTAGGTCTCGACCGCGCGCGGCGAGAGCCGCCAGCCGGGCGGCCGCGGTCCCTTGTCGGCCGCGGCCAGCGCGCTGAGCTCGGACTCGAACTTCACCTCGGCGGGCAGGCGGATCTCGGCCATCCGGGGAAATTACTGCAAATCGGCTATGCTGCCACGCGATGAGACGGTACGCGTTCCTCGCCGTTTTCCTTGCCGTCGCCGGCTGCAAGAAGGACAAGCCGGCCGCGCTCGAGGAAGACCCCGCGAAGAAGATCGTCCAGACCCTCACCGCGCAGTGCGACAAGGAGAAGAAGCTCGAGAGCTGCCGCGCCCTCGGCGTGCTCTATGCCGACGGCACCGGGGTCACGGCCGACCCTGCGCGGGCGCGAGAGCTCTTCACCCGCGCGTGCGAAGGCGGCGTCACCAAGGCCTGCAACAACCTCGGCCTCCTCTACGCCTCCGGCATCGGCGTCGAGCCGGACCCGCCGCGCGCCGCCGCGCTGTACCAGAAGGCCTGCGACGGCAACGACCCGCTCGCCTGCCGGAACCTCGGCCTCATGTTGCTCGACGGCCGCGGCGTGACCGCCGATCCCGCGCGCGCTGCGACGCTGTTCGAGAAGGGCTGCTCGCTCGGCGCCACCTTCGCCTGCACCAACCTCGGTATCGTCCAGCGCGATGGCAAGGGCGTCCCGGCCGCGCCGGACAAGGCGCGCGACCTGTTCCACAAGGCGTGCGAGGGCGGCGACCCGACCGCGTGCCGCAACCTCGGCGCCCTCTACCTCGACGGCAACGGTGTGAAGCAGGGCGCCAGCGCCGCCGCCGTCTGGCTGGAGCGCGCCTGCAAGGGCAACGACCCGGCCGGCTGCCGGCTCTACGGGCTTCTCTTGCTCGAGGGCAAGGGGGTCAAGGCCGACGAGGAGCGCGCGCGCGCCGTCCTCACGCAAGCCTGCAAGACCGGCGACCGCCCGGCCTGCGAGGCGATGGTCGCCAAGGGCTGGGCGAAGCGAAACGACGAGCAGAAGCCCAAGGCGCCGTGATGCTCGAGGTCGGCACGCCGCGCCACCGCGAGGATCTGGACGCCTTCAGCGACATCCTGACCGAGTCGCTCAACTTCCCGCCGCGCGGGCAGACCGACGCCATCTCGCGCTACGAGCAGGTGGACATCCGTCTGGTGCGACGGGGCGAGCGGGTGGCCGGCGGCCTGGTCTACCTCCCGAGCGGCCAGTTCTTCGGCGGCCTGCGGGTCCCGATGATCGGCGTCCACGCGGTGGCGGTGTCGCCCGAGGATCGCGGCAGCGGGGTGGGGCGCGCGCTCCTGTCGGCGGCGGTCGCCGAGCTCGCTGCCGGCGGCCCGCCGATCGCCTGCCTGTATCCGGCCACCCAGCCGCTCTACCGCTCGGTCGGCTTCGAGCAGGCCGGCACCTTCACCCAGTACCGCATCCCGATGACCGCGCTTCCGATCGGCTCGCACGAGCTGCCGGTCGACAAGCTGCCGGCCGACACCGGCGCGGTCGCCGAGCAGCTCGGGCCGCTCTACACCCGCTTCGCGCGCCGGCAGAACGGCTTCGTCGACCGCACGGCCTGGTTCTGGCGCCGCCAGGTGGATCCGATGTCCGGAGAGCCGCGCTCGATCTACGCGGTGCGGGAGCGAGGCGCGATCACCGGCTACGCGAATGTGAGCCGCCGCTGGCAGACCGATGGGCACATGACGCAGACGGTGCTCTGCCGCGAGCTCGTCGCCGAGACTCCGGAGGCCCTCGCCCGGCTGGTCACGCTGATGGCCGATGATCGATCGCTCGCCACGAGCGTCATCCTGAGCGGCCCGCCCGCGGCGGTCGATCAGATGCTGCTCCTCGAGCAGAGCGCCGCCGTCGAGTACCAGCTGCGCTTCATGCTGCGCCTGCTCGACGTCGCCGCCGCCTTCGAGGCGCGCGGCTACCCGCCCGGGCTCTCGCTCTCGGTCGCGTTCGAGGTGGAGGACGAGCTCATCGCCGGCAACCGCGGACCGGTCACGCTCGCGGTGGCCGAAGGGCGCGGGCATGCCACCCGCGCTGCCGGTCCCCGCCCGATCGCCATCGGGATCCGCGCACTCGCCGCGCTCTACAGCGGCTATCTGTCCGCCGAGGAGCTCGCTCGCGCCGGGCTCGTCGACGGTTCGAGCGATGCGCTGGCCGCCGCCACGTCGGCGTTCGCCGGTCCGGCTCCGTGGCTCGCCGAGATCTTCTAGAGGCATGGCCCTTGCAACTCGCGTGAAGCGAGCACAGGAGGTCCCATGCCGCGAGGAAGCAAGGCGAAGTACACCAGCAAGCAGAAGCGCCGCGCCCACCACATCGAGGAGTCCTACGAGAAGAAGGGCGTCTCGAGCAAGGAAGCCGCCCGGCGGGCCTACGCGACCGTGAACAAGGAAGAGGGCGGCGGCAAGAAGTCGGGAAGCGGCCGCGGCAAGAAGCCGAATCGCAGCGCGTCGAGGAAGGGCGGACGCAAGGGCGGCCGCGCCACTGCCCGAAAGCGGCGGTGATGCACGAGGCGAGGCGCCACACCGCGGCGAGCTGGTAGCCTGACGGCGTGGGCAACGCACCGCGCCGCCGCCAAAGCTGGCGGCCTCAGGTCAGGCGTTCGGGCGCCAGGGCGGATCCAGCCACTCGGTCGCGACCCGGTCGGCGACCAGCGCGGGCGAGTCTCCGGCGTCGTAGCTGACCCGCAGCGGGACGCCGGGCGGGACCGCCGCGATCGTCACGTCGTGTCGGTCGCGCAGGAGTCGATCGACCCGGTCGAGCCAGGCGAGGAAGCTCTCGTCGGAGGTGGGCTGCGCCATCGGGGCTCGACCCTAGCGACCGCCTCTGACGGTGACAAGAGCAAACCGGTCAGAGTCCGGACCGCCGTCGCCTACAGCCGCGCCGCCAGCCCGACCTCGAGGATGACCGCCGCGGTATCGATGCTGAACAGCCCGAAGTCGAAATCGACCGTGCTGTAGGCGATGTCGCCCATCAGCACCATGCCGGGCGACATCTGCATGGTCGCGCCGCCACCGACGCGGAAACCGATGTCGCTCTCCGAGTCGTCGAAATCGTCGGAGTCGACGGTGTAGCGGCCGATCTCGAGCTCGCCGAACGGCTTCACCCGCGTCGGGTTGGGCGTGGTGATGAGGCCGTCGATCCCGAAGCCGTAATAGGTGAGATCGGCGGTGTCCGCCGCCTCGTTGACCACCACCCACTCGAAGGCGCCGCCGATCGCGAACATCGGCGCCACCCAGTAGGCGCCGTGCAGCCGGAGGCCGAGCGAGTTGTCGGCGTAATCGTCGGCGTCGTCCATCGGCATCCACATGCCGGCCCGGCCGCCGAGCTCGAACCGGTGCGTCGCCGGCGCGTCGACCGGCCCCTCCTGCGCGGCCGCCACCCCGGCCGTACCCATCAGCATCGCAACCGCGCAAGCGAGTCTCTTCATGTCCTCACCATAGCCGTCGGCCCCGACAGGTCTGCGCTCGACCGCACACGTCCGGCTGGAACCTCGGTCGCGGTCCGCTGTCCAACGTACATGGTCGGCCGCCTGTCGCTCCTGCTCGCCGCGGCGGCGTGGTCCGCACCCCTGGCCGACGCCCACGCGATGTGCGTGCCCGGTCGCACGTATCTCAGCCCGCCCTCCGGCACGGCGGTGCCGCGCAACCCCTCGCTCCTGGTCGTGAACCCGCGGCCGGACACGCCGCTGCGACCGCTGGTCGACGGTCGGCCGGCGCCCTTCGGCCAGACGCGGCTCGACGACCAGACCGTCCTCCTCCAGGTCGCAACCGGCCGCGGGCACCTGCTCACCCTCGACGTCGGCGGCGAGGCAGTCAGCTATCCGATCGATTTCTACTGGCGGCCGCGGGCAGGCCGCCTGGCGGGACGAGCTCGGCGAACGAACAAATGGAGCTGCAGCTTCACCGATGTGGTGGCGTTCCGCTTCAAGAGCGACGCCATCGGTTTCCTCGTCGAGTGGCGCGAAGGCGAGGCGGGGAGCGCGTGGGTCGCGACCTCGCCGGTGGCCTCCGCGCCGCGGTTCACCGACCTCCCGCTCGGCCACCGGAGCTGTCAGGCGTGGAACATCCCGCAGGCGCTGTATCGCAGCGGCGGCACGGTCTCGCTCACTGCGCTCCACGCCGACGGCGGACGCGAGCGGCTCGGCCTGGTGCGGCTCGAGAGCGCGCTCGAGATCCCGGATGGTCCCGAGCTCCTCGACCTCTGGGCCCCGCTCGACGAGGTCGAGCACCCGGTCCACCACACGGGCGATCGCAGACCGATCGCCGTCCTCGCGCTCGCCGCCGCCCTGGTCCCGTTCCTCTTCTCCAGGCGGCGCCGGCCGTCGACCTTCACCCGCTGAGGGAATAGCCGGCCCGATAGCTCCGGTCCGACCCATGTGTGCAGCATGGCGGCCATCGAGCGCGCGGCGTTCCTCTGCAGCTTCAGCCTGGCGTGCGGCTGGCGCCGCGCCGCCCGCCACCACCTCGGCGACCTCTATGTCCTGGCGCGGGTCGTCCGCGCCCGCGTCCGCGCGTAGCCGGCGCCGCGGCTCGCGCACGGGTCGACCTGCTGCGATGAGCCCGGCGCGTGATCGAGCACCGCCTGGCGCTTCGCAACAACGCGCCCCGGAGCGCGCACAACAACTCGCGCCGGAGCTCCGGCGGCAGCTGCGCGCCGTCACGAGGTGACGCGAGTCCGCGATGCGATGCGCCATCGCGTCGAGCGAGGCCGCGACTCGCCCCGGTCGCGAGTCGCGCGGTCGCAAGGCGCGGCGTCTGCGCTCGCAACCGCGACGGTCACCGCGTCTGCGCACGCGAAGTGCGGATGCTACGGGGTCAGGCGCTCGAGCATGCGGGGGAAGGGGATGGTCTCGCGGACGTGCTTGAGGCCGCAGATCCAGGAGACGGTCCGCTCGAGGCCGAGGCCGAAGCCGCCGTGTGGCACGGCGCCGTAGCGGCGAAGGTCCAGGTACCACTCGAAGGGTGGGCGCGGCAGGTTGTGGTGATCGATGGCGGCCTCGAGGACCGCGAGCGAGGTCTCGCGCTGGCCGCCGCCGACCACTTCGCCGTAGCCCTCGGGCGCCAGCACGTCGACGCCGAGCGCCAGGCGATCGTCATCCGGGTCGCGCTTCATGTAGAAGGCCTTGATCTCGGCGGGGTACCGGTTGACCATGACCGGCCGGTCGAACGCCTGCGAGATGATGGTCTCGTCGTCGCCGCCGAAGTCGTCGCCGAACTTGGCCGGCTGCCCTGCCTTCTGCAGGATCTCGATCGCCTCGGTGTAGCGGATGCGCGGGAAGGGTTTCTGCACCTTCTCGAGGGAGCTGGTGTCGCGCTCGATCTCGACGAGCTCCAGCTTGCGGCGGTCGAGGACGCGCGCGACCACGTCGACCAGCAGATCCTCGGCCAGGTCCATGATGCCGTCGATCTCGAGGAAGGCGACCTCCGGCTCGATCATCCAGAACTCGGTGAGGTGGCGGCGCGTCTTCGATTTCTCGGCGCGGAAGGTGGGCCCGAAGCAGTACACCTTGCCGAGCGCCATCGCCGCCGCCTCCATGTACAGCTGGCCGCTCTGGGTGAGGTACGCCTTGTCGTCGAAGTACCCCACCTCGAAGAGGTTGGAGGTCCCCTCGCATGCGTTCGGCGTGAAGATCGGCGCGTCGACCAGGATGAAGCCGTGGCGGTCGAAGTAGTCGCGGATCGCCATCACGATCTCGTGGCGGATGCGCAGGATGGCGACCTGCCGGCGCGAGCGCAGCCAGAGGTGGCGGTGGTCCATGAGGAACGCGGTGCCGTGCTCCTTCGGCGAGATCGGGTACTCGGCGGTCGGCTCGGCCAGTACCTCGAAGTTCGACACTCCGAGCTCGAACCCGATGGGCGAGCGCTTGTCGCGCCGGACCTGGCCGGTCACCGCCAGCGAGGTCTCCTGCGCGAGGTGATCGGCGCGCCGGAACACCTCCTCCGGTACGTCCTTGAAGAACAGGACGCACTGGAGGATGCCGGTGCCGTCGCGCAGCTGGAGGAAATGCAACTTCCCCGACGACCGCTTGCTGTACAGCCAGCCTCGCAGGGTGACCGTCTTGCCCTCCCACTCGTCGAGCTGTCGGGCGATGTCCTCGATGTAGACGAGCTTGTCCGCCATGGCCGTGCGTATAGCACGGCCCGGGTTATTGCCGCGGCCAGACGTGGACCAGGTCGGACAGCCGGGCGTAGACCACCGGTCCGAGGTCGCTGTCGTGGAGGTGCCGGTCGATCTCGCTCAGCGCCTCGTCCATCCGCGCGAAGAACGACTCGCTGAAGTTGGGCGGGTGGTAGCCGATCGAGTAGACGCGCGGCGAGCTCAGGGCCCCGGACCCGAGGTTGTCCTGGAACATCTCGATCATCTCGCCGCCGGTCACGTAGTCCACCAGGAGCCCGTTGTCCGGCACCTCGAGGACGCTCACCCGCGGGCTCGACGTCGCCAGGAGGTCGGTCGTCGACGGATAGTACGGCTGGCTGGTCTCGGCGATGGGGAACCAGTGCTCGCGGTTCCACTGGAACAGCGTGGCGCCCGGGTTGTCGGCCCACTCCTCCATGCGCGCCCAGTTGGCCGCGCTGGTGTCGGCGACGAAGCCGGTGGCGGCCAGCGCGCGCATGGTGTGCGGCTCCAGCGTCCAGCCGCCGGCGCGGAACGAGGTCGGCCGCCCGAGGCCCGCGGCCTGGAACAGCTCGATGGCGTGCTCGAGGAGGACCGTGAACTCGCTCTCGCTGTAGCTGCCGAGGAAGATCGTGTACCCGGTTGCGTCGCCCGTCGACCGCGCGAACGAGCTCGCCGTCTGGCACGCGACGCCTGCGTCCTCGACGAAGTTGCAGTACGGGTGGATGTGAAGCCCGATCTCGTCCCCCTCGCGGTCTCGCAGATCCTTGACCCAGTCGACCAGGACTTGCCTGCGCGCGGCGGTCACCGTCCGATCGGTGAAGGTGTACGGCCCGACGAAGTGGGTGAGGCGCAGAGACGGGTGTCGTTCGTGCAGCCGCTCCTGCCGCTCGAGGGTCGCGTCGGCGTTGTCGGAGTTGTCCCAGTCGTTGGACACGACCACATACAGCGGGTGGCTGCGCTCGAAGAAGCGCTGCGCGAACGCGAAGTCGGCGCCGTCTGCGGCGAGCAGGATCTCGTGCTCGCCGGCCGCCAGCGACTCGATGTCGACCGTCAGCTCGGCCCGTCCGCCGCTCGCCTGGCCGCGCCCGGCGAACTGCCGATCGAGCCAGAGGTCGATCACCTCGACCGGCTCGGCGGCCTCGACCGTCACCTCGAGCTGGTCATCACCCGGCGTGAGGTCGTTGCCGATGAGGTACCAGGTGCGCAGGCCCTCGACGGTGAAGCCGGCCTCGTCCGCCTTGCTCGGCGCGCCGGGCGGGTGATCCGGGATCGGGACGCTGGTCTCGGCGCAGCCGGCGCCGGCGAGCAACAGGGAGACGAACGTCGCGAGGCGCTGCATCGCGGTCCGGCGGGTGCAACCGGAGTGCCGCGGCAATCGCTCGAGATCGCGAGCGCCGCAAGCCGATTAGCCGGTCACGCGAGGCGCGCCAGCCGCCGGCAGAAATCGGTCGCGGTGAGGACGCCGGCCGGCAGACCGTCGCGCTGCACGAGGACGAACGCGGCTCGAGTCGCCACGAACTGGGCCGCCGCCCGGTGGATCGGCAGCCGGGCAGGCAGGACGAGGAACGCGCTCGACATCGCCCACTCGATCGGACGGTCGGGAGCCAGATCGCGCGCGCCCAGCTGCTCGCGCGGACCGAAGACGCCGACCGCGAAGTTGCCGTCCACCACCAGCGCGGTGCCGATCTCGGCGCGCCCGAGCAACCGGCGCACCTCTCCGATCGGCTGCTCGGCGGTGACGGTGAAGGCGATGCGGGTCGCGCACTCGGCGAGCGGATCGTCGAGGCGGAGGTCGCGCGCCGCGGCCACCGCATCGCTGCGCGACAGGACCCCGACGGGCCGGTCCGCCTCGGTGGCGACCACCTGGTGGACCTCCGCCTCCAGCATGGTCCGGCAGGCCGTGAAGATGGAGCTGGCGGCGCCCACGCGGATGAGGTTCCGCGTCATCCGGCTGGCGACCGGCGCCTCGCCGCCCCGCACCGGCAAGGGCGTGCCGAGATCGTCGACCATCTCGTCGATGACGTCGGTCCGCGTGACCACGCCGAGGGTCCGGTCCCCTTCCACCACCAGAAGGGAGGACACCCCGTAGCCACCGAGCAGCTCGCCGGCGACCGCCAGGCTGTCGTCCGGGCCGATGGTCCGGACCGGCGCGGTCATGTAGTAGTGGACCGGTACCTCGCGCCAGCCGAGCGATGTCTCTTGCACCCCCCTGGCTGACGCAAGGCGCGTTCCAGCGCCGCGGCCGGGTTTCGCGAAATCCCTGCGGCGCGGCGCCGCGCACGACGGCTGGGCGCGAACTCGCTGCGCGACGCCGATCACCCGGCAGCAGCGACGCCGGCCGAGGCGCCATCAACCGAGCAGGCGGCCGGACTTGATCACCTGGTGGACCAGCGCCCGGCCGGCGCCGTAGCGGTAAGGAATCTCGGCCGGGCTATCCGCGTTCCAGATGACCAGGTCGGCCGCCGAGCCGGGGCCGAGCCAGCCGAGGTCGGCGCGGCCGAGCGCCCGCGCGGCGTGCCGGGTCACGCCCAGCCAGGTCTCGTCCACCGTCATGCCGTAGTGGGTCGCGGCC